>Ga0114939_10000249_pt1:5000-46566 | contig 46566 bp, 33 predicted proteins | sample AshMeaCrysSpring_FD_87196 | JGI IMG/M metagenome (GOLD analysis project Ga0114939, IMG submission 87196) | Groundwater microbial communities from Big Spring, Nevada to study Microbial Dark Matter (Phase II) - Ash Meadows Crystal Spring | ecosystem: Environmental > Aquatic > Deep...
TTACCTGGTCCAACCAATCCATTTCCCGGGCAAGTTCCATCAATGCAACACAGCTGTTGATGTTTCCCCGCGCAAGCGTAAGATAGTGCTTCTTTTCTGGATGCGACATGCGGGCAGTGCTTTCAGCCAGGTTCAATACTGTACCCATGCTCGCTTCTTTCCAATTGCGTGAAAAATCGCTATTCAGATCCGAATGCTGAAACAGGAAGCGCATGACCTCAATATTCTGGTTTTTGGTAACCTGATAAACCTCTAGCTTTTCAAAATCAAACATGTCCTACAGCTCAGAATTTTGTATTATAACCAACTTCCAGAATAATCGCACACGTACCTCCCAATAACTCAACAGGATTGCTAGTCCTGCTAATTTACCTAATTTAACAAACTCTTTTAGAGAGAGCTATAAACTAGAAAACAATAAGCGGTGAGGGAGGGATTCGAACCCTCGGTACAGACAATTATCCGTACGACGGTTTAGCAAACCGTTGATTTCAGCCACTCATCCACCTCACCAGTTTAATTCTTCATTTGAAAGGGCTGCAAATTTAGGTATTTATCTATGCCACCCAAATTCAATTGAAAAAATTAAGGGCGCTGTGTTAACACTACTGTGGTAGGCAACTCAAATATGTCCCTCCCTGCTATAACAGTATTAAACCCAACGGTATCGAGTTCGCCCAAATATTCCTGACGGGTAACTATATATATGGTGTTGCCGGGCTCATGTTTTTGCCGGGCTACAAACCCAGCCTTAAGCGAATCGGGATGATTATACACAGGAATAAAACAGTAAGGTGCAGGTAAATTGAAATTAAACGCTGGATTGTACATTTTGTAGCCAATAAACTTGGCATTACCCACGGAAACGGTTGTAAGCCACCTGGAAACAATGTTTTGCCTATAGGCCCAAGGATACAACACATCGAGGGCCAGAAAATTGAAGATGGCATATGTAATCACGAAAAGAACCGAAGCTTTGGATACCTGTGCCCTGATATACCAAACGAGCGAGCCAGTAAGAAGAATCGGCAAAACCAATATTATCCACGCTATAGCAGCCAATGACCTGGTTGATTCTTCAAAACTTAATGCAAAGAAAGTACCTGGCGGCAGGGCCCATGCTACCAACAGCACCACTGCCCAAAAATACCAGGGTACCCTACCCAATGGCTGTATGTATTTCGACAGATAGAGGCCAATAACTACAGAAAGCATTGGATAACAAGGCATGGGATAGTTTGGCAATTTGGTACTACTTAAGCTGAAAAAGACCACATAAACCAATACGGCTATACCCCCATATGCAGCCAGGGGTTGCGAAAAAAACGCCCTTATTTTAGCAGTGGGGCCAAACAACAAGATTGAAAGTGGCAACATACCAACCAATACCATAACCGGGGTAAGGAGGAAAAAACCACCATGCCCTTCTTTTTCAGCTGAAAAACGATTTAGGTTGTGCTCCAAAAAGAAACCCTCACTGAATGCACCCTCTGTGGCCCGGTGCACCAGAACATACCACGGTACTGCTATAGCAACAAATACTAAGGCAGCAAGGGCAATCCAACCCGGCTTTAGTGTATTCCATGCTTTAAATGCCAACACGTATATAATAATAACAAGCCCCGGAAGCGCTAATGCAACCGGCCCTTTGGCCAAAGCAGCCAAAGACAGCCAAACTGCTGTTAACAAAATCGTTTTTAGGGCGGGCTGTTGTAAATAGTTATATGCCCAAAGCAAGCCTAGCGTGGTAAAGAAAATGAGGTAAGGATCGGGAACCGCCAGCCTGAATTCGAATAAAAAATGCGTTGATAAGCATAGCGGCAGAATGGCAAAAAATGCCGACTTAATGTCCAAACGGGTTTTGACAAATTGAAAAATTGCTACAATTGTACCAAGACCAAAAACTGCACTGAATAACCTGGCCTGCCACTCGCCCACCCCAAAGAGGCTGTACGATATGCACATGAACCAATAGTGTAACGGCGGCTTATCAGTACGTAAAACACCGTTAAAGGTGGGAACCAGCCAGTTGCCCGAAAGCCACATTTCGCGGGCACATTGTGCGTTTTTGGCTTCATCCAGTATATATATCGGTGCAGCACCAAGGCGGAAAAATAAAATGAACCCGGTTACCGCCAATAAAATACCAGATAACAACTTGTAATTAATAGCAAGTGGCATACGCATAAAAGCAAACGCCACCAACCTAATTTATTTTTTAAACTGCTGATCAGTAGCGCGGACAAAGTACCGCATTTTTAGTGCTATTGTCGCGGTCGAAAAACGTGAGATACGTAACAGAAAGCTCAAAGCCACCCCTGCCCTGACTGGCCGTACGCAATTGCGAGGTATTTATGTCGTAGCTAAAGGCTATTGAAAAAGGTTTATAGTCAATTTTTAACACCGGCATCATGGCATCTTTCCAGCGCATGAATGCACCCAAATGCAAGTTGTACCTCGACTCGCCAAAGTCGTAACCGTCCAACGCAAATCCTATCATGGCTCCGGCAAGCGTTTCACTGTAAGTTCCCTGCCTGCTATGATCGGCCTCTACGGTAAGGTACGTATTGGGGGTCATACCAAAACGTAAACCAAATGAGTACACCCACTTGGCATTCAGTTCAATATCAGGCTTGCGGTAAAAAGAATTTTTTGGCCTGTTGAAGTGATGGTAAGCCACGCCAATGAAAAAATTGTCGTACTCGCTTTCTCCAATGCCGCTATTCAGGCTCATGCCTACACTGGCATCGCCGTAGCTGAGGTTGTAATTAGCCACCGACTCATTAATATCAAGCGTGGGATTGTAGCCCGAGCCATCCCATTGGCTGTTGGTAGAAATTTTTGTTCTATCGATACTACGCTGCACCAGACCGCCCATAAAGCCAACCGAGAGGTAGGTATTGTGCGTACCGCTAAGCGATTTGTGATAGTTGAGCGCAGGTAGTAAATGCGTGGTGGTGAACCGGGTAGAGCCTGCCCTGTCGTACATCAGTTGTCCGCCCATGGTCAAAAAATCGTTAGCTCCTCCAATGGGCATCTTATACTCACCATTAAATGAGCCGGTTTCGTAAGGAACCGTCACGCTTCCCCATTGGGTGCGGTAAACGCCCTGAAAGCGAAGATCGCCGGCAAAAATGCCTGCCAGGGAAGGATTGCGCCATAAAGGGGTTTCGAAAAACTGAGAGAAATGCATGTCTTGTGCATACAGGTTGGCCGCCTGCAGCATTAAGGCCACCAGCCACCATTTGCACTTGTTGTATTTCCTCATTTTCCCCGGCATTTACACCACCTTGGTTCAGTTGGTTTTTTAACGCAGCAATGTCACATTTCCTTTCAGGTTGAAAATGACGTTGTTGTCACACATCACATCTATCAAATACACATATACATCGGGTGTAAGCAACACTCCTTTGTAGGTGCCATCCCAGCCCGCACTCGGGTCGTTGGCGCCAAAGTCTTTACGCTCGTACATCAGTTCGCCCCATCGGTTGAAAATGCGCATGCTCTTGATACGTGCAATGCCTTTGCCCCTGGGGTAAAACACATCGTTGCTCCCATCTCCATTTGGCGAAAAAGTATTGGGTATAAACACATTTTGCCCTTGGCAAATAGGCTCAATGGTTACCTTATCTTCTGCCAGGCAATTGCCGTCGTTGCTTACCGTGGCGGTATAGCTAATGTTGGGGCCAATGGTCACCATTGGCTCAGGGCAATCGATGCAGCTTAGCCGGGTAGCCGGCGTCCAAAGCCATTTGGTTACGTCGGCCGATGACTTGGTCCTGACCTTTAGCACCGAGCCTACCACCGCCGAAATCTTAGCGTCTATAATATCGAATTGGGGAATGGGATACACAATAATCTTTATGTAGGCTGTGTCGTAAAAACACCTGAGCGAGTCGAATCCAATTACACTATAGGTAGTTGTAACCAACGGTCGGGCCGTTACATTGGGTTGAGTGTTGGACGAAAGCCCCGTAGCCGGCTCCCACCGGAACAGCTCGGTGCCAAAGGAAGTTAGTTTTACCGATTGCCCTACGCATATAGTATCGCCTGGTCCCACCTCCAGAGCACCTGGCGGTTTTACCCGAATAAGTACCGTATCGCTGGATTTACAATTATTGGAATCGGTGCCGGTTACATTAAAAATTTCATTGCTTAAGGGGGTAGCCAGCGGATTTGCACAATTGGTGCAGCTAAGCGAAGAATTTGGACTCCACTGGTAAGTTTTAGCGCCTGCTGCCTGCAACTGAACACTTTGCCCAAGGCACAAGAAGGTGTAAGGAGATGCGTTAACCCTTGGTGTATCGTTTATACGCATTAGTTTTACGCTGGAGTCTGCACAGCCAAAAACGGTAGATGCGTTAAGCCTTACCGCGTAAGGACCCGGGCGGTTATAATCAACCGGCGGTGGATAAAACTGGCTGCTTGCTCGTCCATCTCCAAACGACCACTGCCACCTTACTACAGAGGTGTCGGCGTTTAGCCAGGTAGCTCTAAATTGAATGGTAGCCGGCACACAAGCTGCAGAGTCTGCACCAATATCAATTCGGGGTGTGGGGTTGATGAGTATTTGGGCCGGCAATGTGTCGCGGGTAACACAGCCACTTTGCGTACGCACTTCAAAGATTACCGTGTACTTACCCGGTGTATTGTACTTCTTTATAGGGTTGGCCAAGGTAGAACTTGTGCCATCGCCAAAAGTCCAAAGGCGGCTCACTACCACATCGTTGGTTACGGTAGAGTCGAAAAACTGAATGGTGGCAGTATCGCAAAACGAATATTGAGGTATTGACCTAATAAATGCTTTTGCCCCAAGCAGCCGAATGGTATCGGGTCCTGGTACCGGCAACTTACAGCCGAGCCCATCTTCCAAAATAAGCCTTGGCACATAGTCGCCCGGAAGATTATACACATGACTGGTAACCGAATCGGTGGTAACGTCGGACTGGCCATCGCTAAAATCCCAGGTATAAAATTTGGTATTTATTGCCGTGCTTTTGAAGTTTACAATTATCGGAGGGCAGCCGGCTAGCGGGCCATAGGTAATGTTTCCCGAAGGACCCTGAAGCCTTATAAGCCGGGAGGCGGTATCGCTGCACCCTCCATTGCCAGTCACTTTCAGCTTTGCTCTAAAAACACCGGGATAGGTGTAGGTATGCACCGGGTTGGCCAGCATAGATGTATTACCGTTTCCAAAATCCCATTGGTTTACCTGGGCGCTAATAGAGTTATTGGTGAAGCGCACCACCAGAGGCGGGCACGAGGTAAAAGAATCACTTACTTCAAAGGATGCTTTGGCATTGGCTACCAAAATATATAGTGGCTTGTAAATACTGTCGCGGCAGCCAATGGTATCGGCCACACTCAGGCCTATTGAATAACGCCCCTCCGCATTGAACCGCCTAATAGGATTGCGGGCAGTATCCGTAACGCTTTCATCAAGGTTCCAACTGTACTTCAACTTGCTGCCCAGCGATTGATTGACAAACCTTACCGGAGCGCCAACGCACACCACGGTGTCTGGAGTCATAAATTGCGCATGGGGCTTATACATTGCCACCGCGCTCTTGCGCAGCAGCGTATCGCGGCAACCAAGTTGATCTTCTACTGTAAGCTGCACATCGAACACTCCCGGATTGGGATAAACGCGTTCAAAAGGCTCCGATGTAAATGTTGTGTCGTTGCCGAAGCCAAAATTCCAGATCCATTTTGTGATAGGTATTCCTGCAGTTGGCTTCGAACTGTCGGCAAACGGGATTAAGCTACCGGCACAAGCTGCCTGAAAAGATGGACCAAAATTGGCCTTCGGACCATAAAGCCCAATGTCAACTGCTTTGGTAACGGTATCGCTACAATTGTAAATATCGGTTATAATCAACTGAACCTGGTAGGTTCGTGCAACATTGAAACTTCGGGTAACGACCGGATTTACTGTGGTAAGCCACCCATTGCCATCATCAAAATTCCATTCATACTTTACAATATTGGCTGGGTGCGTTCGTGGTCCTTTAGCTTCAAACTCTAAGGTGGAAATTTTGCAGGTTACAAAGTCTTTGGTTACAAAATCGGCACGTTCATCAATTATCCTTATAAGTTTCGACGTTTTATGCGTACATACAGTATCCCACACCTGCAGCTGAATACTGAATACGCCGGTATCCTTAAAAATATATGTAGTATTCTGTACATCAACGCTGTCAAAGTCACCAAAACGCCAACGCCATGTCATGGGGCCTATGCTATTGTCGAAAAAGAACCTTTCGTAAGGATTAGTACAGCTAAACGAATCGGTAAATCGCGCAATTGGCGGATTCACGTAAATGTATTTGTTCCGCTCCAGTGTATCGCCACAACCATTATTAAAAGCAATCAGCGTTACGCGCATCCATCCTGTATCGTTGTATTGATGTGTGGGGTTATAATCTTTTGAAGTACCTCCATCGCCAAAAAACCACAAAAACTCATTAGGGGCTCCGGTGCTCTCGTTTGTAAAATCCACAATGTCTTCCGGACAAACCAACAAGGGATCAGCCGAAAAACCAGCTTTTGGCCTGGTTCCAACTTTTATTTCCTTTTTTATGGTGTCGATGCAACCTGAAACTGTCACAATCTTCAGGCTTGCTTCATAAATGCCGGATACGTCGTACAGCTTTGAAGGGTTTTTCAACGTAGAAGTGGTGCCATCACCAAAATCCCACAAATAGCTTGCTACTGGTTCAGTAGTGTTGACAACTACATCGAAATTGGCCTGATAAGGGATACATCCCTGGTAAGGCATACCCACCACATCTCTTATTTTGGGTAGTGCAATGTTCACGTAGTTGGTTCTTACCAGTGTATCCAGGCAGCCATTTGTACCCTGAACCACCAGTGATACCGTGTAGCTGCCTAGGCTGGTATAGGTAGTGGAAGGATCGCTTTGCGTGGATGACTGTCCGTTGCCAAAGTTCCAACGCACCACTGTTCCGCCCGAAGTAAGGTTAGTAAATGAGGATGTAAGAGGTGCTAAACATGACGAAAGGTTTGTGCCCGAAAAATCAGCCTGTGGCGATGGCAATATGGTTACTGAACGCGTAGTAGAATCTTTGCACAATCCAAAATAAGATACCAGCTTTACTTGGTAGGTACCAGGATTACTGAAGGCCTTTACCGGATTCAGGGCGGAAGATGAGGTTCCGTCGCCAAAGGTCCATTTGCTGCTATCGAGCAGGCTTGCCGGAAGGCTGCTGTTGGTAAATTGGAGCTTGTTATTGGCGCAGGCGGGTGACTGAACCGAAAAATCTGCATTGAAATTGCCTGCATTAATCAGACTGGGTACTGTAATGGTGTCGCGGCAGCCATAAATATTCTGTACCACCAGCCGCACACTATAGGAGCCCGCCTTGGTGTAGGTGTATGTTGGGTTCTTTAGGGTACTGGTACCGCCATCGCCAAAATCCCACCACCAGTTCGTAACCGGCGATCCCACGCTACTGTCGAAAAAACGTGCTGTAATGGGCACTGTGCAAGATGCTGGCACAATACTGCGGATACCAGCCCTGATAGAGTCGTTTACAGTAATGTAGTTTGTTTTTGTGGCAGACGCTACACAACCAAAGCTATTGGTAACTGTAAGCGTTACCTGAAAAGTGCCAGGCAGGCGATACGTATGCACTAACTTACTACCATCTCCAAGAATTCCATCTCCAAAATCCCATTGCCATTTGGCCAATGTTCCCGAGCCAGGCTTACTTAAGTCGGTAAACGTTACCGGTAAGGGCAGGCAACCATTGCGCGGCACAGCGCTAAAGTCAACGGAGGGAACGCCGTAGATGGAAATATACCCCGTTTTGATAACGGTGGCCGAATCGGTACCCTTGAACACAGTGAGCTTTATGGTGTATATACCCGGATCGAGGTAAACTCTACTTGGGTTTTGCTGGGTGGATATTACACCCCCACCTAGGTCCCATCGCCAGGCATCGGGGCTGCCGGAAGATTCATCTTTAAAAACAATTCGAATGGGGGCACACCCAGATGTAGGATCAGCGCTGAAATTGGCTGACAACTGCCCTTTAGCCAATGGCAACATCCATACCCCAAAAAAAAGTAAGCAATATATTTTTTTTAACGTTCTCAAGCAGTCATACAAATACTTAGTTCTAACACAATCAATTCCAAATTGCTTAAAAGGATTTCTGGTAATTTAAATTAGCGGTGTGATGTTGCTCAGTGTTGGGCAACTTTTTCAGATGTTCACATCTTAAAAAAGAATTGCAATGCAGGTGTAGCAAATTGCAGGCCAAAAAACCAACAATTGTAACTAAAGCCATTTTTTGCATAAAGAAGAAACGTCCCTAATCCAAAAATGATTATGCAAATACCGGAAATTGTACCATTTAGCTGCAAAAAACTATTAACAACATGACGATAAATGATATAATAAATCAGTTGGCTGCCTTTGCACCACCTGTTTATCAAGAGAGTTATGACAATTCGGGCCTCATTGCCGGACATGCAAATGCTACCTGCACCGGCATTTTGTGTACGCTGGATGCCACAGAGGCCGTAGTGCTGGAAGCCAGGTCCAAAGGCTGCAACCTGGTAGTTAGCCACCATCCCATTGTTTTTTCCGGATTAAAGCGCATTACCGGAGCCACTTATGCCGAGCGGGCAGTAATTGCCGCCATCAAGTATGACATTGCCCTATATGCATGCCACACTAATTTGGACAATGTAAAGGCTGGTGTAAACTGGAAAATTGCCGAAAAGATTGGCTTGAAAGCAGAAAGTCTTTCCATTTTAACGCCCCAAAAGCAGCTACTTGGACAATTATTTACCTACGTACCGGCAGAAACTACCGAATTGGTAAGGAAAGCCCTTTTTGATGCCGGGTGTGGCGCCATAGGCAATTACAGCGAGTGCAGTTTCAATACAAATGGTACCGGCACTTTCAGGCCTGCTGCCAATGCCAATCCTGCTATTGGAATACCCGGTGGCCTACGAGAATGGGTGAACGAAACCCGAATTGAGGTTGTTTTTCCCCTGCATGCACAGTCACAGGTGCTTCAAGCATTACGCAGCGCCCACCCGTACGAAGAAATTGCCTATGGCATTATACAGTTGGAGAACACCTTTCAGGAAGTAGGATCGGGCTTAATAGGCGAGTTGCCAGCGGCCAGGGACGAAACCGCCTTCTTAAGCCTGTTGCAGCAAGCCTTTAACCTGAAGGTTGTCAGGCATACACCATTCATAAACAGGCCTTTACGAACCATTGCGCTTTGCGGTGGCGCAGGCAGTTTTCTTATAAAAAATGCTATTGCAGCAGGCGCAGATGCCTATGTAACGGCGGATGTAAAATACCATGAATTTTTTGATGCGGAAGGCAGGCTATTGCTTGCCGATATTGGCCACTACGAAAGTGAACAATTTACAATAGACCTGCTTGCTGAGTATTTGGCCGATAATTTCCCTACCTTTGCCGTCCTTAAATCGGAAATAGTTACAAATCCGGTTGAAATTTTTATACGCTAAGCGGCAAAAAGGGGCACTCCGCCGCTTCTCATACAAAACGCAACAAACGCATGGCAGCCGTTAAAGACTACTCGGTACAAGAAAAACTAGTTTCGCTGGTTACCTTACAGAAAATTGATTCAAAACTCGATAGGATACAGATTCTTAAAGGCGAATTGCCTATGGAAGTAGCCGACCTTGAAGACGAAATTCAAGGATTGCATAGCCGCAAAAACCGCATTGAGGAAGAGATAAACGGCATAAATGACTTTGTTGAAAGTAAAAATGAAGCCATCAGGCAGGCTCAGGAGCTTATTAAGAAATACGAGAAAGACAGCAACAACGTAAAGAACAGCCGGGAATTTGAGGCTATCAATAAGGAAATTGAAATGCAGCACCTGGAGGTAAGGCTGGCTGAAAAGCATATAAAAGACGCAACCGAGGAACTGGCAGACAAAGCCAAAAAGCTGGAAATCGCCAACAAAGCTATAAGCACTAAAGAATCGCTACTGGTGACCAAAAAGGGTGAACTGCAGAAGATTATTGGTGAAACCGAAAAAGAGGAAAACCATTATTTGGCTTTGGCCAACGAAGCCAGGGGCAAAGTGGAAGCCCGTATGCTTAGTTCGTACGAACGCATTCGCAAAAACTACCGCAACGGGCTGGCAGTAGTGCCAGTACTTCGCGATGCCTGCGGAGGTTGTTTCAATGCTGTACCGCCGCAGCGCCAAAGCGAAATAAAGCAACACAAAAAAATAATTGTGTGCGAAAACTGTGGCCGCATATTGGCTGATAACGATCTGAACGATGGTATAGAAATTAAGTAGCTTATAAGCCAACTTCTTTGGAAAACCACCCCGGCTATACTCACCGTGGTGGTTTTTTATTTATTGGCACTTACTGGAATAGCTTGATTCTGCCTTACGCTTGCCTGTTAACATACTCAAGCCAAAATTTCTTTGTCATGCAGAAATTACACGGTGAGCAAGCCTTGTTTAAAAGAATTTTGATGCGCTCTTTTACAATTGCCGCCAATAAATCACTTGTACATTGCCGCTGGCAACTTGCCCTACTTTTACTTTGCTCTGTTATGCACCTGTACAAACTGGTATTTGTTTTTGTAGCAGCCCTCGCCTTACTGCCGACTTCGGCGCAACGCGTTTTCGACTTTAACGCTGCTTGCGTAAAAGCTTATCACGATGCCATGAGCCTGCGACTGACAACAGCATCGGAAGCGATGCGCCATCAAAAAGCCGCCAATCCAAACAACCTGGCGCCTATTCTTATTGAAAACTACATAGACTTTTTTGAACTCTTCTTAAACGAAGATCCCTCAGCATATCAAGCCAAAAAAAAGAATTATAGCCAACGGCTTAAGTTGCTGGAAGAGGGTCCGTCCTCTTCGCCGCTCACCTTGTTTGCACAAGCTGTGATTAACCTGCAATGGGCTGCTATAGAACTCAAGTTTGCCAACAAATGGGCAGCCGGGTGGGCTTTTCGCGATGCCTTCAAGCTGGCTGCCCAAAATAAAAAGAAACATCCGGGTTTTATGCCCAACCTAATGATTACCGGCCCCATGCTCATGATGGCAGGTACTATACCCAAGGGGTACAAATGGCTGGGAAACTTGATGGGCATAAGTGGAACCGTAAGCCAGGGCCAGCAAGACCTTGCGCGGTTTCTTTCTTCCAGCGACGCCTGGGCAACTATGTTTAAAGACGAAGGGGTTTTTTACCAGGTGTACATTCAATACTACCTGCTCAATCAGCCCAATGAGGCGCTCAATTTCATTTACGAACAAAATCTTGACCTGGCAGGCAATCACTTGTTTGCCTTTATGGCTGCTAACCTGCACCTGAACCATCACGATAGTAAAAAAGCCAGGCAAATTGTATTAGGCCGCAAACAGGGTCCGGAATATTTGCAAACGCCAATTTGGGATTTTGAACTGGCGTATGCTACTCTTTACCAATTGCAGCCGCAGACCGAAGCTTATTTTCAAAGGTTTTTGTCGCAGTTTAAAGGCAACTACTACGTAAAAGACGCATGGCTAAAGCTGAGTTGGCACTACCTCATTACCGGTAATGTGCCCAGGTATAACCATTGCATAACCATGGTAAAAACAAAAGGTAATACCGAAACGGATGCCGACCAGCGTGCCCTTCGAGAAGCCGCGCAAAACAAACCACCCAATACTTTGTTGCTTAAAGCACGATTACTAAGCGATGGAGGCATGTATACCGAAGCAATGCAGGTGCTGGCCGGCAAAAACAGCAACGATTTTGCCGAAGAAGCAGAAAAACTGGAATTCAGCTACCGCCTGGCACGCATATACGATGAGTTGGGCCGCGATGATGCCGCGCTGAAAACATACCATTGGGTGATACAAAGAGGCAAAAACCGACGGGAATATTTTGCTGCCCGGGCAGCATTACAATCAGGACTTATATACGAAGCTCGTAGCCAATGCCGGCAGGCCCTGGAGCTTTTTTCTGAATGTATTAGCATGGAAGACCACGATTTTGAAGATTCGTTGGAGCAAAAGGCAAAGGCCGGAATGGCACGTTGTGGCAAAAAATAGAACCCTACTATTTCCCCTTAAAAAAACTAAAGTGGATAACTAATCATTTTTTGTGGAAAACCAGCGTTATATATTCGCTGGCCGCAAAATTGTACGCATGCGCTTGTTACTTAATTCAATCAGCATCTTGTTTTTAGCCGTAGGTAACATTTTATTTGCCTACGGACAAAAGGCCGAAAAAACCGCTGCCTATATTCTTGCATACCGCCAATTGGCCATTGACGAACAATTGCGTACCGGAGTGCCTGCAGCCATTACGCTGGCGCAAGGACTCCACGAATCGGGTATTGGCGAAGGACCATTGGCCCTTAAATCGAACAACCATTTTGGTATTAAGTGCAAAAACACCTGGACTGGCGAAAAGGTATACCACGATGATGATGCAAGAGGCGAATGCTTCAGGGCATACCCAACGGTAGCCCACTCCTTTCGCGACCATTCCGATTTTTTGATAAATAACACCCGCTATAGTGCACTTTTCTTACTGGAACCCACCGATTATAAGAGCTGGGCTTACGGCCTGAAGAAAGCAGGATATGCAACCAACCCCAAGTATGCCGAGCTGCTTATAAAAACCATTGAAGAAAACAACCTTGCTGAAGTAACCCTTTTATCAATCAATGCCGCTGCAAAGGACAGTAATTTGGAAAACACCGAAAAGGAAGAAAAAGAAGACGCCAGCCAAATACAACTGCAACCTGAAGTTGCACCCGCCCCCGCATTGCCTGCTCCGGCACCTGGGTTATCGTCGCCTCAGGTGCAGTACCCCATAGGCGTGTTCACCATCAATGGCTGCCGCGTTGTGTATGCCGAATCTGGCACATCGCCCCTGTCGCTGGCAACAGAGCACAAAATTAGTTTGTCTGATTTGCTGGCATTTAACGATCTGAAGACCGGGCAACCATCCAATACACCGCAGCTATTTTTTATAGAAAAGAAGAAGAAGCGCACCGACCTGGCAAGCTATACAGTAAGCAACGGCGAAACACTCTGGCTGATAAGTCAAAAAACGGGGGTACGCCTGGCAAGCCTGCTCGAAATGAATAACCTGGAAAAAGACTCCATGCTACCAGCCGGTACCAAGCTCATGCTAAAAAGCTCTATAGCCGATAAGAACTTTCTGTCGCGCAGGCTGCCATAACCTAAAGGCCTCCTGAAAATCCAGCCTATAACACATTCCTTTGCAGATATTATGAATACTATTCGTATCCTCGAAAAAGATTTTGTGCCATATCTGTCGGCATCCGATATTGAAATTCAGATTGCCCGGCTTGGTGCTGAGCTAACCCGAGACTATGCCGATAAAAAGCCCCTGTTCATCTCTATTTTGAACGGGTCTTTTATGTTCAGTGCCGATTTGTTCAGGACGATCAAGTTTGAAGCGGAAATTTGCTTCATAAAACTGGCATCGTACAAGGGCACTAAAAGTTCTGGACACGTTATTACCTCCATTGGCCTTGACATAGCCGTAAAAGACAGGCATGTGATTATACTGGAAGATATTGTAGATACCGGCAAAACGCTTGCCACCTTTTTACCTCAACTTGAGCACCAACATCCGGCCAGCATGGCCATTTGCGCATTGCTGCACAAGCCTGAGGCTACCGTGTTCGATGTAGGTGTTAACTACATCGGATTTTCTATTCCAAACCGCTTTGTAGTAGGCTATGGATTGGATTACGACGGTTGGGGACGCAATATTCCCGAGATTTATCAGTTGACATAGCGGGCAAAGCGTGTGTACAAACTTCTGCTTCAACAATAACCGGGGCCATGTGCATATTGCAGGCCACCGGCATTCAATTGTTTCTGCGCATTTATGTAATGAAAAGAACCGGCATTGTAATTGGAATACTGCTTTGCATGCAAGCGTTTGGCCTGTTGAAGGCAAAAGCCCAGTATTATATGACGGGCACCGTACACGATGATCTTGAAAAGCCGCTGTCTTTTGTACGCATAAGGCTGAAAAGCACCGGTGCTTTGTACGAAACCGGGCACCTGGGCTCTTTTGGCTTTCCCTCTTTGCAGGAAAAAGACACCGCCCATTGCTACCTTGCAGGCTACGATACCTTGCTTGTAATACTGGTGGCAGGTAAGCCAAACGAAATAACCCTGGTACCCGGCGCTACCATTATTGGCCAGCGCAGCCGCAGCCAACAGCTGGCCAGCCTTACACCAAATCATAAATACCTTGAAACACACGGTGGTACGGTTGGTGACGAATCGTACAGCAAATTGCAGGCAAACCCCATGCTGGAAACCGCCCGTTACCCATCAACAGGGTTTAGCCCGAATGCCAATACAGCCGCGTACAGCAACATCAGAAGGCTGATAAAACAAGGCAGTTTTGTACCACACGATGCTGTAAAATTGGAAGAACTGGTTAATTATTTTCCGCTGAGTTGTGCTGAACTTCCACCTCCTGGCCGGCATTTTACCATAGAAACAACCCTTACCGACTGCCCCTGGGCGCCAGGCAACCTGCTGTTGGCTATATGCATGCAGGCACGCAAACTTGATTTATCAGCCGTGCCGCCGGCAAACCTGGTGTTGCTGGTAGATAACAGCGCTTCGATGGATGCTGATAATAGACTGCCCCTGCTCAAATCGGCCTTTACCATGCTGGTGCAAAACCTGCGCGATAGCGATCGAGTTTCGATAGTTACCTATGGTGGCTCCGCATCCGTTACGCTGCAGCCAACCTTTGGCATGTACAAAGACAGTATAATGCAGGTGCTGGCCAACATAGAAGCCGGTGGCAGCACACCAGGCAGCCAGGGCATACAGCTGGCCTATCAGCTGGCCACTACCCAGGCCAAAGAGCACGAAAACAACCGGGTGATATTGGCTACCGACGGCGATTTTAACGTGGGCATCACCGATGAAAAAGCTTTGGAGGAACTCATTAAAAGTTACAGCCATACCGGTGTGAAGCTTACCTGCCTTGGTGTAGGTATGGGCAATTACAAAGACAGTAAAATCGAAACCCTGGCTCGCTATGGCAATGGCAATTTTGCCTACCTTGATACAGAAGATGAAGCCCGCAAAGTGCTGGTAACTGAGTTTACAGAAACATTATACTCTGTGGCATCCAATGTAACCATACATCTTGACCTGGATCCTACAATTGCCAAAGCATACCGGCTTACAGGATATGAAAACATGAAGCAAATACTGGCCGACTCTGCCAGCAAATTGATAGGAGGCGAAATTGGCTCGGGCCATGCCATGGTAGTGCTGGTGGAGTTGGAACCGGCCGACACTTCCGCTGCCTGGCGACTAATGAAAATCGGGCGCAAACTGGGCTTGGTGACCGTGCGGCACACCAGTACCGAAAATCCTGAACCACACGTGCAAAGCCGGACTATTGAATTCAATTACGAGCCTTTTTCCAACACGAAACGTCATTTGAAAATAGCAGCCACCGCAGCCATGTATGGTTTTTACCTGCGCAGATTTAATAGTCAGCATGCATTGACTATAGCTCAGGTGCAGGCAGTAGCTCAATCAACACTTAAGCCAGCCAGCAATATGGAAAACGGCTTTTTGAAACTGCTAAACGACACCCAAAAACTATATGAACCGCCTCCTGCAAAAGGCCTGCGCATCAAGTGGCCTGCCATAAAACAAGAATAAAAAAGCCCTTCGGTATAACAGCACCTTTTAGAAAATTTATTTATTCAAACATTTCGCGCACCTTTTGGAAAAAAGTCTTGTGGCTCTTTTCGGGATGTGGCTGGAAATTATTACTTGATCCAAGCCTTTCGAGTACAGCTCGTTCTTCGGCAGACACATGCTGTGGTGTCCAAACATTTACGTGAATGAGCTGATCGCCTTTTTCGTACGATTGTACAGCCGGAAAACCTTTGCCTTTTAGGCGAAAGATTTTGCCACTTTGGGTGCCCGCCGGAATCTTGATTTTTGCCTTGCCATCAATAGTAGGCACCTGCACTTCTATTCCGAACACAGCATCCGGAAATGATATGTGCAGTTCATACGCAACATTTAGTCCATCGCGATGCAGATCGGTATGCGGTTCTTCTTCTATCAGCACACGCAGGTCGCCATAGCTACCCCCGCGTTCGCCGGCATTACCCTTACCTTCTACCCGCATTTCCATGCCTTCCTGCACACCGGCAGGCATGTTAATTGTTACCGTTTCCTCACCAAACACCCGGCCTTCGCCCCGGCAGTTACCGCACTTGCTGGTAATGGTGGTGCCTTCGCCATTGCAGGTGGGGCAGGTAGATACGGTTTGCATTTGACCTAAAAAGGTGCTCTGTACCCTGCGTACCTGACCACTACCACCACAGGAGCCGCAGGTTTGTACACTATTACGGTCTTTAGCGCCACTGCCTGAGCAAGTGCTGCATGGAACGTATTTTTTTACCTTAATGGTTTTGCTGGCGCCTTTGGCAATTTCCTCAAAATTGAGTTTGATTTTTACCCGGAGGTCGCTGCCCCTTGAACCGCGAGCACGGCTTTGGGCACGGCTTCCACCACGGCCACCACCAAAGAAACTTCCGAAAATATCGTCGCCAAATATGTCGCCAAACTGGCTGAATATGTCGTCCATATTCATGCCACCTGCGCCGCCGCCAGGCCCACGGCCGGGTCCGAATGCTGCATGGCCAAAGCGGTCGTATTGCGCTTTTTTATCGGCATCGCTTAGTACTTCGTAAGCTTCGGCAGCTTCCTTAAACTTTTCTTCCGCAGCCTTATCACCCGGGTTTCGGTCAGGGTGGTACTGCATAGCCACCTTGCGGTAGGCTTTCTTTATTTCGTCTGCCGTAGCCGTTTTGCCAACACCCAGTATTTCGTAAAAATCGCGTTTCATAATGTTTTCTCTGCTTATCAGGCAGTTATTTTCCTACCACCACTTTGCTGTAGCGAATGATTTTATCGTTGAGCAGGTAGCCCTTTTGCAATTCGTCAATCACCTTGCCTTTCAATTCCTCTGTGGGTGCAGCAATTTCGGTGATTGCCTCATGAAAGTCGGCGTTAAACTCCTGGTTGCGGCTTTCCATAGCTTTCAGGCCTTTTTGCTCCAGCAGGTTACGCAATTTCTGAAATACCAGCGTTACACCCTCTTTTACTGTTGGGACATCTTCTGTTTTTTCCATTACCTGCTCGGCACGTTCACAATCGTCCAGCACATCCAGCAGGCTTACCATTAGTTCCCTACTGGCCGTTTGAATCAGTTCCAGTCTTTCGCGGGCACTACGGCGCTTGAAGTTGTCGAAATCGGCAAATAACCGCAGGTATTTATCTTTCTGCTCTGCCAATTCCTGTTTCAAGGCTAGCAATACTGTGGTGTCTTCTAATACTTCATTCAGGTGGGTGGTGCCGGCCACTTCGGCATCTGCATTCACATCGGCTATGGGTTCAGATGTAGCGTGGTTATTGTTTGTTTCCATTTATTTACTGTTATGCCATTAAATACTTGTACGCAGTTGTCAGCAACTATACTGCCAAAGGCCAATTACAGGAAAATTTGGCAGTAATTCGGCGCAAAAGATGGCAAAATTACTTCTATACAGGCATATCGTACGCCGCATGCATGTTTTGCAACCCAACCAGGTTAAAAATGAAGGACACCAAAGCCTTTAAGTACCAGCAACATGATGGCCAATAGTACCAGGTAGAGGCTAAAAAACCAGGGGGTGGCAAACATTAGAACAAGACTTACGGCCCCTACAATTGCTACAGCAATACTTGCAAGCGTCCATTCAAAATGCCAGCCACCCTCATCATCGTAGTACCCTCTAATATGTTTTTTCAAAAACCTTTGCCATCGGTTGAAACGCCGTTCCAGTTTCTTATACATGCGATAGTCCGCTGCTTGCACAGCGGTTGCATTGGATACAGATACCAACAGCGTTTGGTTTGGCATAGCGGCCCCCATTTCAGCCTGCACCCTTGCAGGGAAGCCTGCCATTATAAAGAAAATACCTGCCACAAGGAAATTGACATGCAGAATGGGCATTGCCATTTTGTAAAAAACTTTCATTAAGAAGGATGGTTTGTAGTGCGACCTTTGCACTACGAAACTTATGCAAAAATTGTTCCTGAAAAAGAAAATCAGCCCAAGGGTGGAAAATGGGCATCCGTGGATTTTTGCCAATGAGCTGCAATTCACCCCAGAATTGGCCAACCTGGAGCCCGGTTCAATCATAGAAGTGTACAATGGCTGGGGAAAGTTTGTGGGGCGTGGCTACACGAATCCCAAAAGTCAAATAGCCATAAGGCTGCTCACCAGGAATGTTCAAGAGCAAATTGATTCCGGCTTTTTTTTGCGCAAGTTGCAACAGGCCTGGCAGTATCGCCAGCACATTGGCTATATCGAAAACTGCCGCCTGGTATTTGGCGAAGCAGACTATTTGCCGGCACTGATTGTTGACAAATTCAATGATTATTTTGTACTACAAACGCTTGCCTATGGTATGGATGTATGGAAGCCGGCAGTTGTGGAGGCGCTCAATACCATTTTTAAACCCAAAGGAATTTACGAACGCAACGATGTGCCCGTGCGGGAACTGGAAGGTTTGCCGCAGATAAAAGGTTTTCTTTCAGATCCTTTTGACACCAATATTATCATCAACGAAAATGGGCTCCGCTTTCATGTAGACATTGAAAACGGGCAGAAGACAGGTTATTTTCTGGACCAGCAAGACAACCGCAGGGCTATTGAGCATATTGTAAAAGGCGCCGATGTACTAGAGGCCTTTTGCTATACAGGCACCTTCAGCATACATGCCGGGGCCTATGGTGCAAAAACTGTTTTAGGGCTGGACATAAGTGAAACGGCCGTTGCGCAGGCAATGCGCAATGCCGAACTGAATGACCTGCAAAATATTTGCCGTTTTGAAGCCACTAACGCATTTGATACCCTGAAAACCTGGGCAAAAGAAGGCCGGCAATACGATGTGGTAATATTAGACCCGCCGGCGTTTACCAAAAGCCGCGAGAACATTCAGAAGGCCATTACAGGTTATAAAGAAATTAACCTGAGAGGAATGAAACTGGTGAAGCCCGGTGGTTTTCTGGTAACCGCCAGTTGTACCAACCTAGTGCACCCGCCACTGTTTCTTGAAATAATAGGCATGGCAGCCAAAGATGCAAAGCGCAGGTTGCGGCAGGTAACTTATCAAACGCAGGCAAGCGATCACCCAATAGTGTGGGGGCTTGAAAACACAGAATATCTAAAGTTTCTGATAGTGGAGGTGCAATAAACGAAACTGCCTTCCAAAATGGAAGGCATACAAAATGATTTTTTACAAATTCAGCCGACTACTTGTTCACCTGAAATTTATTGCTTTCTACAATTCGTCCATTTGTGTCGCGCAATTGAAACACGTAGATACCGCGGTTCAGCTCAGAAATGTTTACCGAAGTTTTTGTATTGGTAACAAGTACTGTAAGCACTTTTCGGCCCAAAAAACTAAATACCTGCAGCGTATAGCCAGAGTAAACCGGTATTTTAAACTCAAAGTTGATAATACTGGTTGCAGGGTTAGGATAAAACCTGATCATTGCCTTTTCAGAAACAGGTGCAGTACCTTCTTTCCACGTTTTTTGGCCTACCCCTGTGGCATAAAAACTGAATAGAAGCACTATGACAACGATGAACTTCATTTTTTAGTACACAACGTGTTTACAAAATAAGCCAATTTTCCTAAAAGAACCAGCAGTTTGACAAAAAAAACCTGACGAGGTTTCGCCAGGTTTTCTTGCTTTAACAATAAGCTGACGTTAGGCCAGCGATTCCACCACTTGCTTGATGGCGTCAAAGTTTGCCAAATTGCCGGCATTATCCAGCACCTCGGCATAGGCAACCATTCCCTCGCGGTCAATAATAAAGGCTGAACGCTTGGAAACCCCTTTCATGTCAAATACGAAAGTATCGTACAAGCATCCGTATGCGGCAGACGCTTCTTTGTTGAAATCGCTAAGCAGCGGGAAGTTGAGGCCCTGGTCCGCCTTAAATCGCCCCAGGGTAAATACAGAATCAACGCTGATACCCAGCACCTCTGCATGCAGAATGCTGTAGAAGGAAATATTGTCGCGCATGCTGCACAATTCGGTGGTGCAAACACTGGTAAAGGCTTGCGGAAAAAACAACAGAACTACTTTTCTTCCTTTAAAATCGCTAAGTGATACTTTGTTTTTATCGCTGTTGAACAAGGAAAATTGTGGGGCAAGATCTCCAACTTGTAAAGCCATACTGAAAGATGTTTTTGGTGAATATTTCTGCCTAAAACAGCCTTCTGGCAAAAAGGTTAAAAAAACTAAATTCCAAGATTTGCTTGACTAAAAAAGGTCGCACTCAATAAGCGACTGAAAGGCAGGGTTTTAATCACCAAAATTATTGAACACCTACTGACGGATGTAGATGAATTGATTTTTCAAAAAACAATTTTATGCCTGCAAACGGCACAAGGAGCAACTAGGTAGTGCACATGAACCTTAGCCACCACAATGCATTCGCCCTCAGATAAGAAAACTGTTTGAAGGCAATTATAAGCCTGAAAGTATCCATAACTTCTTCAAAGCAGTTAATTCTTTGGAAGGGGCTATTGTACACCTGAAGGATACAAATAATCAGAATAATATACTAATCGGAGGAAGGCAGCTGCGTATAGGTAGAACTTAAAAAGGACAAACTGCTTTTAGTGCAATTTGCCCTTTACTCTGTAGCCCGTACGGGAGTCGAACCCGTCATTCCTCCGTGAAAGGGAGGCGTCTTAGCCGATTGACCAACGAGCCATTTTTTCGGGACGGCAAAGATAGGAGCGACGACATTTCTGGCAAAAAAAATGCACTGTTTTTTTCTGATAAAGAAATTATAACATCTACGGTGGCCCCAAAGCCCTAATAAATATCACAAAGGCAGTGTGGTAAACGCCGTACATTCGCGGCACCAATTAAGACACTAAAAAATCATACTTATTATGAGCTCAGTAAAAGTTGCCATTAACGGCTTTGGGCGTATCGGTCGCCTCGTGTACCGTCAGATTTATAACATGGAAGGCATTGATGTAGTGGCCATTAACGACCTTACCAGCCCCAAAGTTCTTGCCCACCTGCTTAAGTACGACAGCGCCCAGGGCCGCTTTAACGAAGACGTAACCGCCACCGAAGACAGCATAGTGGTAAACGGCGATTCTATTCGCATTTATGCGCATAAAAACCCTGCCGAAATACCCTGGGTAAGCCACGATGTAGATGTGGTGCTGGAGTGCACCGGCTTTTTTACCGACAAGGCCAAGGCCGAAGCGCATTTAACTGCCGGCGCAAAAAGGGTAGTTATTTCTGCCCCCGCTACCGGCGACCTGAAAACAGTGGTATACAACGTGAACCACAACATACTCGACGGCAGCGAAACAGTTATTAGCTGCGCCAGCTGCACCACCAACTGCCTGGCCCCCATGGCACAGGTAATGGATGAGCAGTTTAAAATTGTAAATGGCCTGATGACAACCATACACGCTTACACCAACGACCAGAACACTCAAGACGCTCCGCATGCCAAAGGCGACCTTCGCCGTGCACGTGCTGCCGCTCAAAACATTGTACCCAACAGCACCGGCGCAGCCAAGGCCATAGGCCTGGTATTGCCCGGCCTCAAAGGCAAGCTTGATGGCAGCGCACAACGTGTACCCACCATAACCGGATCGCTTACCGAGCTAACCGTTATTGTGGAAAAGCAAACCACTAAAGAAGAAATAAACGCCGCTATGAAAGCCGCTGCAAATGAAAGCTTCGGCTACACTGAAGACGAAATAGTAAGCACCGACATTATTGGCATGAGCTATGGCTCTTTGTTCGACGCCACACAAACCCGTGTACAAACCGTGGGCGACACGCAACTGGTACGCGTGGTAAGCTGGTACGATAACGAAATGAGCTATGTAAGCCAGTTGGTACGTACCGTAAAATATTTTGCAGGATTGATTAGCTAATTCATTGCTTTTGCAGCATTCAGAAAGCCCCAATCCTGAAAAAATTTTGAGGATCGGGGCTTTTAACTTTTCGAATTACATCATTGAAATATTTGAATTATGAACAATTTTTCATCGTACAATTTTGCAGGGCAAAAAGCCCTCATCAGGGTAGACTTTAATGTACCTCTCGATAAACAAACCCAGGCCATTACCGACGACACACGCATGCGGGCTACCCTGCCTTCCATTAACAAAATACTGAGCGATGGCGGTAGCGTAATACTGATGAGCCACCTGGGCCGACCCAAAGAAGGCCCCGAAGACAAGTACTCGTTGCGCCACCTGGTAAGCCACCTGAGCGAACTGCTGGGCGAAGGCACCAAGATATATTTTGCCAACGACTGCATTGGTGAAGAAGCTTATACCACCGCCGCTCATTTGAAGCCAGGCGAAGTGCTGCTGCTGGAAAACCTACGCTTTTACAAGGAAGAAGAAAAAGGTAACGTGGAGTTTGCCGAAAAACTGAGCAAGCTGGGCGACATATGGGTAAATGACGCTTTTGGCACAGCCCACCGTGCACATGCAAGCACGGCCGTGATTGCGCAGTTTTTTGCACCCGATAAACGCCTGTTTGGCCTGGTAATGGAAGGCGAGGTAATAGCCGCTGAAAAAGTGCTGCACCAATCTGAAAAGCCTTTTGTAGCTATACTGGGCGGCGCCAAAGTGAGTGACAAGATTTTGATAATTGAAAACCTGCTGGAGCGTGCCACCGACATCATTATTGGCGGTGGCATGGCTTATACGTTCGTGAAAGCCCGGGGTGGCAAAATTGGTTCTTCGCTGTGCGAAGAAGACAGGCTTGACATAGCCCGTGATATACTGAACAAGGCCACTCAAAAAGGCGTAAGCATTCATTTGCCGGAAGACAGTGTGGTTGCCGACAAGTTTGCTGCCGATGCTGCCACGCAAACCTGCCCAAGCGATGCCATACCCGATGGCTGGATGGGCCTCGACATAGGCCCAAAGGCCTGCGGAATTTTTAGCGAAGTAATAGGAAAAAGTAACACCATATTATGGAATGGCCCCATGGGTGTATTTGAGTTTGCGGCATTTCAGGCAGGCACCAAAGCCATTGCCGATGCCGTAGCCTCTGCTACCCAACGTGGTGCTTACAGCCTGGTAGGCGGCGGAGATAGCGTGGCCGCGGTAAACCAGTTTGGCTATACTGAAAAAGTAAGCTATGTAAGCACGGGCGGCGGCGCTATGCTCGAGTATTTCGAAGGAAAGGTGTTGCCAGGTATTGCGGCAGTAAAAAGCTAACAACTCCCAATAAAGCGATACAAATAAAGCGGCTTGCCTCATCAGCAGCTGCTTTTTTTATGGTACTACGCTTACCAGATCGCCCACGCGTACGGTGCCGGATTGACGCGGGATAACATTTTGCCCAAAAAGTACTTTATTACCCACCTTTCGATACCGCGATAGTGTTGCCAATGGCTCCTTACCCAACACACCTGTTTGCTGGTCAATGGTAGTCATTACGCAGCGGGCGCAGGGCTTCACTCCTTCAAAAGCAAGATTACCAATAGTAAAATTTCGCCATTCATCTTCTTCATAAGGCATGCTTCCGCTAATAATCATATTAGGCCGGAAGCGATTAATAGGTACTGATTCAGCCAATCGGCTATTCAAATCGTTGAGCGAACTTTGTCCAATAAGCAGAACAGGATAACCATCGCTCAAACTCGTTTGGTCGCCGGCACGGCCATAATCGGGGTCCACTGCCCTGTCATTATCTTCAGGAAAAAAGACCAGGCTGCATACTGTATCCAGCGCTTCTGAAAACCAACGGTTATGAGCCTCACTTACTTGTAATACCCTCACCTCATCGTTCCATATGGTTGCATTTAGGTTGGTGCCCTGGCTACTATGCGGCAATTCAATTTCCTTGTTATCAAAGGATACTACAAAACCATTGTGGGCTGCCTTAACGGCTAATAAGGCAAGCTGAGGCCATTCGCGCTGCGTCAAAAAGCGGCCGTTGGCATCTACCAGCATCCACCTGCGGTCGTATTGCAAGCCTTTAGGCAGCACAGCTGCTTCTTTTAGCAAAACGCCCCCAAGTGATTTTACCGGATAAATCCATAGTTCGCTTATCTGCATGGGTGTATTCAATTGCCAAGTTGCATTACTATTTTGCCTTAAAACTCCATTCAATTTTAAAACTGCTTACCACATCGCCGGCTGCTGTGCAACCAATGCTGGTAGCAGTAAGTGTTTTGCCCTGGCCGCTACTTACCGCATCCTCTATTGCCTGCCTGAAGACTTCACCATCGCTGCAGGCGAAGTAAACCCTTTCGGTGGCCTTCTTCACAAATTCGGCCTGCAGGCCCGTAACCAGCATGCTTACCTGCGGATTGCGCTTATAAATATGCCCCAAAGCCAGCACACCGGTACTCATTTCGGCGGCCATGGCCTGGCAGGCAAAATAGGTGCTCCTAAACGGGTTTTGTGAAAACCACTTGTATGGCACGCTTACTATTGCTTCCTGCTCGTTGATGCTGCGCAGCCTTACACCGCTGAAAAAAGCACTGGGCAGTTTTAGCAGCATGTAAAACCCAAACCTGTAGCTGCTATTGCCAATTTTCTGAAATTGATGAAAAGACACATAATATCGTTTATGTTACCTACCATGTAGCTGTTGCAATCTGATGGAATTGGCCTAACCACACCAAAAATACAGTTGCTACAATTTGTTTATTTCCACAATAGCATAAGCAACTCCGGCAGATGCCGACGGGGCCGCAAAGCGCATGTTGCCTTTGCCGGTGCTGCTTACACTTATTCTTCCTGCGCCGCCAAGCCTGCTTATGGCCGCCGAAACCGAACTCACATAATTGCCGCGGTTGGCACTTATTGCTTTGTTCAGGCCAAACCAGTCAAGCTCCTGCTTACTCACCACTACAGCAATATAGTCTTTGTTACCGGTTTCGTCGGGCGCCATGCTTTTATCTTTTGGGAAAAGGCGGTAGCCGGTGATGCCACAGTAAGGCGAGTAGCGCGTTTTGGTGCTGTCTTCTTTGGCGGGGTAAGGAAACAAGGTATAGCTGCTTCCATCTGTTTCCTGCCCAAACACATACACATAACAGGGTGCGCTGTTTTTTACTTCTACTTTAAATGGGGCGCCCTTTTTTACCGGGGCACTGGTAAATACATTATTAACGCCACCTGCCAGGCTGATGTATTTCTTTGTATCCCGCTCTACCAGGCCTATTTCACAGTCAAGTGCTTCGTTTGCCGCTTTCCCCGATTTGGGCAAGGGATCAACACCATAGGCTTCGCGTACAAATTGTTTGAAATCAGCATACCTAACCCAGCCAATACCGTTCTCTCCCCATTCGGGCCCCCAGCTATTCATGATCTGAAAAGCGCCGCCGGCCAGTTTGTCGTCGTACCCAATTACACACATAGCATGACCTCCAAACCCCATTTGGTCATTGTCGGCACGGGTGGGTTGCCATACTTTCTTGCCCATCATGCCTTCCATAAACGATCCGCCTACCATCATGCCTATTACCACGGGGGCTTCTTTAGCAAGATGCTCTTTTACTGCTCTAATGTTTATGCCACTTGGCGATTCGCTGGTGGTAAGCCTGTTGTAGCCATGTATTCGGCCCGAGGCTGCCAAGGCTCTCAGGTCGTTATCCGGCGGGGTAGAGCAATCTCTTTCGTTGTAGGGAAATTGGTTGAAAGGCACCCCACCCTGCTTTTTCATCAGGTCCATAGCACGAATAATGTATGAGCCCTGGCAGCCCTGCAAGCCAATTTGATTGTACATAAAAGCCGGGCTGAAGGCCACCTGGTTTGGGTTGCTTCCGGTACTGGAAGCATGCAGTATGGTTTGCGCTGCATAGGCGCTGCTCCAGGCTACACAGCTACCCTGGCGGCCCTGGTTCTGGCGCTGTGGTGCATACTTGCCCAGCGAAACAAATTCGGGCAGCGGATTGCGCAGGTTATCGTCGGCAAGGCCTTCGTACACTTCGGCTTTGGCAAATTCGTTGGGGTCGAGCATACCACCGGTAGCATAGCCGCTGGCCACTTCGCTAAAAAGCCCGCCACAACCGTTGCGTCCCACTGCGAAATACAGGATAGCGCCAATAACCAGAATGGCCATACCAAACTTACTTCTAAACAACGTGAGTACCAGGGGCAGCAGGTTGAAGAGGCCACCGCCACCGCCACCGCCGGGCCTTTGGCCACCGCCGCCACTATTGTCATTAAACTCATTAGGATCCCTCGGGTCGTCTACCATGCGTACAGGCATAAGGCAAATATTTTGGCCTGAAAATTAGCCAAAACGCTCAAGAAAGTGCAAGACAACTGCTAAGGATAATAATTTTTTACCCTATCGGCTTAGGGCTCCACCACATTGTGCAGCAAATCATCGAAGTTGTCGCGCCGCCTTATCAAACGAGGAATGTTGTTTTCTACGAGTACTTCCGCGGGTTTGAAGCGGCTGTTGTAGTTACTGCTCATTTCAAAGCCATAGGCGCCGCTATTATAAATGGCCAGCAAATCGCCTTCGCGTACCTGGTTCAGCTTGCGATCCCAGGCAAACGTGTCGGTTTCGCATATGTTGCCCACCACAGCATAATGCATTTCTTTACCAGCCGGGTTACTGATGTTCTTTAAGTAGTGATAAGCATCGTAAAACATAGGGCGTATGAGATGGTTGAAGCCGCTGTTTACACTGGCAAACGTGATAGCCTCGGTTGACTTAAGCACATTTACCTGCACCAGCAAATAACCTGCCTGGCTTACCAGGTATTTACCCGGCTCGAACCATACCTGCAGGTGACGCCCGGTTTTGCCTTCCTTTGCCACAAACTCTTCCTGAACCTTTTGGGCAAGATGCACCATGTCTGTTTCGCTGTCGCCTTTTCGGTATGGCACTTTGAAGCCGCCGCCCAGGTCAATTACTTCAAGTTCCTGAAAATGCGGTGCTACTTCCAGCAGCACTCCTATACCGCGGGCAAATACTTCTACGTCTTTTATTTCGCTGCCGGTATGTAAATGCAGGGTACGCACCCGAATGTTGTGCTGCAGCACCAGGTTCAGCAGTTCCTCCATCTGGTTTACAGGAATGCCAAACTTGCTTTTGTCGTGGCCTGTGGATATTTTGAGATTACCACCGGCCATAATGTTTGGCCGCAAGCGCAGGCCCACGGGGTAGCTATGGCCATAGGCCATGCCAAATTTGGAAAGGTTGCTCAGGCTGTCGATATTGATATGCACCCTTAGTGATACAGCCTCGGCAATTTCGTCAAAGGCTATTCCGTTGCTGGTGTACAGCACCTTATCGGGTGCAAAACCCGCGTACAGAGCCAGTTTTACTTCGTTTATCGAGCTGCAGTCAACACCAATACCCATGCCAAGCATGTGGCGCAGGATGTTTACATTGGTAAGCGACTTACAGGCGTAGAAAAAGCGCACATCCTGCCCGGCAAAGGCATTGGTAAGTTTTTGGTATTGGTTGGTTATTTTGTTGGCATCATATACATATACGGGCGTACCATACTGTTGTGCTACAGAAAGCAGGATTTCGTTGCTGAGTGTTTGCTCAAGTTGCATAAACAAATTTTCTTCTCATTATTACCAGCCAAAATAAAGCCCGCTTTAGTAGGAGCGGGTTTTTAACAGTGCATGGGAGGCTTTTGATTATTTGCCATCATCGCCAGGTGGTTCATCGGGCAAATCAACTGTGCCGGTGCTGTCGTTTTCATTGTTGCCCAAAGACGTTTCATTTTCACCGATCTCATCGCCGGCAGGCACTTCCTCCAAATTTCCAGCAGCATCTACTACCAAGGTATGAGCCAGGTTGTGCAAATCGGGTTCGTGTTCAGCATCGGATTCCACCGGGTTGCTTTCGGTTACGGTGGTAGGTTCAACCATATCGCGAGGCAGTATTTCCGATAGTTTTGGCAGGTCATCGGGGCTGTTGATGCCAAAGTAATCCATGAAGTTTTTGCTGGTACCATAAATGAGTGGATGGCCCGGTGCATCTTCTTTACGGCCCATAATAACCACCAGATCTTTTTCGAGTAATTTTTGAACGGCATAATCGCAATTAACACCGCGTATGTGTTCTATTTCGCCTTTGGTAATGGGCTGCTTGTAGGCAATAATGGCCAGTGTTTCGAGTGCTGCGGTTGACAGGCGCTTCAGAAATTTCTCGCCATTGATGAGCGCTACAGTTTTGTGAAACTCTTTTTTAGTAAGAAACTGCCAGCCGCCGCCGCTTTCGCGCACCTCAAAGGGGTAAAACTCGCTGCTGTATTTTTCACGAATGGCCTCCACGGCACTTTCCACCTGATCATGATTGGCCCTATCGTCAATAAAGCCAAGTGCGTTGTTTACCAGTTCTACCAGTTCCATGGTTGGCACGGGTTTTTCACTGGCAAAAATAATTGCCTCAATATGTGGTATAATGATACTGAGTTTCATGTACCGCGGGTTGGCTAGTGAAGCATTTAGTGACTGGGCTACGCTAAGCGCCTTTCAGGGCGGCCGCTCCGCTTACTATTTCGGTAAGCTCGGTAGTAATGGCCGCCTGACGTGCCCGGTTGTAAGTAATCTTAAGCCCACGCAGCAATTCATCAGCATTTTCCGATGCCTTGTCCATGGCCGTCATGCGGGCGCCATGTTCACTGGCGTTGGCATCCAGCACGGCCTTGTACAACTGAATATTGAGCGTGTGCGGCAGCATTTGCTTCATCAATACCTGCTTATCCGGTTCAAAAATGTAGTCAATCTTCGTTTTGCCTATTTGAGCCTCATCTACCGGTATGGGCAAGAAGCGCTCTACCTCCATACGCTGGGTGGCTGCATTTTTGAACTGGCTGTATACAATTTCAATTATATCCCATTCTTTTTCCCAAAAGCCCTTGGCAGCTGCCTCAGCGCACAACTTTACGTTTTCGTAGGTGGGGTTATGCAGCAATTCTTTGTAGGTGTCCACAGTTTTATAGCCCTGCTTGGTAAGGCTTTCGTACCCTTTTTTACCAATGGTCCAAATGGTAACCGCTCCTTTCTTGTTCAGGTCGGTATACTTTTCGGCGATGGCGCTTTTGGCCAGTTTAATCAGGTTGGCATTGTAGCCGCCGCATAACCCACGGTCACTGGTAATTAATATAAAAAGTGCCTTTTGAACCTGCCTTTCGGTGGTAAGGATGCGCACGCCTTCCAGGTCGGTATTGCCCACCACATTGTTCAAAAGTTCATGAACCTTTTTGGCAAAGGGCCTCATCGCAATGATAGCATCCTGAGCCCGGCGCAATTTGGCGGCGCTAACCATTTTCATGGCCTTGGTAATTTGCTGCGTGCTTTGAACCGACTTAATTCGGGTGCGAACCTCTTTTAATGTACCACTCATGCCTGGGTGCTGTTATGATTTGGGGTGCAAAAGTAAGGCAATGAAAGGATATTGGGAGGATGAGAAATATTGCGTAATGGCTCAATTACTCAATGCTTTAATGAAATGTGCTAATTAGCCATTGGCCAATATGCTAATGGGGCCCTGGCGAATGAAATGAATGGCTAAATAACCGAATGAGGTTGAGGTTGAGAAGAATAGTGAAATGGCGCAATAGCTCGATTGCTTAATGGCTCATTAAAAGTTGGATTGAGGTTGTCCTACGGGCTCCTTTGGAAAGGTTTAGGAACGGACTGTTCCAACATTGCGAATAAATCAGAGATCAGCAATTCGGGCCTGAAGTAAGAGAACTGCCATGGGGCCTGCGACGGCACAGCGGCCTATTGCAGCAAGTGGGTCCGCTCCGTTTTTCCAAACTGCATGTGGTGCAAGCGGGCGTAAAGCCCTCCTGAAAGCAGCAACTGTTCGTGGGTCCCTTGTTCCTTTACCTCGCCTTTTTCCAGCACCATTATGGTATCGGCCTTTCTAATGGTGCTCAGGCGGTGAGCTATAATAATGGAGGTACGTCCGGCAATGAGCTTATCAATAGCAGCCTGAATGAGTTGCTCGCTTTCGGTATCAATACTGCTGGTGGCTTCATCCAAAATTAAAATAGCAGGGTTGTACAGCAGGCAGCGCACAAAGCTTAGCAACTGCCGTTGGCCCACACTCAGGGTGGCCCCCCGTTCCATTACGTTGTACTGGTACCCGCCGGGCAGTTGCATTATAAAGTCGTGCATGCCAATAAGCCGGGCAGCCTCTTCCACCTGATGCTGGCTAATATTGGGATTGCGCAGAGTAACATTGTCGTAAATGCTGCCGCTAAACAAAAACACATCCTGCAACACGACCCCTATTTGCCTGCGCAGGGCCTGTAGCGTGTAGTCGTTTATACTTACCCCATCAATGGTAATGCTGCCGCTTTGTACCTGGTACAGCCGGTTCAGGAGTGATATGATCGTTGTTTTGCCACTGCCGGTACTGCCCACAATGGCCAGCGATTTGCCTGCTTCCAGCTCAAAGTCTACATTTTTGAGTACCCAGGCCGGTTGGTTGTAGGCAAACCACACCTGTTGAAATACCACGCGGCCGGCTATGCGTGTATCCACTTTACCAGTGTCTTGAGTAACGTCGTCGTTATCGAGCAACTTAAATACCCTTTCGCTGGCAATAAGGCCCATTTGTATTACATTAAATTTATCGGCTATAAACCGCAATGGCCTGAAAATCTGGTTAAGAAACAGGATAAACGCTACCAACTTGCCCGCATCAGTACGGTGGCCGGCCACCCACCATACGCCTAGCCCAATACTAAGCGCCAGCACCACTTCCACCACGGGAAAAAACACACTATAGGCGAAAATGGCAGTGATATTGGCGTTGCGATGCTGACGGTTTATTTGCCGAAACTTGTTGTACTCCCTGTCTTCGGCGGCAAATGCCTGCACAAGTTGCATGCCGGTAAGATGCTCTTGCACAAAAGCATTGAGGCTGGCCACCGCATTGCGCACTTTTACAAACGAGCGGTTTACACTTTCCTTGAAATAGTAGGTGGCCACCACCAGCAGCGGAAACGGAATAAGGCAAATGAGGGTAAGCTGCCAGTCGACCCAAAGCATAGTGCTCAGGGTGAAAACAATGGTGAGCACATCTGCAACGATGGGTATAATGCCATCGGCAAAAATTTCGTTGATGCTTTCAATATCGTTGATGGTGCGGGTAGTAAGGGTGCCGATAGGCGTGGTATCAAACTGGCGCAGGTTGAGACCCAGTACTTTTTTGTAAACGGCTACCCGCAGGTCTTTTACCACATGCTGCCCCAGCCATGCAGTGGTAAATGTGAAGATGAACCTGAGCACAGTTTCAATAATAAGTATGCCTATTTGCAGCAGCGAAACGAATACGATGAAGCGGGCGGCATCGTGGTGACTTACCTGGTCGAACAAATTGTTGAGCCAAACCGGTATACCGGCCATCTTTCCTTTCAGGCCCTTGTCTACCGTGTACTGTACAAACAAGCCACGAACCGGACTCATAATAGCCAGAACAATACTGAGAGCAACACTTAGCAAAAAGCGCCTCTGGTAGGGCTTTACAAAGCTGTATACCCTTAACAACAAGGGCAAATTGACAACAGATGGAGTAGCTTGTGCGGCCATCGGGCTCAGGTTATTTGGCTATAGCCGGCAATTGAAAAGGTTGCAAAATAATATACAGAAGTCGATTTCATCCTTCGCCGGCTATTGCCCTGCGGTAAGCCTTTATAAACAGCGCTCCCAGGTTTTTGTGCGGAAAAATGTAGTCGTCGTACCCTTCTTTTTTTGCAGCGCTAATACGGCCTGCCACTTCGCTCATCATTACCGGCCAAATCACATCTTTGCCTGTCTTCAGTTGGTCGATGAGGTAACCGAACAGCGCCACGTTTATTTCACCATAGCCCACCTGTTTGCTGCTAATGATGTAGGCATCGGGCGAAATACGCAGTACGTCGGTAAGGTTGTGATAGGCGCCGCAGCTGCCCAGCACTACCACTTTGCTGCTGGGCAACATTTTTTCGATGGTATATTTCAAAAAATAGCTGTGGCCACGGTGTACAGTAATGCTGGGATGTATGCCATTGTCGCTCATGTATTTAATGAGCTTGCGCTGCGCCTCTTCGTCCAGGTCTTTTTCCTCATCAAGTGCACGGTTGGCATATAGTACAAACGGCACAGCCGTACCCACACTGGTAAACTCTACCCAATCGGGGGTGGCATTGATGGTCCAATATCGTTTGTCGCCATACAGGCGCATCAGGGTGTTGAAGCTGCCTTTGCCGCCTTCGTCGCCATAAAAAAACATTTGCAGCACAATACGGCCCTGTGCATCGCGCAGGCTTTCATTTTTAATTTCATATACCGGTGGAATGCCGAGTTCGGCACTCAGGTTTACATTGCCTATACTGTCGTTGCTGGCCATTATCAGCTTTTCCAGGCGGTAAATGGTTGTTCCCCTTTCATTACCTGCGGCTATAGCATCATCCAGATTTTTGCTTACCTGGCTGTACATAAGGCTTCGGATGGAGGGCAGTGTAATACTGGCATAGGCGTTGGCCACATCCACCGCATCTTCTATATCGTCTTCGCCGGTGCCACGGTCCAGGTTGTTTACAAAAGCAGTCATTAATGCCGTGGAACTTTGCTCACTCATGCGGCCCAAAAAGTCGTTGAGTGTATTGTAGTTGCTGGCCATGGTAAGAAACTTCTTGTATTTATCGTGGTTTACCAGAGCCAGCAGGCTATCAGCACTTGGGTAGGGCATTACCTCAAAAATGCGCTTGTACACATACGTATAGCTGCTGGTATATATTTCTATTTCGTTTAGTACTATCAGGTAGTACAACTCCTGGGCGCTCAGGCCCTGAATTTTTTTAAACCGAACAGGCGCCGGAAAGTCGTGCAAGCCGTTGATGGTAGTTACATAAGTTTCCTGGCTTTTCTTACGCAGCATATCCTGGAGGCCTTTCATTACTACCGGTGTATCGCTTTTGGCAAGGCGGCCTGCATATTCTACTTGGGTAGTTACCAGCAGGCTGTAGTAAGCTGCTGAATCTTTTACTGCCTTCTCAACTATCTCCCTGGTAATTTCGCCACGGCTAAGTTTGTCCAAAAAGGGGAAGAACATTTGCCCCCGGTTGTCGTTGCTTAGGTCTACCAGCATTTTTACCAGCGGATCCTGGCAGCCGGCAATTTTTTGGCCAAAAGGCGTATTTGATGCCTGGGCATATGTCACCAGTTCTTCGGGATAACGGCGGGCAGCAACGCGTATCAGGCTGTCGGCGTAAGAATAGTTGTAGTATGGGTGTTCATTCAGTTTTTTGAGCAGCTTTTTGGGGTTTTCCTGCAGGTATTTGAGGAAAATGGCTTCTTTTGCCTGCCCAATGCTGAGGCTTTGCGAAAAGGCAAAATTGCCTGCCAATATGTCGGCAACAGCGAAGGGATATTGCATAAGCGCCTCGGCAAGGGGTGCCTTATTCAACTCACTTTGGAGCAACTTGTCAAAGGCGGAAATGAGCATAGGCAATTGTGGCCAGCCCATGTTGCCTTTTGTACGTTTCTCGTTGAAGCGCAAGAGCAACTCGGCCATACCACGCAGGTAAGTAAGTTTAGCGTTGTGCGCGAGCAGGCTGTCGAACTCTACCTGCTTTTGCAGCCTGTTTATCTGCGCATTGAGCGCATAGTTTACCTGCAGGTTTACCTCGGGGTCGGTGGCTATGTTAAACTGCCCGTCTCTACTGGAGGCGGCACGGGTCAGGTTTTTTTGGGCATCATCTACCCGCTGGTGAAACAGTGCTCTGGACAAATCGGGCTTAAAATCGCCCCCTTGTGCTTGTAGTGCAGTATTAGCGTACACCAACAACCATCCCAATAGTATTGTCCTCATCAACTGCTCGTCATATTAGGCTGTAAAAATAGGACGATTACCTTAGGCTGAAGGAAATGGGGCAGTTCAGCCTTGTTAAATTAGGGAGCACAGTTAACAATTTGGTAATTGCCAGCCAGGCTTGGAACATGCTTGGAGCCGGCTATTTTTGCGTAAACAAATTGTTAAATGGAGCCCAAAGCAAGGATACTGATCGCTGACGACGAGCCCGATATTCTGGATATAGTAGGCTTCAACCTGGAACGCGAGGGTTACGATGTAACAACTGCCAAAGACGGTAACGAAGCCTTGGATTTAGCCCGTAAAACAAAGCCCGACCTGATTATACTTGATGTAATGATGCCCTACAAATCGGGTATAGAGGTGTGTAATATCTTGCGTAGCCGCCCCGAATTTAACAGCACCCTGATACTCATGCTTACCGCCCTGAGCGACGAAAGCAGCCATGTGCAGGGGCTCGATAGCGGCGCCGACGACTATATATCCAAGCCCATTAGCCCCAAAGTGCTGGTAAGCAGGGTAAATGCCTTGCTGCGCAGGGTGCAAAAAGAAGATGGACCACGGGTAATACGCGTAGGCGAAGCTATGACCATAGACGCAAACCGCTTTGTGGTAACACTGGGCGACACGGAAATTATTCTTGCCAAAAAAGAATTTGAGCTGTTGTTTATGCTGGCTTCCAGGCAGGGCCGGGTGTTTTTGCGCAACGAAATACTGAGCCAGGTATGGGGCAACGATGTTATTGTGGGCGACCGCACCATTGATGTACACATTAGAAAAATAAGGCAAAAACTGGGAGTAGACTGTATTACTACCGTAAAGGGTGTAGGCTATAAGTTTGAAATGTAGTTAGCAAGTTGCCTCATTTGGCAAAGCGGCCTTTTGGGCCTGGCCTTTGGCGGAGTATATTTACCGCCGCAATGATTAACACCAAAAATTTATCACCTAAGCAACTTTCGTTGTTAACGGCAAGTATTTTGTCGGTGCCGGTTGGCTTTGGAGCTATGCTCCTGCGGCCCGAGTGGGAGTTGGTGCTTATCACCTTTGTGGTTTTTTTGGCAGGGTCTTATTTACTTATTCTATTTACCCTGCAGCGTTTTATTTACCGAAAAATAAAACTCATTTACAAATTCATATATCAAACCAAAGCCAGCAAACGCGAGGAGACATATTACAAATACATTCTTCCGCAGAAGAGTATAGACGAAGTGCGTGAAGACGTAGAAAAATGGGCCGAACAGCGTGAAGGAGAAATTGCCCTGCTTAAAGCCAATGAAAAATACAGGCGTGAATTTCTGCAAAACCTGTCGCACGAACTAAAGACCCCCATATTTGCCCTGCAAGGCTACCTGCATACCATATTAGATACCGATGAAGGCCTGGAGGAAATGACACACCGGTTTCTGAACAAAGCCAACCGAAATGTAGAGCGGTTGGTAAACCTGGTAAACGACCTTGACGATATTTCGCGGCTGGAAAGTGGTGAGCAGCCTCTGTACAAGCAAAATTTTGTAGTGTATGACCTTATAAAAGAAGCCTACGAAAGCCTTTTTTTAAAGGCCCACGAACGTGGGATTCAATGTTTGTTTAAAAAAGGTATAAACGAAAATGTGCAAGTATTTGCCGACAAAGAGAAGATAAGGCAAGTGCTCATAAACCTGGTGGATAACGCTATAAAGTACGGAAGAACAAATGGCAAAGCGATTGCGAGTATTTACACCATGGATACCGAGCATGTATTGGTTGAAATTGGTGATGATGGCTCCGGCATTGCAGAAGAACATTTGCCACGCATTTTTGAGCGCTTTTACCGCACCGACTTTGCCCGCAGCCGCAAAATAGGAGGCAGTGGCCTTGGCCTGGCTATATGCAAGCACATTATAGAAGCACATGGCCAAACCATACATGTGCGCAGCACCCCCGATATAGGAACCACCTTTGGTTTTACGCTCGAAAGAAAAAAAGACTAACGCTGTAGATAAAGCGAATGGGGCCCAAACCGGCGTAGCAACGCCGGTGCTACCAATACATAGCCAATTAGCGCACCCGCCACTCCCAGTAGGGCGCCCGCCCAAACATCTACCGGAAAATGCTGCGACAGGTACACCCGGCTATACCCTACTATACAGGCAAGTAAAAATAGAATCCACCGGAGCCAGTTGGTAGCAATCATAAGCCACATGGTTACCATAAGGGCAAAAGCCGAGGTGGTATGGCCCGAAGGAAAACTCTGGTGCAAATGGATGTTCACATTTTCTATTTGATATACCTGTTCACCAATGGCCTCAAAAAACGATTTAGGTCTTGGCGCTTCTATTAAGCGTTTACCTGCTTGTGCAAAAATGCCCGAAACGAGGTAGGTAACCAGCACTAAAATGCCCGGTGCCTTGCGCCTCAGCAAAAAAAGTACCACTGCAAAAAATATCACAAATAAGCCGTCGCCCAAATGTGTAGCGTACTTTAAAAAAACATCTGCTGACGGATGGTGCCATGCTGTAAGCAACCTGAAAGACTGTGCCTTGCCTTGCCACCATACCAAGGCACCAAACGCAATCAAAAACGCAGTTAGTTGGGCGAGTGAGTACCTAATGTTTCTAAATGCTGAGGATGTATTTGTCACAGGCATCAAAAATAGACTCCATCACACAATTTGCAAGAAGCAAAAAAAACACCCCGGTAGAAACCAGGGTGGTATTGAAAATCTACTCTACGTATTGCTTGAAAGAATTACTTGCATTAAGATAACAAAGTACAAGCTGGCATGTAAATAATTTGTTACCCAAAGGTTGCCAAATCATTAATTGATATGGGAATGCCCTTCAGTGTTCAGAACCTGAACTGCAGCCTGTAGGTAAAATCTGATTATTCAATTCAGTTTCACGTGTTTTTTTTAGTGCACAGGCTAAAGCCTGCTGTTTTCATTTGCCATATGGAATCCCCAGAATGATCATCCGTGGTGGGTGCCCGCCCGGATGAATCCGTTCGGACGGGTGCGGCAGCTCGTGGGGATTTCATAATTGAGTAGTTGCCTTGCCTCGTTGTGGATGAACTCGTAATAAAAAATCGCGAATGTTCACGCCACGCTCCGAACCGTCGAATTGAAAAATAAACTGAACCTTGGGTTTATATTTTACGTCGAAGCCAACACAATTAAAGCGCAAGCGCCCCAATGCAAAATAAACCCATTGCAGGACCAGTAGGAAAAATCAACACCACTGTAGTTGTTAAGGCCGGGCCGCGATGCCACCTGTTATTGAGGCTGCATGTAGCCGCTAATACGTATGCGGTCGGTTCGCCGCACAATAAGGAGCAAGCCCTTACCGGTTTGGGAAGTGGTATTTATCAGATCCATTAAAAACTGGCTGCTGCAAGGCCGCACGTTTCCCAAAAGCACAACAAACAGCAAAAGAATGTATTTTTTCATAGTTTGCCATATGCACTGCAAAAGGCCACACTCAGTTCATGCATATGTTAAGAAATTATTACCAAACTTAGTAGCTTAACCCACTACTGGCCAGGGATTCACCTTTGCAATCAAATAAATTTAACTGTTTCGTTATGGCGCTCAACGGTTTTCTCAAGTTCTTTTTGCCCAAAGACAGGATTTTTTACCAGCTTTTTGAAGAAGTTGCCGACACGGTATATGAAATGGCGCTTAAGCTGAAAGAGGTAGTAACCGAAACGGATTTTGACAAACGGGCCAGCCTTATCTTGCAAATTGAGGATATGGAGCACAAAAATGATGACTATACGCATCGTATTTTTACAGAGTTAGGTCGCAATTTCATTACCCCATTCGACCGCGAGGACATACATTACCTGGCTAGTGCTCTCGATGATATTGCCGATTATATTTATGCATCGGCAAAAAAAATAAACTTTTATCGTGTTGACCCCAATGAAGATGGCATCCAAAAATTTGCTTCCATAATAGTAGAGGGTGTGGCGCATGTACGTACTGCTACCAAAGAACTGCGCAACATGAAAGACATGCGCAGAATTACTGATGCACTTGTAAAGGTAAACAGCCTGGAAAACCAGGCGGATGATGTTTTTGATCATTGCATCGACCGCCTGTTTAACACCGAGCCCGATGCAAAAGAAGTGATTAAGAAAAGGGAAATATACCAGGTATTGGAACTGGTAACCGACAAATGCGAAGATGCCGGTAATGTTATTGAATCCATTATGATTAAATACGCCTGATGCGCCTCGCGTACATCTCAGCCAACATCTTCAATCATTCATTCAACTTTCCTTCAACATGACCTTATTGGTGACCATCATTGTGCTGGCGCTGATATTTGACTATATCAACGGGTTTCACGACGCGGCCAATTCTATTGCCACCATCGTTTCTACGAAAGTGCTTACGCCTTTTCAGGCGGTACTTTGGGCAGCCTTCTTCAACTTTGTGGCCTACTTTATTTTTCAGGATCATGCTGTAGCCAACACGATTGGCAAAACGGTATATCAGCAATACATTACACTTCCGGTAATACTGGCCGGGCTGCTGGCAGCCATTGCCTGGAACCTGCTTACCTGGTGGTATGGTATTCCATCCTCCTCATCGCACACGCTTATTGGCGGGTTTGCCGGTGCTGCAATCACCCATGCATATATCGTGCAAGGCCCCACCGCCGTAAGCAGTATTGTAGAAATGGAAAAAATTGTCAAAACCATCCTTTTCATCTTTCTGGCCCCGCTTATAGGCATGTTTATTGCCATGTTTGTAAGTATTGTCACCATTGTTCGCAACACCTGGGTCCGCATTGGCATCATTATATTGGTGACCGCCCTCACCTGGTTTATGTTCGACTATTTTGAACAAACCAAACTGCACGACAACCTGGCCTCTTTTTACAAGATAGACAGCCTTAAAAAAGCAGCGGAGCAAAACCCGGCAAAGCAGGCCGAATTTCAAAGTGCGCAGGCGCTTTTTGAGGGTGCAATTGCATATAAACACCAATTCAACAGCCTGGGCGCGGCAGGTCTGGCAGTTAAAATTAAGCAAGATGTGGACCCCAACGCCGACCTTGATAAACTGACCACGAGCCTCAAAAAGGCCGACAACTCAATACTTGCTTGGGGTGTAATGGTCCTGGTTTTACTATTTGTACTTGCATATATATATGTAGAAAAAGTACAAACTCCAAATGCCTACCGGATGGCGCGTATGTTTAAGAAACTGCAGCTGCTTTCGTCGGCAGCCTTTAGCATAGGCCATGGGGGCAACGATGCCCAGAAGGTAATGGGCATTATTGGAGCAGCTTTTGTAGCTTTAAATGCCAACCAATACCATGATGTGGGCGCCGCCCTGAAAGAACTGCCCTGGGTACCGCTGGCTTGCTATACTGCTATAGGCCTGGGTACTATGAGCGGTGGCTGGAAGATTGTAAAAACCATGGGTACTCGAATAACCAAGGTAACCCCGCTGGAAGGGGTAAGTGCCGAAACGGCAGGCGCGCTCACCCTTTTCATGACCGAGCAAATGGGCATTCCGGTTTCTACGACGCACACCATAACCGGTTCCATTATAGGTGTAGGGGCCACCAAGCGCCTTAGCGCCGTGCGATGGGGCGTTACCATCAACCTGCTATGGGCATGGATACTAACCATTCCTGTAAGTGCACTGTTGGCGGCTCTTTTTTATGGCCTGGTAAATTTGTTTGTGTAAGATAATAAGAAAAGGGCATTTGCCATTTCTAGTCTGTTTACAACGTTAGATGGTAAACGGCCATCAAAGGAATTTTGGCAAATTACCAGTGGCCTGCATGCGGCTGCATTTGTTACCTTTGCAGCATGCCTACAATACTTGTTACCGGTGGCTGCGGCTACATAGGTTCGCACACTTTGGTTGACCTAATTGAAAATGGATACAATGTAGTTTCTATAGATGACAATTCGCGAAGTACGCTATACCTGCTACAAGGTATAGAAAAAATTACCGGTGTACGCATCAAAAATTACAAGGTAAACCTATGCAATTTCGATGACACACAGGCCGTATTTGCCGAAAACCCCGATATAGAAGGCATCATTCATTTTGCAGCATATAAAGCCGTGGGCGAGTCGGTAGAAAATCCCTTGCTTTATTTCGACAATAACCTCGGTTCGCTGATAAATCTGCTCCGCTGCACACGCGATTTTGAAATTCCCTGGTTTGTTTTTTCGAGCAGTTGCACCGTGTATGGCAACCCCGATAGCATACCTGTAACCGAAAGCACGCCTACCAAGCCGGCCGAAAGCCCGTATGGCCTTACCAAACAAATGGGCGAACAGATTATTATGGAAGCCTGTAAGGCAGTGGATACTAAATTCATCCTGCTCCGGTATTTCAACCCGGTGGGTGCGCACCCCAGCACCCTCATTGGCGAATTGCCCCTGGGTAAGCCCGCCAACCTGGTGCCTGCCATTACCCAAACCGCCATTGGTATACTACCGCAAATGCTGGTGCACGGTACCGACTACCCCACCCGCGACGGCAGTTGCATACGCGACTTCATACATGTGTGCGACATAGCCCATGCACACACCCTGGCACTGCAATACCTGATGGAGGGCCGCCAAAAAACCTCTTGCGACATATTTAACCTTGGTAGCGGCTACGGCGTATCGGTGCTGGAGGCTATTCATGCTTTTGAAAAAGTAACCGGCGTAAAACTGAACTATACACTAGGGCCCCGCAGACCGGGCGATGTAGTAGCCATTTATGCAAACAACGAAAAGGCTGTAAAAGACCTGAACTGGCAGCTGAAATACACCCTGAACGATATGATGCGCACCGCTTGGCAGTGGGAGCTGAAAATACAAGAGGACGAGCAGCTGTACCAGGAACAGAACCCACTGCTCAATTGACCGAACAAACTGGGATTAACCCGGCTATTTCGATCCTTTAACATAGTAGCAATAGCCTACTTTCGCAAAAAAATTAGTGGAATGGCTTTGGATCATATTGTAGTGCAAAACGAAAAGGAAACCCGCGGCGGTTTTGGCGAAGGCATTTACGAGGTCGGTAAAGGAAACCCAAATGTGGTAGTACTTACCGCCGACCTGGCAGGCTCCCTCAAACTTGGCCCTTTCATCAAGGATTTCCCCGAGCGTTTTGTGCAGTGCGGTATAGCCGAAGCCAATATGATGGGTATTGCCGCTGGCCTTACCATTGGGGGTAAAATACCCTACACCACCACTTTTGCCAACTTTAGCACCGGTCGTGTGTACGACCAAATTCGCCAAAGCATAGCCTACAGCGGCAAAAACGTAAAAATTTGCGCCAGCCATGCAGGCCTTACCCTGGGCGAAGATGGCGCCACCCACCAAATACTGGAAGATATCGGGCTGATGAAAATGCTGCCCGGCATGACGGTAATAAACCCCTGCGATTTTAACCAAACCAAGGCAGCTACCATAGCCATTGCCAACTACGAAGGCCCGGTGTACTTGCGCTTTGGCAGGCCCAAATGGCCAAATTTTACATCCGTATATGGCAGCGATTTTGTAATAGGCAAAGCGCAGGTGCTGGCCGAGGGCAGCGATGTAAGCCTGTTTGCCTGCGGTCACATGGTGTGGCTTAGCATAGAAGCCGCAAAAATGCTGGCAGCCGAAGGCATTTGCGCCGAGGTAATAAATGTGCACACCGTAAAGCCCCTGGATACC
>Ga0114939_10000250_pt1 | contig 46531 bp, 44 predicted proteins | sample AshMeaCrysSpring_FD_87196 | JGI IMG/M metagenome (GOLD analysis project Ga0114939, IMG submission 87196) | Groundwater microbial communities from Big Spring, Nevada to study Microbial Dark Matter (Phase II) - Ash Meadows Crystal Spring | ecosystem: Environmental > Aquatic > Deep subsurface >...
CTCGCAGCGTGAGAGCCATGAACAACACAGAAAACCTCGCCGACCTCGCCGGTCGCATCCTCATCTCCCTGATCTTCCTCCTGGCGGGTCTGCAGAAGATCGGCGGCTACGAGGGGACACAGGCGTACATGGCCGCGATGGGCGTGCCGGGCGGCCTGCTGCCTCTCGTGATCGCGCTCGAGGTCGGCGGCGCCGTCGCCATCATCCTCGGCTGGCGCACGCGGATCTCAGCTTTCCTGCTCGCAGGCTTCTCGATCGTCTCCGCGCTCATCTTTCACCGCGCGCTCGGCGACCAGATGCAGTTCATCCTGTTCATGAAGAACCTGGCGATGGCGGGCGGCTTCCTGTTCCTCGTGGCGCGTGGCGCGGGCGAGTGGTCGCTCGACGGGCGCCGTGCCTACCACGGCCGGCCGGAGGGCCGCACGCCGTGAATGCGCGCCGGCTGCAGGCCGTCATCCCTTCCGTCGCGGCCTCGGACGGCGCGGGCGTGAAGCTGCGCCGCAGCCTCGGTGCCGGGCCGAATCAGCGCTTCGACCCGTTCCTGATGCTCGACGAATTCTTCTCCGACGACCCGAGCGACTACCTCGCCGGTTTTCCCTCGCACCCGCACCGCGGCTTCGAGACGGTGACTTACATGCTCGACGGGCTCATGCGGCACGAGGACAGCCACGGCAACCGTGGCGATGTCGGCCCGGGCGACGTGCAGTGGATGACGGCGGGGCGCGGCGTGATTCACTCGGAGATGCCGCAGCAGGCGCACGGCCGGATGCGCGGGTTCCAGTTGTGGATCAACCTGCCATCGCGCGAGAAGATGAAGCCCGCCGCCTACCGGGAGATCCCGTCGGGAACGATCCCGAGCGTGACCCTCGGGGGCGGCGGCGAAGCGCGCGTGATCGCGGGAACGCTCGAAGTGGCGGGTCACATGGCGACGGGTCCCATCGCCGGCCTGTCGACGGAACCGGTCTACGTCGACCTGCGCCTGCCCGCGAACGCCGCGATCACGATTCCGCTGCCCGCGGCACATAACGCGTTCCTGTACGTCTACGAAGGCGATGCGGTCGTGGACGACGATGAGCGGGCGCTGCCGTTCCGTGCGGCCGGGCTGCTCACTCCGGGCGACGGGGTGCGCCTGCGCGCAGGGACACAGGGCGTGCGGCTGCTGCTTCTTGCCGGCAAGCCGATCGGCGAGCCCGTGGTGCAGTACGGGCCGTTCGTCATGAACTCGCCGAGGGAGATCGAGCAGGCGATCATCGATTACCAGCGCGGCGTACTCGACGCGCCGGCGTGACTGGGCGGCATCGCGGCAAACCGCGACGCAGGACGCCCTGCATTGCGGCGAACCGCAATCCGGCCGCTGGCGCGCGGGCGTATGCTCGCGGCGGTGCCGGCTGTAGGGATGCGACCATGAGCCACAAGCACGAGCAGCTGCTGCGGACGATCTTCCACGATCCGATAAGCTGCAACATCCACTGGCGCGAGATCGAATCGCTGCTGCACCACGTCGGCGCCGACATCGAGCCGCTGTCCGGGGCGCGTATCCGCGTGAAGCTGAACGGCGCGGAGGGCATCCTCCACCGGCCGCACCACGGCAACACGCTCGATCGCAGCGCCGTGCGCCACTTGCGCGAGTACCTCGCGCACGCACGCATGACGCCGTCGCAGTACGAAGCCGCGCGCGAAGCGCAGCACTGAGCCCGCTCCGGGTCCGGCCGCCGTCACCCGGGCGGTGACGGCCCGTGTGTCCGCGTCACCGCACTCGCGGTGAGCGCCACGAACACCATCGCGATCACGACCCCGAGCCCGAGTTGCCAGGGCAGCGCGGCGATGCCGAGGATCGCGCCCGCGGCGCTCGCGCGAATGCTCTCGCGCCGCGCGTAAGCCGCGAGCGCCAGGGCCACCGCGAGCGCGCCGAGACCGGCCGTCGTGCCTCGGGCGATCTGGTCGAGGTCGCGCTGGACGGGCCGCGGTGGGCGACGGGTGGACGGTTTTCCGCCCTGCACGGCTTCGAGCATGCGTTCGTACAGTGACTTCGCCTTTTCCTGGATCACCTGCTCGAGCGGCGGAGGCTTCGTGAAGGGCCCGGCCGCCTCGTGCACGGCCGCGAGTGCGAGTGCCGCGGCTCCCATCACGAGCGCGGCTCCCGCCAGCCAGGAATGGCGCGGTTCGTTCATCTGTGCGTCGCGAGCTTCGCGATGTCTTCAGGTTCGATCTCGACCGCGCGCCCGAAGCCCCCGACCCAGAGCCCCTTCCGGAATTCGAGGCGATAGAGCGTGAAGTCGCCGAGGTTGAATGTGATGCGGCTGTCCGGGAAGCGCTCGAGGTACCAGCCGCGGCCTTCCTCCCACTCGGGACTCTTGCGCTCGAGGGGGTGGACGATGCACTCGAGCATCGCGCGCTTGATCTGCAGCGGGTCCATTCCCTCCGCGTACTGCTCGTGTAGCAGTACGCCGATCCTTGTGCCAGCCGTGAGTCCCTGAGTGTGCTTCGACAGGCGCGACGCGTGAACCACCACGCCCTCGTAGCCGGGCAGCACGACGAACGGCAGCAGCCCGGCGTAGGGTGCGCCGTCCGCGATCACCGCGATTGCGAGGAGCCGCTGGTCGTCGAGCAGTTCGCGAATCGCGCGGGCGGTGGACTTGAGCATGACGGCCGGCAGCCTCTTTCGATCATCGAGCGGAGGAACCGAACGCGATCAATGATACGCGCACGGTTTTCCACGGTCTTCAGGGCGGCCAATGAAGAGGGCGCCGCACCCTCAGGTGAGGCGCCCTCGTTTTCGCAGATGCCGAGTCAGAAACGGATGCCAGCGGCCACGGACGCGTGATCCGTCGGCCACAGGCCACGACCCGGCGGACGGAGCCGGTCTGCTGCGACCGTGCCGATCAATCGAGCGTCCTTCACCGTGCGCGGCATTTCCCGCGTGAAGATGAGGTCGATGCGCCGGGTCAGCATCGACTCGCGATTCAGAAGGTCCTCGTCCTGGCAACAGGTCAGGCCGAGCACGTCGCCCGGGCGATGGAGCCACACGTCGAACATGTTCGCCCCCGCGAACAGCATGTAGGGCGTGTACTGGATGGGCGACTTCGGATCCACCGCGTCGGCCGGATCGGAGTTCATGTCGCCGACGATGATCAGCGTGCTCCCTGCCGGCGTCCCAGCCAACGCCGTGAGAATCTGCATTGCCTGGGCTGACTGGATCACGCCCGGGAAACCATCGACGTAGCCATTCTCTAGGTGGGTATTCACGAACCGGTAAGTCTTGCCGGCGATCGCCGCATCGACCACGAGGAAGCCATGCAGGATGTAGGCATCCGGCACGTCGTCGCCATTGAGGTCCAGGGGTGTGTTGACGTCAAACGTGCAGCCCGACCCCTTCAGGAACGGCTTGGCGCACGGAAAATCGGTGCCAGGCACCGGTAGCGCATAGCTGATCCCATTTCGAACGAAGACCGCGTCGCGGTCCTGCACATACACGAAGCCCTTGTTGCCCTGGCTGTCCACGAAGTCCGAACCGAACACGAAGTTCTCGAGGTAGGCCGCCAGCGTGTAGTCCCCGGCCAACGCGGACGCCGTCTGCAGGAGATGATCGCCCCAGGCCCCATTGAACTCGGGGTTTGTGCATGGTGCCGCATTTGCGGGCAAGCACCCGATGACCCAGGCCTCCTGAATCCCGACAAGATCCGGCCTCCGGCTCAGGATTTCGCTTGACAGCGCGTTCACGCGGTCGACCGTCCGGTTGGCCGAGATCGTACTGGTCACGCTGACGAGCGCGCTGTTGATCACGACCGGATCTCCGCTCTGCAGGGCGGGGATCAACGGGAAAAGGTTTGCGCCCACGTACTGGTTCTGTGTCATCACCTGCACGTCCATCGACGACGGTGGTCCGGCCGAGGCCGCCGCAGTGATGCCGAGAAATGAAATTACGAGCGATGTGACGATCAGACGTCTCATGGGGTTCCCTCCGTCGCGTCCTGGTTCCGGATCAAAAAAGGCGCACTCCGCGCACGGTACCGAGCATGGTCCCGCCGTCCCGACAGCGCCATCCGCACTTGTGGAATTTGACATAACGCGGGATCGACTGCCCTCGTCAGCCTGTCGTCCGGTTTGCGTGGACCCATTCCAGGAACCGCGTCACCGCGTGCACGCTGTGCATGGCGCGAACCGAGCGGAACACCTCCCAGGCGTGCTGGGCGCCCGGCAGTTCCGCGTACACGACCGGCTGAGTCGAGGTCGCGCGCAGGCGATCTGCGAACAGACGTGCTTCCTCGACGCTTGCGAGCGAATCGTGATCACCATGCAGGAGGAAGAAGGGCGGGGCGTCCGTGCGCACCTGCTCGATCGGCGAGGCGAGGTCCCAGAGCACGGGGTCGGTTCGCGGGGAGCAGGGCATCACCGTCTTCTCGAGCCACTGGACCATCGCCGCGCCACTGCCCTTGAGGCCGTGACGATCCACGAAGTCGTAGACCCCATAGAAGGGCACGCACGCGGCTGCCTTCGTGTCGACGTCTTCGAAGTCCGGTTGCAGTCGCGAATCGTTTGCGGTCAGACCCATGAGCGCCGTCAGGTGGCCGCCGGCCGAACCGCCGGTCACCGCGATGAATTGCGGGTCGCCGCCGTAGCGCGCGACGTTCGCGCGGACCCATGCGAAGGCGCGCTTGCAGTCGACGAGGTGGTCGGGGAATCGTGCCCGCGGGCTCAGCCGGTAGTTCGGCGTGACGACGACCCAGCCGCGCGCGGCGAGGTGCTGGATCAGCGGCAGAGCCTGCTCGTGCTTGTTGCCGAGTACCCAGCCACCGCCGTGGATCTGCAGCAGGACGGGCGCGCCTGCGCATCCACCGGCGGGCCGGTAGAGGTCGAGCACCTGGCGCTCATGGCCGTCGCCGTAGGGGATGTCGCGTAGCCGCTCGACGCCGCGGTCGCGCATGTTGAATGGCAGCAGCAGTTCGCGAATCGGGATGGCGTCGCGCAGCACGGCGCGTCGCGTCGCGGGAATCGAGTCGCGATAGCCGGCGCCGAGACCCGCTCGCAGAGCCTGCTCGAGAATCGGCTGCGTCGGCCGGGTGCGCCACTGCATCACGATCAGGCCGAGCCACGTCAGTCCGACGATCACGAGACCGGCGCGTCCCGGCGCGAAATCGACGGCGTCGGTCCAGCGGGCGAAGGCGACTGCGACGAGCGCAGACAGCGCGACGTGGAACAGTGCGAGTTCACTCGTGAGCCACCCGGACAGGAACCAGAACATGTTGCCCCAGCCGAGGCGCGTGGCCCGCACGAGGCCGGTGACGGCCATCCCGAGGCCAAGCAGGGCGAGGCCGAGAAACACCCACGAAGACGACGGCGCGATCATGGCGCGATTTTCCGCCACCACGGCGGGCTGCGCCATTCAGCGCAGCGCCCGGCGGCGCCTGCCTGCGGAAACTGCGGAATCGGGTGTCACCCGCGACCCGCTACGCTGGTTCGACCTGGGGCGGCATCCAACGTCACGCGAGATGAAGGGGTCCACATGCGTCCGCTCTTTGCATTCGTCTCAGTCGCACTGGCTGCGGTCGTCCCGTCCCTGCTCCCGGCTGTCGCGGCGGCCATCGACGAGCCGGACCTGGAGGCCGGCCGCAAGACTTTCGAGTCCGTCTGCGCCGTGTGCCACGGTGCCACGGGGAAGCCCGATCTCTCGAGCCCCACTGTCCAGGCGCTGGACCCGACGCCGGCCGATCTCTCCGACCCGCTGTTCAACAGCCGCGAGCCGGCACGGGACTGGGACATCGTCGTCACGCACGGCGGGAACGCGCTGGGACTCTCCGCGACCATGCCCGCACAGGGCGGCACGCTCAGCGCGACGGAAATCCGCGACGTCGTCGCCTACGCCAAGACGCTGGCGCCGGGATCCGAACTCTACCCGCCGGGTGAGCTCAATTTCTTCCTGCCGGTACGTACCAAGAAGGCCTTCCCCGAGGACGAAGTGGTGTGGAAGTACCGCTACTCCGAGCAGGACGGCACCAACGTCTACCGCAACGTCATCGAACTGGAAAAGCGCTTCGGGAAGCGCTCGATGGGCGTGCTCGAGGTCGTGCAGCAGGACGACGGCATCGACAACGAGATCACCGAGGTCGAGGTGGGCGCGAAGACGGTCCTCTACTGGAACCTGCCGGAGCGCTCCATCCTCTCAGGCGCGCTCGTCGTCGCCATCCCGACCGACAGCGACGCATCGGAGGAGATCATCCCGTACCTGGCCTATGGCTGGCGGTTCGACGACAAGGCGACGCTGCAGTCGAGCCTGCGCGTCATCGTGCCGACGGAGGACGCGGGCGACGGCGAGGTCGAACTTGCCGGCGTCGTGCACTACGTGTGGACTGAGTGGCCACGCGAGGTCTTCCCGGCCATCGAAGCCACCGCCACGATACCGTTCGACGCGGACGACGGCGACTCGGTGCAGTGGACGGTGCTGCCGCAGATCCGGATCGGCCTCACGAAGGGGGCTCACGTGGCGCTCAACCTCGGCGTGGAGTTCCCGCTGAGCGACCAGTCGTGGAACACGAGGTATCACCTGAACCTGCTCTGGGACTTCGCCGACGGCAGCTTCTTCAAGGGCTGGTAGGCCTCAGCTCGCCCGGCCGCGTCTGCTAGATTCCCGACATGTACTTCTGCCGCCCCGAGCACCCCCAGGACGTCGCCGCCATCCGGGCCGTGCTCGAGGCCGCATTCCCGACGGCTGCGGAAGCGCGGCTGGTGGACGCGCTGCGTGCGAATGGCCGCCTTTCGCTCTCGGTGGTCGCCGCAGACGGGGCCGGCGTGATCGGTCACGTTGCGTTCAGCCCGGTCGAGGCCGGGGCCAGGCGGGGCCTCGGCCTTGCACCCATGGCCGTGTTGCCTGCGCACCAGCAGAAGGGTGTCGGCGCGCTGCTCGTGCGCGAGGGCCTCGCTTCGTGCGTCGCGACCGGTTGTGGATTCGTGGTCGTGCTCGGCGAGCCCGAGTACTACGGCCGCTTCGGTTTCGAGCGCGCGAGCGCCCGGGGCCTCGACAACGAATACGGCGCCGACGAAGCGTTCATGGTGTTCGAACTCCAGCCGGGGGCGCTCCCCGAGGGCGGGGGCCTGGTTCGTTACGCGCCCGAATTCGCGCTCGTCGGTTGAGCAGCATCCTGCTCAGGGCATGAGCGGCACGCCGATCAGCGCGCGGTGCCCCCACACGATGAAGACCACGTAGAGCACGAGCCCACCCACGATGGCGATCAGGTCGTTGAATCGTCCGGGCGGCGCCCCAGGCACGGCGCGCACGGGACGCTTGCCGACCGAGATCCGGTCGATCACCGCCCACACGAGGAAGCCGCCGAAGAGCAGCACGTCGCCGAGCATGCCGTTCGCGAGCAGGTGGGCCAGGGCCCAGAGCTTGATGGCGGCGAGCATGGGGTGCCTGGCCGCCGACTTGATCCGTCCGGGCAGGTACGCGGACAGGAGCAGCGTGAACGCCGGGAGCATCAGCAGCATCGCGAGGTGCCGCATCCACACCGGAGGCTGGTAGAGGACGACGGGCTCCTGGCGCGCCAGCCCGCAGCCATGCACCAGCACCACGAACGCCGCGATCGACGCCACCGAGTAGATGCGCTTCCAGTTGAGTGCGCCGATGCGCGCGATGGTCGCGTCACGCCAGCGTGGCGCGAAGATCGACACCGAGTGAATCCCCAGGAACGTGACGAGTCCAACGATGAGCCAGAGCATGGCGAATCCCCCCGGTGTGCCGATCGTGATTCTATCCGACTGACGGCGTCGGCCCGCCCGGTCGATGGCCGGTCCTGAGCCAGCTGCGCACTTCGTCCGTGTAACGCCGCAGGAGGTCCGCCGCGAAATCCGAGAACACCCGGACCTTGGGTGACTGGTGCCCGGCCGACGGGTAGACGAGCGACATCGGCGGACCCGGAACCGTGAAATCCTCGAGGATCAGCTTGAGCTCGCCGCGCGCGATGTACTCCGCGACGATGAGGTCGGGCGCGTGCACGATCCCGAGTCCGGCTGCGGCCGAGATCACCGGGCCCTCGACTGCGTTGAACTGCATGGCGAAGCCGAGTTTCAGGCGCCGCGGTGTGTAGGGCGGCGGGAACGTCCACTCCGGCGAGCCGCCGCCGGGCGGCGATATCGCAAGCAGCCGGTGACCGCGCAGGTCGTCCGGCGTCTTCGGCTCGCCGCGCGCCTCGAGGTAAGCGGGCGACGCGCAGGTGACGATGTTGAACTGGGCCACGCGCCGCGCCACGAGCCCGGACTGCCGGATGGGGCCGACGCGGAGCGCCACGTCGATGCGGTCGGCGACGAGGTCCGCGACCCGATCGTTCAGACGGAGGTCGAGCTCGATGCCGGGATAGCGTTGGGTGAAGCCCGGCAGCGCAGGCAGCAGCAGGTAGCGCCCGAACGCGACGGGGACGTCGACGCGCAGCCGGCCCTGGGGCTTCGAGCGCGCGCCGCGCAGCGTCTCTTCCGCGTCCGCGATCTCGTCGAGGATCCGGCGTGTCCGGCGCAGGTAGTCGGCGCCCTCGGCGGTGAGGTTCACCCGCCGGGTGGTTCTATTCAGCAGGCGTACGCCGAGATGCTTCTCCAGCGCGGCGACGTGCCCGCTCGCCGCTGCGCGCGAGATGTCGAGCGCGTCGGCCGCCTGGGCGAACGACCCGAGCTCGGCGACGCGAGCGAAGACACGCATGGCGACCAACTGGTCCATGCCTGGATTGTTCACGAAAACAGAATGGTGAGCAACGACTATCGCTATTTATCAGAACAACTCAGGCGCTTACCTTGGGCCCCGTACGAAACCCCTGGAGGATCCCGACATGACCACCTGCACCCGTCCTGAGCACCGCTACCTCGTCGGAATCGTCGCCGCCCTTGCCGTCTCGGTCCTGGTCGTCTTCGCGACCCTCGGGCATGCGGTCTCGGCCACGGCCGCGTTTGCATGAATCGAGCGTCAAGCGAGGGGGCGGCGAGCGCCTGCCGCCGCCCCGTCGCGACAGATGATTCTAAGTGACTGAAATTGAATAAAAAAAGCTGTCCTTGGAATGTGACGGAATCGACGCTTTCTTGCTGCGACGCAGCATAAATTGGGGTATCATGGCGGCGTCGATGAAGGACTGAGGTGGGCCCTCGCGGGGCACCTCGACGATCCGCCCCGCGGTCGCCGGCCTCCGGTCAGGTGTAAGGAGGCATTATGAGTACCCGGGAACGAACCTACTCCCTGCTGATGCTTGCCGCGCTCACGGCTGCCGTCGTCGCGACGTTTGCGGCGCTCATCCACAGCTGGGCCGATCTAAAGCTCTTCTGGTAACCCGAGCTACGGGGTGGGGGGTATCCCGGCCGCCGGCAGGACGCCGAGCGCGTCCCCGTGCAGGCTCTGCACATACAGGTCCCCCTGGTACTCCGTGACGCCGCTCGTCTCAGGGATGCGTCCGGCCGGATCCTGCAGGTCGGCGAGAACGCGCCCATCTTCGTCGAACGCGATCACGTGGCCATGGGCGGGCGGTACCGGCCACATCGACTTCGGCAGCCGCAGGCTCATCGACCGCAGCCAGGGTTTGTCCGCGAGATCGTCGATCACCCGGCTGCGCGGCTTGGTAAAGCCGGTCCAGAGCCGGCCATCGGTGCTGCGGGTGAGGTTGTCCGGAAAGCCCGGCAGGTTGTCGCGGATGACCCGGGCCTGCGGGTGATCGCTGTCCCTTGCGACCGTGCGGGCATCCAGGTCCTCGGCGGCCACGTCGACCTTCCAGATGCGGTACTCGCCAGTCTCGGCGATGAAGACGTGGGTCTCGTCGCCCGACAGTGCAACTCCATTCGGGAAGCACAGTCCGCCCATGACCAGGCGCACGAGGCGGGTGTCCGGCCGGTACTCGAGCAGCCGGCCAGTGCAGGAGTGCTCCATCACGTCGAGCAGGGCCGCCTCGAACGTCCCGAGTTCGACCGGCGAGAAGCGTCGCGTTGCGTCGGTGAAAAACATCCGGCCGTCGGCGGCGACGGTCACGGCATCCGCGTAACGGATCGGGTCGTCGCCCAAGCGGTCCGCGAGTACGGTGACCGAGCCGTCCTGCCCGACCGAGAGCAGTCCCTTCATCGCGTCGGCGACCACGAGCTGGCCGGCCGCATCGAAGTCGAGCCCGAGCGGCCGACCTCCGGTGTTCGCGACCGTCTCGATGCCCGTGCCGTCCGGATTCATTCTAAGGATCGCCCCCGACAGGACTCCGGTGTAGAGCTTGCCGTCCGGCCCGAACTCGATGTGCTCCGGGCCGACCTCGGGCGCGACAGGTAACGGGCGCAGGGCCGCCAGCCGCTCGTTGCGCTCGAACGGTCCGCTGTAGGGCACGGCGCGCGGCGCCTGCCACGCGACCGGGTCGATCGGCACCGGCCAGAAGAGCAGGTAGGCGACGAAGAGCGCCAGGGCGAGCCCGGCTGCTTTCAGGATTCCTTTCATCGTTGCCCTCGTCGCCACCCGGCGACCATGTGCGGGACGACGATTCTTGCGCCCGCGACGCCGCGCTCGCAACGGGACGAGCTCGCGGGCTAGCATCCGATCATGCAGGAAATTCGCCTCAACCGAGCCTGGTACCGTCCCGAGCACCTCGCATTTCGCGAGACCGTCCGGCGGTTCGTCGCGCGCGAGATCACGCCCCACGTCAACGAGTGGGACGAGGCCGGCACCTTCCCGCGCGAGCTTTACCGCAAGGCCGCCGAGGTCGGGCTGCTCGGGATCGGTTTCCCGGAGGAATACGGCGGCGTCGGCGGCATCGACTGGTTCCACCGCCTGATCGCGAGCGTCGAACTCGCACAGTGCGGCGCGGGGGGCGTCCTGGCCTCGCTCATGTCCCACACGATCGGCGCGCCCCCGGTGGCGGCCGTGGGCAGCGCGGAATTGAAGGCGCGGGTGCTTCCGGCGGTGCTGGCGGGCGAGCGCATCGCGGCGCTCGCGATCACCGAGCCTTCGGGCGGGTCCGACGTCGCCTCGCTCGGCACGACCGCGGTCCGCGACGGGGACCACTACGTCGTGAACGGCGAGAAGACCTTCATCACCTCGGGCCTGCGCGCCGATTACCTCACCGTTGCCGTGCGGACCGATCCATCGGCCACCGGCGCGCGGGGCATCTCGCTGCTGCTCGTGGAGGGCGGCACGCCGGGCCTCACGCGTTCGGAGTTGCGCAAGATGGGCTGGTGGGCGTCCGACACGGCGCACCTGCAGTTCGAGGACTGCCGCGTGCCGGCCGCGAACCTCATCGGGCCCGAGGGCACGGGATTCCTCGCGATCATGATGAACTTCAACGCCGAGCGGTTCGCGCTCGCGGCCGGGGCCGTGGGTTTCGCCTGGGTCTGCTACCAGGAGGCGCTCGCCTGGGCCCGCGAGCGCAAGACCTTCGGCAGGCGCCTCGCCGACCACCAGGTCGTGCGGCACCGGCTTGTGGACATGCTGGCCTCCATCGAGTCGTCGCTCGCGATGCTCGAGGGCACGGCCTGGCGGCTCGACCACTCACCGCCCGGCGACCCTGAGCTCGTCGCCTCGCTGTGCATGCTCAAGAACGTCGCGACGCGCACGATGCAGTTCTGTGCCGATGCCGCGGTGCAGACGCTCGGTGGCATGGGCTTCATGCGCGGCACGCATTCCGAGCGCATCTACCGCGAGGTCAAGGTCAACATGATCGGCGGCGGCACCGAGGAGATCATGAAGGAGCTCGCCGCGAGGCAGCTCGGGCTCTGACCGGGCGCTGTTGCGGCGCAAAATCGCCGCCGCTCATTCGGCGAAGGCTGCAACTTGCTGTGGACGTCGCGCGGCCGTCCAAGTAACTTCGCCGTGACGCAAAGAAATACCACGGGCGCCAATGGCAGCCCAGGCGGTCAGGCCAGGGGAACGACGGTGAAGCAGCTCTCTGGAATGGACAACATGTTCCTGCACCTGGAACATGGCAACCAGCACATGCACGTCGCGGGACTCGGGATATACGACCCGTCCACTGCGCCCGGCGGCTTCGTCCGTTTCAAGGACATCCTCAAGTTCTTCGGGGCGAGGCTCGACACGACGCCCGTGTTCCGGCGCCGCCTCGTCACGGTGCCGCTCGACCTCGACCGCCCGTATTGGATCGAGGACCCCGACGTCGACGTCGAGTACCACGTGCGACACATCGCGCTTCCGCAGCCCGGCGACTGGCGCCAGCTCTGCATCCAGGTCGCGCGCATCCACTCGCGGCCGCTCGACCGCGGCAAGCCGCTGTGGGAGGCCTACGTGATCGAGGGCCTCGACAACATCCCCGGCATCCCGCGCGGCAGCTTCGCCTTCTACACCAAGTTCCACCACGCGGCGATCGACGGCGAGGGCGGCACCGAGGTCATGCGCGCGATCCACTCGTTCGCCGCCGACGAGCCGGCGCCGGAAGAGGGCGGCCGCCGCACGCGTGTCCGCGATCGCGAGCCGACCCAGGTCGAGCTCTACACGCGCGCCCTCGTGAACAACGTGCAGCGCGTGCCGCGCGCCGCGCGCTTCTCGCTGCAGACGGCGAGACGCCTCGCGGGCCTGAGCCCGGGCTACATGGGCCAGTTGAAGCAGATGCTGCAGGAAGCGGGCGTGCCCTCGGTGCAGACCGTCAGGTCGAAGGTGCGCCGTCCTCCCGTGACGCGGTTCAGCGGCAAGGTGTCGGCGCACCGGGTCGTCGAGCTCGTCGGCGTGCCCCTTGCCGGCATCAGGGCCGTGCGCCAGAAAGTCGAGGGGGCGACGATCAACGACGTCTTCATGGCCTTGGTCGGTGGCGCGCTCAACAAGTACCTCGGCGCGAAGGGCGAGCTGCCGGACCGCAGCATGACCGCGCAGGTGCCGATGACGCTGCGCGGCGAGGACAAGGGCGAGGCCGGCAACCAGATTGGCGTCGCGGTGATGCCGCTGCACAGCGAAATCACCGACCCGCTCGAGCGGCTGCGCGCGATCGGGCAGGGTGCGGGCAAGGCGAAGGCGATGGTCGGTCTCGTCGGCAAGGACCTCACCAAGCACGTCTACGACCTGCTGCCGGCCGCGGCGTCCGAGCTCTTCACGCGCAAGGTCATGCTGCCGACGATGAACATCGTCGTGTCGAACGTGCGGGGTCCCGACGTGCCGATGTACCTCGCGGGCGCGCAGATGGTGGCCTTTGCCCCGGTGAGCATCGCCATCGACGGCCTGGGCCTCAACGTCACGGGGTTCAGCTACCACGGCACGCTCTGGATCTGTGCCGTGGCCTGCCGCGACATGATGCCGGACCCGGCGTTCTTCGCGGACTGCCTGCGCGGGAGCTTCGCGGAACTGCTCGCGGCACCCGTGGACGTCGAACCCGCGGCGGAGTCGATCGTGAAGCCGCGGCCGCGTTCGAAGGCGCGCCGGCCCGCGAGGAGAGCGAAGCCGCGCACGTCGAGTCGGGCGGCGCCCCGCAAGGGTCGTCGGGCGTGAGTTGCGAATGCTGCATGGCAATAACGCAACGCACGTTGGTGCTCGCGACCGCACGCGAGGCTGGCAACTTCGCGCTACTTCGGCTATGAGTAGTCGCGTTTCGGATACTCACGAGTGAAGGCGGGGTTAACCGGGACTACGCTCGCGAAAATTCACAATCGTGAAACCGCACGATTGTTGCATTGCAGCAAGCAGGCCGCGCGCCAGGGCGGCATCGGAACTCAAGGCAATGGGGGACTACAGATGACGAGTGAATCGATGGTTCAGGTTCGGCGCAACACGCAACTTGCGGTCGTGATCGGCGCGGTGCTGGCGTCCTATGCGGGTGGTGCGCAGGCGCTCGAGTTCGAGTTCGACGACGGTGCGCGCGTCAACTGGAACACGACGCTGTCCGCGGGCGCGAGCTGGCGCAACGAAGAGCCGAGCAGGCTGCTCTACACGATGGCGGACGGCGCGCTCATCGGCAAGTTCACGGGCGGCTACATCCCGGGAACCGCCGTCGCGCGCGGCAACGGCCTCGCCGGCAACGACGCCGCCGGCGACAGCAACCTGAACTACGCGCGGGGCGACCGCTTCTCCACGCCGTTCAAGATCCTGAGTGACGTCGAGTACAAGAAGGGGAGGTTCGGCGGCCTCGTCCGCATCAAGGCGTGGTACGACCAGGCGACCAGCGAGAACGACGTCCGCGTCGGCAACCAGGCGAACAACTTCAACGGCACCTCCACGGACCTCACGCACTGGGGCCCGACGTCGCCGAACTGCACGCCGGTCTCCCCGCTCAACGTGAACTGCGCGCCGCGTTCGCAGCCCGGCGTGAACAAGTGGCCGCGCGCCAAGCTGAGCGACGACGGGTTCGAGGACGAGCAGAAGTTCTCGAACCTCATGCTGCTCGATGCGTACGTCTACGGCTCGTTCGCCATCGGCGACAGCGACCTGCAGCTGCGTCTCGGCAACCAGGTGGTGAACTGGGGCGAGAGCCTCTTCATCCAGGGCGTCAACCAGATCAACCCGATCGACGTGCCGGCGGCGCGCCGCTCCGGGGCCGAGATCAAGGAAATCCTGCTGCCGGCCTGGCTCGCCTACGCGAACTGGGGCCTGTCGTTCGGCTCCGTCGAGGCCTTCTACCAGTTCGAGTGGAACAACACCTCGATCGACAGCTGCGGCACGTACTGGGGCGTGACGAACGGCATCATTTCGACGGACCCGGGCAAGTGCCTGAGCGCCACGCCGATCACGCCGGTCGTCGGCAGCCCGGTGGCGGGCACCTCCTCGCCGACCGTGCCGCAGTTCGGCTCGAACCCGTGGTCGCAGTACAACGGCCTCTACGTGCCGCTCGGCAAGGGCCGGGAGGCGTCGAACAGCGGACAGTTCGGCGTCGCGTTCCGCTTCCCGGTAGAGATGATCGACACGGAAGTCGGCCTCTACGCCATGAACATCCACAGCCGCCTGCCGATCGCCTCGGGCTACGCCGGCACGAGCATCACGAGCCTGAATGCGACGCAGCGCGCCGCCCTCACCCAGGCGGGACTCATCGGCACCGACGCCTTGGGCCCCTTCTGGGCGCTCGGCTCCAGCCGGCTGCGCGGTCCGTCGCCCTTCCACGCGGCCAACGCCAAGCTGGTCGGCGCGGCGATCGGCCAGCCGATCAACATCACGCCCGGGTCGTCGCTCTGGGAGTACCCGGAGGACATCCAGATCTTCGGCGTCTCCACGGCCTCGAACATCGCCGGCTGGTCGGTGTCGTCTGAGCTCAGCTACCAGAAGGACGTGCCGGTGCAGGTGAACGGCAACGACCTGCTGAACAGCCTGCTCGCGCTCGTGGGCCCGAACGCAGCGGAAGGCCTGGAGACATTCCAGAAGAACGACGGGCAATCGGGCCGCGGCGCCTACATCAGGGGCTACGACCAGTTCGACGTCACGCAGTTCCAGGTGAACGGCCTCAAGACTTTCAGCAACGTCCTCGGCGCGGAGAACCTGCTGGTGATCGGGGAGGTGGGTGCGCAATGGAACAACGTGCCCGACTACACGACGGGGGCGGTGCGATACGGCCGCGGCTTCATGTGGGGCCACGGCTCGAGCCCGGCCTATGCGACCGGCGCGACGGCACCGACGCTCGGTTCGACCTGCTCGCCGACCTTCCTCGGCGTGCCGGTTCCGGTTCCGGCGGGCTCGCTCTACAACCCCTCGCCCCGCGGCTGCAAGAACGACGGTTACGTCACCGACTTCGCCTGGGGCTACCGCCTGCGCGTGTCCATGGACTACAACAACGTCATGAACTCGGGCGTGACCGTGACGCCGAGCGTGTTCTGGTCGCAGGACGTCGAGGGCGTGTCCGCCCTGCCGACGTTCATCGAGGACCGCAGCGCGCTCAACCTCGGACTGCGGTTCAACTTCAAGAAGCGCTACGACCTGCAGATGAACTACGTCCAGTTCGGGAACAGTGGCTACGATCCGTTGTTCGATCGTGACTACTACTCGGCCTCGGTCAGCATGACGTTCTGACCTGCATGAACCAGGAGACGATCTCGATGAAGACCATGCACAAGATCCTCGGCGCGGCGGTCGCGGCCGCGTGCCTCGCGGCGTCGGTTCCGGCGTTCGCGAAATTGTCCGATGCGGACGTCGCGCGTCTCGGCGCCGACCTCACGCCCATGGGCGCGGAGAAGGCGGGCAACAAGGATGGCACCATCCCGGCGTGGACGGGCGGCCTGTGCGCGCCGCCGGCCGGCTGGGCGGCGGCCAAGGGCTACGTCGATCCGTTCGCGGGCGACAAGGTCAAGTTCACGATCACGAAGGCGAACGCGGCGCAGTACAAGGACAAGCTGACGCCCGGCACGCTCGCGATGCTGGACAAGTACGACAACTTCAAGATGAACGTGTACGAGACGCGTCGCACGGCGTGCTACCCGCAGGCGGTGTACGACGAGGTCAAGGCGATGGCGCCGAAGCTCGAGCTTCAGGGCTTCGGCATCGCGGGCGGGCGCTCGCCCGTGCCGTTCCCGATCCCGGGCAGCGGACTCGAGGCGATCTGGAATCACCAGCAGCGCTACCTCGGCGGCGGCTTGAGCCGCGACTACGACAGCTTCCCGGTGCGCTCGAACGGCGACTTCTACCACATCCGCGTCCACGAGTACCGCATCTTCAACCAGAACCTGGACCAGCCGCAGGACAACCTGCTGCTCACGTTCATGTCCTACTTCCTGAAGCCCGCGACCCTCGAAGGCACGGTGTTCCTCGTGCACGAGCCACTGGACCAGGTGAAGCAGGCCCGCTCGGCGTGGATCTACAACGCCGGGCAGCGCCGCGTGCGCCGCGCCCCGGACCTCGCCTACGACAACGTGAACGACGGCACGGAGGGCATGCGCGTCACCGACGAGTTCGATGCGTGGAACGGCGCGCCGGACCGCTACGACTGGAAGCTCGTGGGCAAGCGCGAGGTCTACATCCCGTACAACTCGTACAAGCTGGCCGACAAGTCGCTCAAGTACGAGAAGGACCTGATCAAGAAGAACACGCCGAACGCGGACCTGCTGCGCTACGAGCTGCACCGCGTGTGGGTGGTGGAAGCCACCCTCAAGAAGGGCAGCAAGCACATCTACGGCAAGCGCACGTTCTTCCTCGACGAGGACACCTGGACCGTCGTCTACCACGACGCGTACGACACCCGCGGACAGCTCTGGCGCGTCGGTATCCATCCGATGATCCAGTTCTACGATGCGAAGGTGCCCTGGTATCGCTCCAACATCTGGCACGACCTCTCGAACGGCAACTACCTCTTCTCGTTGCTCGACAACGAGGTGAAGACGCCGTGGACGTTCGGCGAGAAGGGCAAGTGGGGCGACTTCCAGCCCGACTCGCTGCGCCGCATCGGCACCAAGTGAGGCGCGACGGCTAGTTTCGCGACTCGACATAGAGGAGAGCCGGTCCCGGGTGATGAGCCCGGGACCGGCCGACTGAGACGGCCCCGGGTGGGCCGGGCGGGAGATTCCATGAAGAACTGGGCCCGGTGGGCTTGCGTCCTGGTCGGCGCAAGCCTCGTGACTGTGTCTCCGGCGCGCGCGGAGGAAGGCCAGCCGGCCGCCGCGAAGAAGTCCGGCATCGTCGTCGACATCCGCAACGACCGTATCTTCCTGATGGACGTCGCGCTCGCCGGCAACCGCGTGGTCGCCGTGGGTGAGCGCGGCTTCACCCTGGTGTCCGACGACTCCGGCAAGAGCTGGAAGGCGATCGCGACGCCCGTCACCCGCACGCTCACCGGGGTGGCCTTCAAGGATGCCAAGGTCGGCGTTGCCGTCGGCCACGGCGCGTCGGTGGTGCGCACCGACGACGGCGGCGGTACCTGGACCCACGTGCCCCTGCCCGAGGCCGAGCCTGAGTCGCTGCTCGGCGTCGCGTACCTCGGCGGCGACCGCTTCGCCGCCTACGGTGCCTTCGGCATGTACTTCGACAGCGCCGACGCCGGGCGCACGTGGACCCGGCGCATTATCGAGTCGGAGGAATTCGACCGCCACATTTCGCAGGTCCTGCCGGTCGGGAGCTCGCTGTTCATGGTGGCGGAGTCCGGTACGCTCGCGCGGTCGGACGACGGCGGCACGACATGGCTGCCGGTCACCTCCCCATATGCGGGGTCTTTCTTCGGCGCACTCACGACGCGCGACGGCGCGATCGTCGCCTTCGGCATGCGCGGAAACGTCTACCGCACGATGGACTTCGGGACGACGTGGCAGAAAGTCGAGATCGACACCACCCAGTCGCTGATGGCCGGCCGCCAGCTGGCGGACGGGCGCGTCCTGCTCGTGGGCAACACGGGCCTCCTCGCGGTCTCGAAGGACGACGGCCAGTCGCTGGAACTGCACTGGGCGCCGACCGGCAAGGGCTACTCGGGGCTCGTCGAGACCGGCGGCCAGGCCATCCTGGTCGGTGAAGGGGGCGTCTCGACGCTCGATCCGGCCTGGCTCTCGGCCGCGGCGGCGAAGTAGGGGAACGTCATGGCGAAAGAAACGCAGAAACCCGTGCTCGACGGCAGCACCGAGATCGACCAGAGCCAGTTCCGCACGGACTGGGTCGGCAAGATCTCCTACTGGATCTTCCGCAACCGGAAGGTCCTGCTCATCGTCTTCATCCTGCTCACCATCCTGCTCGGCGCCATGGCGAGCCAGCTCCGGGTGCAGGCGGCGTTCACGAAGATGATCCCGCTCAAGCACCCTTACATGGCGACCTTCCTCGAGTACCAGTCGGACTTTGGAGGCGCCAACAAGGTCCTGGTCGCGCTGGCTAACAAGAACGGAACGATCTACGACAAGGAGTTCATGGAGACCCTCCGCAAGGTGACGGAGGAGGTGTTCTTCGTGAAGGGCGTCGAGCGCAGCTCCGTGACCTCGCTCTTCACGCCCAACGTCCGCTACAACGAGGTCGTCGAGGACGGCTTCCGGGGCGGCAACATCGTCTCGGCCGACTTCGCCGGCACGCCCGAGCAGCTCGAGGTCGTGCGCAACAACATCCTCAAGTCGGACTGGATGGGACGCATCGTCTCGAACGACCAGACCTCGGCCATGGTCGTCGCCACGCTGATGGAGAACGACCCCGAGACCGGCGAGCGCCTCGACCTGCAGGACGTCGCCAAGAAGCTCGAGGAGATCCGCGGCAAGTACGAGAACGAGAACACCGGCGTCTACATCATCGGCTTCGCCAAGGCGGTCGGCGACATCGCCGAGGGCGCCGCGGGCGTGCTGGTATTCTTCGGCGTCGCATTCGTCATCACGGCGCTGCTGCTCTACTGGTACTCCGGCTCGCTGATGATCACCTCGCTCGCGCTCATCTGCGCGATCGTGCCGGTGATCTGGCTGCTCGGCCTGCTGCCCGTGTTCGGCCTCGGCCTCGACCCGATGTCGATCCTGGTGCCGTTCCTGATCTTCTCGATTGCCGTCTCGCATGCGGTGCAGATGACGAACGCGTGGAAGCTCGAGACGCTGCACGGCCACGACGGCGTGGCCGCCTCGACGCTCTCGTTCCAGAAGCTCTTCATCCCGGGCGCGATGGCACTGCTCGCGAACGCGCTCGGCTTCATGGTCATCGGCTTCGTCGAGATCGAGATCGTGCGCGAGCTCGCCTTCACGGCGACGATCGGCGTCACGGTGATGATCATCACCAACAAGATGCTGCTGCCGATCCTGCTCTCGTACTACAAGTTCTCGCCCGAGCAGGCGAAGAAGCTGAGCGGCAAGGAGACGGCGGGCGACTGGCTGTGGGAGCGGCTCGGCTTCCTCGCCACGAAGCAGTACGGCTGGATCCCGATCCTGGTCGGCCTCGCGCTGCTCGCCTTCGGCATCTCCCAGGCGCGGCACCTGCACATCGGCGACCTCGGCACCGGCGTGCCGGAGCTCCGCCCCGAGTCGCGTTACAACCAGGACGTCGGGTTCATCACCGGGCACTACAAGATCGGCGTCGACCTGCTGCAGGTGATCGCCGAGGCGAAGCCGCAGGACGAGGACGACTCGCCCTGCGTCGACCGCGAGGTCATGGACAGGATCGAGGACTTCGAGTTCCAGATGCGGCAGGTCGAGGGCGTGGCGACCGTGCGCAGCCTCGCGGGCTTCGTGAAGACCATGACGCAGTCCTTCGCCGAGACCTTCTCGAAGTGGAACATGCTGCCGGAGTCGCGCGCGCAGATCGCGCAGGGCGTGGGCTACGCGACTCGCCTCGGCAACGAGTTCATGAACTCGAAGTGCACGGCGATGCCGATCAGCATCTACACCTCGGACCACCAGGCGACGACCATCGCCCACATCGTCGACCGCATCAAGGCGTTCAAGGAAGCGGGCGGCGACACCGACCGCATCACCTTCCGCCTCGCGAGCGGCAACGTCGGCGTCATGGCGGCGACCAACGAGGCGGTGCACGCGGCCGACAAGTGGGTGAACCTGGCGCTCTTCGCCTCCGTGATGGTGCTGTGCCTGCTCACGTTCCGCTCCTTCCCGATCACGCTCTGCGTGATCCTGCCGCTCGCGCTCGTCACCGTGCTCTGCAACGCGCTCATGGCGATGCTCGGCATCGGCGTCAAGGTGAACACGCTGCCGGTGGTCGCCCTCGGCGTCGGCGTCGGCGTCGACTACGGCATCTACCTGTTCGAGCGCATGAAGCACGAGATGGAGGACAACGGCCTCAACCTGCAGCAGTCCTTCATCGAGGCGCTCAAGCAGCGCGGCACGGCGTCGATCTTCACGGCGGCCACGATGACGATCTCCGTGGCGACCTGGATCTTCTCCGCTCTCAAGTTCCAGGCCGACATGGGCATCCTGCTCGCCTTCATGTTCCTGGTGAACGCGTTCGGCGCGATCCTGCTGCTTCCGGCGCTGGCGGCCTACCTCGTGGGCAACCTGAAGAAGAAGGAGCAGAAGGCCGACGTGCTTAAAGAAGCGATGTGACCGACCCACTTGCGGGACCGCTCCGTCTGCCCTGCGGAGCGGTCCTTCCGAACCGGCTCTGCAAGGCGGCGATGACCGAGGGTGTCGCCGACCCGCTGCTGCGGGCGACACCGCGGCATGCGACGCTCTATCGCCGCTGGAGCGAGGGCGGGGCGGGACTGCTTCTCACGGGCAACGTCCAGATCGACCGTACGGACCTCGAGCGGCCCGGCAACGTGGCGATCGACGTGACGGAACCACGGACTTTCTCCGCTGAGGCGCTCGGGAGTCTCCGCGAGTGGGCGCGTGCAGGCACGGTCGCCGGCAATCACCTGTGGATGCAGGTTTCGCAGGCCGGCTGGCAGTCGCCGCGCTACGTCACGCGGCGCCCGCGGGCGCCGTCCGACGTGCAGCTCGAGCTGCTCGGCAACTACGCGCGGCCCATCCCGCTCGCCGAGGAGGAGATCCTCGACTTCATCGGGCGGTTCGCGCGGGTGGCCGCCATCGCCCGCGAGACCGGCTTCACGGGCGTGCAGGTGCACGGCGCGCACGGCTACCTCCTGAGTTCCTTCCTCTCGCCGGTCACGAACCGTCGTACCGACGCCTGGGGCGGCTCGCTCGAGAACCGTGCCCGGTTCCTGCTCGAGACCGTTCGCGCGGTGCGCAAGGCGGTGGGCCGTGACTTCCCGGTCGCGCTCAAGCTCAATTCCGACGACTTCCGCAAGGGCGGCTTCTCGAACGAGGACTGCGTCGAGGTCGTGCGCTGGCTGAACGACGAGTCGCTCGACCTGCTCGAGCTGTCCGGCGGTACCTACGAGCAGCCGCGCCTGATCGGGGCGGTGGGACGGGCGGACAGCGAGGTGCCGCTCCGGCCCAGCACGCGGATCCGCGAGGCCTATTTCCTCGAGTACACCGCGGCGGTGCGCAAGGTGGCGCGGATGCCGGTGATGGTGACGGGCGGATTTCGCACCCGTGCAGGCATGGAGGCGGCGCTCGCAGAGGGCGACTGCGACCTGATCGGCCTGGGCCGCCCCCTCTGCTGGCAGCCGGATTTCGTGCGTCGCCTGCTCGCGCGCGAGGTCGACGGCATCGAGCGGGTGGAGGATCGCCTGCGGTTTCGCGACCGTGGCTGGCTCTCGCCCACGAGTCCGTTGATGCCGATCAAGGTGCTGAACACCTTCGGCGCGCAGTCGTGGTACTACTGCCAGATCTTCCGGCTCGCCGACGGCCGGGAGCCCGAGCCCGGCCTCGGCATGCTCTGGGCGCTTCGCGAGTACCTCTCGGACGAGTACGCGGCCGCGCGCCGCATGCACCGGGCCTACGGCGACTGAGAGAACATCGGCTTCGCGACGCCGAGCCAGCCGATCGCCGCGAGCAGCAGCCACAGGAGCCACAGGACGTGCGTTGCAGGGCGCATGGACGTGCGGACCTGCGCTTCGTCCGTCGGCGCGCCCTGGCCCGCCCAGTTCCGCGGCCACGCTGGGCAGGCCTCGCGAATGAAGTGGCGGATGCCGAGACCGCACGCGAGCACCCCGGCGAAGAGCAGCACCTTCCAGGCGAGCCACGGCGCTGCGAGCGGACGGCCGGAGACCAGTGACAGCGCTCCCTTGAACGAGAACACCACGATCAGGACCAGGCGGATGCGCAGGTCCCACTTCGCGAGCGCGGGTCCCCGAACCAGTCGAGTGCGAGGCCGGCGATGCGCGCGGGCTCCTCGAGGGGCAGCCAGTGGCACGCTCCGTCGATGCGCTCGTAGCGCCAGGGCGCGTCCATGCGGCGCGCGGACTTCACCATCTGGTCTTCGGCGAGGCAGTGGTCCTCGCTGCTCCAGATTCCCAGCGTAGGCACGCGGCACGTCGGCCACGGGCCGAAGAGGACTCTCGAGAAGTTCGCCCGATACCAGTTGAGGCCGGCCGTCAGGCGCCCGGGACGCGACATGTCGCGGACGCAGGCCTCGACGTCCGGGTGGTGCCGGGCCCAGTGGCGCAGGCCCGCGTGTCCATCGCGGGCGAGCGAGGCTTCCGCGATGCCGGGCAACTGCCAGTACACGAGGTAGGCCCCCTTGCGCCGCTGCTCGATACCGGCGAGTGCGTATTCGCGGGGGTGGCCCACGGAGATCACGACGTTTGTGCGCACGAGGTCCGGGCGGGCGAGCGCGAGGCTCCATGCGACGCCCGCGCCCCAGTCGTGACCCACCACGTGCACCGGCTCGCGGACCTCGAGCGCGGCGAGGAGCCTCACCATGTCTTCCAGAATTCGATCCATGCGATAGTGCGCACGACCGGCCGGTGCGTCCGACTCTCCGAAGCCGCGCAGGTCGGGCGCGATCGTCGTGTGGCCGGCGGCCGCGATGCGCGGTGCGACGTCGCGCCAGAGTTCCAGCGAGTCCGGGAAGCCGTGCAGCAGCAGCACCGGCGGGCCGGATCCGCAGACCCGGACGTTCAGGCCGAGGTCACCCACGTCGACGCGGGCGGTTGGGGCTGCGCTCATTCCAGCGGTTCCGGTGCCGATGCGAACGGCCCCGAGCATAGCGGCTGTGCGCGGTGAAGTCGTCTTTCCCTCGTGGCACGGGCACGGCATCATGCGCCCCTCGTCGCGGCTGCACGGAGAAACAGGATGTTGCGCAAACTCGGCATTGCATTCGCGTGTGCCGCCCTCGTCGCGGGCTGCGCCACGAGCCCGACGGGACGCAAGCAGCTCATGCTCGTCTCGGAGGGCCAGGCCATCTCGGCATCCCGGCAGGCCTACGTCCAGGAAATCGGCAAGTACAGGAAGGAAGGCAAGCTCGTCACCGATCCGCGGCTCCTGAACCGCGTCAAGGTCATCACGGAGCGCCTGGTCGCCCAGGCGGTCAAGATGCGGCCGGACAGCGCGAAGTGGGAGTGGACGGTCGAGGTGATCGACGATCCGCAGAACGTGAATGCCTGGTGCATGGCGGGCGGGCGCATGGCCGTCTACACCGGGCTGCTGCTCAAGATCGACCCGACCGACGATGAGCTCGCGCAGGTGATGGGCCACGAGATCGCCCACGCGCTCGCGAACCATACGGCGGAGCGCATGTCGGTCGCGATGGCGAGCCAGGCCGGCGTGCTCGCCGCCGGCATCCTGCTCGACCAGTCGGCGACGACGATCGCGACGGCCGCCGTGGCCGCGCAGGTGGCGGTCAACCTTCCGAACAGCCGGGCGGCGGAGACCGAGGCCGACCGCATCGGCATCGAGCTCGCCGCGAAGGCCGGCTTCGATCCGCGCGCGGCGGTCACGCTGTGGCAGAAGATGGCGGCCGTCGGCGGCGGTAAGGGACCCCCGCAGTTCCTGAGCACGCACCCGAGCGACGCGTCCCGGCAGCAGGCGCTCGCGAAGCTCGTCGCGAAGGTGATGCCGTACTACCAGGCGCCGGGTCCGCGGCCGACCTTCCCGGTGCGCGTCGGCGCGGCGGCCGTCTGAAGCCACCCGTCGCCGAGCAGCGCCCGTTCGTGGTGCGCGCGCCGCACGGCACGCGCGTCGACGAGTATTACTGGCTCAGGGACGACTCGCGGGACCGTGAGGACGTGCTCGCGTACCTCCGGGCGGAGAACGCCTACAAGGAGCGGGCCCTGGCGCCGCTCGCGGGCCTGCAGGAGCGCCTCTACGCGGAGATCGTCGGGCGCATCGATCCGCAGGACTCGGGCGTCCCGTATCGCGACCGTGGCCACTGGTACTGGTGGCGCTACCCGGCCGGCGAGGAGTACCCGGTCCACTTTCGCCGCCGCGACGAGAATGGCGTCGCCGAGGAGGTCCTCCTCGACGAGAACGAGCTGGCCCGAGGTCGCGAGTACTTCGAACTCGGCGCCATGGAAGTCAGTCCGGACAGCCGGCTGCTCGCGTGGGCCGAGGACACCGTCGGACGCCGCCAGTACGCGCTGCGCTTCAAGGACCTGTCCGGTGGTACGTCGCTGCCCGACGTGATCGAGAACGTCGAGGCGGCGATCGCCTGGACCGCCGACAGCCGCTCCGTGCTCTACATCGAGAAGGATCCCGAGACGCTGCTCGGGACGCGCGTGAGACGGCACGTGCTCGGGACCGACCCCGCCTCGGACGCCCTCGTCTATGAGGAGCCGGACGATGCCTTCTACCTCGACGTCGGCACGAGCAAGGACGGGCACTACCTCTACATCCATTCGCAGAGCACCGTCTCGAGCGAGCAGCGCTACGCCTGTGCGGCGGACGAGCGACTCGACTTCCGCGTGCTGCTGCCGCGGGAGCGCGACCACGAGTATCACGCCGACCACCTCGACGGCCGCTGGATCATCCGGACCAACTGGCAGGCGCCGAACTTCCGGCTCATGGAGGTGCCTGTGGGCGTGGGCGGCGAGCGTTCACGCTGGCGGGACCTCGTCGCGCCGGACGGAGACACCTTCATCCACGGCTTCGACCTGTTGCGCGACTTCCTCGCGATCGAGGAGCGCTCCGGCGGCCTGCGCAGGGTGCGTGTGCGGCCGTGGAGCGGTGGGGCGGAATTCGTCCCCGATTCCGACGAGCCCGCGTATCGGATGACGCTGGGCGACAACGAGGAGATCGACAGCCACGTGCTGCGTTACACCTACACGTCGCTCGCCACGCCAAGCACGACGTACGACCTCGACCTGCGCACGGGAGAGCGGACACTCCTCAGGAGCGAACCCGTGCTGGGCGGCTTCGATCCGCAGCGCTACCTCACCGAGTATCGCTGGGCCACGGCGCGGGATGGAGAGCAGGTGCCCGTGGTGATCGTGCATCGGCGTGATGCACCGCGGGACGGGTCGGCACCGCTGCTGCAGGATGCCTACGGATCCTACGGACTTTCGAGCGACCCGTCGTTCGCCTCGCCGCTCGTTTCGCTGCTCGATCGCGGGTTCGTCTACGCGATCGCGCAGGTCCGCGGCGGGCAGGAACTCGGGCGCCGCTGGTACGACGACGGTCGGCTGCTCCGCAAGCGCAGCACCTTCGACGACTTCGTCGACGTAACGCGGTTCCTGGTTCGGGAAGGGTATGCCGATCCGCGCCGCGTGTTCGCGCGGGGCGGCAGCGCGGGCGGCCTGCTGGTAGGAGCCGTCGCGAACATGGCGCCCGGCGACTACGCCGGGATCATCGCGCACGTGCCCTTCGTGGACATCGTCACGACCATGCTGGACGAGAGCCTGCCGCTCACGACGAACGAGTATGACGAGTGGGGCAACCCGGCCGAGCGCGAATGCTACGAGTACATGCTGTCGTACTCACCCTACGACAACGTGTCGGCCCAGGCCTACCCGGCGCTGTTCGTCACGACCGGGCTGTGGGACAGCCAGGTCCAGTATTTCGAGGCGGCGAAATGGGTTGCGCGGCTGCGGCGACTGAAGACCGACGACCGGCCGCTGCTGCTGCGCGTGAACATGGAGGCCGGCCACGGCGGCCGGTCGGGCCGCTTCCAGCACTACCGCGAGCTGGCTGAGGAATACGCCTTCCTGCTCGCCCTCGCGGAAACAGGGGACATTCCCCGGTTACGGGAAATGTCCCCTGCCTGATCAGTTGGAGCCCGTGCCCGCCGCCGGCTTCGCAGGCTCCGGGAAGCCGCGCTTGCGCATCAGCGCGCCGATGTCCGGATCGCGGCCGCGGAAGTCGCGGTACGCATCCGCCGGGTCGACGGTGTTGCCCCTGGACAGCAGGTCCTTGAGCTTCTTCGCCTGCGCCTTGTCCCACGGATTGGTGAACGACTCCCACGCGTCCGCGGTGATCGTGTCCGACCACAGGTAGCTGTAGTAGCCGGCGGAGTAACCGTCGCCGCCGAAGACGTGCATGAACTGCGGCGTCCGGTGCCGCATGACGATCTCGCCCGGCATGTCGATCGCCGCCAGCGTGTCGCGCTCGAACGCATCCGGATCGATCGTCGGGCCAGCCGCGAGGTGCAGCTTCATGTCGACGATCGCGCTCGACAGGTACTCGACCGTCTGGAAGCCCTCGTTGAACTTCTCGGCCTTCCTGATCTTGGCGACGAGCTCGGGCGGGATCGGCTTGCCGGTCTGGAAGTGCAGCGCGTAGCGATTGAGGATCTCGGGCGTCGCGAGCCAGTGCTCGAGCAACTGCGAGGGGAACTCGACGTAGTCGCGGGCGACGTTCGTGCCGGACAGCGTCGGATAGCTGACGTTCGAGGCCAGGCCGTGCAGCGCGTGGCCGAACTCGTGGAACAGCGTCGTGGCGTCGGTCCAGCTGATGAGCGTCGGCTCGCCCGGCTTGCCTTTGACGAAGTTGGAGTTGTTCGAGACGATGGTTTTTACCTCGCCGTCGAACCGCTCCTGGTTGCGGTAGGCATTCATCCACGCGCCGGAGCGCTTGCCCTTGCGCGCGTACGGGTCGAAGTACCACAGCCCCACGAGCCCGCCCTTATCGTCGGTGACCTCCCAGACCTTCACGTCCGGGTGATACACCGGGACCGAGCCTTCCTTGACTGGCGTGAAGGTGAAGCCGAGCAGCTCCTTCGCCATGTAGAACATGCCGTCGCGCAGGTTGTCGAGCTGCATGTACGGCGTGATCTCGGTCTCGTCGAGGTCGTACCTGTCCTTGCGAACCTTCTCCGCGTAGTAGCGGTAGTCCCAGGGCGCGATCTTGATGCCCGCGCCTTCCTTGTTCGCGATGGCCTGCATGTCAGCGACCTCCTCGCGGACCCGCGCTGTCGCTGCCGGCCACACCGCCGTCATGAGCGCCATGGCGCGATCCGGGTTCTTCGCCATCGAGTTCTCGAGACGCCAGTGAGCGTGCGTCTCGTAGCCGAGGAGCTTCGCGCGCTCGCCGCGCAGCGCGAGGATCTTCGAGATCGTCGCGTTGTTGTCCGTCGCGCCGCCGCCGTCGCCGCGGTTCACGAACATGCGCCAGACCTTCTCGCGCAGCTCGCGCTTCGTGGAATAGGTGAGGAACGGTTCCACGCTCGAGCGGGTGTTCAGCACGGCCCACTGGCCCTTCTTGCCGCGGGACTCGGCGGCGAGCGCCATCGCTTCGCGGATCGACGGCGTCAGGCCCGCCAGGTCCGATTCCGCGGCGAGCAGCACCATCTGCTCGCCCTCGTCCTTGAGGACGTTCTGGCCAAACGTCGTGTAGAGCGACGCCAGTTCCTGGTTGATCTGGGCGAGGCGCTTCTTCTTGTCAGCGTCGAGCCTGGCTCCCGCGCGCACGAACTGGTCGTGGTACCACCAGGCGAGGCGCTTCTGTTCGGCGGTGAGGCCCGACGTCTCGCGCTCCGCGTAGATCTTCTCGATGCGCTTGAAGAGCGCCTCGTTCTGCGTGATCTGGTCGAAGAACGCCGCGAGCTTCGGCTCCATCTCCCGCTCGACGGCCTGCACGGCGTCGTCGTTCATCGTCGAGCTGTAGACGTTGTAGACGGTGGCGGCCCGGCTCAGCGCGCGGCCGCTGCGCTCGAGCTCGGCAATCGTGTTGTCGAAGGTCGGCGCGGCCGGATTCGCGGCGATCTTGTCGATCTCCGCCAGGTTGGCGGCCATCCCCACCTCGAGCGCGGGTCCGAGCATGTCGACCTTGACCTCGTCGAACGGCGGCACGCCGCCGAACGGTCCGGTCCAGGGGGCGACGAGCGGTGCGGCGAGCTCGCGCGTCTTGTCGTTCGGTGCGTTGGCGGCCATGGCTGCGGTGCCTGCTGCGAGCGCGGCGACCAGGCCGGCTCCCTTGAGTGCGGACTTGATGGACATCGGATTCCTCGATGAACGCTTTACGTGTAGCCGGGCCGCGCCATGGACCCCCGAGGGCGGCGCGGCACCGTCATGGGCGGGCAAGGTTACCGGACCCGGGCCGTTTAACGAACCCCCGGAAAATGCTCGCTGCGCCGGGGGGTTCGGATCCTGCGACTAACGGCGACGGCCCCCACCGCCCATCGGCCGCGGCGTCGGGCGGGGCGCGGGGCGCGCGGTGGTCGTGGCCGGGCGCGCCGATGCGGTGGGAGCCGGCCGGGCGGTCGGCCGCGACGTCGGGAGATTCTCCGGGCCCGCCGGCAGGGTCGTGGGCCGGTCGGGCCGGTTCTCCGGACGGTCCGGCGGGTTCACGACGATGTAGTCCGGGTCGTCCCAGCAGCAGCCGTAGCCCGGGTAGTAGCCGGGGTAGTAGCCGCCGGGGTAACCGTAAGCGTAACTGACGCTCGTGGTGCCACCGTAGTTGCCGGACTCGCAGCCCGAAAGGGCAGCCAATCCCACCGCGGCCGCCAGGAGCATGAAAGGTCGAAGGAAGCGGTTCATTTGGCCTCCCGGGCGCGCCCGGTCCATTCGGCGACGGCGAACGGCGCGCCGGTCGGATCGACGAGGATCGCCATCGAGGTGCCGTGCATCTGTCGCGGCTGCATCATGATCCGGCCCCCGGCCGCAGTTGCGGCTGCGACCGTCTCCGCCACGTTGCGGACCCGGATGTACGGCAGCCACGTGGTTGGCACCCTGGATTGCTTGGGCATGATGCCCGCACGAGCGTAGCCGCCCGAGCGAAGCTGGTATCCGGCCGACTCGCCCCTGGAGGCCCCGTCGACCACGTCGTAACCGGCGACGCCCTGGTAGAACGACGCCATCTTCGACGGGTCCGTGGCCCACAGTTCGATCCAGAGCCACTGGTTGTCATCGCCCAGGTAGTCCTCGGGGTCGCCGCTTGCAGAGTGGATCACCCCGAACAGGCCACCCTCGGGATCAGTGAACAGGGCCGCGGTGCCGCGCTCGCCGAGGACGCGCGGCGGCATGATGACCTTGCCACCACCGCTTTCGACGTAGTCCGCGGCAGCCTGCACGTCGACCACGGAGATGAGCCCGACCCAGCGCGCGGCACGTGCGGCCTTCTTGTCCTTCTGCGGCGAGGCATAGACCATGCCTCCGATCGGCGTGCCGCCGGACAGCGCCACCGTGTATGTCATTCGGTCGTCCTCCGGCCCGTAGGTCTCGAAGGTCCAGCCGAAGACTTTGCCGTAGAACTCCGCCGCGGCGCCCACGTCGCGCGTCAGGAGCTCACCCCAGACGAAGCGGCCGGGAGAGCGTACGTCGGTTGGCGCCTGCGTGATCGGCGGCCAGTAGGGCTCCGCGGACACCGGCGGGCTCGCCGCCACGGACGTCAGGCCCGCGAGCGCGAGCAGGGCTCCTGCGCGCCAAGTGCATTTGTGCATCGAGAGGTCTCTCCTTGAGCGGTCGGTCCGGTTTGGCAAATGCTGCACCCCGCCGGCCCCTGAATCAAACCTGGCCGGCACCCTTTCAGACATTGCGGCGACGGCCGGCGATCCACGCCGCGGCAGCCGTGACGGCGGCCACGATGCCGAGAATCAGGACCATGCGCTGGTAGGGAAGGCCCGCCTCGATGCGGTGCTGTGCCAGGACCCACGCAGTGCGCATCCATTCGAGCGTGCCCAGTGCCAGGACCATCTGCAGCATTCGCGTCGCAGGGGGCCGCGACGCGAACACGAGGGCGACGCAGCCGAACGCGAGGATGGCGAGGATCGGCAGCCCCGCGCGATAGAAGTGGGCCGCCAGCACGAGGAGCGCCAGCGTCGGCAGGACGTAGCCCAGGGCGCGCGTCAAGAGGCGGGCCTCAGGCGCGTTCCCACATGAGGTCCGACTTGCGATCGATGGCCGTGCGCATGAGCTCGAGCAGCGGCACGGCGCGCGTGCGCAAGGTGACCACCGGCTCGCGATCCCGTTCGTCCTCCTCGTCGTCTGCAGCTGCGGCCTGTGGCGGGCCCGACGGCAGGCCGCCCACTTTCTCCAGCGTACGCTCGAGGCTCGCGCGCGCGGCGGGCAGGTCTGCGGCGAGGATGGCTCCCGGCACCGTGCCCGTGTGGCCCATCGCCTGCAGGAGCGCGACCGCCGCGTCGCCGTGCATCGTGAGCTGGCCGAAACGGGTGTGGAACCTGACGATCATGGCGGCGACCTCGCCCGGGCGGACGTTCGTGCGATCATACCCCGACCCTGATCGAGAAGAGGCCCGACGGATGGAGTTCGCGAACCTGCTCTGCGAGCGCAAGGACGGCGTCCTGGTCGTCACGCTCAACCGGCCCGAGAAGCTCAACAGCCTTTCGCTCGGCTTGCTCAAGGACCTCAAGTCCTGCGCGGAGGCGATACAGCGCGATCGCAGCCTGCGCGCCGTGCTCCTCACGGGCGCGGGCCGCGGGTTCTGCGCCGGAGCGGATCTCACGGACCCGGAGAGTTTCCCGGGCGCCGGCCAGTCGATGGGCCAGTTCATGGCGGCTCGGCTGCGCGAGTACTACAACCCGGCCGTCCTCATGTGGAGCAATCTTCCGGTCCCCCTGGTGGTCGGCCTGAACGGCGTCTCGGCCGGCGCAGGTGCGTCGCTTTCGCTTGCGGGCGACATCACCGTGGCCGCGAAGTCCGCGAGCCTGACCTTCGTGTTCGCCCCGAAGCTCGGGCTCGTGCCCGACATGGGCGGCACCTTCTTCCTCGCACGTCGCATCGGCGAGGCCCGGGCCCGCGCCTATGCGCTCACCGGACAGCCGATCGGGGCCGAGGAGGCCGCGCGCATCGGACTCATCGCCGAATGCGTGGAGGATGAGCGATTTGCGGCACGGGCGCTCGAGGTGGCGCAGACGCTGGCAGCCGGGCCGCGCGAGGCGTTCGTCGCGGTGCGAGCCCTGATGGCGTCGGCCATGACGACTGGCCTCGGCGCGCAGCTCGAGGCAGAGGCGGCAGCACAGGCGAAGCTCGGCGACAGCCCCGACTTCGTCGAGGGCGTGACGGCCTTCCGGGAGAAGCGGGCGCCGAAGTTCGGCGCGCGCTGAGCGGGCGCGACGCGGCGACTCAGTCGCCTTGCTCTTCGCCGAGGCGGTCCTTTACGAAGAGCTGCGTGCGCATCGTCACGTCGCCCGAGTGGCGGTCGTGCGTGGCGATTCCGTAGCTCGCGTATTTCTGCTCGAGGCTCACGTCGAGGCCCGGGCCGCCGACCCAGCGTCCACCGCCGAGCACGACGTTCAGGCCCTCGCGCCAGGCACTCGGCGGGTCGTTCATCGAGATCACCCCGTCGACGCCGCGCGCAAGCACGTCGATGACGTGGGCCGGATCGGAATCATTGATCACCGCCACGAGCGGGTGCGCCGGGAAGTGACCGCGTGCCGTGCGCACGATCTCGGCCGACGCGGTGCAGTCGACGATCAGCGCCTCGCGGGGCTCCTTCTCGCGCGCGGTCGTCAGGCGGATGACGTGGCCGACGTAGCCTTCGAGCTGCTGGCGGAATCGTGGCGAATGCGAGTAGACGCGGCACACGGGCTGGTCCTCGCGCCACGGGTCGGTGTCGGATTTCGTGGTGATCGGGTCTAAGCTCACGGGCAGGATCCCCAGGTCCCCTCGGCGCACATCGCCGTCGCGCGGAATTTAACCGGATGTGCCGCCCGGACCATGCGCCGGGTGCCCGCGGGCGCGGATTTCTGCGCAGCGGATCACACTCGCCGCGTCAGGCGACCTCGGCGAGGTACTTGGGGAGCATGGCGAGCCAGGTCGGCCAGTCGTGGTCGACGCCCGGGCCCCAGTCGTCCACGCGGTTCGGTATGCCCTTCGCGCCGAGCACGCCGGCGAGCCGCCAGGAATCCCCGGGATCCTCCCAGCGTCCCGAGCCCGTCGCGAGCACGATCCAGCGGCGCCGCAAGGTGTCGAGCTGCCAGCCCTCGCCGAGATTCGGCACGAAGTGCAGCGGCGAGGAGAAGTAGAAGTCGTCATTCCAGGTTCCCTGCAGGTAGCGCGTGAGGTCGTAGGTACCGCTCATGCCGAGCGCCATCGAGAAAGCGTCGGGGTGCCTGCAGAGTGCGGTCACCGCATAGAAGGCGCCGAAGGAGGCCCCGGTCGTGACGATCTCGATGCCGGCCGACACACAGTCGCTGCGGATCAGCGGCACGACTTCCTCGTAGACGTAGTCGTGGAAGCGGTTCTGCACGAGCGAGCAGTACGCCGGCGAATGCTGCCGCGAGATCCAGTGCTGTCCGGGCACGCCGTCGATCGAGTAGACCTTGATGCGCCCGGAGTCGATGAGCCCGGAGAGTGCGCCGATCAGGCCCTGGCGCTCAACCTCCTCGCAGTCGCCGCCGGCGGTGGGAAAGACCAGCACGGGCCGCCCGTAGTGCCCCCAGCGCACTACGCGCGCATCGCGCGGCAGGCGGTGCGTCTGCCAGCCGAACCAGTCCTTCCTCATGCGGGCCGTCCTTCGGCCTCGCGCCAGGCCTGGATGCGTGCGAAAAAGAGCTCGGTGAACTCCTCGATCTCGTGCGCCGGGAAGAGCGCCGTGACCTTCCTGCGTACGGCCTCCTTCGCGACGGCGGTGCCGAAGAACTCGTGCGCCACTTCATCGAGGTGCCCGAGGTGCCTGGCACAGAATTCCTCGAATCGCCCGGCGTCGAAGTGTGCACGGGCGAGCGCGGCGTAGCGGCGCAGCTTCTCGCGCTCCGGCAGGTCTTCGGCTGCGATCGCGAAATAGGGCTCCCAGTCGAGGTTGCGGGTCACGCGCCGCCGCGTGGCGGCGCAGAAGATCGCCCAGCGCAGGCTGGCCTTGATGAGCCACGGGAAGTGGTAGTGGAGCGAGGTGACCTGCGAGTCGGGGCAGGCGTTCGCGAAGTCGATCGGGTACCAGCGGCCGGCCTTCAGGAGCGACTCGCAGGAATTGAAGTCCCAGCCGAAGAACGCGTTGATCGTGAGCGTGATGTCCTCGAGCTCGGACTGCCGCTCAGGCGCCAGGAAGCCCCGGTCCATGCGGTAACGATCGTGGAGCGGCGCGCCCGGGTCGTAGTTAACGACCCGCGTCTGCGGCCCGAGGCCGATGCAGCGCACGAAGAACTCGTAGGGAATCACCGCGGCCTGCAGGTGCATGATCTTCGTGCCGCTCGCCTCGTACGCGGCCCGGAGCCCGGCTTCGTCGTCGATCTTGGAGACGCCAACCCAGCCGCCGCCGTCGAAGGGTTTCATGAAGAGCGGGTAGCCGAGCCTCTGGCCGATCTGCCCGAGGTCGAAGAACTGCGCGTAGCGCGTGAGCGTCGGTTGCAGATCGGCCGTCTGCTCGTACGCCTTCGGCGGGATCATCCACGTGTCGGGTACGCCGAGGCCGAGGCGCATCATCGCGCAGTAGGTCGTGTGCTTCTCGTTGGCCTGGATGGACCACGGGTTGTTGAAGACGTAGGTGTCGTTCAGGACGACCGCCTTCTTTATCCACTCGCGGCTCGTGTGATACCAGTGCGTGAGCCGGTCGACCACGAGGTCGTAGCGCACGGGCTGGCGCAGGTCGAACGGCTCGATGGTGACACGGCTCACTTCGAAGCCGAGCGTGTCGCCGCCCTCGGGTATGGCGAGCTTCAGGCGACCGAGGATTTCCTCGAAGCAGATTGGCCAGCAGATGTCGGCACCGAGCGAGAGGCCGATGCGGCGGGTGAGTTGGGCCACGGTGTCTCCTTCAGGCGCTCGTGCTGGTCATTCGTAGATCATCCACAGCGGTCCGGGAAAGAGCCACGTGAGCGCGGACTGCAGCCGGTCGCGCCAGTTCTCCCAGTTGTGGCCGTCGCGGATTTCCTCGTAGCGTACCTCAATGCCATGGTGGCGCAGGAGCGGCACGAGGCTGCGATTCTCGTAGATCAGCGACTCGTAGATGCCGCAGGAGAGGTACATCCGCTCGGCCGGGCGACCGGGGCGGCGCCGGAACTCGTTCACGAATCGCGCGACCGGGTCGAAGGTGGCCGTGCGGCGGTGATGCCCGATGTCCGAGAACGCGAACGAGCCCGACTGCAGCACGAGCCGGCCAAAGACTCCCGGGTGGCGCCACGCCGCGTGCAGCGAGGCCACGCCGCCGAAGCTCGCGCCCATCAGTCCGCGCGCCGCGGGGCTCGGGTGGAGCGGAAACGAGTGCTGCAGGAGTTCAGGGACTTCCTTGGCGACGAAACGCGCGTGCCCCTCGTGGCCCGCATACTCCGTGAGGCGGTCGGGCGACTGGGTGAGCGCCACGATCATGGGCGGGATCTCGAGGCGGTGGATCAGGTTGTCGAGCACGGCCTGCAGCGAGGCATAACGCAGATAGTCGTAGCCGTCGTGCACGACGAGCAGCGGGTAGTGCCGGCTGCGGCGGAAGCGGGCGGGCACGTACACCCCGATGCGGCGATCCTCGCCGAGCGCTGCGCTCGGCACCGCCAGTTCCTCGATCGTGCCGGCACGGGCCTGGCCGTCCGCGCAGGTCCACTCCGGCCGGGAATACCCGTGACCCTGGGCCACCGAGTTCGCGCCGAACGGGTCGGCCGCCTGCAAGGGGTTGAGCGGGTCGAGGATCCACTCCTCCTGCCCGTCGCGCACGCGCTCGAGCTTGTACTCGATGCGCGAGCTCTCGGGCACCTCGACCCTGAGGACCCAGAGGTCCGTGTCGCCCACGCGCTCGAAAGGCTGCGACGCCGGCAGTCCGTGGATCCAAAGGCGCAGGTTGACCGCTTCCGCCTCGCCCCGGTAAACGAAGGTCAGGCCGCCGGGATCGACGATCGGTGAGCGGTTCGCGACCGCGAGCGACTCGATCGCGTCCGTGGACAGTGCCTGCGCGGTCAGGCGATCGGGCGACACTTCGCTCATGCGGCGGGCTCCAGCGGGAGGACCTGCCCGGCGCGCGTGAGGCGGAGCGAGCCCCGTGAGGCCAGCAGCCGTCCGCGACGCCAGTGGAGCAGGCTGCCGTCGTCCAGTGCAAGGCACGCAGCCGGGCTGAGACGGCGCGCCAGCAGCGCGACCCGCGCCGTGTCCGCGAGCGCGAGTCGCGTGTTGGCGTGCGGCAGGAAGACGACGCCGCGCAAGAGCCCGAGACCCGCTTCGAACAGCTCGGCATTGCCCGCGCCCTGCGGCGGATGGTCGTGGAACAGGACGACGCGCTCGGATATCGCCATCGCGCCGGCCGACCACGCGACGACAGGGCGGCTCGCGAGCAGCCGTTCCATCCCGAAGAGCCTGAGCCGGTTCAGCAGCACGGCGACGTGCCCGCCGGCGACGCAAATGGTTCGCGCGTGCTCGGCCACGTGCTCCAGTTCCTCGTACTGGCGGGCGAGCACGGGCCTCTCGCGGCGCGACCAGGCCGCGTCGTGACGCGCGTGCTCCCGTGCGATGTCGCGCAGGTGCCCGGCGTCGAGTCGGCGGATCGCGGCCACGGCGGAACGCCGCGCGTTGCGCATGGCCTCGGACGCATCGTTCTCCGCGAAGAGTTCGCGGGCCGCCGCCTTGGCGTGCGCGAGCCGCATGCGGTAGAGGTCCTGCAGGCGCCGCAGCGCTGCCTGCCGCTCGCGGTGTGCCTCGCGCAACCCGGGGTCCTGCGTGAACACGGCCTCCGCGCGCTCGTAGAGCCGCAGGTCGCGCACCGCCCGGCCGAGGTGTTCCTCGAGCGCCCCGAGTTCCCCCTCGCGCTCCTGCCACCCCGCCGTGATCGTGACGAACGGGCCGCCGAAGCCGGCCATCTCCAGCGCCTCACGGAGATTCGGGGCGCGGAACTGCGGGCCGAGGATCAGGGCGTCGGACATGCGGGACGACATTAGCCGAAGCGCACGGGGCTGGATACCATGGCCATCCGACGCTTGCCGAGGGCGGGAATTCATGCAAAGGGATCTGGAAAAGCGAGGGGCCACGCGCGCGCCGTCGGGGCGCCGGATCGCCGGCGTGTTCGTCGCCTGCGCGGCGTTCGGTGCCGCGGTCACGGCCGAGGCCGGGGAGGGGAATCGTCCGCCCACCATGGCGGAGGTCCTGGCGGCCGCGAAGGCCACCGACTGGCGGCCGGTCGATCAGGAGAACACGCTGTACGTGCAGCTCGCGACGGGCCGCGTGGTGATCGAGCTCGCGCCAACGTTCGCACCGCTGCACGTCGCGAACATCCGCAAGCTGGCGCGGCAGGGTTACTACGACGGGCTGCCGATCATCCGCTCGCAGGACAACTACGTCGTGCAGTGGGGCGACCCGGACGGCAAGCGCAGCCTCGGCGAGGCACGCCCGACGCTGCCGCCGGAATTCACGGTGCCCTGGACGCCTGCGATACCGTTCACCCGCCTGCCGGACGTCGATGGCTATGCGCCCGAGGTCGGATTCTCCGGCGGCTTTCCCGCGGCGCGCGACCTTCGTGGCGGGCAGGCCTGGCTGGCCCACTGCTACGCGATGGTCGGTGTCGGCCGCGGCAACGAGGTGGACAGCGGCAGCGGGGCCGAGCTCTACGTGGTGAACGGCCATGCCCCGCGGCACCTCGACCGCAACATCGCGCTCGTGGGGCGCGTGGTCCAGGGGATGGAGTTCCTGTCGACGCTGCCGCGAGGCACCGGGCCTCTCGGCTTCTATGAGAAGCCGGACCAGTACGTGCCGATCCGTTCGTTACGGGTGGCCGCGGACGTCCCGGCGGGCGAGCGTGCCCGGCTCGAGGTGATTCGCACAGACACGCCGACCTTCGCCGCGCTCGTCGAGAGCCGCCGCAATCGCCGAGACGACTGGTACAAGGTCCCGGCCGGCCACATCGAGCTCTGCAACGTGCCGATCGTCGTCAGGTCGGCGCCCTGATTTGTGCGATGCAGCATGACCGGTTGCATCGGGCCGGATCGGTGCCGCGAACGAATCGCCGTCGGGGCGCGCTCGTGTGGGTGAGAGTGCGGATTGCAGAGCGGCCGTGAACGAGGCAATTTTCGGGACATAGATCGATCGAGGGGGATTCACCATGGAACGCTTCTGGCTCAAGCACTACCCGCCTGGCGTGCCGGCGGACATCGACCCGTCGCAGTACTCGTCGCTCGTCGCCCTCATGGAGGAGGCCTTCGGCAAGTACGCCGGGCGCCACGCGTACGCGTTCATGGACCGCTACTACACGTTCGCGGACGTGGACCGCTATTCCAAGGCGCTCGGCGCCTGGCTGCAGGCCCGCGGACTGAAGCGCGGTGCGCGCGTGGCCGTGATGATGCCGAACGTCGTGCAGTACCCGATCGCCATCGCGGGCATCCTGCGCGCCGGCTACGTCGTGGTGAACGTGAACCCGCTGTACACGCCGCGCGAGCTCGAGCACCAGATGAAGGACTCGGGCGCGGAGGCCATCGTCATCCTCGAGAGCTTCTGCACGACGCTGCAGCAGGTGATTGCAAGGACCCGGGTGAAGCACGTCGTCGTCGCCTCGATGGGCGAGATGCTCGGCTTCCCGAAGGGCGTCATCCTCGACCTCATCCTGCGTCGCGTGAAGAAAGTCGTGCCGCCCTTTTCATTGCCCGGGCACGTGCGTTTCGTCGACGCGCTCGATGAGGGTGCGCGCCGCAGGCTCGAACCCGTCGAACTCGGCCCGACGGACATCGCCTTCCTGCAGTACACCGGCGGCACGACGGGCGTCTCGAAGGGCGCGGTGCTCACTCACCGCAACCTCGTCGCGAACGTGCTGCAGCTCGAGGCCTGGTCGTCCCCGTCGTTGAACGACACCAGCCGCGGCCCGGTTCCGGAACAGTTCGTCTACGTCTGCGCGCTGCCGCTCTACCACGTGTTCGCGCTGACCGTGAACTGCCTCGGCGGCATGCGTCTCGGCGCGCTGAACGTGCTGATCGCCAATCCCCGCGACATCCCCGGCTTCGTCAGGGAGCTTGCGAAGTACAAGTTCAACGTCATCCCGGGCGTCAATACGCTGTACAACGTGCTGGCCGAGAACGCCGAGTTCCGCAAGCTCGACTTCTCGAGCCTGCGCATCTCGAACGGCGGCGGCATGGCCGTGCAGAAGGCGGTGTCCGACAAGTGGAACTCGATCACCGGTGTGCCGATCATCGAGGGCTACGGGTTGTCGGAGACCTCGCCGGTCGCGACCTGCAACCCGATCAGGAGCGCCGAGTACACCGGGACGATCGGACTGCCGGTCTCGAGCACCGAGATCGCGATCCTCGACGATGACGGCAAGCCCGTGCCGCTCGGCACGGCGGGTGAGATCGCGATCCGCGGACCGCAGGTCATGGCCGGCTACTGGCAGCGGCCGGAGGAGACCGCGAAGGTCATGACGCCGGATGGATTCTTCAAGTCGGGCGACGTCGGCATCATGGACGAGCGCGGCTACACGAAGATCGTGGACCGCAAGAAGGACATGGTCATCGTTTCCGGGTTCAACGTTTACCCGAACGAGGTCGAGTCCGTCGTTGCGACGCATCCCGGCGTGCTCGAGTGCGCGGTGATCGGCGTGCCGGACGAGAAGTCGGGCGAGGCCGTGAAGGTGTTCGTCGTGCAGAAGGACCCGGCGCTCACCGAGGCGGCGCTCATGGACTACTGCAAGGAGCACCTGACGGGCTACAAGAAGCCGAAGTACATCGAGTTCCGCGACGACCTGCCGAAGTCGAACGTGGGCAAGATCCTGCGGCGCGAGCTGCGGGACGAGGCCCGGGCGGTGGCGCAGGCGAAGAGCGCGTAGCGGCTCGAAGCGTCACCTGGCGCGGGCGCGGAGTTTCCGGGTTGTCCACGCAGGGACGCTAAGAACCCGTCCCTGGGGCTCGCGCGCGGCGTCCCTGCCGCGCGAACCCCCAGGATGGGTTCATGGCGTCCCCGTCATCCCGGGACCCGAACCCAATGCGAGGAGCACCGCTCGTTCGCGGCCTTCAGCGTCCCTTGAACTCCGGCTTCCGCCGCTGGATGAACGCGTTCATCGCCTCGGCGAGGTCCTCGGAGTGCAGGAAGGCTGTGTTCCACAGCGCCACGTAATCGAGCTCGGCGGCCACGTCGCGTCGCCGCACGTGGCTCAGCACCTGCTTCGAGCCCTGCACCGCGAGCGGTGAGTTGGCCGCGATCTCCTGGGCGATTTCCTGCGCCCGGGCGTGCAGTGCCGCCGCGTCCGGGAGCACCTCGTTCAGGAGTCCGATCGCGAGCGCGCGCGCAGCATCGATGTCGCGCCCGGAGAAGATCAGCTCGCGCGCCGGCCCGTCGCCGATGACGCGCGGCAGCCGCTGCAGCGTCCCGACGTCGGCGACCATCGCGATCCGCGTTTCGCGCACGGAGAATTTCGCGTCGGCGGAGGCGAGCCGGATGTCGCAGGCCGTGATCAGGTCCATGCCGGCACCGATGCAGGCGCCGTGAACCGCCGCGACCACGGGCTTGTTCGTGTTCGCGAAGCTGCTGCAGGTGTCCTGGTAGCGGCGGACGTCCTCGAGCAGCGCGAGCCGCTTGCCGACCGCCGAATCACCCTTGCCGGACAGCGAGCCACCGCCCGCCATCGACGACGCGTGGTCGATCAGGTCGATGCCGGCGCAGAAGGCCTTGCCGCGGCCGGCGAGCACGATCGCGCGGACGTCGGGATCGGCGTCGAGCGATGCGACCGCAGCAGGGATGGACGCCCAAAGTGCGCGGTGCAGGGCGTTCAGCTTGTCCGGGCGGTCCAGCCAGAGGGTGGCCACGTGGCCCGAGCGCTCGATCGTCAGGTTCTCGAAGGTCATGGGTGTCCTCGGCATTTCGTTGCGTGCGGTCGCCGGTCGGTCAGCGCTCGGAGCGGCGCGCCGTCGCGGCACGCTTCGCCGCGCCGATGGCGACGCGCAGGATGGAATCGGCCGCGCCGGGGGCGAGCGCCGCGATCTTCTCGATCAGGGCGGCCCCCGGCGGGACCGCGATTTCCGTGAGCTTCAGCCGGATGGCCAGGAAGATGCTCGCGACGACCCACGATGGCGGCATGTTGAGTTGCTCCGGCCAGAACCGAGGCACGCTCGGGTCATCCTGGAAGTGCGCGGCCATCGGCGTGTCGACGACGCCCGGCAGGACCATGGACACGCGGATGTCGGTCCCGTCGAGTTCCATGCGCAAGGCTTCGGTCAGGCCGATGAGCGCGAACTTGGTCGCGCAGTAGCCGCCGAGCGGGGACACGCCGCGCCGTCCCGCGAGCGAGGCGAGGTTCACGATGTGGCCATGGCCCTGCCGGCGCATCAGCTTCACCGCTTCCTGCATGACGTGCAGCGCGCCGAAGACGTTTACGTCCAGCATGGAGTGCAGGTCGGCATCGCGGATGTCCTCGACCCTGGCCGGCTTCAGGACGCCCGCGTTGTTGATCACGATGTCCACGGCGCCGAACCGTTCGACCCCTTTGGCGAAGCACGCCGCGACGGCCGGTGGCTTCGTGACGTCGGTCGGCACGACGAGTACCTGGGCGCCGAGCTTTCGCGCCTGCGCCGCCACGGCGCTCAGCGTCTTCGCACGCCGCGCCGCCAGCACCAGGTTCGCGCCCGCCGCGCCGAATGCGAGCGCGGTCTCGCGCCCGATGCCGCTCGAGGCGCCGGTCACCAGGACCGTCTGGCTGCTGAACGAGAACTTCGGCAACTGCATGGATGTCTCCCGCCACGGCGCGCACATGCGCCGCGCCCACCGTGAAGATTACAGAGGGCGCGGGAGAAAAGGCCAATTCGGTGCCTGGCACCGAATATCGGGGAATGTCCTATTTCAGGAAGTCGGCGACCGGGGCGTACGCGTAGCCGAGATCCTGCGCGACGGCCGCGTTGGTCACGTGCCCCTCGTGCACGTTCAGGCCGTTCGCGAGGTGCGCGTCCTGCCGCATCGCTTCCTTCCAGCCGAGATCGGCGAGCTTGCGTGCGAAGGGCAGGGTGGCGTTGTTCAGCGCAAACGTCGAGGTCCGCGGCACCGCGCCCGGCATGTTCGCGACGCAATAATGGATGACGTCGTCCACGATGAACGTGGGTTCCGCGTGCGTCGTCGCCTTGCTGGTCTCGAAGCAGCCGCCCTGGTCGATCGAGATGTCGACGAGCACCGAGCCCGCCTTCATGCGTCGCACCATGTCGCGCGTCACGAGCTTCGGCGCCGCGGCGCCGGCGATCAGCACGGCGCCGATCACGAGGTCCGCATCGATGACGAGCGCGTCGATGTGTTCCTGCGTCGAGTACTCGGTGTGGAGCGACGGCCCGAAAATGGCCGACAGTTCCCGGAGGCGCTTCACGGAGCGGTCCACCACCGTGACGTCGGCACGCAGGCCCACCGCCATCTCCGCGGCGTGCGTACCCGACACGCCGCCGCCGAGGATGACGACCTTGGCCGGCGCCACGCCCGGCACGCCGCCGAGCAGGATGCCGCGTCCGCCGTTGGCCTTCTGCAGGCAGTAGGCGCCCACCTGCACGGACATGCGGCCGGCGACCTCGCTCATCGGCGTGAGCAGCGGCAGCGACCCGTCGGGTGCCGTGACCGTCTCGTAGGCGATGCAGGTCGCGCCGGACTTCACCAGCGCCTCGGTCTGCTTCGGATCCGGCGCGAGGTGGAGGTACGTGTAGAGCACCTGGCCCTTGCGCAGCTGCGCGCATTCCTTTGGCTGCGGCTCCTTGACCTTAACGATCATCTCGGCCGAGTCGAAGATCTCCTCCGCCGTCGCCGCGATCTTCGCGCCAACGCGCGTGTAGTCGGCGTCCGTGAAGCCGATGCCGGTCGCGGCGCCGGTCTGCACCAGGACTTCGTGGCCGGACTCGACCAGTTCACGGGCAGCCGCGGGCACGAGCCCGACGCGGTATTCGTGGACCTTGATTTCCTTGGGCACGCCGATGCGCATGACTGCTCCCCCTTCAGGCGCTGGTGACTCGTAGTGCCGCCGAGCATACGCGCCCGCCCTGGCAGGAACGTGCAAATGGCGGCGACGAAGGCGCGTGTCGTGCAATAAACTGCGGCCAAGGCTTCTCCTGGCGAAGGAAGATTCGAATGAAGCTGGACCGGACCGACCAGGCCATCCTCGTCGAGCTGCAGCGCGACGGCCGCCTGAGCAACCGTGACCTCGCCGAGCGGGTGCACCTGAGCGAGTCCGCGTGCCTCAGGCGCGTCCGGGCGCTCGAGGAGGCGGGCGTGATCGACCGCTACACGGCGCTCGTGAGCCAGGCCAAGGTCGGGTTGCCCGGCAACGTGTTCGTGAGCATCACGCTCAACCGCCAGGAGCAGGCGGACCTCGCAGCCTTCGAGGCCGCGGTCAGGCGCGTGCCGGAGGTGATGGAGTGCTACCTGATGACGGGCCAGCAGGACTACCTGCTGCGTGTCGTGGTGAGCGACCCCGCCGATTTCGAGCGGCTGCACAGCCAGCACCTGACGCGCCTGCCCGGCGTGGCGCGCGTGCAGTCGAGCTTTGCGCTCAGAACGGTGCGCAAGAGCTCGGAACTGCCCGTCAGCGGGTGAACGCGCCCGCGGTGAACGCTGCGACGAAACCAGCCGCGTCCGCGCCGGTCCCGACTAGTATGGTCGGTGACATGGCTGGATCGCGATCGTTGGAGCCGGGCCGTCGGTGGCCAGCCGCCGCGTGCGCGACGCTCGTCGCGACGCTCGTCGCCGGCGCCGCGTGGTCCCAGGGACTCAAGATCGCCCCGGTTCCCGAACCGCTCGATCCAGGCGAACTCGCGGTCGCCGAGCCGCTGTACGCCGCTCCAACACGAGCCGATCGCTCTGGCCGCATCCATGCCGCGGTCAGGATCAACGACCTCGGGCCGTACCGTTTCATCCTGGACACGGGCGCCAACACCTCCGCCCTGGCCCCGCGGGTCGCCGAGGAAATGGGTCTCCACGGCGCAACCAACACGCAGGTCATCGTTCACGGAGTCACCGGATCCGCGACGCTGCCCGCCGTCCGCGTCGAAAGCCTGCAGGCCGGCGCCGTCCGCATCGCGGCCAGGAACCTGCCCGTCCTGCCGGGCCCGGTGTTCGGCGGAGCCGACGGCATCCTGGGCATCAACGCGCTGCAGAACACGCGTATCGAAGTCGATTTCGAGAACGACCGCGTCTCGATCACGCAGTCCACGGGGCGCAAGCCGCTGCCGGGCTACCTCGTGGTGCCCGCCACGCTGCAGAAAGGTGGGCTCCTGCTCGTCAAGGGCAAGGTGGGCCGGGTGCCTGTGAAGGTCATCATCGACACGGGAGCGGAGCGCACGCTCGGCAACATGGCGCTGCGAGCGGCGCTCATCGAGAGCGCGCGCTACGACGACGAGATCGACGTGACCGTGCTCGGTGCCACCGAAGACGTCAGCGCCGGAAAATATTTCCGAGCGCCCAGGATCTCGCTCGGCGAGGCGGACCTCGTCGACCTGCCGGTCACTTTCGGAGATCTGCATGTCTTCGAGGTCTGGGAGCTGGCCGACACACCGGCGCTCCTCATTGGCATGGACCTGCTCGGCATGCTGAGGAAGTTCATCGTCGATTACCGGCGACGCGAGTTCCAGCTGCGCTCCTACGACATGCCGGGAGCCGAGGCGAAATTCAACCGTTGCGTGGCACAGCGCTGCGACACGCGCATCCCGTCGACGCGCTGATTCAGGGCCGCCCGCCGCGGCTGCGCAGTTCCGCGGCCATGCGCTCGATGTCCTCGCGGTCGCGGGCGAGGCCCGCCCAGCCTTCCCAGAGTGCGTGGCCGGGACTCGAGTGGAACGTCCCCTGGAAGGCGTGTCCGCGGTGCACGAGGTGCATCTCGTACAGACGACGCTCGATCGGCGACGGCGAGCGCGGGATCGCGAGAAGGTCAGGCCAGGGCGATGACGCACCGGGCGGGCGGGGCAGCAAGCCGTCGGCGTAGAGCCCGGCCACGACGCGGATCGCGGCCGCGAGTTCGCGGTCGGCCTCGCGCAGCATCGCGTCGCCCTTCGCGAGTTCGGTGCGGACGAAGCCCGCGGAGTGACAGGCGCCGCAGGTCGCCGCCATTCGCTCGCGCTCCTTCCCGAACGCGGGGGGCGTGAGCCGCGCCATGTCGAGGTCGCGGAACGTGTCGAGGCGCAGCGTCGTTGCGCCGGCGGCATCGAGCAGACCCAGCGCCTGCAGGATCGTCTCCTGGTCCGCCCGCCACTGCGGGTCGTCCGGCAGCGGCAGCCGCACGCCAAAAAAGCCCCACGCGGTGCGCACTTCGTGATCGCCCGACGGCATGTGACAGTCCTGGCAGCGCGGGGCCGGCAGGTTTCCCGGCAGTGTGCCGTTCTGCTTGAGGAGCGCACGCACGCCGTGCTTCGAGGCGGAATACATTTCCCACTGCGGGTGATCGAGTCCCATGTGGCAGGTCTGGCAGGCCTGCGGCTGCCGCGCTTCCATCACGGCAAACGAGTGGCGCGTGTGGCACGCGTCGCAGGATGCATGGCCGGTCATCGAGCCCGACGCCTTGAGCCGGAAGATTTCGGACTCCGGCTTGAGTCCGATCTTGTGGCAGCTGGCGCAGCCGGCCTCTCCCGGACCGAGCGCCATCGGCAGCGCGTGGGCCTTCGGCAGCGCGCGTGCGGCCTCCCAGGCCCGGGCATGCTTGCCGGCCGTGAACTGCTGCATCTGCCGCTCGTGGCATCCGCCGCAGGTCTGCGCGGTGACCACCGTCAGGTTGGCGGTATCCCGTGACGTGCGGTGATTGCCCTTGTGACAGCCGTCGCAGCCGATGCCTTCGGCCGCGTGGCGGCTGCCCCGCCAGTCCATGACGACGAGCGGTGTCGCCTGGTCGTGGCAACCGACGCAGTCCGCGGCCGCGCGAGCCTGCGTCGGCGCGAATGCCGCGATCGTGAGTACGGTCAGTGCGACAGCCACGTTCGATCGGCGCATGCCCGCAACGCTCTCTGGCGAGACCCTTCCCGCAGGCAGGCTAGGCAACCGGCTTCCGGCGCGTCAACCGTAGTTCACGCGAGGCGCGGGTCAGCCCATAATCGCGCGTTCGCCGGTCGCGCAGAGGAACCCGGGGTGTCTGCAAACAATTTTCGCTGGTCGTGCCTGGCCGCGTGCCTTTGCCTTTGTGGCGTGACCGGCGCCGCCGCTGCAGCCGGGGATCCGAAGTCCTGCGCGTCTATCGACGACGACTCGGCCCGGCTCGCCTGCTATGACGCGGCCGTCGGCCGCAGCCTGCGCCCTTCCACGGCGGCACCGGCAGCCGCACCGGCGGCCGCAAAGTCCGTCCAGCGGCAGGCCCCGGCCTCGGCCCCCGCCTCGGTCCCGGTCGCGTCCGCGCAGGCGCCGGCCGCCGCGGCGGCCAAGGATCCGGTCGCCGAATTCGGTCTCTCGGACTCGGCCAGGGCCGCGCGCGACCCCGTCAAGGCCGCACAGGCCGCCGCGGCGCCCCAGAGCGTCACCGCCAAGGTGATCAGCGTGCGCTGGCGAAAGTACGGTGAGTTCGTGGTCACCCTCGACAATGGCCAGGTCTGGGAGCAGACGGAGCCGATGCCCTCGGCCATCGTCAAGGTGGGCGACGTGGTCACCGTCAAGAAGGCGTTGTTCGGGTCATTCACCCTGGTGACGGCCGGCCGGATCGGCACCAAGGTCCGTCGGCTCGACTGAGAGCCAGGCCGGCGCGGCCTGCGCTGGTCCAGCCCCGCCTTTGGCGCCAACCAAACGTCCCGCAGGCTCGTTGCGCGCAAGCTACAAAATGGGCGCCCGGGGAGCCTGCGACCCGGGCGCGCGGGCAGGGGGCCGGCAAGACTAGGTCCAGTCGAAACGCTGCGGACTCGGCGCAGCGTTGCACGGGCGCATCAGTTGTTGCTTACCAGAATCCCTGTTGCTATTCTGCCGCCCACTTGTGCGCCCGGATAGGGCGCTGAGGGGTTGTCACTAGTTTCGACTTTCGCTGCGAGCCGGGTGGCCGGGCGTGGCACACAAGCACCGACCTTAAAGGATCCTTCGGAGGAAAAGATGGCCAATACGACTCTCATCCGCGCGGTAAAGCTCGCGCTGGTTGCTGCGAGCGCCTACGGCGTCGCCGCCAGTGCGCAGGACACGGAAATCGAGCAGGTCGTCGTGACCGGCACGCGCATCACGCTGCCGGGAATCGAGTCCGC
>Ga0114939_10000252_pt1 | contig 46493 bp, 45 predicted proteins | sample AshMeaCrysSpring_FD_87196 | JGI IMG/M metagenome (GOLD analysis project Ga0114939, IMG submission 87196) | Groundwater microbial communities from Big Spring, Nevada to study Microbial Dark Matter (Phase II) - Ash Meadows Crystal Spring | ecosystem: Environmental > Aquatic > Deep subsurface >...
CCCACCTGCCGCACCGCCACGCCGTCCGCGAAGATGTTGACGTGCGGCAGCGTCACGCGCCGCCCCGCCTTAAGCGACACCGTCATGGCGTTGGAGTCCGCAGGCTCGACGCCGATGATCCGGGTGGCGGCCGAGAGCTGCTTCACGTAGGACGCGATGCCGGCGATGAGGCCGCCGCCGCCCACCGGGACGAACATCGCGTGGATGGGGTGCTGGTGCTGGCGCAGGATCTCCATGCCGATGGTGCCCTGGCCGGCGATGACCAGCGGGTCGTCGTACGGGTGCACGAAGGCAAGTCCCAGCTTCTTCGCGAGCGCCTTGGCGTGCTGCGCCGCATCGTGGTAGCTGTCGCCGTGCAGAATCACCTTCGCGCCGCGGGCGGAAACGGCGGAAATCTTGATCCGCGGCGTGGTCACCGGCATGACGATCGTGGCGGATGTCCCCAGCTTCTGCGCGCCCAGCGCCACGCCCTGCGCGTGGTTGCCAGCGCTCGCGCAGATCACGCCGCGCGCGAGCTGCGCCGGCGTGAGGTGCGCCATCTTGTTGTAGGCCCCGCGCAGCTTGAAGGAGAAGACCGGCTGCTTGTCCTCGCGCTTCAACAGCACGTGATTGCCGGTGCGCCGCGAGATGGCCGGGGCGAGCTCCAGCGGGCTTTCGATGGCCACGTCGTAGACGCGGGCCGAGAGGATGCTGCGCAGGTAGTCGATTTTCATGGCACAAGGATAGCAATTCGGCCGCTTCCCCAGAGGCGAGGCGGGCCGACAGTCCGTTGCGGTATGCTTCCCCCATGGACCAGGACGCACTCAAGAAGCTCTGCGGCGAAGCCGCCCTCGCCTTTGTCGAGGACGACATGACGGTGGGTGTAGGCACGGGCTCCACGGTGAATCACTTCATCGCGGCGCTGGCCTCCCGCAAGGCCTGCATCACCGGTGCCGTCTCGAGCTCCGAGGCCAGCGCGAAGCGCCTGCGCGAGCTGGGCATCCCGGTGCTGGACCTGAATGCGACCTCGGGTTGCGACGTCTACGTGGACGGAGCCGACGAGGTCACCGAGCACCTCGCCATGATCAAGGGAGGTGGCGGCGCGCTCACCCGGGAGAAGATCGTCGCGCAGGCGAGCCGTCGCTTCGTCTGCATCGCGGACGCCTCCAAGCTCGTGCCGGTGCTGGGAAAGTTTCCCCTGCCCGTGGAGGTCATCCCGATGGCCCGCAGCCTGGTCGCGCGCCAGATCGTCGGGCTGGGCGGTCGCCCGGTCCTGCGCGAGGGCTTCGTCACCGACAACGGCAACGTGATCCTCGACGTGCACGGCTTCGCCATCAGCGACCCCGCCGCCCTCGAAACAGAACTCAACCAGCTGCCCGGGGTCGTAACCAACGGGCTCTTCGCTCGCCGACCCGCGGATGTCCTGCTGCTGGGCACGCCGCAGGGCGTGCGGCGCATCGACCGGTTGGGCGGGCGGTAACCGAACGGTCACAATGCGCCGGTAACATCAACCATCCGGTCGTTCCGGCCTGCGCCGGCGTGACCGCCTTGCACAAGGAACCTCGGCAATGCCCTTGAACACGCAGGAACACACCTCCAAGCGTTACGACGCCGAGCTCGAGGCCATCCGCTCGCGCGTGCTGCAGATGGGCGGGCTCGTGGAGACGCAGATCACGGCCGCGATCGAGGCGCTCACCACCGGCAACCTGCAGCTGGCCGAGCAGGTGGCGGCCAGCGATCACCGCGTGAACGCCCTGGAGGTGCAGATCGACGAGGACTGCGCCCACATCATCGCGCGCCGCCAGCCTGCCGCGCAGGACCTGCGCATGATCATGACGGTCGTCAAGATGATCACCGACCTCGAGCGCATCGGCGACGAGGCGGAAAAGATCGGCCGCATGACCAAGCTGATCTACTCGGCGGAACGGCTCATGCTGCCCCGCTTCGCCGACATCCGGATCGCGGGCGGCTACGCCCTCGAGATGCTCAAGAAGGCCCTCGACGCCTTCGCCCGCGTCGACCTCGCCGCCGCGGCGAGCGTGGTCAAGCAGGACCGCCTCCTCGACGACCAGTTCCGCAGCATCATGCGCCAGCTCATCACCTTCATGATGGAGGACCCGCGCACCATCTCCACCTCCATCGAGATCCTCTTCGTGGCCAAGGCCCTGGAGCGGATCGGCGACCACTCCAAGAACATGTCCGAGTACGTGGTCTACCTGGTGAAGGGCAAGGACGTGCGGCACGTCACCGCCGAAGAATTCGAGCGGGAGACCGCTTCCGACTGAACGTGAAAGAGGACTGAAAGGGGACGCTACCCTGTGGATAGGCGACGTCGCCTATCCACAGGGTAGCGTCCCCTTCAGGCGGAAAAGGGATCTGACCCCTTTTTCACATCAGGCCTTGGGGACGTACCCCTGCACGGCGTCGGCGCCTTCGCCGAAGAAGTGCCGCCGCATCTGCTCCTCGAGGTACTTGCGCGCCCGCGCGTCGGCGAGGTTGAGCCGGTTCTCGTTGACCAGCATCTTCTGCTGCTCGAGCCAGGTCTTCCACGCCTCCTTGGAGACGCTTTCCCAGAGCTGCTTGCCGAGTTCGCCGGGATACGGGGGGAAGTCGAGGCCCTCGGCCTCGCGCTTCAGCTTGATGCAGTTCACGGTGCGTGCCATCAGAGTTCCTTCACGAAGATCTTGGAGCGCCGGTCGTAATTGTAAAGCGACTGCTTGCGCCCGGGCAGCCGCGAGAGCTCGGCCTCCGCGAAGCCGCGCTCGATGAACCAGTGGGTCGTGCGGGTCGACAGCACGAAGAGCGACTTGAACCCCGCCTTGCGCGCGCGAGCCTCCGCGAACGCCAGCAGCCGCTCGCCCCGCCCGCCGTCCCGGTAGAAGGGATTGACGGCGAGGCACGCCAGCTCCGCGGTCGACTCCTCCGCGAACGGATAGAGTGCCGCGCAGCCCAGGATGTTCCCGTCGCTCTCGATCACGAAGAACTGCCCGATCTCGCGCTCGAGCCGGTCGCGGTCGCGCCGCACCAGGACGCCCTGCTGCTCCAGCGGCTCGATGATCTGCACGATCCCCGCCACGTCCTCCGCCACGGCGTCGCGGATGACTTCCTGCGGCTCCGGCACCACCATCGTGCCGATGCCGTGGTGGGTGAAGAGCTCGATGAGGAGCGCCCCGTCGACGTGGCGGCTGATGAGGTGCGCGCGCTTCACCCCCTGCGAGCAGGCCTTCACGGCGCAGGGCAGGTAGATGCGCACGTCCTCGGCCAGCGCACCGTTGGCGTCCGAGAGCTCGTCCGCCTGCTTCACCGTGAGCTCGGAGAGCAGCTGGCCCCGCGCGTCCATCGCCCCGGCGGTCTCCGTGAGGAAGATGAGCTTGTCGGCCCGCAGGGCGATCGCCGTGGAGGTGGCCACGTCCTCCAGCGTGCAATTGAAGACGTCGCCGGTGGGCGAGAAGCCGATGGGGGAGATCAGGACGACCTCGTGGTCGTCCAGCCGCCGGCTGATGCCCTCGGCATCGATCTTGCGCACCTCGCCCGTGTGCCCGAAGTCGACGCCCCCGACCACGCCGACGGGTTTCGCGGTGACGAAGTTGCCGGAGGAAACGCGGATGTCCGCCCCCCACATGGGGCTGTTGGCCAGCTCCATCGACAGCAGCGCCTCCATCTCCACCCGCACGATGCCGTTGGCCTCCTTCACGCAGGAAAGCGCCCTCGCGTCGGTCACGCGCCGGTTGGCCACGTAGCGCGACTCGACCCCGTGCTGGCGCATCTGCTCCTCGACCTGCGGGCGCGTGCCGTGCACCAGCACCACGCGCACTTCGAGGCTCACGAGCACGTTGATGTCGTGGGTGAGCTGCTGGAACTCGCCGTCGGCCAGCACCTCGCCGCCGAAGGCGATGACGAAGGTGGCCCCGCCCCACTGGTGGATGAACGGTGTGGCGGACCGGAACCACTTCACGAACGCTTCGGTCTTGAGGGATGGTGTCTTGGGCATGGGCGGAAGGGCGGGCGAACGGGACGATTCTACCGGCCGAAGTCTCCCCACAACGCCTGCATCGCGGCCAGCGCGGCGAGCGGCGCGGTCTCGGTGCGAAGAACCCGCGGACCCAGGGACAGCGCGGTGAAACCGACCAAGGCGGCGATGTCGATTTCGCGCTCGGACAGGCCGCCCTCCGGTCCCACGAGGATTTCGACCGCCCCCGAGGGCGCGGCCTGGGCGAAAAGCGGCTCGGCGGCGCCGGGCGCGAGCATCCAGCGGCAGGCGTCCGACGGCTGCGCCGCCCAGTCGCGGAAGGCCAGTGGCGGCCGCAATTGCGGCACGCGGTTGCGCCCGCATTGCTCGCACGCGGCGATCGCCACGCGCTGCCAGTGGGCCTCCCGCCGGGCCGCGCGGTCGCCGGAAAGGCGCACGACGCTGCGGTCGCAGACGACCGGCTGGATCCAGGCCACGCCCAGCTCGACGGCCTTCTGCACGATCCAGTCCATCTTGTCCGCCTCCGGCAGCCCCTGCACCAGCCCGACCGCCAGCGGGGACTCGCGGTCGGTGTCGCGGTAGGCGCCCACCTTCACGTCGACCCGCTCGCGGTCCATGCGCAGGACGGCGGCCTCGTACTCCCCGCCCTGCCCGTCGAACAGGACGAGCGCGTCGCCCGCGCGCAGGCGCAGCGACTTGCCGACGTGGTTGGCGGCCTCAGGCGACAGCTTGACCAGGGCGCCGGGCCCGAGCCGCGTGTCGCAGTGGATGCGGGGAATGGCCATCGCGGGCGCCGCAGCGCTAGTAGGTCATGCAGGCGGCGTTGAGCAGGCCGACGCCGAGCGACAGCGCGCCGAGGAAGAAGCCCTGCGCCTGCTTGCCGGCGGCGATGTCGTCGGTGAGGGTCGGGATCATCAGCTTCACCGCGACGAAGGCCGCGATCTGCACGAAGAGCGCGATGAGGCCCCAGATCGCCATGTCGACGAGCCCGACGCTGTACTCGATCGCGGAGGCGAGCGGCACGATGAAGCCGAGCAGCGCCCCCGACAGGCTGAAGGCGGCGGCGAGGTTGCCTTCGCGGATGAGGGCGAGCTCCCGGTGCGGCGTGACGCGCACGTAGATCGCCACGTAGCACGCCAGGATGACGAGCGAGACGGCCAGGTAGGCGAGGAAGTCGTCGAAGCCGGAGAAGGAGGCGAGCACGTTGCCCATGGGGTGTCCTTTTGCGGGGGATGCGCCGTCAGGTGAAGTAATGGGGGAGGAAGCGGCTGGTGTTCTTGGTGATCGGCGAGGAATCCTCGCGGATGCCGATCCCCGCCGGTTCCTCGCCGATGATCCAGGAGCCGATCACGGTGTGGTTGTCGCCGAACTGCGGCAGCGGGTGGTAGCCCTGCCAGATGAAGCCTTCCTCGCCGTACTCGCCCGGCTCCTCGAGGGTCCGACCCTGCGCGGTGATGGAGACGTTGGCGCCCTCGCGCGAGAAGAGCGGCTTCTTCACGAAGTCCGTGGTGAACTTGCCCGGCTCGAAGTAGGCGGGCAGCAGGTTCGGGTGGCCCGGGAACATCTCCCAGAGCACCGGCAGGATGGCCTTGTTGGACAGCAGCATCTTCCAGGGCGGCTCGATCACGCGGACGGTCCGCTTCAGCAGGTTGGGGCCGAACGCCTCGTGGACCAGCCACTCCCAGGGATAGAGCTTGAAGAGCACCTGGATCTCCAGCTCCTCGAGATCCCGGAAGTACTTTCCGTCCCAGCCGATGTCGGCCATGTCGAGGGCGCGGGCGTCGATGCCGGCCTGCGTGGCGGTGTCGCGCAGGTAGTCGAGGTTGCCCTGGTCCTCGGCGCTCTCCGACACGCACGCGAAGTGGACGATGCGGTCGGCGGGGAAGTCCGCCCCCATCTCCTTCCAGCGGTCGATCAGCCGCTCGTGCAGGGAGTTGAACTGGTCCGCCTCCGGGAAGACCTCCTGCAGCCAGTACCACTGCACCACGCTCGCCTCCAGCAGGGCCGTGGGCGTGTCGGCGTTGTACTCGAGCATCTTCGGCTCGCCCGCGCCGTCCCACGAGAGGTCGAAGCGCCCGAAGAGCGACTTCTCGTCGTCGTTCCACGACTGCTCGATGAGCGGGATGAAGGCCCCGGGAATGCGGAAGCGCTCGTAGTCGCCGCGCTCGATCACGCGCCCGGCGGCATCGATGCAGCGCGACTGCAGCTCGCCCGTGGCGAGCTCGAGCTTGTCCACCTCCGCCGACGTGAAGTGGTAGCAGGCGCGCTCGTCCCAGTACACGCCGTCGATGGTGTGGAAGTGGAAGCCGAGCTCCTCCACCTTGCGCGGCCAGTCGATGCGGGGAATTCGGTCTTCGCGTCTCACGGCGGCACCTCAGCTGGAGGACGAGCGCGCGGACGACCCGAAGCCGCCGCGCGAGGTGGACCCCGACGAGCCGATGGAGCGGCTGGACGTGGAGGAACGCGTGGAAGAGGCCGACGATCCCGAGCTGCGGCCCCAGCTCCACCCGGAGGACCGGGGGACGCGGGAGGGGCCGTAGAAGTAGCCCCGGCTCCGGTGCTTCTCTTCGGTGGCGGGCGTGCAATCCTCCGGGGTGTTGCCCCAGTCGGCGAGGCAGTCCTCGCGCGAGGCGTACACGTCGCGCCGGCCGTCGCCGCATCCGGAGAGGCCGGCGAGCCCGATGAGGACGAGGGTCACGCGGCCCGAGGACTTGCGCAGCTTCTTGAGCATCCCGTGGGTCCTCCCCGTTGCGCCCGGCTTCAGGCCAACAGCCCGCGAACGTAGTTCGGCAACGCGAACATCGCCCGGTGGACCTCGCCGTTGTAGTACTGCAGGTCGCCCACGCCGCGCTCGGCGATGCGGCGGTCGGCCTCGGCCGGGTCCAGCCGGCGCGGATCGAGCGAATCGGACGCGCAGGCAAACCCCCAGATGGAACCGTAGAGGGGGATGTGGACGAAGTACGGCGCCACGATGCGGAAGGCGGCACGCAGGTTGCCGAGGGTCTCCCGCACGCGCGCGGGGTGCGAGAACGGCGAGCCGAGGTGCAGCACGAGGGCCCCGCCCTCCGCCATCGCCCCCTTGGCGAGCCGGAAGGTGGCGCCCGAGTAGAGCTCCACCGCGGGCCCCACGGGGTCCGTGAGGTCCATCGCGACGATGTCGTAGCGCTCGGCCGTCGACCCCAGGTACGCGAGTCCGTCGCCCACCGTCACCTTCAGGCGCGCGTCGTCGAACGCGCCGCGGTGCACCCTGCCGAACCGCGCCTTCGCCAAGGCGATCACGTCGGGGTCGAGCTCCGCCATGTGCACGCGCTCCATCGTCGCGTGCTTGAGCAGCTCCTCGGACGAGCCGCCGTCGCCGCCGCCGATGACCAGCGCGCGCCGCGGGTTCGCATGGGCCGTCGCGGCGGGGTGGACGAGGTTCTCGTGGTAGAAGAACTCGTCGCGCTCCGAGGTCATGTTGAAGCCGTCGAGCCGGAAGATGCGCCCGAGCTCGGGCGTGTCGTACACCTCGAGCAGCTGGAAGGGGGTCTGGCGGCGCTCGACGAGCGTGCCGTCGAAATAGACGCCGCTCGCGTCGGTGAGTCGCTCGAAGATCTTCTCGGACATGGCGGGCTGGCCCCGGGTCGCCGGGAAATGCGCCGGCGTTGCGTTGCCCGGCGTGCGCCGGGCGGCTATTTCACGGCGGCGAGGCGCTTCTTCCGCACCGGAAGATCGCGGCCGCGCCAGACGCGCTCGAGCAGGACGTCGTCCGGCCGCAGGCTTTCGACCACCCTCGCGTAGAGCTTCTCGGCCTTGTCGCTGTTGTCGCAGGTGACGTTGCAGACGTACACGTCGAGGGTGGCGCCCTCGCGCTCGGGCCAGGTGTGCACGGCGAGGTGCGACTCCGCGAAGACCACCGCGCCCGTTGCGCCGCCGTCCTGCGTCGCGTCGAGCCCGTCGAACTGGTAGAAGTGGTCCCCGAGGACCGTGAGGCCGACGTCCCTGCAGGCCGCCACGCAGGTCTCGCGAAGCATGGCGGAGGAGGCCAGCATCTCGCGGTTCCGGCAGCCGTACAGGTCGGCGATGATGTGCAGTCCCTTCACTCCGATACCCCCTTCGTTTCCGGGCGACTTGCTGCAGGAAGGGGCACCGTTCGCGCCGGCCTCGGGCGCCGGCCGCGCGCCTAGGATGCGCGGCGACGCCCCCGGACCCGGGGCGGCGGATGTGACCCTTCGTGCAGTGGTTTGCCCAAGCAGTTGTGTGAGCGGAGAAAAGCGCGGAAGTATAGCGGAATTGTGCGCCCTTCGGCCCGGCACCTTCAAGGATGGACGGCCGAAGCCCGGGGGCCGGCGGGCGCCTTCACGCCGGTGGTCTCCTCGATCAAGCCCGCCCCCTCGTCGACGAGGAATGCGCGGAAGCCGGCCGCGACCGGGGAAAGCCGCTTGCCCTTCCGGTGCACGGCGCACCAGTCGCGCGTAACCGGCGTGCCGCGGACGTCCAGCCGCACCAGGCGACCGGTGGCGAGCTCGAGCCCCACGGTATGCAGCGAGAGGAAGCTCAGGCCCATGCCCGCCATGACCGCCTGCTTGATGGTCTCGTTGCTCGCCAGCTCCATGCTGCTCGCGGCCCGCACCCCCTCGGCCGCGAAGAGCCTTTCCATGGAACTGCGCGTGCCGGACCCCGGCTCGCGCACCAGGAAGTTCTCGCCCGCGAGGCTCGCGAGCCGCAGGCGCCGGCGACGGGCGAGCGGGTGGCCGGGGGCGGCCACGATGCCCTGGGGGTGCCTTGCGAAGACCGTGGCCTCGACGTCCAGTCCCGGCGGGGGCTGCCCCATGATGGCCATGTCCACGCGATTGGCCTGCAGCTCGCCGATCACCTGCTCGCGATTGGTGATGGAGAGCTTCACGGAAACGCCGGGGTGCCGCCGCGAGAACTCGGCCAGCAGCCTCGGCGCGAAGTACTTGGCCGTGCTCACCACCGCCAGGTGCAGGCGCCCGCCCGAAAGGCCGAGCATGGCGGCCAGGGCGTCCTCGCAGTCCTTCAGGCGGCTGGCCATGTCCCTGGCGAGGCGCCCCAGCTCCTCCCCGGCCTCGGTGAGGTGGATGCGTTTACCCACCTGCTCGAAGAGCGGCAGCCCCGCCTGCGCCTCGAGCTGCTTCACCTGCATCGAGGCCGCCGGCTGCGTGAGGTGAAGCTCCTCGGCCGCGCGCGAGAAGGACAGGTGGCGGGCGACAGCCTCGAAGGTGCGCAATTGCCGGAAGGTGGCGTGACGGAGGGCCATGGCAGTGGCATCAGCTATAAGTTATCTATTATCATATCAATAAATAATTGTGACTATTTCTTATGTTTTGGCGTTGCTAGATTTCGCTTCGGACCGACCCGAGGAGAAAACGCCATGTCCACGAACGCAGCCGACCGCTACCGCGCCGGCGTCATGAAGTACGCCCAGATGGGCTACTGGCAGCCGGACTACGAGCCGAAGGAGACCGACGTCCTCGCGCTCTTCCGCATCACCCCGCAGGACGGCGTGGACGCCGAGGAGGCCGCCGCCGCCGTCGCCGGGGAATCCTCCACGGCCACCTGGACGGTGGTGTGGACGGACCGCCTTACCGCCTGCGAGCTGTACCGCGCCAAGGCCTACAAGGTGGAACCGGTGCCCGGCACGCCCGGGCAGTGGTTCGCCTGGATCGCCTACGACCTCGATCTCTTCGAGCCCGGGTCGATCGCCAACCTCACCGCCTCCATCATCGGCAACGTCTTCGGGTTCAAGCCCCTCAAGGCCCTGCGCCTGGAGGACATGCGCCTGCCCGTGGCCTACGTGAAGACCTTCCAGGGACCGCCCACGGGAATCGTGGTCGAGCGCGAGCGCCTGGACAAGTTCGGCCGGCCCCTGCTTGGCGCCACCGTCAAGCCCAAGCTCGGCCTTTCCGGCAAGAACTACGGGCGCGTGGTCTACGAGGCCCTCAAGGGCGGCCTGGACTTCACCAAGGACGACGAGAACATCAACTCGCAGCCGTTCATGCACTGGCGCGACCGCTTCCTCTACTGCATGGAGGCCGTCAACCGCGCGCAGGCCGCCACCGGCGAGGTGAAGGGCACCTACCTCAACATCACGGCCGCCACCATGGAGGACATGTACGAGCGCGCCGACTTCGCGAAGGAGCTGGGCTCCTGCATCGTGATGATCGACCTCGTGATCGGCTACACCGCCATCCAGTCCATGGCGAAGTGGGCGCGCAGGAACGACATGATCCTGCACCTGCACCGCGCCGGCCATTCCACCTACACGCGCCAGAAGACGCACGGCGTGTCGTTCCGCGTGATCTCCAAGTGGATGCGCCTCGCGGGCGTCGACCACATCCACGCCGGCACCGTCGTGGGCAAGCTCGAGGGCGACCCCAACTCCGTGCAGGGCTTCTACGACATCCTGCGCGAAACGCACAATGAGCAGAACCTGCAGCGCGGCATATTCTTCGACCAGCCGTGGGGCGGGCTGCGCGGCGTGATGCCCGTCGCCTCCGGCGGCATCCACGCCGGGCAGATGCACCAGCTCATCCACTACCTTGGCGAGGACGTGGTGCTGCAGTTCGGCGGCGGCACCATCGGCCACCCCATGGGCATCCAGGCGGGCGCGCAGGCGAACCGCGTTGCCCTCGAGGCCATGATCCTCGCGCGCAACGAAGGCCGCGACATCTGGAACGAGGGCCCCGCCATCCTCGCCAGCGCCGCGAAGGGCTGCGCGCCCCTGAAAGCCGCCCTCGACACCTGGGGCGAGGTCACCTTCGACTACGCGTCGACGGACACGCTCGACTACGTCGCCACCCCCACCGCCGCCTGAGCCCCGAAGGAGCCGCCATGAGACTCACGCAAGGAACCTTCTCCTTCCTCCCCGACCTGACCGACGCGCAGATCCGTGCCCAGATCGACTACTGCCTCGGCAAGGGCTGGGCCGTCTCCGTCGAGTACACGGACGACCCGCATCCGCGCAACACCTACTGGGAAATGCACGGCAACCCGATGTTCGACCTCAAGGACGCCGCCGGCGTGATGGCCGAGGTCGACGCCTGCCGCAAGGCGTTCCCGCGCCACTACATCAAGGTGAACGCCTTCGACTCGACGCTGGGCTGGGAGGCGCTGCGCCTGTCCTTCATCGTGAACCGGCCGCCGGCCGAACCCGGGTTCGAGTTGCGCCGCGAGGAGGGGCCCGGCCGCCAGCAGCGCTACAGCACACGTTCCTACGCGACGGACAAGCCCGAGGGCGGGCGCTACTGAGCCCCGGCCAAGCGCGATGAGCGAAGCGACGACGATCGACCTGGAGGCCCTCGCCCGGGAGGCGGGGCTTCCGGCGCTCCTCGCGGACCTGGACGCGAGCCTCATCGGGCTCGTGCCGGTGAAGACGCGCATCCGGGAGATCGCCGCGCTGCTCGTGGTGGACCGGGCGCGCCAGTCGCTGGGGCTGCCCTCGGCCGCGCCTTCCCTGCACATGTGCTTCACCGGCAACCCGGGCACCGGCAAGACCACGGTGGCGCAGCGCATGGCGCAGATCCTGCACCGCCTGGGCTTCTGCCGGAAGGGGCACCTGGTGTCGGTGACGCGCGACGACCTGGTGGGCCAGTTCATCGGCCACACGGCCCCCAAGACGAAGGAGGTGCTCAAGCGCGCCATGGGCGGGGTGCTGTTCATCGACGAGGCGTACTATCTCTACCGGCCCGAAAACGAGCGCGACTACGGCATGGAGGCGATCGAGATCCTCCTGCAGGTGATGGAGAACCAGCGCGACGACCTGGTCGTCATCCTCGCCGGCTACAAGGACCGCATGGACACCTTCTTCCGGGCCAATCCGGGCCTCTCGTCGCGCATCGCGCACCACGTCGACTTTCCCGACTACTCGCCCGAGGAGCTGCTGTCGATCGCGGGCCTCATGCTCGCGGGGCTGCAGTACCGGCTGAGCGAGCCGGCCCGGCAGGCGCTCGTGGAATACATCGACCTGCGCCGCGCCCGCCCCCACTTCGCCAATGCGCGGTCTATCCGCAACGCGCTCGACCGCGCGCGCCTGCGCCAGGCCAACCGGCTTTTCGCTTCCGTCGGTGCGAGCGTGTCGCGGGAAGCGCTCATGACCCTCGAGGCTGAGGACCTGCGCGCGAGCCGCGTCTTTGCCGCAACCGGGAGCACGCCATGACGCTGCAAGCCCTTCTCTTCGATGTCGACGGCACGCTCGCCGACACCGAGGAAACCCACCGCCAGGCCTTCAACGCCGCCTTCCTCGAGTTCCGCCTGCCCTACGACTGGAGCCGCGACCAGTACGAGGCGCTGCTGCGCATTTCCGGGGGCAAGGAGCGGCTGGCGCATTTCTTCGAGGGGCTCGCCGTCCCGCCCGCGGAGCGCGAGCGGCTTCTGGCCAGCGTGTCGAGCCTTCACCGCGTGAAGACGGAGCGCTACGCCGAGCTGGTGGCGACCGGCGGCTCGCCGCTGCGTCCCGGCATCGCGCGGCTGCTGCGCGAGGCGACCGAGGCCGGCATCCGGGTCGGAATCGCCTCGACCACCACGTCGGCCAACGTGGCGGCCTTGCTCGATGCCGAGCTCGGACCGAACGCCCACAAGCGCTTCGCGGTGATCGCCTGCGGCGACGTGGTGCCGGCCAAGAAGCCCGCGCCGGACATCTACCGCCTCGCCCTGTCGACGCTGGGGCTCGGCGCCGAGCAGGCCATCGCGTTCGAGGACTCGGCCAATGGCCTCGCCGCCGCCAAGGCCGCCGGCCTCTTCACCGTGGTCACGCCCACGCGCTGGACGGCCGGCCAGGACTTCGGCCAGGCGGACCTCACGCTCCCGCACCTGGGAGATCCCGGCCTGCCGCTCGACGCCGGCGCCGCGGCGCTCGCGGGCGGCCCTTTCCTCACGGTCCGGACGCTGGCGAGCCTGCTCGAGTCGGCCCGCGCGACCGCCGGCTGAACGCGGGGTGCTGACATGAAACAGACCATCCAGGTCGAAACCCGGCCCACGATCACCGAGTTCCTGCTGCGCGAGCAAAGGCGCGTGCCGGAGGCCACGGGCGCCTTCACCGCCCTGGTCAACAGCATCCGCCTCGCCTGCAAGCGCATCGCCCACGCCGTGGGACAGGGCGCCCTCGCCGGGACCGGCGGCTCCGCCGGGTCCGAGAACGTCCAGGGCGAGACGCAGATGCAGCTCGACGTCCTCGCGGACGAGATCTTCGAGCGGACCCACGTGTGGAGCGGCACGCTCGCCGGCCTGGTGTCCGAGGAGCGCGAGGCGCCGGTCCTGATCCCCGAGGAACACCCGCGCGGCCCCTACCTGCTCGTCTACGACCCGCTCGACGGCTCCTCGAACATCGACGTGAACGTCTCGGTGGGCAGCATCTTCTCGGTGCTGCGCTGCCCGGAGGGCGTCACGGCGCCGAGCCCGCAGGACTTCCTGCAGCCGGGCACGCGGCAGGTGGCGGCGGGCTACGCCATCTACGGGCCGACAACCCTTCTGGTTCTCACGCTGGGCCGCGGCACGCACGGCTTCACGCTCGACCGCAACATGGGCGAGTTCATCCTCACGCACCCCGACATGACGATTCCCGCCGCCACGGGCGAGTTCGCCATCAACGCCTCCAACGAGCGCTTCTGGGAGCCGCCCGTGCGCCGCTACGTGGCCGAGTGCGTGCAGGGCAAGGCCGGGCCGCGCGGCCGGGACTTCAACATGCGCTGGATCGCCTCCCTGGTCGCGGAGGTGCACCGCATCCTCGTGCGCGGCGGGCTGTTCATGTATCCGCGCGACACCAAGGACCCCTCGAAGCCCGGGCGCCTGCGCCTGCTCTACGAGGCCAACCCGATGGCGATGATCGTCGAGCAGGCCGGTGGCGCCGCCTCGACGGGGCGGGGCCGGCTCCTCGAGGTGGTGCCCGCTTCCCTGCACCAGCGCATTCCCCTGATCCTGGGCTCGCGCGACGAGGTGCAGCGCATCGAGTCCTACCACCGCGACCACGACGCGGGCATCGCGCCGCCGTCCTTGCCGCCGCTGTTCCACGACCGCTCGCTGTTCACGAACTGAAAAGTATGCAAAAGGTGAAAAAGGGGTCAGATCCCTTTTCCGCTCGCCAACGACCGCGCCGCCGCCCGACGCCGGCCGGAAAAGGGATCTGACCCCTTTTTCAGACGGAGGAAGAAACATGTCCGTGAAGCACCCCATCATCGCGATCACCGGCTCGTCCGGGGCGGGGACCACCTCGGTCATGCGCACCTTCGAGCAGATCTTCCGCCGCGAGAAGTTCAACGCCGCCTTCGTCGAGGGCGACAGCTTCCACCGCTACGACCGTTCCGAGATGAAGGCGAAGATGGCCGAGGCGCTGACCGCGGGAAATCGTCACATGAGCCATTTCGGGCCCGAGGCGAACCTCTTCCGGGAGCTCGAGGAGCTTTTCCGCACCTACGGCGAGACCGGCGGCGGCCGGCGGCGCAAGTACCTGCACGACGAGGGCGAGGCCGCCCCTTACCAGCAGCCGCCGGGCACCTTCACGCCCTGGGAGGACATCCCGCCGGGCTCGGATCTCCTGTTCTACGAGGGGCTCCACGGCGCCGTGGCCACGGACGACATCGACGTCGCCCGCCACCCGGACCTGCTGGTCGGCGTGGTGCCGGTGATCAACCTCGAGTGGATCCAGAAGCTGCACCGCGACCGCTCGATGCGCGGCTACTCGACGGAGGCGGTCACCGACACGATCCTGCGCCGCATGCCCGACTACATCCACTACATCACGCCGCAGTTCTCGCGCACCCACATCAACTTCCAGCGCGTGCCGACGGTCGACACCTCGAACCCCTTCACGGCGCGATTCATCCCGACGCCCGACGAGAGCTTCCTGGTGATCCGCTTCGCCAACCCGCGCGGCATCGACTTTCCGTACCTGCTCTCCATGCTGCACGACTCCTTCATGTCGCGCGCCAACACCATCGTGGTGCCGGGCGGCAAGATGGACCTCGCCATGCAGACCATCTTCACGCCCCTCATCTGGCGCCTGATGGAACGCAAGCGCCAGGCCGAGTCGCGCTGAAGGCGCGGGCATCCCCCGTTTGGCGGGTGCCGCCGATTTGCCCGATAATCCGGATCGATTCCCTCCCTCCCCTGCCGTCCTCCCCCTCCCCCGCATGACCACCACCTCCGTTCGCCCGCAAGATCTCGCCAACGCGATCCGCGCCCTCGCGATGGACGCCGTCCAGAAGGCCAATTCCGGCCACCCCGGCATGCCCATGGGCATGGCGGAGATCGCCGAGGTGCTCTGGCGCCGCTTCCTGCGCTGCAACCCGGCCAACCCGGCCTGGCCCGACCGCGACCGCTTCGTCCTCTCCAACGGCCACGGTTCGATGCTGCAGTACGCGCTGCTGCACCTCACGGGCTTCGCGGTGTCCATGGAGGACATCAAGGCGTTCCGGCAGATGCACTCGAGGACGCCGGGGCATCCGGAAGTGGGCGCCACGCCCGGGGTGGAGACGACCACCGGCCCGCTCGGGCAGGGCCTCGCGAACGCGGTGGGCATGGCGCTCGCCGAGAAGCTGCTCGCCGCGGAGTTCAACCGCCCCGGGCACACCGTCGTCGACCACCAGACCTACGTCTTTGCCGGCGACGGGTGCCTGATGGAAGGCATCTCGCACGAGGTGTGCTCGCTCGCCGGCACGCTCGGCCTCGGCAAGCTGATCGTCCTCTACGACGACAACGGCATCTCCATCGACGGCGAGGTCCACGGCTGGTTCCGCGACAACACCCCGATGCGCTTCGCCGCCTACGGCTGGAACGTGATCCCGAACGTCGACGGCCACGACGCGCGCGCCGTCGAGGCCGCCATCGCCGAGGCGCGGGCCGATGGCTCGAAGCCCACCCTGATCTGCTGCAAGACGGTCATCGGAAAGGGCTCCCCGAACAAGCAGGGGACCGAGGGGGTGCACGGGGCGGCGCTGGGCGACAAGGAAGTGGCCGCGACGCGCGAAGCCATCGGCTGGACGTACCCGCCCTTCGAGATTCCCGCCGCGGTGTACGAGGCCTGGGACCAGCGCCCGCGCGGCGCGGAACTGGAAGGCGACTGGAACGCGCGCTTTGCCGCCTACGCCAAGGCGCACCCCGACCTGGCGAAGGAATTCCGGCGGCGCATGGCGGGGGACCTCCCGCCCAACTGGGGCGAGGTCGTGGCGGATATGCTCGCCAGGGCCGCGGCGAAGGCGGAGACGGTGGCCACGCGCAAGGCCTCGCAGATCGCCATCGAGGCGATCGCGCCGCACCTGCCGGGGTTCCTCGGCGGCTCGGCGGACCTCACCGGCTCCAACCTCACCAACTGGTCGGGCTCCAAGCCGGTCACGGCGGAAGGCGGCGGCAACTACGTCTTCTTCGGCGTGCGCGAGTTCGGCATGGCCGCGATCGGCAACGGCCTCGCGCTGCACGGCGGCTTCATCCCCTATTCCGGCACCTTCCTCGTCTTCAGCGACTACGCCCGCAACGCCGTGCGCATGGCGGCGCTGATGAAGGTGAGGAACATCTTCGTCTTCACGCACGATTCCATCGGCCTGGGCGAGGACGGCCCCACGCACCAGGCGGTCGAGCAGGTATCGAGCCTGCGGCTGATCCCGCGCCTGGACGTCTGGCGCCCCTGCGACACCGTCGAGACGGGCGTGGCGTGGGCAGCGGCCATCGAGCGCGCCGACGGCCCGACGGCCCTCATCCTCTCGCGCCAGAATGCGCCCTTCGCCGCACGCGGCACCGAAGCGATGGCGGCCGTCCGGCGGGGCGGATACGTGCTCGGCGAGGGCGCGGGCCCCGCGAAAGCCGCCATCATCGCCACCGGCACCGAGGTCTCGCTGGCCCTGGCCGCGCAGAAGGCCCTCGCCGAGGCCGGCATCGCCGTGCGCGTGGTGTCGATGCCCTGCACCAGCGTCTTCGACCGCCAGGACGCGGCGTGGCGGGAATCCGTGCTGCCCAAGGGGCTGCCGCGCGTCTCCGTGGAGGCGGGCGTCACCGACTTCTGGCGCAAGTACGTCGGGCTCGAGGGCGCGACCATCGGCGTCGACAGCTTCGGCGAGTCGGCGCCGGCGGCCGCGGTCTACAAGCACTTCGGTGTCGACACCGAGCATATCGTCGCCGCCGTGAAATCCCTCCTCTAGGGAGAAGGTCCCTCTTTGCGCCCCTCCTCTGTGATACCTCTGTGTCCTCTGTGTTGATGCCGGCGCTTCCCGGTGCCAAGCCGAGTGAGGTTTCGGCGGATTGAGCACAGCGGACACAGAGGTATCACAGAGGAGATTCCTAGCCGCCAATCAAAGGGCCGCGTTTCCTTTGGCTTAAAATGTGGGTTTTCCCGCCCCTTTCCGCACTGGAGCCCCGAAAATGACCATCCGCGTCGCCATCAATGGCTACGGCCGCATCGGCCGCAACATCCTCCGCGCCCACTACGAAGGCGGCAAGAAGCACGACATCGTCATCGTCGCCGTGAACGACCTCGGCAACGCCGAGACGAACGCCCACCTCACCCGCTACGACACGGCGCACGGCAAGTTCCCCGGAACCGTGGCGGTGGACGGCGACCACATGGTCGTCAATGGCGACCGCATCCGCGTGCTGGCCAACCGCGACCCGGCGCAGCTGCCTTGGGGCGAGCTGGGCGTCGACGTCGTCCACGAGTGCACCGGCTACTTCACCACCAAGGAAAAGGCCTCCGCGCACCTGTCGGGCGGCGCGAAGAAGGTCATCATCTCGGCACCCGGCGGCAAGGACGTCGACGCGACCGTCGTGTACGGCGTGAACCACGGCGTGCTGAAGGCCTCTCACACCGTGATCTCCAACGCCTCCTGCACCACCAACTGCCTGGCCCCCCTGGTGAAGCCGCTGCACGACAGGATCGGCCTGGTGAACGGCCTCATGACCACCGTGCACGCCTACACGAACGACCAGGTGCTCACGGACGTCTACCACGAAGACCTGCGCCGCGCCCGCTCGGCCACCATGTCCATGATCCCGACCAAGACCGGCGCCGCCGCGGCGGTGGGCCTGGTGCTTCCCGAGCTGAACGGCAAGCTCGACGGCTTCGCGGTGCGCGTGCCGACGATCAACGTGTCGCTGGTGGACCTCTCCTTCATCGCCGCCCGCGACACGACCGTCGACGAGGTGAACGCCATCATGAAGGAGGCCGCCGAGTCCCCCGCGCTCAAGGGCATCCTCAACTACAACAAGGGCCCGCTGGTGTCGATCGACTTCAACCACGACCCGGCCTCGTCCACCTTCGACGCGACGCTCACCAAGGTTTCCGGGCGCCTGGTCAAGGTCTCCAGCTGGTACGACAACGAGTGGGGCTTCTCGAACCGGATGCTCGACACGACCGTCGCGCTGATGGCCGCCCCGTAGCCCCGCCTGCCCCGGAGGGGGCGGCCGCCACCTCCGCATCGCTCCCCGGACGGCCCGCAGCCGCGCCCGGCGCCGTCCTTCGCAGCACCCCGTCCGCGCGGCAACCCACCGGAGAAGCATTCACCATGAACGTGCTCAAGATGGCCGACCTGGACCTCGCGGGGAAACGGGTGTTCATCCGCGCCGACCTCAACGTGCCGCAGGCCGACGACGGCTCGATCACCGACGACACGCGCATCCGCGCCTCCGTGCCCGGCATCCGCCTGGCCCTCGACAAGGGCGCCGCCGTGATGGTCACCTCCCACCTCGGCCGGCCGACGGAGGGCACGCTGACCGAAGCCGACTCCCTGGCCCCAGTCGCGAAGCGGATCGGGGAGCTGCTCGGCCGCGACGTGCCGCTCCTGCGCGACTGGGTGGACGGCGTCGACGTGAAGCCCGGGCAGGTGGTCCTGCTCGAGAATTGCCGGGTCAACAAGGGGGAGAAGAAGAACAGCGAGGAGCTGGCCCGCAAGATGGCCGCGCTCTGCGACGTCTTCGCCAACGACGCCTTCGGCACGGCGCACCGGGCGGAGGCCACGACGCACGGCATCGCCCGGTTCGCCAAGGTCGCCTGCGCCGGGCCGCTGCTGGCCGCCGAGCTGGACGCCCTGGGCCGCGCGCTCGCCGGCCCGAGGCGCCCGCTGGTGGCCATCGTCGCCGGATCCAAGGTCTCGACGAAGCTCACGATCCTGAAGAGCCTCGCCGCCAAGGTGGACCAGCTGATCGTCGGCGGCGGCATCGCCAACACCTTCATGCTGGCCGCCGGCCTCCCGGTGGGCAAGTCGCTGTGCGAGGCCGACCTGGTTTCCGAAGCCAAGGAGATCGCCGCACTGATGGCGGCCCGCGGCGCGGCGGTGCCCATCCCCGTGGACGCCGTGTGCGGCAAGGCGTTCGCCGCCGATACGCCGGCCGAGACGAAGGATGCCGGGGCGGTCGCCGACGACGACATGATCTTCGACATCGGCCCGCAGACCGCCCAGCGCTACGCGGAGATCCTGAAGGGCGCCGGCACCATCGTCTGGAACGGTCCGGTCGGGGTCTTCGAATTCGACGCGTTCAGCGCCGGCACGCGCACGGTGGCGGAGGCGATCGCCGCCTCGCCCGCGTTCTCGATCGCCGGCGGCGGGGATACGCTGGCCGCCATCGCGAAGTACGGGGTCACGGCGAAGATCGGCTACATTTCCACGGGCGGCGGCGCGTTCCTCGAGTTTCTCGAGGGCAAGGCGCTGCCCGCGGTCGAGATCCTCGAGGCGCGGGCGGCGGGCTAACCCGCCGGCGCCACGGCCGCCGGGAAGCGGCCGCCACGACAACGAGAAGGGAAGCCCGGAAAATGCGAAGCACCAAGATCGTGGCCACGCTCGGCCCGGCCTCGAGCGATGCCGCCGTCCTCGAGCGGATGATGCAGGCCGGCGTCGACGTCGTGCGCCTGAACTTCTCGCACGGAACCACCGCGGACCACGAGGACCGGGCGGCGATGGTGCGCGAGACCAGCCGAAAGGTGGGTCGCGCGGTGGGCATCATGGCCGACCTGCAGGGCCCCAAGATCCGCGTCGGCAAGTTCCGCGAGGGCCGGATCGTCCTCAAGCCCGGCGACCCCTTCATCCTCGACGCCGCCTGCGAGCTCGGCGACGCGCAGCGCGTCGGCCTCGACTACAAGGAGCTGCCGCACGACGTCAAGGTGGGCGACGTCCTCCTGCTCGACGACGGCAAGATCGTGCTGGACGTGCGGGACGTCCTCGGCGCCGAGATCCGGACGGTGACGCGGCACGGCGGGACGCTCTCCAACAACAAGGGCATCAACCGCCTCGGCGGCGGGCTCACCGCGCCCGCGCTCACGCCCAAGGACATCGAGGACATCCGCACGGCCGCAAGGCTCAACGTGGACTTCCTCGCGGTGTCCTTCCCGAAGAGCGGCTCGGACATGTACATGGCGCGGGAGCTCCTCCGGGCGGCCGGCGGGCACGCGCTGCTCATCGCGAAGATCGAGCGCGCCGAGGCGATCCCGGCCCTCGAGGAGATCATGCGCGCCTGCGACGGCATCATGGTGGCGCGCGGCGACCTCGCGGTCGAGGTCGGCGACGCGGCGGTGCCGGCGCTGCAGAAGCGGATGATCCGCACGGCGCGCGAGATGAACAAGCTCACCATCACCGCGACCCAGATGATGGAGTCGATGATCGCCTCGCCCGTGCCGACGCGGGCCGAGGTTTCCGACGTCGCCAACGCCGTCCTCGACGGCACCGACGCGGTCATGCTCTCCGCGGAGAGCGCCTCGGGGCAATACCCGGTGGAGGCCGTCGAGGCGATGAACCGCGTCTGCGTCGAGGCCGAGAAGTCGCAGGCGGTCACGCTCGACCGGGAATTTCTCGACCGCGTCTTCCAGCGGGTGGACCAGTCCGTGGCGATGGCGGCCCTGTTCACCGCCTTCCACCTCAAGGTGAAGGCGATCGCCACCCTCACCGAGTCGGGCTCGACGGCGCTGTGGATGAGCCGGCTGGAGTTCGGCGTCCCCATCTACGCGCTCACCTCGCAGACCGCCACCCGGGACCGCACGACCCTTTTCCGCGGCGTCTTCCCGCTCAGCAAGCGCTACATCGGCCACGACCGCGAGGAGCTGCTCGAGGAGGCGGAGAGCGTGCTCGTGGCGAGCGGCGTCGCGAAGGACGGCGACCTCATCGTCCTCACCTTCGGCGAGCCCATCGGCAAGCCCGGCGGCACCAACACCATGAAGATTCTGCGCGTGGGCGAGCACCGCAAGAGCTAGCCCCCGGCGCTGATAGAATTTCCCCACAACCGGAACGCCCCTCGGAGGACCCATGGCACTCGTATCGATGCGTCAACTGCTGGACCACGCGGCGGAGAACGGCTACGGCCTGCCCGCCTTCAACGTGAACAACCTCGAGCAGGTGCAGGCGATCATGGAGGCCGCCAGCGAGACCGACAGCCCGGTGATCATGCAGGCCTCCGCGGGCGCCCGGAAGTACGCCGGCGAGACCTTCCTCAAGTACCTGATCGAGGCGGCCGTGGCGAGCTACCCCAACACGCCGGTCGCCATGCACCAGGACCACGGCCAGTCCCCCGCCGTCTGCGACGGCGCCATCAAGCTGGGATTCTCGAGCGTGATGATGGACGGATCGCTGGAAGCCGACGGCAAGACCATCTCGTCCTACGAGTACAACGTGGAGGTCACCAAGCAGGTGGTCGACATGGCGCACCGCCTGGGCGTATCCGTGGAGGGCGAGCTGGGCTGCCTCGGGTCGCTGGAGACGATGAAGGGCGACAAGGAGGACGGCCACGGCACCGACGCCACCATGACCCGCGAGATGCTGCTCACCGACCCCGAGCAGGCCGCCGACTTCGTCAAGAAGACCGGCGTGGACGCGCTCGCGATCGCCATCGGCACCTCGCACGGCGCCTACAAGTTCACCAGGAAGCCCACCGGCGACATCCTCGCCATCGAGCGCATCAAGCAGATCCACGCGCGCATCCCGAACACGCACCTGGTGATGCACGGCTCCTCGAGCGTCCCGCAGGACCTGCTGCAGATCATCCGCGACAACGGCGGCGAGATGAAGGAGACCTACGGCGTGCCGGTGGAGGAGATCCAGGAGGGCATCAAGCACGGCGTGCGCAAGGTGAACATCGACACCGACATCCGCCTGGCGATGACGGCCGCGGTCCGCAAGTACCTGAACGCGAACAGGAGCGCCTTCGACCCGCGCGACTACCTCAAGCCCGCGCGCGCCGCCGCCAAGGAGATCTGCAAGCAGCGCTACCAGCAGTTCGGCTGCGCGGGCATGGGCTCGAAGCTGCAGCCGGTGCCGCTCGGCAGGATGGCGGAGCGCTACGCGCGGGGCGAGCTCAAGGCCGTCGTCGTCTAGCCGCCGCCGCGCCGCCTTCAACCCGCCGGGCCGCCCTCGCGCGGCCCGGACCGCTCGGGAACCCCATGGACCTCTTCGAGTCGCACCTCCAGTCCCTTCCGCTGATCGCGCGCGGGAAGGTCCGCGACATCTACGCCGTCGGCGAGGACAGGATGCTCCTCGTCGCGAGCGACCGGCTCTCCGCCTACGACGTCGTCATGCCCACGCCCATCCCGGAGAAGGGCCGGGTGCTCACGGCGCTCGCCAACTTCTGGTTCGCGAAGTTCGCGGGGATGGTGCCCAACCAGCTCACGGGCATCGACCCGGAGAGCGTCGTCTCGCCGGAGGAGCGCGAGCAGGTTCGCGGGCGCTCGATCGTCGTGAAGAAGCTGAAGCCCCTGCCCGTGGAGGCCGTCGTGCGCGGCTACCTCGAGGGCTCCGGCTGGAAGGAGTACCGCGAGTCGCAGAGCGTCTGCGGCATCACCCTGCCGCCGGGGCTCGAACGCGCCGCCAAGCTCCCGCAGCCCATCTTCACGCCGGCCACCAAGGCGCAGGCCGGCGCCCACGACGAGAACATCACCTTCGAGCGCATGGCCGCGATCGTCGGCGAGGCGCGGGCCCGGGAGGTGCGCGACGTCGCCATCCGGCTGTACACCACCGCGGCGGACTACGCGCTCACCCGCGGCATCATCATCGCCGACACGAAGTTCGAGTTCGGCGTCGACGGCGCGGGCACCCTGCACCTCATCGACGAGGCCCTCACGCCCGACTCGTCCCGCTTCTGGCCGCTGGACACCTACCGCGTGGGCGAGAGCCCGGAGAGCTTCGACAAGCAATACGTGCGCAACTGGCTCGACGCCATCGGCTTCGCGCGCAAGCCCCCGGCGCCCGAGATCCCGCGCGACGTGGCCCTGAAGACCTCGGAGAAGTACCAGGAGGCCCTCCGGCGCCTCACCGCATGAAGCGCGCGGTCCTGCTCGACATGGGCGGCGTCCTCGTCGAGCTGGGCGGCGAGAAACCCTTCCTCGAGATGATCGGCGGCGGCTTGGGCGCCGAGGAGATGTGGCGCCGCTGGCTCGCCTCCCCGTCCGTCCGCGCGCACGAGACCGGCCGCCTCGACAGCGCCGCCTTCGCGGAGGCGGCGGTCGCGGAGTTCGGGCTCGAAGCCGGCCCCGTCGAGTTCCTCGAGCACTTCACCGGGTGGCTCGTCGGTCCCTTCGAAGGTGCCCACGATCTCCTCGACGCGCTGGGCGAGCGGCACCGCACGGCCATCCTCACGAATCTCAGCGCCGTGCACTGGCCCATCGCCGAGTCCTACGGGCTCTTCGACCGCGTGGAGTGCGTCGTCGCCTCCTACCGCGTCGGCGCCATCAAGCCGGACCGGGATTTCTTCGAGCTCGCCCTGGGCGAAGTGGGCGCGACGGCGGCGGAGGCGGTCTTCTTCGACGACAACATCGTCAACGTGGAGGGCGCCCGCGCCTGCGGGATCGACGCCCACCTCGTGCGCGGCGTCGCCGAGACGCGCGCCCGGCTGGTCGAACTGGGCCTGCTTCCGGACTGAAGCGTTGCCGCCGGCCCCCGCGCCGCCATTGCGAAGAGCATCGGAGAACGGGCAATCGCGCGTGAGAGAATACGGCGAACCGCCCGAGGACCCCGATGGAATTCTTCACCTTCGCCTGGATCGCCGACCCCCAGATCTGGCTCTCGCTCGTCACGCTCTCCGCGCTGGAGATCGTGCTGGGCATCGACAACCTGGTGTTCATCGCCATCCTCACCGGCCGCCTGCCGGCGCACCAGCGCGCACTCGGCCGCAAGGTGGGGCTGGGGCTCGCCCTCCTCACGCGGCTCATGCTCCTCGCCACCCTGGCCTGGATCGTCGGGCTCGTGGAGCCGGTCTTCTCCGTGGCCGGGAAGTCCTTCTCGTGGCGCGACATCATTTTGATCGGGGGCGGCCTGTTCCTTCTTTACAAGGCGACGGTCGAGATCCACGAGATGGTGGAGCACGACCACGAGGCGCCCGACCGGCCCGAAGGCGCGGCAGGCGCCACCTTCAAGGGGGTGGTGCTGCAGATTGCCATCATCGACATCATCTTCTCCCTCGATTCGGTCATCACGGCGGTCGGCATGGCCGACAAGCTCTGGGTGATGGTGGCTGCGGTCGTGATCGCGATGATCATCATGATCGTCGCCTCGAACCCGCTGGCGAACTTCGTCGCCGCGCACCCCACGGTGAAGATGCTGGCGCTCTCCTTCCTGCTGCTCATCGGCGCGATCCTCATCGCGGACGGCTTCGGCCTGCATGTGCCCAAGGGGTACATCTACTTCGCCCTCGCCTTCTCCGTCGCCGTGGAGACGCTCAACCACTGGGTGCGGCGCCGGCGCACGCGCCTGCGCGGGGCCTGACCGGGCGGCCGCGATGAGGACCCGCATCGACCCGCGCGCGCTCACCCGCGAGCTGCTCGCCTTCAATACCATCAACCCGCCCGGCATGGAGCGCGCCTGCGCGCGCCACCTGGGCGCCATCCTCGAGGCGGCAGGCTTCCGCACCGCCTACCACGAGTTCGCCGACGCCCGCACGAGCCTCGTCGCCGAGATCGGCGGCGATCCCGAGCGCCCGCCGATCTGCTTCACCGGCCACATCGACACGGTGCCGCTGGGCGCCAAGCCCTGGACGAGGGACGCCTTCGCCGGCGAGACCGACGGCGACCGGCTCTTCGGCCGCGGGTCCTCCGACATGAAGAGCGGCGTGGCGGCGTTCGTGGCGGCCGCCGTGGAACTGGCACCGCAGCTCGCGCGCAGCCCCGGCGTCGTCCTCGTCGTCACCGCCGGCGAGGAGGTCGGCTGCGAGGGCGCCCGCCACTTGGCCGACCACGGACTGCTCGGCCGGGCCGGCGCGATCGTCGTCGCGGAGCCCACCGGCAATTACCCTTTCGTCGGGCACAAGGGCCTGGCGTGGTTCGAGATCGAGACCTCCGGCGTCACCGCGCACGGATCGATGCCCGAGGTGGGCGAGAACGCCATCAACAAGATGGCGCGCGTGATCGGTGACCTCGAGCATTTCCATTTCCCGGTCGAGTCGCACGCGGTCATGGGCAGGCCCACGCTGAACATCGGCACCATCCGCGGCGGGCTCAACACCAACTCGGTGCCCGACTCGGCGACGATCACCGTCGACGTGCGCACCGTGCCGGGCATCGACCACGGCCACCTCTGCCACTCGCTCGAGCACCTGCTGGGCCCGCATGGCGCGACCGTGCGCAAGATCGTGGACACGCCGTCGCTCTACACGGAGCCCGCGGACGAGTGGGTGCAGCAGGTCTTCGAGGTCTGCACGCCGGTGCTCGACGGGCGGCCGACCCCGCGCGTGATCACCTTTTCGACCGACGGCGCGGACCTGAAGCGCGGCTACGGCGGCCCGCCGGCCGTGATTCTCGGCCCGGGCGAACCGAAGCTGGCCCACCAGACGGACGAGTGGTGTTCGCTCGCGCGCCTGGAGCAGTCGGTGGACGTCTTCGCGACGCTCATGCGCCGCTGGGTCCGGGCATAGGCCGGAACCCCGGCCTACTTCCGCCAGAACGCCGGGGTGAGAAGGACCAGCATCGTGAACAGCTCCAGGCGCCCGAGCAGCATCGCGGCCGTGCACACCCACGTCTGGAAGTCCGAGAGCGTGGCGTAGGTGGTCGAGGGCCCGACGGCGCCGAGGCCAGGCCCCATGTTGTTCACGCAGGCGACCACCGCCGTGACGGCCGTCACCACGTCGAGGCCGCTCGCGAGCATGAGCATCATGCCGGCGATGATGGTCCCGCCCCACATGAGCATGAACGCGAGGACGGCGAAGATGACGTTGTTCTCGATCAGCTGCTCGCCGATGCGCACCGGGACGACCGCGCGCGGGTGGATGATGCGGGACATCTCGCGCACGGCCTGCTTGAAGAGCACCACCGCGCGGATCATCTTGATCCCGCCGCCGGTCGATCCCGAGCTGGTGACGAAGCACGACAGGAAGATCATCCACACGGGGGCGAAGACGGGCCACTGCGCGTAGTCGACCGACGCGTAGCCCGTGGTGGTGGCGATCGAGACGACGTTGAACGTGGCGTGGCGCACGGCCGTCGCGAAGCTGTCGTAGTGCCCCGTCCCGTACAGGAAGGCGGCCAGCAGCAGCGAGGAGCCAGCGAGCCACGCCAGCACCCAGCGCGCCTCACCGTCGGCGGCGTACGCGCGGATGCCGCGACGGCGCAGCGCGAGGAAGTGGGTCGCGAAGTTGATGCTCGCGACGAGCATGAAGGCGACCCCCGCAGCCTCGATGGCCGGCGAGTCGAAGTGACCGATGCTCGCGTCGTGCGTCGAGAATCCGCCCAGCCCGCAGGTCGTGAACGCGTGCAGGAGCGCATCCATCCAGCCCATTCCCGCCAGGCGGTAGGCGAGCACGCAGGCGAGTGTGATGGCGACGTAGACAAGCCAGAGGCCCTTGGCGGTGTCGGCGATGCGGGGGGTGAGCTTCGCGTCCTTCATCGCGCCCGGCATCTCCGCCTTGAAGAGCTGGCTGCCGCCCACGCCGAGCAGGGGCAGGATGGCCACCGCCAGCACGATGATGCCCATGCCCCCCATCCAGATGAGCAGGCAGCGCCACAGGTTTAGTGCTGCCGGCAGGTGGTCGAGGCCGCTCATGACGGTGGCCCCGGAAGCGGTGAGGCCGGAGACGGTCTCGAAGTAGGCGTCGGTGAAGGACATGCCCTCCACCTGCAGCAGCAGCGGGATCGTCGCGAACGCCGGGATGACCGTCCAGACCAGCGAGACCAGCAGGAAGCCGTCGCGTGGCTGCAGCTCCCGGCGGTGGCGCCCGCGCGAGGCCAGGAAGAAGAACAGGCCCGTCACGAACGTGGCGAGGAAACCCGCGAGGTAGGCGTCGTGGGCCCCGTCGCCCTCGAGCAGGGAAAGGGCCAGCGGGGCGAGGAACGAGGGAGAAAAGAGAAGCACCGCCGCCGCGAGCACGTGCACCACCGGCAACACGCGGCGCAGCGCCTCGAGCGGGCGCGGGGCCGGCGGCGGCGGCTGGCGCAGCGGCGGCAGCGGGATCGCCATCGTCCGGCTAGAAGAACCCCACCGAGACCTCGAAGAGCTTCTCCACCTTCGGGATCATCCGTTTCTGCGTCAGGAAGATCAGCACGTGGTCGTCGCTCTCGATCACGTGGCCGTCGTCCTCCGCGACGATCACCCGGTCTCCCCGGATGACGCCGACGATCGATGCGCCCGGGGGAAGGGCGACCTCGCGAATGCGCCGGCCCACCACCCGGGAGGTCTTGCGGTCCCCGTGCGCGATGAGCTCGAGCGCCTCGGCGCGGCCGCGCCGGACGCTGTGCACCGCCACCACGTCCCCGCGCCGCACGTGCTCCAGGAGGCTGCCGAGCGTCGCGTGGGCCGGAGAGATGGCGATGTCGATCTGGCCGCCCTGCACGAGGTCGCCGTAGGCGCGGCGGTTGACGAGGGCGATGACGCGCCGCGCGCCCATGCGCTTGGCGAGCAGCGCCGACATGATGTTTGCCTCGTCGTCGTTGGTCACCGAGACGAAGAGGTCGGTCTCCTCGATGTTCTCGTCGCCGAGGAGGTCCTCGCTGCTCACGTCGCCGTTCAGCACGAGGGCCGAGGCGAGCTGTCCGGCGAGGTGCTCGCAGCGGCGCTTGGAGGCCTCGATCACCTTCACGTTGAGGCGCCCCTCCAGCGCCCGCGCGAGCCGCAGGCCGATGTTGCCGCCCCCGGCGACGATCACGCGCGAGACCGGCCGGTCCATCTGCCGCATGTGCGCCATCACGTGGCGGATGTTCTCCGAGGCGGCCATGAAGAACACCTCGTCGCCCGCCTGCACGACCGTCTCGGGCGACAGCGCCAGCGGACGCTCCTGGCGGTAGATCGCCGCGATCTTCACGTCGATGGTCGGCAGCATCTTCTCGAGGTCGCGCAGGGGGTGGCGCACGATGGGCCCGCCCTCGACGGCCCGCACGGCGACGAGGTCGATGCGGCCCCCGGCGAACTCCGCCACCTGCAGCGCCTCCGGAAACTCGATCAGCTTCTCGATGTACTCTGTGACGATCTGCTCCGGGCAGATGGCGTGGTCGACGGAAAAGCAGTCGGGCCCGAGGAGCTCCGAGTGGCGCGTGTACCACGTCGAGCGGATGCGGGCGATGCGCGTCGGGATGTTGAAGACCGCGTGGCCCACCTTGCACGCCACGAGGTTCGTCTCGTCGCTCGCGGTGACCGCGAACAGCATGTCGGTGTCGGCGGCGCCCGCCTCCGCGAGGACCTCGGGGTGCGCCGCGTTGCCGGCGACCGTGCGCAGGTCGAACTGTGCCTGAAGGTCCTTCAGGCGCTCCTGGCTCGTGTCGACGACGGTGACGTCGTTCTTCTCCGAGACGAGGCTTTCGGCAACGCTCGCGCCGACCTGGCCGGCGCCGAGGATGAGGATTTTCAAGGAGGACGGGATCCTTCGGTGGAACGGCGTGGATTCTACGCCTGACGGGGGCCGGACGACGCGGCCGTCGCCGGCTACACCGAAACGGCGAGCTTCACGCCCATGACCACCAGGAACACCGCGAAGATGCGGCGCAGCGTGGCGCCCTTCAGGCGGTGGGCCAGCCGCGCGCCCCAGGGGGCCACCAGCATGCTGGTGGCCGAGATGCCCAGGAAGGCCGGCAGGTAGACGAAACCCACGCTCTGCGGCGGCATGCCGGGCACACCCCATCCGGCCACGGCGTAGCCGAGGGAGCCGGCGATGGCGAGCGGGAACCCCAGGGCGGCGCAGGTGCCGATCGCCCGGTGCGTATCCATGCTGCACCAGGTCAGGTAGGGAACGCCGAACGCGGCCGCGCCGCCGCCGAAGAAGCTGGACACCACCCCGATGAAGGTGCCGACGCCGAACAGCCCGCGCCGGCCAGGCAGCCCGCGCGACGCCCTCGGGCGCAGGTTGAAGACCATCTGCGCGGTGATGTAGGCGAGGAGCGCGAGGAAGAAGCCCTTCAGCCACGCCGTGGGCATGCTGCGCGCCGCCAGCACGCCGCCGGCCACGCCGGCGAGCAATCCCGGCGTCATCGCCTTGACCACCGCCCAGTCCACAGCGCCGTGGCGGTGATGCGTGCGGAAGCTCGCGAAGGCGCCGGCCGCGATCGCGGCGAGCGAGGTGCCGATCGCCAGGTGCATGACGTAGGCGGTCGGCAGCCCCTGCGCGGCGAACGCGAGCGCCAGCATCGACACGATGATGATCCCGCCGCCGATGCCCAGCAGCCCCGCGAAAAAGCCGACGACGGCGCCGATGGCGAGGTAGAGGCCGAGTTCCGCGAGCACGGGCGGCCCGCTACGCGAGCCGGCGGGCGATGGTCTTCCACTCCGCCGCCGTCACCGGCGTGATCGACAGGCGGTTGCCGCGCCGGAGCACGACCATGTCCGCGAGCGCGGGCACCGACCGCAGCTCCTCGAGGGGAAGCAGGCGGGTCTTGCGAACCAGCTTCACGTCCACGAGGATCCAGCGCGGGTTCTCGCGCGTGGCCTTCGGGTCGAAATACGGGCTCTTCGGGTCGAACTGCGTTTCGTCGGGATGCGGGCCGCTCGCCACCGCCGCGAGGCCCGCGATGCCGGGCACCGCGCAGCTCGAGTGGTAGAAGAGCACGCCGTCGCCCATGCGCATGGCGTCGCGCATGAAGTTGCGGGCCTGGTAGTTGCGGACGCCGAACCAGGGCGTCGTCTGTGCCGGGGCGCGGACGAGGTCGTCGATCGAGAACTCGTCCGGCTCGGATTTCATGAGCCAGTAGGACATCTGCAAAAGGGGGCTGAAAAGGGGTCGAAAAAGGGGTCAGATCCCTTTTCCAACAAGCCTCGGAATGGAAAAGGGATCTGACCCCTTTTTCGGATTGCCTGCGGTGTTCGTCCGGGCCGCACGCTCGAACCCAGGGGTCCAAGGCGGTCGCTCACCGAGCGCCGCAGGTACGTCCGCGTGGGACGCGCACAATAGCGCTCATCGGGCGAGCGTCCATGCTTACACGATTATCGGCTCGAAGATGTAAGCCCGGACGAACACCGCAGGAAACCCGACAGTCAAGTCGCGGCGCGCGCCGCTAGAAGAGCTTGTCCTGGTCGGCGGCGAGCGCCGAATCCAGCGTCTCCTGCATGGCGGCGATTCTACGCCGAATGTCCCCCCCGTCAACGGAATGCGGGGCCGTGGCCTTCGCGGACTTCGCTGACAGGTGTTCGTGGGCGATGTTGAGCGCGGCCATGATCGCGAGGCGTTCGTTGCCGGTGACCTTGCCGGACTCCCTGAGTTCGCGGATGCGCTCGTTGAGCAGGTCGACCGAGGCGAGCAACTGCTTCTCCTCGCCTTCCGGGCAGGCGACGCGGAAGTCGCGCCCGAGGATGTGGATGGTGAGCCCCTTGTCGCGGCTGCGGGCGGCGGTGTCGGTCACGCTTCGGTTTCCGGAATCTGCCGCAGCAGCGCCTCGATGCGCGACCTGGCGGCCGCGAGCTTCTCGGCGAGGCGCGCGTTCTCGTCCGTCCTTGCCGCCACCTGCTGCCGCAACTCGCGGCTCTCCTCGCGCAGCAGCTTCAACTGCGACGCGGCCTGCTGGACCTTGGCCTCGAGGGCGGCAAGCTCGGCATCCATGCCGGCACGATAGGGGAAAACCCCTGTTCCGTCAATGCGTAAGCGCCTCTTCTGCAAGTGCTTTCGCACCTCGACGACCGGGGCCGTGCGACCTCTCGGGTATCATCGCACCTGCAATTGGCGTGCGCGCGAAGCCGGTGTGCGGCCCGCGGCGCCCGCGCGACGCTCAACCACGGGAACGCCCCTCGATGAAACCCTCGCCGTGGGCCGGCCTCGCCGCCGCGGCGGCGCTGGGTGCCCAGGCCCAGCCGGCTCCGGCCCCGCCCACCGCGCCCCTGGACGCCATCGTCGTCACCGCGACGCGCAGCCCGCAGCGCGCGCAGGACGCGCTTCGCGACGTCGTCGTCATCACGCGCGAGGACATCGCGCGCGCCGGCGAGATTTCCCTTGCCGAGTTGCTGCAGCGGCAGGCGCTCGTCGAGTACCGCGCGACGGGCGGACCCGGCCAGCCCGCCGGGCTCTTCCTGCGCGGCGCCAACGCCGCGCAGACGCTGGTGCTGGTCGACGGCCTGCGCGTCGGCTCGGCGACCGTCGGCACCACCGCCATCGAGAACCTGCCGCTCGACATGATCGAGCGCATCGAGGTGGTGAAGGGGCCGCTCTCCAGTCTCTACGGGTCCGACGCCATCGGCGGCGTGGTGCAGGTCTTCACGCGCGCCGCGGCCAGGCCGCGCTTCCACGCCTCGGCCGGCTACGGCAGCGACTCGCAGTGGAGCGGGGCCACCGGCTTCACCGCCATCGAGAACCAGACGACCGTGTCCTTCACCGCGGGCGGCCGCAAGGTGGACGCGCCCAGCGCCACCAACGAGCGCGCACCCTGCCACGACCCCGACCGCGACGCCTACGAGAACGCCTTCGCCAACGCGCAGGTCGTGATGCGACAGTGGCAGGGGGAGACCCTCACCCTTTCGGGCTTCGTCACCCAGGGCAAGGCGCGCTTCGACGGCTGCCCGGACGCGCAGGGGCGACACGCTGACGACCGCAACACGCAGACGATCGCGGGCGCGCGGCTTTCGTCGTTCATGTTCTTCGCGCCGTGGTGGTCCAGCCGCCTCACCGTGGGCGACGGGCGCGACGAGGTGAAGATCGAGGGTGGCGCACCGTCCCTCTTCGAGACGCGCCAGCTGCAGGGGTCGTGGGTCAACGAGTTCGGCACCCAGTTCGGCACCGTGATGGCGGGCCTCGAGACCGTGCGCCAGGAGGTGACCGCCTCGACCGCCTTCACGCAGAACCGGCGCGACACGAACTCGGCCTTCGTCGCGCTGAAGGAGACCTGGCGCGGCCAGCGCCTCGAGGCGTCGGCGCGGCGCGACGAGGACGACCAGTTCGGCGCCCGCAACACCGGCTCCGTGAGCTATGGCGCCCCGTGGCCCGGCGTCGGCGTGCTCACCTGGACGGCGGGACGCGGCTTTCGGGCCCCGACCTTCTTCGACCTGTACGCCCCGCCGTCGGACTTCTACGAGCCCAACCCGGACCTCAAGCCGGAACGCAGCAGCAGCGCCGAGGTGAGCCTGCGCAGCCTGCCCGCCAGCCCGTGGCCGTGGCGCCTCACCTGGTTCGACAACCGCATCGAGGATCTCATCACTTACGTCTCCCCGACCCTGCAGAACGTGCGCAACGCGCGCATTCGCGGCGTCGAGGCGTCGGTCGAGGGGCGGGTGCGGGGCACCTTCGTGAAGGCCTCGCTCGCCGCCCAGCGACCGCGCGACGAGGACACCGGTTACCGTCTGCAGGGGCGCGCCGAGCGATTCGGACGGGTGGAGGCCGCGCGGGCCGTCGGCGACTGGTCCCTCTCCGGGGGCGTCACCGCGAGCGGGCCGCGCTACGACTCCGCCAACGAATCGCCCGAATCGAAGCTGGGGGGGTACGCCATCGCCGACGCCACCGTGCGCTACACGGTGGACCGCCGCTGGCGGGTGGAACTCGTCGTGTCGAACCTGTTCGACAAGCGCTACGAGCATGCGGTGGGCTACGACGCCCCGCGCCGCGGCATCCTGCTCAACGTGAGCTTCGAGGGCCGCTGACCGCTTTTTTGCTAATCTGGCCACCATGGTTCCCGACCCGATCGGCGTCGATTCCCTGCGGCGCGTGCTGGTGGTGAAGCTTCGCCACCACGGCGACGTCCTCCTCACCGCCCCCGTCTTCTCCGTGCTGGCCGCCCGCGCGCCGGAAGCGGAGATCGACGGGCTCGTCTACGCCGACACCCGCGACATGCTCGCCGGGCACCCGGCGGTGGCCCGCATCCACACCATCGACCGCGAGTGGAAGCGGCAGGGCGCGCTGGTGCAGGTGCGCCGGGAAGCGGGGCTCCTCGCGCAGCTGCGCGAGCGCCGCTACCAGCTCATCGTGCACCTCACCGACCACTGGCGCGGGGCCTGGCTCGCGCAGCTGCTTCGGCCGCAGTGGTCGGTGGCGCCCTCGCGCACGGGCTGGGCGTGGAAGGCCGCGTTCACGCACCGCTACCCGCTGCCCCGGGCGACGCCGCGCCACGCCGTGGAGGCCAACCTCGACGCCCTGCGCCGGCTGGGCATCTATCCGGACGACGCGGAGAAGCGCGTGGTCATGGTGCCGGGTGCGGAGGCCGAGACCCGCGTCGACGCCCTCCTCGCGCAGCACGGCCTTGCCGCCAAGGGCTTCCTGCACGCGCACCCGACCTCGCGCTGGCTCTTCAAGGCCTGGACGGACGAATGCAATGCCGAACTCCTCGAGCGGCTGTCCGCCGACGGCCACCGCATCGTCCTCACCGGCGCCCCGAACGCGCGCGAGCAGGCGATCGTGAAGCGCATCCTCGAGCGCGTGGCGGCGCCCGTCGTCGACCTGTCGGGCCAGCTCACGCTGCGCGAGATGGGCGCGCTCGCCGCGCGCGCCCGACTCTTCCTCGGGGTGGACTCCGCCCCCATGCACATCGCGGCCGCGATGGGCACGCCGGTCGTGGCCCTGTTCGGGCCCAGCGGCGACCGGGAATGGGGACCCTGGAAGGTGCCGCATCGCGTGGTCGCGAGCGACCATCCCTGCCGGCCCTGCGGCAACGACGGTTGCGGCGGCGGCAAGCTGAGCGAGTGCCTGACGGAATTGCCGGTCGAGCGCGTGCACGCCGCGGTCAACGAGCTCCTCGCGCAACCGTGACCCCGAACGCGGCGGGGCGCGGATCGACCGGCCCGCGCGTGGCCCTCGTGCGCAGCCGCTTCGACGCCTTCGGCGGCGCCGAGCGCTTCGTGCAGTCGGCCATCGGCGCGCTCTCCGCGCAGGGCGCCTCGCTCACGCTGGTCACGCGCCGCTGGCCCCCGGGCGACGGCACCGCCATCGTGCTCAACCCCTTCCACGTGGGCAGCCTCTGGCGCGACCGCAGCTTCGCCCGGGCGGTCTGCGACGAGCTGGGCCGACGGCACTTCGACCTCGTGCAGTCGCACGAGCGCATCGCCTGCTGCGACGTGTACCGCGCGGGGGATGGCGTGCACGCAGCGTGGCTGGAGCAGCGCGCCCGCGTCCAGTCGCCGCTGGCGCGCTGGCTCACGAGCCGGTCGCCGCACCACCGCTACCTGCTCGAGGCGGAGCGTGCGCTCTTTGCCGCGCCGCGCCTGAAGGCCGTGATCTGCAATTCCGAGATGGTGCGCGGCGAGATCACGGCGCGCTTCGCGGCGGCCGCGGACAAGCTCGTCCTCATCCGAAACGCCGTGGACGGCAGCCGCTTCCACCCGGGGCTTCGCGACGAGATGCGCGCCGCCATGCGGCAGCAGCTCGCCATCCCGGCGGACGCGACCGTGTTCGCGTTCGTGGGCTCCGGGTTCGAGCGCAAGGGCGTCGCGCCCTTCCTTCGGGCGCTCGCGCGCCGGCGCGAGCCCGCGTGGGCCATCGTCGTCGGCAAGGACAAGCGCGCGCATCGCTACGGCAAGCTGTCGGTGAAGCTGGGCATCGCCGCGCGCCTGCGCTTCGTCGGGAGCGCCTCCGACGTCCGGCCGTTCCTCGCCGCCGCGGACGCGTTCGTGCTGCCCGCGCTCTACGACCCCTTTCCCAACGCGGTGCTCGAGGCCATGGCCGCCGGGTTGCCGGTGGTCACGAGCGCGACGTGCGGCGCGGCCGAAGTGATCGCGGAAGGCGCGAACGGCTTCGTGCGCGACGCGCTCGACGTGGACGGCATCGCGGCCTGCCTCGACCGCCTCGACCCGGCGACCAGCCGCGCGATGGGCACCGCAGCCCGCGACGCCGTCGCCGCCCTCACCCCCGCGGCCATGGGCCGGGAATACCTCGCGCTCTACGAGAGGCTGCTCGCCGGCAAACTGGGATAATGCCGCGATGACCGACCCGCAGCCCGGCGGCCGGGCCCTCTACGCCCGGCTCCTCAAGTACGTCTGGCCCTACCGGGCCGCGCTCTTCGGCGCCATCGCCGCGATGATCGTCGGCGGCCTTGCGGACGCGGCGCTGGTCAAGCTCACCGGCCCGCTGGTGAACGACCTCTTCGTGAACCGCAACCGGGAGCTCGCCGTCCTCCTCCCGCTGGGCGTGGTCGCCGTGTTCCTCGCGAGCGGGACCGCGAGCTTCGCCTCGGGCTACCTCACGCAGTGGGTCAACAACAAGGTGATCCTCGACCTGCGCGCGGCCATGTTCGCGAACGTGCTGCGCCTGCCGCCCGCCTATTTCGACGAGGTGGCCACGGCGCGCCTCGTCTCGCGCTTCACGCACGACGTGACGCAGATCGCCTCCGCCGCCACGAGCGTGCTGGCCACGCTGGTGCGCGACACGGTCACCATCGCCGCGCTGCTCGCGATCCTGCTGTGGTCCAACTGGCGGCTCACGCTCATCACCTTCGTCGTGATTCCGCCGCTTGCCATCGCGGTGCGCTACTTCAGCCGGCGGCTGCGCGACATGAGCCGCGCCAGCCAGAAGGCCATCGGCGGCGTCGCGGAGGTGCTCGACGAGGCCATCGGCAACCAGCGCGTGGTGCGCATCTTCGGCGGCCAGGCCTACGAGAGCGAACGCTTCGCGAAGGCGGCGCAGCTCATCCGCCGATACAACATGAAGCAGGCCGCCGCCGCGGCCGCGACCGTGCCCGTGACCCAGCTGCTGGTCGCCTGCGCCGTGGCCGCGATCATCTACTTCGCCGCCCAGCAGGCCTTCGAGGGGCGCACGGACATCGGCAAGTTCGTCGAGTTCATCGCGGCCACCGGCATGCTGCTGCAGCCGCTGAAGCGCCTCACCGGCGTGAACGAGCACCTGCAGCGCGGGCTCGCCGCCTGCGAGAGCGTCTTCGGCCTGGTGGACGAGAAGCCCGAGGAGGACGGCGGCACGGTGGCGCTCGGCCGCGCCGAGGGGGCCGTCCGCTTCGAGGACGTGCGGCTCACCTACCGCGGCGGCTCGGTGCCCGCGCTGGACGGCGTGACGCTCGACATCCGGCCGGGCGAGACGATCGCGCTCGTGGGCCCCTCGGGCGGCGGCAAGTCGAGCCTCATCCACCTGCTGCCGCGGTTCTACCACCCGCAGTCCGGGCGCATCCTGCTCGACGGCCACGCGCTCGGCTCGCTCACGCTGGAGAGCCTGCGCCGGCAGATCTCGCTGGTGTCGCAGCAGGTCGTGCTCTTCAACGACACCGTGGCAGCCAACATCGCCTACGGGCAGGCCGACCGCGCGACCGAGGCCGACATCGTCCGCGCGGCCGAGGCGGCGCACGCGATGGGCTTCATCCGCGAGTTGCCGCTGGGCCTCGCCACCCCGATCGGCGAAAACGGCGCCAAGCTCTCCGGCGGCCAGCGCCAGCGCATCGCGATCGCGCGCGCCATCCTCAAGGACGCACCGATCCTGCTGCTCGACGAGGCCACCTCGGCGCTGGACACCGAGAGCGAGCGCGCCGTCCAGGCCGCGCTCGAGGCGCTCATGCGCGGGCGCACCACGATCGTGATCGCCCACCGCCTCTCCACGGTGGAGAAGGCGGACCGCATCGTCGTCCTCTCGCACGGGCGCATCGTCGAGTCCGGCACGCACCCGCAGCTTCTCGCGGCTGGGGGCCTGTACGCGGGCCTCTACCGCCTGCAGTTCGCGGGGGCCTGAGCGTGGCCGGCCCCGCGCTGCGCATCCTGCACACCGAGTCCTCGCTCGGCTGGGGCGGGCAGGAGATCCGGGTGCTGACCGAAGCGCGGGGGGTGGCCGCCCGCGGCCATGCCGTCACCCTCGCCGCGCCGGCGCAGTCGCGCATCTACCAGGAGGCTCCCGCCTTCGGCGTCGAGGCGGTGGCGCTCCCCATCGCGCGCAAGTCGTTGGCGGGACTGCGCGCCATGCGCGCGCTGCTGCGCGAGCGCCGGCACGACGTCGTCAACACCCACAGCTCCACCGACAGCTGGCTCACCGCCGTGGCGGCGCGCCTCGCGCCGGGCGCGCCGCCCATCGTCCGCACGCGCCACATTTCGGCGCCGGTGCCGCGCAACGCCGCCACGCGCTGGCTCTACGCCAACGCGACGCAGCGCATCGTGACCACGGGCGAGCGGCTGCGGCGGCAGGTGATCGAGGAGACGGGCGTCGACGGCGACCGGGTCGTATCCATCCCGACGGGCATCGACCTCGAACGCTTCAAGCCGGGCGACGCGGCGGCGGCGCGGAAGGCGCTCGGCATGTCCACCGAGGGCGCCATCGTCGGGATCGTGGCGACACTGCGCAGCTGGAAGGGGCACCGCTACCTGCTCGAGGCCTTCGCGGGGCTCGCCGACCGCGGCGCGCGCCTGGTGGTGGTCGGCGACGGGCCGCAGCGCGAGTCCCTGGAGGCGCTCGCCAAGTCCCTTGCCGTCGACGACCGCGTGCGCTTCGCCGGGAACCAGGCCGACGTGGCGCCGTGGATGCGCGCCTTCGACCTGTTCTGCCTGCCGTCCTATGCGAACGAGGGCGTGCCGCAGGCGCTCATGCAGGCGATGGCCTGCGGGCTCTGCGTCGTGACCACGCCGGTGGGGAGCATCGCCGAGATCGTCGCGGACGGCGAGACCGGCGTCCTCGTGCCGCCCGAGGACGCGGGCGCCTTGCGGGAGACGATCGCGTCGCTGCTGGCCGACGCGGCGCGCCGCGCCCGCATCGGCGCAGCGGCCGGACGCGCCGCCCGGGACACCTTCGGCGACGCCAGCATGGTCGAGCGCATGCTCGAGGTCTTCTCCGCCGTCGCGCGGCCGGCAGGCAACGAATCGGGAAGGGGTGGGTCATGAACACGGCAGAGATGGCGGCCTGGGCGCAGGGCAGGAAGTGCCTCGACGTGGGCTGCGGACGGGACAAGATCCCCGGCGCCACCGGGATCGACATCGCGGTCGCGAGCGCGGCCGACATCCAGCACGACCTCGGCGTCTTCCCCTACCCCGTGGAAAGCGATGCCTACGACGCGATCTTCTGCCGCAACGTGATCGAGCACGTGCCCAACGTCGTGAAGCTCATGGAGGAGATCCACCGCGCCGGCAGGCCGGGCGCGGAAGTGTTCATCACCACCCCCCACTTCTCGAGCGTCTACTCGTACCAGGACCCCACGCACGTCCGCCACCTCTCCTACGAGTCGCTCGACTATTTCACGACCGACACGCGCCATTCCAACTTCTACACCGACCGCCGGTTCGAGATGGCGGCGCGCGAGATGGACTTCGGGAAGTCCTTCCCGTTCTCCTTCATCGCGAAGGGGCTCTTCGCGCTGTCGCCGCGGCGCTACGAGAAGCACTTCGCCTTCATGTTCCCCGCCAACAGCCTCTTCTTCCGCCTGCGCGTGGTGAAGTAGGGGGCCGGCGTGTCGTCCCGGTCCCGCACCTGGCTCGCGATCTATGCGCGGGCGCTGTGCAACAGGATCTCCCCGGGCGGCCCGGCCGCGGCACCGCCCCGGCGCATCCTGGTGCCGCACCACTCGCTCCTCGGGGACACCGTGATGCTGGCGGCGTGCCTCGCGAAGCTGCGCGAGCGCTACCCGGCGGCGGAAATCGTGCACGTGATGCCGCGCGCCTTCGTGCCCCTGTTCGCGCACGCGCCCTGGGGCGCGCAGCCCGTCGGATGGGATGCCCGGGACGCCGGCAGCCTCGACACGCTTTGGCGGCTGGGGACGTTCGACCTCGCGATCATCAACGGGGACACGCGCTTCAGCTGGCTCGCGGCGGCCATCGGCTCGCGGCGCATCGTCGCGTTCGAGGGCGAGCGATCCGCCTACAAGCGCCTGCCGGTGACCGATTTCGTGCCGATCCCCGCCGAGCCCATGGCCTGGAGCGATCTCGTGGCCACGCTCGTTCCCGGCCCGCCCGCACGGCCCTATGCCCGCGGGCAGTGGCCGGCGCCCGAGTGCCGCCCTTACCGCCGGCCGCCGGGACGCTACGCCGTGCTGCACGTGGGGGCGAGCACCCTGCACAAGACGTGGCCCGGGGAACGCTGGGCCGCCATCGCGCAGGCCCTGGCGGCGCGCGGCTTGACGCCCTGCTGGAGCGGCGGGCCCGGCGAGGAGCGGCTGGTCGAGGCCATTCCGGGGAGCGCGGCCTGGCCGTCCTTCGCCGGGAAGCTCGACTTGCCGCAGCTCTGGGACCTGGTGGCCCACGCGGCCGTGCTGGTGACCGGGGACACGAGCGTCGCCCACATCGGGCGCGCCGCCTTTGCACCCACGGTGGTGCTCTACGGCCCCAGCGGTCCGCTGCTGGGCGGCCCCGGCCGGTTCTGGGCGGACTGTCCCTCGCGCGACGTGGCGATCGATCCCTTCGCCTGCCGCGACCAGGACACCCTCTTCAAGCGGCGCGTGCCGTGGGTCCGTCGCTGCTCGCGAGGCGTCGCCGAGTGCCCCGCCCCGCGCTGCATGCACGCCATCACCGGCGACATGGTGCTGGCGGCGGTGGACTCCCTTCTGAAAAAGGGGTCAGATCCCATTTGTTTGGTGTCAGACACTGGTCTCTGACACCAAACAAATGGGATCTGACCCCTTTTTCACCTTTTTCAGGCGAGCTTCGGCGGGTCGGGGGGGCCGTGGAACTGGCGCTCGACCAGCGCCACCATCCAGAACACCGCGAGCGGCACGAGGTGAAAAACCGCCCGGTTGACGGTCGTGAAGTCGCTCACCCAGTCGCCGGCGATGGAAAAGTAGAAGACGATTCCCAGGAAATAGATCCCGAAGGCGACCATCGTCGTCATTGCCGCGATCGGCCCCTCGAACAGGCGCCGCCAGGCCGCCAAGGCCATCGCCGGCAGCAGCCAGAAGAGGAGATTCCAGTTGCCCATCTGGAAGAGGTTCTGGCCCAGCGCCTTCGTGACCTCCCCCGCGTCCACGTCGCCGGTGATGGCGTAGTTGAAAACCCGCAGCCCCGTCTCGCGCAGGAGGAACAGCGCCCCCACGCCGGCGACGGAGACGGCCCCCAGTCCGATGAGGGCGGGGCGCGGTCGCAGCATCACCAGATAGGCCGGCAGGAAGGACACCAGCCAGAACACGCCCGGCTTCTTGATGAGCGGCAGCGAGAGCGCCAGCGCCAGGGCGAGCCAACCCTGGCGGCGGTCGCCGTCCCGGACCCAGAGGAAGAATGCCATGGCCGCGAGGCCGTAGAAGGCGGCCATGTGCAGCTCCGCGTATCCCGCCAAGGCGATGTGCGCGTCGAGGAAGGGCACCGTCATCAGCACGTAGGTGGCCACCGCCGCCAGGAACGCCGACGCGCCCCACGCCCGCACCTGCCCGTAGAACGCAAGCGCGAGGGCGGCGCCGCAGGCGAACCAGGGCAGGTTCATGAGGGCGTCGTCCCAGCGACCCAGGGCGAGGGCGCCCCACGCCTGGAGCAGGGGCACGGTGGCCGGATAGTTCGGCACCGGGTCCGTGTAGGCCGACGCGGGATAGGTCGCGAGCCAGGCGTCGTAGGCCACGAACGGCACGATGCGCCCCGCCTCGAACCAGACGCGCGCCTTCGTCGCCCACTGCATCCACGCGTCCCAGGGGAACAGGGGACGCCAGACGATTTCCAGCAGCAGGCCCGCGAGGCGGACGACCACCATCGCCAGCAGGACGATGGCCACGATCCGCTTCCCCTTGTCGAGACCGCTCCATTCCCCGCGAACATCGGGCGGCGCAAGGGCCTGGCGGATGCGCCCGCGGCTCCAAGCCACCGGTATCGCCCCGGCGGCAGCCAGGAGGGCCGCCAGCAACCAGAAGTTCCACGGCAACCCGGCGAGGCTCATCGCCCGCATGAGGAGCGTCAGGACGACGATGCCGAGAAAGTGCCCGTACCCGAGGGCAATGGTCCACGGCAGGGGCGCGCCGCGCGGCACAAGGCGCAGCCACGCCGCGCCCGCCGCCCAAGGCAGCATGACGCTGATGACGAGCATGAGCGCTTCCACGCCCTCAGCCCGGCGGCAGCACGCGGAACACGCCGCTGCCCGCGGAAAAATGGATCATGTCGGCCTTCACGGCCTGCGCGTTGTCCCAGCGGAGGCGCTTGTCGGCGGGGCTGTACTCGACACCGCGCTTGCGGTAGAGGACGAGGACATCGCCGGGCTTGAAGGTTTCCGCGGGCAGCAGCGACACACGCCCCTTGAGGGCCAGGACGTTGGCGGGGTACAGGTGGTAGGCGCCGCGCATGCGGTCGTACTCCTCCTCCGCGAAGACGAACACCCGCGCCTTCGGGTCCGCGATCCTGGCCCTGGCTTCGCGCATGAACTCGAAGAGTCGCCCGTCCTCGGCGGCGCGCCGCTTGTCCTCCCACGACTTGCCCGCGTACTGGTATCGCGTGATGTCGAGCTGCCGCCAGAGGTTCAGCTGCCAGCGCGCGTCGATCACCGCCCAGCCGAGCAGGGCGATGGCGAGCGCCGCCTGCGGCTGGAACCGCGTGTGCCCGAGCACGACCAGCAGCAGGTAGATGCCGATGGCGGCGACGAAGGAAATGCCCAGGAAGAGCGGCAACGGGTGCTTGAGCGAGGGGTTGCCGCCCGCCATGAAGTGGATGGAGCCGCCGTCCCACGGCTCGAACTCCAGCCAGTGCGAGGCGATGCCGCCCATGGTGGTCCATACCGAGGAGGGCGCAAGCTCGATGCTTTCCACGGCCAGCGGCGCAGGAAACGCGCCCCGCGCGATCAGCCCGACACCGACGATCCTTCCGGCCCAGCCGTCGACCGCGCCCAGCGTGGCGGGGGGGATGCGGGCCCCGGCCGCGGCGAGTTCGACCCTTCGCACCGTCCTTTCGTCGCCCTGCACGCGCCAGACGAAGCTCATGCCGCCCGAAGGAAAGCCCCCGGTCGCCCGCACCGTGGCGAAGCGGAAGCGCCGGGCGTCGATCGGGGACTCGAGGTTGAGGACCGCCACGAGGTTGCCGTCCTCGGCCGGCTGCAGGAAGACCACCCGGTCGCCGTCCACGCGGCTGGCGCCACGCACGGTGAGCTGCGCGCCCTTCGCCGACCAGCTGTCGCCCGACGAAAGCCACGGACCCGAATGGAAGGCCAGGACGAAGCCCGCGAAGGTGAGGACGAGCGCCGAGACCCAGCTGGCGAGCGCCCAGAAGAGCCAGTGGCGCTGCGCGACGGGAGGGGCGTCGGCGCTCATCAGTAGGCGTTGCGGCTGCGCAGCACCTGCCATGCGGTCAGCAGCACGATGCGCAGGTCGAACCAGATCGACCAGTTCTCGATGTAGAAGAGATCGTACTCGATACGCTTGGCCAGGTCGGTGTGGCCGCGCAGGTCGTTCACCTGCGCCCAGCCCGTGATGCCGGCCTTCACCAGGTGCTTCTGCATGTAGCCCGGGATCTGGTCGCGGAAGCGCTCGATGAACTCCGGGCGCTCGGGGCGCGGGCCGACGATCGACATCTCGCCCTTCAGGACATTGAAGAACTGCGGCAGCTCGTCGAGGCTCCAGCGGCGCATGAAGCGGCCAATGGCGGTGGCGCGGTCCTCGCCCGGCCGCGCCCAGACGGGCCCCGTGCCGTCCTCCGCACCCACCGGCATGGAGCGGAACTTGAGGATCATGAACTCGGCGCCGTTCCACGTGACCCGCCGCTGCCGGTAGAGCACCGGCCCCGGCGAGGAGAGCTTGACGCCGAGGGCGAGCACGGCAAGGAGCGGGCTGATCACCGTGACGATCAGCGCGGCGAGCACGTAGTCCTCGACCGCCTTGGCCATCTGGTTCGCCCCCGCCATCGGCGACTCGGTGAGGTTGATCACCGGCAGGCCCGCGACCTCCGTCATCGAGTGGTTGAGCAGCTGGAAGCCGTAGATGTCCGGGACGAAGCAGACCTGCGCGGTCGTGTTGCGCAGTTGCTCGAGCAGCTGCTTGGAGCGGATCTCGGCCCGCAGCGGCAGGGCCACCCACACCTGGTCGATGTCCTCGCCGACCACGTGGGCCGCCACGTCGTCGATCGTCCCCTGCACCGGGACGCCCTCGACCGTCTGGCCCGCCAGCGCCGGCGCGTCGTCGAAGAACGCGGTCACGTGCAGCCCCGTCCACGCGGACTCCTGCAGCCGCCGGGCCACCTGCCGGCCGAGCACGCCCGCGCCGACGACGACGATGTGGCGCAGGTTGAAGCCCCGCCGCCGGAAGGCCCGTAGCAGCGCCCGCAGCACGATCCGGTAGCCCGCGAGCAGCGCCAGCGTCGCCACCGCCCAGGAGGTCATCCAGACGCGCGACAGCAGCGGCCCTGTCTTGGTGAGCACCAGCGCCACGGCCACGATCGCGAGCCCCGCCAGCCACGCCTTGAACAGGGCCTGGATCTCCACCCAGATGCTGGTGCCGCGATAGGGCTGGTAGAGGCGGAAGAAGGGGAAGACCACCAGCACCAGCGCGAAGGCGAAGATGAGGGCGAGCCAGTAGTGGTTGGGGTCGGCGGAGGGATCCCCCTCCAGCTGCGCCACGAAGAGCAGGTACCCGGCGAAGACGGCAAAGACGGGGTCCGACAGGCGGTAGACCTGCTCCAGCAGGCCCGCGTTCGGCTTCAGGAGCGTGCGGCGCTGGGCGTTCACGGGCGGCGCGCTTCCCGGAAGCGCCGATACCCCTCGGCGGCGAAGGCGCCCAGCCTTTCGCGATACACGGCGCCGGAGAATTCCAGGGCGCGTTCGCGGCATCGCGCCGGCGCGATGCCCGGGGAAAGGGCCTCGAAGCGCCCGATGGCGTCCACGATGGCCTGCGGGTCGGGGGTCGCGAAGAACATCCCCGTCCGCCCGTCCACCACGGTCTCGGGCAGCGCCCCGCGGGCGAGGGCGATGACGGGCGTTCCGCAGGCCATCGCCTCGACGGGAGCGATGCCGAAATCCTCCTCGCCGGCATAGACGAAGGCGCGCGCGCGCTGCAGGTGGTCGACGACGCTCCGGTGGGGGGCGTGCCCGAGAAGGGCCACGTTGGGCGGCAGGTTGCGCGCGATGGCCGCGCGCTGCGGGCCGTCCCCGATCACCACGAGGCGGCGGGACGGCATCCGCCGGAAGGCCTCGACGACCGCGTCGGTGCGCTTGTAGGGAACCAGCCGGCCCACCACCACGTAGAACGCCTCCTTGTCGGCGCGCGGCGTGAACGCATCGACGTCCACCGGCGGGTAGATGACCGGGGCCTCGCGGCCGTAGGCCTCGCGCACGCGCCCGGCCACATGGTGCGAGATCGCGACGATGTCGGTGACGCGGGACGCCGCGGCGCGGTCCCACTCGCGCAGCTTCGCCAGCTGCCGCCGCGCGAGCCAGGCGAGGGGGCTGCCCGCCAGCCCGAAGTCGCGCAGGTATTCGCCTTCCATCGCCCAGGCGTAGCGCATCGGCGTGTAGCAGTAGCAGAGGTGGTACTGGCCGGGATGCGTCCGGACGCCCTTGGCGAAGGCGTGCGCGCTCGACACCACCATGTCGTAGCCGCCCAGGTCGAAGGACGCCACGGCGCGCGGCATGAGCGCGACGTACTTGCGGAAGTGGCGGCGGGCGAAGGGCAGGCGCTGCAGGAAGGATGTCGTGATGCGGTGCCCGGCGAGGAAGCCGCGGTCCGCCTCGGGCAGGAAATCGACGATCGTGTAGAGGTCCGCCTGCGGCCAGAGGTCGAGCATTCCCGCCAGCGCCCGCTCGGATCCCACGTAGGTGTCGAGCCAGTCGTGGACGATGGCGATGCGCCCGGGCGCCGGCCGGACGGCCGTCCCAGCGAGCCCTGCTACCATTTGCCGATCGTCACCGTAGCTGCCCATCGCCTTGACCCGAAGCTCCGCCTTTCGGAAGGTCACGTTCACGTTTTCCGGTCGCTCACGCAGTCACGCAGGCGCACGCCGGGGACGGGGCTTCCCGTCGTGAATCTGCAATTTTACTTGCGTTCCCGCGCGGCCGCCTCGCAAACGCCCGCACTCCCTGCGGCCTGAGCGCCCGCCGCCGCGCATGCCCGCCTCCCTCGCCGTCTCCATCGTCACCCACGCGCCGGACTGGCGCCTGCTCGCGCGCGCGCTCGCCTCCCTTGCCGAGGCCGTCGCCGTCGCGCGCGCGCGCGGGTCCCTGGAGAGCGCGAGCCTGCTTTTGGTGGACAACGGCCCCGAGGGCCTCGCGCAGACCCTGCGCAGCCTCGCCGAGGCGGCATTCGCGCGCGCCCCCGGCACCGCCCTCGAGGTGATCTCGGGCCACGGCAACGTCGGCTTCGGGCGCGGCCACAATCTTGCGCTCGCGCGGTCCCGCGGCGAATGCCACCTCGTACTGAACCCGGACGTCGAGCTGGACGTCGATGCGATCGATGCGGGCCTGCGCTACCTCGGCGAGCATCCCGAGGTGGGGGCGCTGACGCCCTCGGTGCGCAACGCGGAGGGACTTCGCCAATACCTCGTCAAGGCCTACCCCTCCGTGGACGTCCTCGTCCTGCGCGGCTTCGTTCCCCGCGTCCTGCACGGGCCCTTCCGGCGCTCGCTCGACGCCTATGAACTGCGCGGCCTCGACTGGGACCGCGAGCAGGTTCCCGTGACCCTCGCGAGCGGCTGCTTCCTGCTTTGCCGGCGCGCCTCGCTCGAGGCGGTGCGGGGCTTCGACCCGTCCTTCTTCCTCTATTTCGAGGACTTCGACCTGACGCTGCGGCTGTCGCGCGTCTCGCGGATCGCCTACTGCCCGGACGTGCGCATCCTGCACCACGGCGGCGAGGCGGCCTCCAAGGGCTGGCGCCACATCCGCCTCTTCCTCGCCTCGGCCAGGCGCTTCTTCTCCCGGCACGGCTGGCGCTGGCGGCAGGCGCGCTGACGCCTCCGCCAAGGGCGAAATCGCCGAAATTCTTCCCGCGATTTTCGCGGGCGGGCGCGCCGCGCGCCTCCTAGCATGGGCTCCATTCCCAACCTGCCTGCCCGACGGCCAGGAGAGCCCGATGAAGGAACTCACGCACGACGAAGTGCTTGCCATCGCCGGCGGCCTGCCGCCCGGCGCCGCCCTCGACGAGATCTTCTACCGCGCGCCGGCGGAGCCGGTCCGCGACCCGATGGCCTGCGCGGAAATCGCCGCCGAGGAAGGCCCGCGGGCCTGCCCGCGCTGAACCCGGCGCCGCGGCGGCCCGGTCGCCCGCCCGGCGCTTGCTTCCCTCGCGACCCCCCAACCAGGAGCGTGCCATGAAAGACATCGACAGGCAGGACCCGCAGGACGTATCCGGCGGTTACCATCCGACCGACGGCGGTTGCTTCCCCACCCCCATCGACTACCCGTACTTCCCGCTCGTGCCGGATCCTGTCGTCCCGACGGAACCGCTGCCCGGCTACACCCCGATCGC
>Ga0114939_10000255_pt1 | contig 46253 bp, 37 predicted proteins | sample AshMeaCrysSpring_FD_87196 | JGI IMG/M metagenome (GOLD analysis project Ga0114939, IMG submission 87196) | Groundwater microbial communities from Big Spring, Nevada to study Microbial Dark Matter (Phase II) - Ash Meadows Crystal Spring | ecosystem: Environmental > Aquatic > Deep subsurface >...
GTCGCATTGTTCATTATTGCCTGCGGCCTCACCATATTGGAAACCGCGGCAAACCCCTATGCTGCCGCGCTGGGCGATCCCAAAACCTCCACCCAACGATTGAATTTTGCGCAGTCTTTTAATGGCCTGGCTGCAGCCCTGGCGCCTGTAATTGGCGCCCGTATTATCCTTACCAAAGGCCACAGCGATGAAGAACTGAACGTGATGACCGCGGCAGCCCGCCAACTGGCTCTGGCTTCGGAAGCCGCATCGGTAAAAACACCCTACATGATACTGGGCATTGTACTGGTGGTAGTGGCCTTGCTTTTTGCCGTTACACATTTGCCCAAGCTAAACACAGATCCTGCACATACACCCAGTAAAAATATTTTGCACGCTTTTAAACACAGGCACCTGAGCTGGGCGGTAGCGGCACAGTTTTTTTATGTGGGCGCACAGGTGTCGGTATTCAGCTTGTTCATTTTGTATGCCGAAAAATCGGCAAGTCTTTCGCAGGTAACCGCGGCAGACTACCTGGGTGCATGCGGCATTGCCTTCCTGGTTGGCCGTTTTCTGGGCACATTTATCATGCGATATGTTTTGCCCGAGAATCTGCTGGCTTTGTATGCAGCTATCAATACGGCATTGTGCTTGGTGGCTATATGGGGCACAGGTATGATTACCGTATACGCAGTAATTGGCATCTGCTTTTTCATGTCCATTATGTTCCCAACCATTTTTGCATTGGGCATCAAAGACCTGAAAGCGGATACAGAATTTGGCAGCAGTCTTATCATCATGTCCATTGTAGGCGGCGCCGTGCTGCCACGTTTTTTTGGCAACATCAGCGACTGGACCGGAAATATCCAGTACGGCTATTGGGTGCCTTTAATTTGTTTTGTTGTAATCCTGTATTTTGGCTGGAAAGGCCATCAAGTAGTTAAAACAGAAAAAGCCATCGCCCAATGAAACGATTTTGCCTGGCGCTCGACCTGAAAGATGATGCAGCCCTGATAGCCGAATACGAAGCGTACCACCGTGCTGTGTGGCCGGAAATATTGGATAGTATTACCGGCTCAGGCATTACCGGCCTGGAAATTTACCGCGTGGCAAACCGGCTATTTATGATCATGGACACGATAGATAATTTTTCATTTGATCGGAATGCCTCTATAGACGCCGCCAACCCCAAAGTGCAAGATTGGGAAACGCTGATGTGGAAATACCAGCAGGCACTGCCCACGGCTAAGCCCGGCGAAAAATGGATGTTGATGCAGAAAATATTTGACCTTACCCAACAACTGCAAACTCAATAAGCGAAGGGTAGATTTATTAAACAAACAACAGAAGTATCTTTCAGGCAGCTTAACAGCGACAAAAACAAACAACTATGGATTTACAGCTTCAGAACAAAGTAGTGATTGTAACTGGCGGCGCCAAAGGCATTGGTTTGGGCATAGCCGATGTTTTAGCTGCCGAAGGCGCTATGGTGGCTATTGTGGGGCGCAATGAAGCCGACAATGCGCAGGCAGCAGCGCACATAGAAGAGAAAGGCGGCAAAGCCTGGCAGGTAGTGGCCGAACTTACCCGACCGCTTGCCTGCGAAAACGCGGTGAAGCAGGTGCTGGAGCATTTTGGCCGCATCGACGGGTTGGTAAACAATGCCGGTGTAAACGATGGCATTGGCCTGGAACACGGCAGCTACAACGAGTTTATGGAAAGTCTGCACCGCAACCTGGTGCATTATTACCTGATGGCACATTATGCCCTGCCCGCACTAAAGGCAAGCAAGGGCAGTATTGTAAACATAGGCTCCAAAACCGGCGAAACAGGGCAGGGCAATACCAGCGCTTACGCGGCCAGCAACGGCGGACGAAACGCCCTTACCCGCGAGTGGGCTGTAGAACTGGCCAAATACAGCATAAGGGTAAACGCCGTAATAGTGGCTGAATGCTATACGCCCCTGTACGACCGCTGGATTAAAACGCTACCCAACCCCGAGGAAAAACTGCGCGACATTACCTCCAAAATACCATTTGAACAACGCTTTACCACGGCCGAAGAAATAGCCAATATGGTGGCCTTTCTGCTAAGCCCGGCCAGCAGCCATACCACCGGCCAGCTCATACACGTAGATGGCGGTTATGTACACCTCGACAGGGCCATGGCCAACGCCTGACGAAGAAAACAGGCTGGTGCTTACCTTATACCACAATAACTTTCACCCCTGCTTAACAGTTACCTAACGCATTTCATTTTTCTTTGTATGAGTGGTGCTTTATTTCGCACTACCGCTTTTTTCACGAAAATCTATCGTTATGAAAATCTTGTTTTCGCGCATGATGGTTGTACTGGCTGGAACTGCCTTACTAAGCAGTTGTGTAAGTAGCAAAAAGTACAAGAAGTCGCAGGACGACTACACCGTTTTGAACAACAAATACACCCAACTGCAGCAGGACCTGAAAAACTGCGAAAACGACCTGCTCAAAACCCGTGGGCTGGCGCAAGCTACCGACGACCAAAACACCATGTTGCGCAAGCGCATAGAAGAACTGAATTCGCAGGTAGACCAATTGATGGGTACCAACACCCAGTTTATGAGCAAACTGGAAGACCTGAACGTGATTAGCGGCAAACAGGCCGACAATGTGCGTGCCAGCCTGGAAAAACTGGCCGAACGCGATGCTTATATCAAGGATCTGCAAGGTGCCATGGCCCGTAAAGACAGCCTGAACCTGGCGCTGGTGATGAACCTGAAAGGCTCGTTTGTAGATATGAACGACCAGGATATTGATGTGAAGGTGGAAAAAGGTGTAGTATTCATTGATATATCGGACAAAATGCTCTTCAATACCGGCCAGTACAACCTTACCTCAAAGGCAAAGAATGTATTAGCTAAGGTGGCAGCTGTTATGAAAGGTCAACCCAACATTGAGTTTTTGGTAGAAGGCCATACCGATAATGTACCCATACGCGGCGGCAACCTGCGCGATAACTGGGACCTGAGCGTACTGCGTGCTACGGCCGTTGTGCGTAGTCTTCAAAAAGATTTTGGAATAGAGCCGGCCCGCATGACTGCCGGCGGCCGCAGCGAATACAAGCCTAAGGTGCCTAACGATAGCGCCGAAGGCCGGGCCCAAAACCGCCGTACCCGTATAGTGGTGCTGCCCGAACTCGATCAGTTCTTCCAACTGCTGGAGCCCAATAAGCAGGCGGGCAAACCGGGTGAATAGGCAACATCGAGAACCTTTTCGGAATTACAAAAAAGCTTAATAAAAAAATCCGGGTTGCTCAAGTGTACAACCTGGATTTTTTATTATTCCACCTCATTTACAACCTGAAACCAACGTGTATAATATATCTGAAACCCGTGCTCCAGGTTCTTAGGTTTCCCTCTCCATTAAAAGAATTATCACCAATAACGTAATCCATGCCGGGAAAACGATTGTTAATCATTTCCAGCAGTGCATCCTGAATCAATTCTTTGTCGGCATCAGAAAGGTTGCCTTGAACACCCGTTTTGAGGCTATAGTTAGAAACGCCCGGGCCTATCAGCACAAAATCCAGGGTCATCCGCTTCCAAAGTACAAATTGGTATCCCATTTCGGCACCAATGGTGTGGATAGTAAACTCTGTGTTTGCAGTGACAAGCTTGGAGCTGCCCGGCCGGTCAAAGGTCCATTCCGAGTCGCGTTTAAAATTGTTGAATGAATAAAAGGGGCCTATATAAACACCACGGGGCGCCTTGTTAAGGTTCTCTTTCTTCAAGTAAAAACGGTAGTCAGCCGAAAAGTTGAAACCTGTATTATTGTAACTGTTCTTAAAGGATACACTGTCAGGATTGAAACCAACAATTTTTGGAAGCACGGCATGGCCGGCATTTATTGAAAAACTCTGGTTGTTTTTCAAAACCCTTTCATAACCTAACACAAAATAATCGAAACCAAACAAGAGCGCACCCGATAAATTGTACCTGATTACATTTTTATAGCCAGGGTCTTTTGGGAAAGAGTCTTTGGCCGATTGGGCTACCGAACCCAACGACAGAGCTATAAATATTGTCGTAAAAGCAAATGAAGTTTTCATTGCAGGTGTGATTTTATGGTATTGTAAAGGTAATCATTTGAAAAGGGGTAAAGGCATGTTACCGCAAAACTGCTTGTAGTCATACCTTAATTACCTCAGCGGCAGTATTCAGTTTTGTGCAGAGTTTAGTTGCTTCTTCATTGCAGGCAAGTAGGCTGTAATGGGCTATTTTTCAATGAGCGCCTGCCAAAGTACTTCTACCGGATGCAATGCCTTGCGACCGGTCCCATCTTTTATCTGATGCCTGCAACTGGTACCCGGCGCGGCCACAATGGTTTCATCGGCAGCCTTCCGCACCGCAGGAAAAAGCACCAGTTCGCCTATTTGCTTACTCAGTTCGTAATGTTCCATTTCGTATCCAAAGCTGCCAGCCATGCCACAACAGCCCGTGGGCAATGTTTTTACCTTAAAATTTGCCGGAAGACTTAGCATTTTTACCGTAGATGCAGTGCTGCTGATAGCTTTTTGCTGGCAATGGCCATGCAGAATGATTTCTCGTGTTTGGCTCGAAAACTTGTCGGCAGTAATGTGGCCGGCATCTATTTCCTTGGCAATGAATTCCTCGATGGTAAAAGTGTTGGCAGCCAGCTTTTTGGAGGCTTCCAGGTTGGAATCGGTAGCCAGGTCGGGGTACTCGTCGCGAAAGGTGAGGATGGCCGAAGGCTCGATGCCAACGAGTGGCTTATTGGTGCTGATGAGGGGTGCAAAAAAAGTGATGTTGCGGTTGGCAATGTCTTTTGCCCGGCGCACCAGCCCTTTGCTCAGCCAGGTACGCCCGCTTTCTGCATGTTCAGGTATTTCTACCTCATAGCCAAGGCCATGGAGAAGCTCAATGGCCTTGATGCCAATGTGTGTGTCGTTGTAGTTGGTAAACTCATCGCAAAAAAGCACCACAGAGCCTTTGGCGGGCTGCCCATTACGCCTGGGCTGCTTTTTGTACCATGCCCGCAGTGTTTGACGCTGCAGGGTAGGCATGCTTCTGCCTGGCGCAAAGCCGCTCAGTTTTTTTACGAGCGTGCTGATGCCCGGTGCAGTTATAAAAAAGTTGTAGGCAGGCGGCAGGATAGACCCAAGCTTTGACAGGGTGCTGAAGTTGGCAATGAGCCTGCTACGCAACGGTACCCCATTGGCGTCGTAGTAATGCTGCAAAAACTCAGCCTTCAGCTTGGCCACATCCACATTGCTGGGGCACTCGCTTTTGCAGCCCTTGCAGCTGAGGCACAGGTCCAGCACTTCTTTTATTTCCGGGTGGTCAAAGCGGTTGGCCTTGGTGCTGTGGGTCAGAAATTCGCGCAGGATGTTGGCCCGGGCGCGGGTGGTGTCCTTTTCGTTGCGCGTGGCCATGTAGCTGGGGCACATGGTACCGCCGCTCAGATGTGTTTTGCGGCAGTCGCCGCTGCCGTTGCATTGCTCGGCATGCTGCAGCACATCCTGGTTGTGGTAGCGAAAAACCGTGGTGAACCGGGGCGTTTGCTGCCCTGCCTCGTAGCGCAGGTGTGTGTCCATGCGCGGGGTGTTCACAATCTTGTTGGGGTTGAAGATGTTATGCGGGTCCCAGGTGTATTTTATCTGCCGCAGTAGCTGGTAGTTTCTATCGCCAATCATTTGCGGTATAAACTCGCCGCGCAACCTGCCATCGCCGTGCTCGCCGCTGAGCGATCCGTTGTATTTTTTTACCAGTGTGGCAATTTCTTCTGCTATCACCCTGAACAGGCGCTGGCCTTCATCGGTTTTCAGGTTGATGATGGGGCGCAGGTGCAGCTCGCCGCTGCCGGCATGGGCGTAGTGCACGCTATACAGGCCATGTTTTTTCAGTATTTCGTTGAAGTCGGCAATGTATTGAGGCAGGTCGTTTACATCCACGGCCGTGTCTTCTATAACGGGTACCGCCTTGTCGTCGCCAGGCAGGTTGCCCAGTAGGCCCAGACCCGCTTTGCGCAGGCTCCATATTTTTTTGGTATCGTTGCCCCACAGCAGCGGAAAGTGGTAGCCCAGCCCGGCAGCCCGCATATCGGCTTCGGCTTTTGCTGCCATAGCTACTACTTCTTCCTTTGTTTCCGCAGCATATTCTACCACCAAAATGGCGCCGGGGTCGCCCTGCACAAAAAAGCGGTTTTTGCTTTGCTCAATATTGTCTTTAGTGCACTCCAATATATAATGGTCAATAAGTTCGCAGGCGCGGGGCTGATATTGCAGGGCTATCAGGTTGGCACGCAGGCTTTCGTCTATGGTGTTGAAATGCACGCACAGCAACCCGCTTACCGGTGGTGGCAGGGGCACCAGGTTCAACTTTATTTCGGTTATGAAGCACAGGGTGCCTTCGCTGCCGGCTATCAGGCTGCAAAAGTTGAACGGAGGGCCTCCGGCGGTAAACGGCTCCGTTTCCACCAACAGGTCTACCGCATAGCCGGTATTGCGGCGCTCCACGCTTCGTTTGGGAAACTGCTTGCGTATTTCCTCCTGGTTTTCGTAGTTGCCCAGCAGGCTGCGCAGGTTGCGGTACACAGCGCCTTCCAGCGTATTGAGTTCGCATTTGGCATGAAAGTCGTCGGTGCTAAGGGCGCCAAATACGGCCTCGCTGCCATCGCTCAGGATGGCCTTTACCTCAAGGGTATGTTCGCGGGTGCTGCGGTACACCACGCTGTTGCTGCCGCAACTGTTGTTGCCCACCATGCCGCCTATCATGGCGCGGTTGGCGGTGCTTGTTTCGGGGCCAAACAGCAGACCATGGGGCATCAGGAAGAAATTCAGGTCGTCGCGGATAACGCCGGGCTGCACCCGTACCCAGTCTTCTTGGGTATTCAGTTCCAGGATGCGGGTAAAATGGCGGCTCACATCTACCACGATGCCGTTGCCCACTACCTGCCCGGCCAGCGAGGTGCCGGCAGTGCGGGGTATTAGCGAAGTATGGTGCTCTGCGGCAAAACGAATGAGCGTTTTGAGATCGGCTTCCGATTTTGGAATGGCTACAGCCAGCGGCATTTCGCGGTAGGCACTTGCATCGGTGGCGTACAGCAGGCGCATAGCCTGGTCGTAGTGCAGTTCGCCTTCGAGTTGGCCAGCCAGTATGTTGAGTTGTTCGTTGGTAATGATTCTCACGGTTTGCGAAGGTACTGGCAGCGGCAGGCATAGCCAACTGGCAGATGTGTGAGATTACACGAAATGCATGTTAATCTATTCAGGAGGTATATACGAGCCCTATCAGTCATTTGGTAGGGTAAGGAAAACTACGCTCTTCAGCAGACTGTCATTTGCGATTATGCACTTTTCAGAAGATTATATTCCGAACAAAGCACCCTCCTGAAATCATCCTGCCTAAACCAAAGGGTGGGCGTGCCCGCGCAACATCAGCCTGCTTACCTTAGCAATCTTTGTAAAACTCCTTCATGAAACCAATAATTGCAGGCAGCGTACTACTGCTCATTATGCTGTGTACCCGCTTGCCTACGTATGCACAAAACAGGCCCGGCCCCAATGTTATTTACATCTATGCCGACGACCTGGGCTATGGCGAACTCGGTTGCTACGGCCAGCAAAAGATTAGCACACCGCACCTGGACCAAATGGCTGCCGAGGGTATGCGTTTTACCCAGCATTATGCCGGCGCGCCGGTATGTGCCCCCTCGCGCTGCATGCTGCTAACAGGCAGGCACCCTGGGCATAGCTACATACGGGGCAATTACGAGCTTGGCGGTTTTGCAGACAGCCTGGAGGGCGGACAGATGCCCCTGCCGGAGGGCACCTTTACCCTGGGCCACCTGATGAAAAAAGCCGGCTACACCACCGCCGTAGTGGGTAAATGGGGCCTGGGCATGATCAACACTACCGGCCACCCGCTTCGGCAGGGCTTCGACTATTTCTACGGCCTGCTCGACCAAAAACAGGCACACAACTACTACCCCACCCACCTGTGGGAAAACGAGCGCTGGGACACGCTGCGTAACCCGGCCTTTACCGTTCACCGCCGCATAGATCCTGCCAAAGCTATCGATGCTGATTTTGAAGCCTTTAAAGGCAAGGATTATGCCCCGGAAAAAATGACCGAAAAGGCAATGGCCTTTATGGAAAAAAACCGCAGCAAGCCCTTTTTCCTGTACCTGGCTTACCCGCTGCCACACCTGGCCCTGCAGGCCCCCGATAGCTGGGTGCAGCCATACATCGGAAAATTTGACGAGAAGCCCTATTATGGCCAAAATGGCTATGCGCCCGCCAAATACCCGCTAAGCACCTATGCCGCCATGATAACCGGGCTGGATGCACAGGTAGGCCGCATTATGGAAAAACTAAAACAGCTGGGCCTGGATGATAACACTCTTGTATGCTTTAGCAGCGATAACGGCGCCACATTTACCGGTGGAGTACACAGAGCTTTTTTTAACAGCAATGGCCCATTGCGCGGGGGCAAAATGGAGGTTTTTGAAGGCGGCATCCGCGTGCCCCTTATTGTGCGCTGGAAGGGTAAGGTGCAAGCAGGCAGTACAAGCAACTTTCCCAGCACCCAATATGATATCCTGGCTACCCTTGCCGGGCTTATCGGACAGAAAGCCCCGCCCAATGATGGCATAACCCTGCTGCCCGAACTGCTGCACTATCGCGGCCTGCCACCCCGGCACGAGTACCTGTATTTTGAATACCCCGAAAACGGTGGTCAGCTTGCTGTACGCATGGACAACTGGAAGGGTGTGAAACTGCAGGTGCGCCAACAGCCGGAAAACCCTTGGATGCTTTTTGACCTGGACAAGGACGCCGGTGAGACAACCGATATCAGCGCACAATACCCTTATATCATAAAGCGCTTTAACGAAATTGTGCAGCGCGAACACACGCAAAGCCATATTCGCGAATGGGAATTTGTAAAACCAAAATTTGATGTGAAGCAAATTAATAAGTGACCCACATGAATAAAACTAAAATTGTATTTATCGCAGTTCAACTGTGTATTGCCTTCCTGCTTTTTACAGAAAACTTACAAAGCCAAAAGGCCGCCCACAGCTTTACCCTTGGCAAGCAGGACTTTTTGCTCGATGGCAAACCTTACCAGATGATTGCCGGCGAAATGCACCCAGCCAGGGTACCCCGCGAGTATTGGCGCCACCGCATACAGATGATCAAGGCTATGGGTTGCAACACGGTGGCCGCTTACATTTTCTGGAACTACCACGAGGTAACGGAGGGCGTGTTCGATTTTAGAACCGGCAACCGCGATATTGCTGCATTTGTGCGCCTGTGCCAGCAGGAAGGCATGTGGGTGCTGTTCAGGCCCGGGCCCTATGTGTGTGCCGAGTGGGATTTTGGCGGCCTGCCCACCTACTTGCTCAAGATTCCCGACATCAAGATTCGCTGCATGGACCCGCGCTATATGAAGGCAGCCAACCGATATATTACCCGCCTGGCACAAGAAATTAAGCCACTGCAGGTAACGCAGGGTGGCCCCATTTTGATGGTGCAGGTAGAAAACGAATATGGATCGTATGGAAACGACAAGCAATATATGGAAGCCTTGGCTACAACCTGGCGCAAGCAGGGCATCAACGTGCCTTTTTACACCGCCGACGGCCCCACGCCTTACATGCTTGATGCCGGCACAATAACCGGGGCAGCCCTTGGCCTCGACAGCGGCAGCGACTCGGCAGCCTTTGCGCAGGCTACGCGCCACAACCCCAACGTGCCCTCGTTTAGCAGCGAAAGCTACCCCGGTTGGCTTACCCACTGGGGCGAAAAATGGGCAAGACCCGATACCAACAGCCTGAGGCGGGAAATGGAGTTCCTGCTGGCTAATAAAAAATCGTTCAATTTTTATGTGATTCACGGTGGTACCAACTTTGGCTACACAGCCGGTGCCAACGCTTTTTCGCCCACGCAGTACCAGCCCGACCTTACCAGCTACGACTACGATGCACCAATTGATGAAAGCGGCAATGCCACCGCCAAATACCATATGCTGCGCAGGCTGATAGCACAGTACACAGGCGTGCAACCGCCACCTATACCGGCGCCAATAGCGCATATGGCCATATCCGCCATTACGCTGCGCAAAACACACAACCTGTTTGACTACAAGCTGCCTTCGGTAAGAACGCCGCAGCCACAGCCCATGGAAAACTTCGGGCAAAACCAAGGGCTCATTTTATATAAAACAAAACTGATAGGTCACAAAAGCGGTACCCTAAAAATTTGGGAGCCGCACGACTATGCCCTGGTGTACCTCAACGGCAAGTTTATAGACACCGTGTACCGCGACGGTGGCAACTGGGAAGTGAAGCTGCCCAAAACAGATGTGAAAGACCCTGACCTGACCATTGTGGTAGAAGGCATGGGGCATATCAACTTTGCCCAGTTTATGATAGACCGAAAAGGCATTACCGACCGGGTAACGCTCAACGGCATGACGCTGATGAACTGGGAGACTACCTTAATAGCACTTGATGAAGCATTTCTTCAAAAGCAAAAAACAGCTACAACAGGCAATGTGGCAGCCGATGGAAAGTTGAACTTCTTTGCCGGCAGTTTTGACCTGGCCGAGCCCGCCGACACGTATTTAGACATGAGCGGCTATACCAAAGGCGTACTGTTTGTAAACGGCCACAACCTGGGCCGCTACTGGTACCTGGGCCCGCAAAAGCGGCTATTTTGCCCGGCAACCTGGCTAAAAAAGGGGAAGAATGAAATCGTAGTGTTTGACTTGGTGCAGGACGAGGCAAAAACAGTGAGCGGGTTTGCCAGCATGGAATAGTGCTTTGGTAAAATGCAGTGTAAACCACAAAACTTTTAAAACCACGAAGGCGGAAAGGTACGAAGAGGCACGAATGTATTACGATATGAACTTGTTTAGCGATATACGATACACATGCGTTTTCTTCTTCATGCTTTTATGCGTTAGTTTATCATACCGCGCTGCTGCTCAGGCTGTGGTGCAAACCATTCGGGGTACGGTGGTAGAGCGTTCGCTGCAGCGTCCGCTGGTAGGGGCCACCGTGGTGCTCGCAAGGGATTCTACACACAGTACCGTTACCGATGCAAGCGGTGCCTTTGTGCTGCCGGGCATAGCCGTAGGCAGGCACGAACTGCGCATTTCCTACATAGGCTACGGCCCGGTAGTGCTTGGCAACCTGCTGTTGGAATCGGGCAGGGAACTGGTGCTGCAAGTAACTATGGAAGATGCGCTTACCGAAGGGCGTGAAGTAGTAGTACGGGGCAGGCCTGCCAAATCGAGGCCGCTCAATGAAATGGCTGCGGTTAGCGCCCGCATGTTCAGCGTGGAAGAAACACGCCGCTTTGCTGCAAGCCTCAACGATCCCTCTCGCATGGCTACTGCCTTTGCAGGTGTGTCGTCCAGTGGCGATGGCAACGGCCTGGTCATTAGGGGCAATGCGCCCAACGGCCTGATGTGGCGGCTGGAAGGCGTGGACATACCCAACCCCAACCACTTTGCCCGTGTGGGTACTTCAGGAGGCGCCATCTCCATCCTGAGTGCCAACCTCTTGGCCAATTCCGATTTCTTCACAAGCGCATTTCCCGCCGAGTATGGTAATGCCCTCTCTGGCGCATTCGACATCAAACTAAGGCCGGGCAATGCTGCCAAAAGCGAGCATACGTTTACGGCAAGCACCATAGGATTTGACGCCGCCACCGAAGGCTATTTTAAAAAAGGTTATGCAGGCAGTTACCTGGTTAACTACCGCTACAGCTTTCTTACGCTGGCGCAAAAAATGGGCCTCGACGTTGGTGATGCCCCCACGATGTTTACCGATCTTTCTTTTAATATACACCTACCCACAAAGCGCATAGGTGCGATTACTCTGTTTGGCTTTGGCGGCAAAAGCAAGCAGGAAGATGAAGCAAGCCGCGACTCGCTTACCTGGGCCAACCAGCCAGATAAGCGCACGGGCAACCTGGATGAAGCCAACACGGGCGCCACAGGCATCACACACAGCCTGAATATAGGAAAGAAAATACTTATTCGTACGGTTTTGAGCCTAAATGGCTCGCAGTACCGCGAATCAGATACCCGACTCAATCGCTACAACGGGCCACTTATTACCACGCGTAACAATCGCTTTGAACAAGTAAATGCCATCTTGAGCGTGGCTGCTATTTACAAGGCAAGCCCAATGCACCTGTTTAAGGCCGGGCTGTACACCACAGGCAAAAGTTTTGACCTGCAGCAAAAGGAACAGGTGGGTAATGTGCTACGCGACCGTGTGCTGATGGCAGGCGACACCAGGCTCACCAACCTGTTTGCCCAATGGCGCTGGACGCCGGCAAGCCGCCTCAGCATCATGACCGGTGTGCATGGGCAGCATTTTGCGCTCAACAGTTCTAAGGTAGTGGAGCCACGCCTGGGGCTGAAGTGGAATGTGGCAAAAGCACAGCAACTGAGTGTTGGCCTGGGCATGCATGCGCAAACGCAGCCATTGGGAAATTATTTTGCCCGCATCAGAATAGGCAACGATACCCTTACGCCCAACAAGAGCCTAGGCTTCAGCCGTGCTACGCATTACGTGTTGGGCTATGCCTGGCAGTTTGCACCCAACTGGAACCTGAAAGCCGAGCTTTACTACCAATGGCTGCACGATATTCCCATTTCGGCACTGCGCAAAACCAGCTTCAGCATGATTAACCAGGAGGACGACTATGCCATAGAAGCGCTGGCCAACAACGGCAGCGGTAAAAACCACGGTACCGAATTGACGCTGGAACGCTTCTGGAACGATCAGTTTTATGTGCTTACCACGCTGAGCCTTTACCAATCGGAATACATAGCCTCCGACGGCATATGGCGCAATACACGATTTAACTACAACAACGCTTCAACTATTTTGATGGGCAAAGAATGGACGATCCGCAAGAAGCGAACCCATATTGTGGGTCTGGACATTAAATCGGTGTACACGGGCGGCATGCGGGTAACGCCAATAGACCTGGCAAAGTCCATAGCCGCCGGCACCACGGTAAGCGACAATACCCGCATGTATGAAGAAAAATTACCTGCATACTGGCGGGTAGACCTGCAGGTAGAATGGAAGGTGCAGTACCGCCGCATTACCGGCAGCCTGATTGCGGGCGTGCAAAACCTGCTGGACCATGATAATGCTTACCGGCACTATTACGATGCGGCCAGTAAGAGCATCAAATATGGTTATCTGTTGGGCATCATTCCGGTGGCGGGGTATCGTGTAGACCTGTAATGCGAGAAATTCGGAGATGGAAGTTCCTTGCTCGCCTTTGGCGGCTATTGGAATTTTAATTGCGCCTAATCTTCCATTTGATTAACAATAAAAAGGGTTTAGGTTTGAATCTCAAATGCACTTGATATGTCCGACGAAGCAATTTTCTCCGCAGCCAGTGGCATTGCGTTTATAGGCTGGCTGGTATTACTCATTTTTCCTTTTCGGCCCTTTACCAGCCGATTGGTAATTGGCACTGTTATAACACTGCTGTGCGCCACCTATGCAGTACTGCTTTTTCAAACCCTGCAGCCAACCGATTTTCAGAAGTTCAGCACTCTGGCCGGAGTTACCTCACTATTGGGAACGCCCGGCGCCATGCTGGTGGGCTGGATACACTACCTGGCTTTTGACCTGCTCGCGGGCCTGTTCATAGCGCACAACGCTGCAAAGCACGGCGTCAGCCATATCGTTATTATTCCCTGCCTGCTACTTACCTTTATGATGGGCCCGGTGGGGCTGCTGTTGTTCCTTATTATTCGGTGGGCGGTGAGCAGGCAGTATTTCGCTGAAAATTTTTGAACATTATTTTCTGCTATAACCAGGTATATGCAACCTTCTCCCATCGGCGTATTCGATTCAGGCTATGGCGGCCTTACCGTGTTTAAAGAAATGGTAGCCCGCCTGCCGCAATACGACTACCTGTACCTGGGCGATAACGCACGCAGCCCTTATGGCACCCGTAGCTTCGACACGGTTTACCATTATACCCTGGAGTGTGTAAACTGGTTTTTTAAACAAGGCTGCCCGCTAGTAATACTTGCCTGCAACACGGCAAGCGCCAAGGCCCTGCGCACCATACAGCAGCACGATTTGCCCCGAGGCGAAGATCCAACGCGGCGGGTACTGGGTGTAATACGGCCTACTACTGAGGTCATAGGCCATTATACGCAAAGCGGCAAAGTGGGTGTACTGGCAACTAGTGGCACGGTAAGCTCAAAGTCGTACCCCATTGAAATACATAAGTTTTTTCCTGATGTAGAAGTGTACCAGGAAGCCTGCCCTATGTGGGTGCCACTAATAGAAAACAACGAGCACAACAGCCCGGGCGCCGATTATTTTGTACAGAAGCACCTTAACCGCCTGCTGGGTACGCACCCGGGTATTGACACCGTATTGCTTGCCTGTACGCACTACCCCTTGCTGCAGCACAAAATAGAAGCCTGCCTGCCTGCAAGTGTAAAGCTGATGAGCCAGGGCAAAATAGTGGCCGAGAGCCTGATGCATTACCTGCATCGGCATCCCAATATGGAGCAGCGCCTAAGCCAGGGTGGTAGCCGTCGCTTTTGCACTACTGATGATGCAGCCGATTTTGAAAGTCATGCAAGTATATTCTTCGGTACATCTATTCAGGCGCAGCATGTGGCTGTTTTATAAAAGTTGCCATCAATCGTACAGTTCGTGCAGGTTCAGCTTTTTTATGCGCAACAGGATGGCGCCTTTGGTGCGGCCAAAATGCTCGGGCAGTGTCTTAAGGCTTTTTCCTTCGCAAAAAGTGACAACCCAATACCTACCCCGCATGATTTTTTGGCGGCCATAGGCAACTCGATTGCCAGCATTTCAATCATATACCATTAATGCCGGTATTTTGTAATTATTCTGGCCAATATTACCGTTTTTGGGTGTAATGTGAACAACTTTTGGAATACCTTCTGATTAGATTCAACGAAGTTGCTGATGCCTTGGACAAAGATTTAATAATAGCACAACTGCAGCATCAGTTAACCTTGCAAGCGCGGGTAGTTGCTCAGTTTGAGGCGCGTATTGCCGAGTAGGAAAACAATCAGAAGAAAAACAGCAGTAATAGCAGCAAGCCTCCCGGTTCAGATATAGGCAAAGTGAAGCGCACTCAGAGTTTGCGTGCTGATAGCAATAGGAACTCTTGAGGGCAAACGGGTCATACCGGCGATAAACTGGCATTTAGCGCGACACCTGATCAAGTAATAATGCACAATACCTGAAAGGTAGAATTGGCGATAAGCAATGCGTCCTTCATATGCTCGAGTCTATTGAGGAAATAGAAAAATATACAGCTTAAGCGGATTTTGAGTCTTTCCTTCAAAGTTCTATGATGCGTTTAGCCCAAGAAAAGCAAATGGAAATTATTGGTGAAGCTGGGAATTAAATTTCCCAGTAAATCAAATCGCAATTCAGTTCAATTCAATGGCGACAAATCGTTGGCTTGCGAAATATACTGGTGCATGAGTATTTTGGTATTGACCATCAGCTTGTTTGGCAAATTATCATGGATGACATTCCCAAATTAAAAGAGGGCGTTTTAAATATTCGCCAGTCAATTGCTGATGAATAGCTGATTTTTATGCCGTTCGGCCATGTTTTTGAATACCTAAGCACTTCTTCTTCACCCCCAATTAGTCATTGGGGCTTACCACCTTAGCGGTTCAAAAAAAACTTGCTTCATGCTCGCATCGCAGGCTCATTTCACCCCTTCCCACGCCAAGGGGCCATTCCCCTTACCTTTGCCGCTCCAAATTTTAAACTACCATGGGTTTTGATAGGAATACAATTATTGGTTTTTCATTGCTGGCGGTGCTTTTCATGGGCTACTTCTGGTATGTAAGCACCAATCATAAGGCGGCTGCCGAATTGCAGAAGCGCTTCGACGACAGCATTGCGGCCCTTAAGCCAAAAGTTGATTCGGCACAGTGGCGTGCCGATAGCATACGCCTGGCACAGTCTCGCGACTCGCAGGCCGCTGGTGATTTTGTTGCCGCAGCCACCGGGCAGGAGCAACTTACCTATGTAGAAAACAACCTGATGCGCCTCACCTTTAGCAACAAAGGCGGATGGCTGAAGCAGGTGGAACTAAAAAAATACAAGGGCCCCGACAGCCAATTGGTACGCATGGGGGGCTCGGCGGACGATTTGTTTAGCTATGCCATCATTACCGGTTCAGGCCAGAGCAGCCAAACGGGTAAGCTGTTTTTTAACCCTGCCGTGGTAAACAAAACAGCCGACGGCGCACAAACCATTAGTTTTCAGTTGGCAGGGCCACAGGGCAAATCCGTTGCTCACTCGTTTGTAATTACGCCCAACGATTACCTCATTAATGCCCGAATAGACCTGGCTGGCGCCGACCAACTGGTGAGCCAGCAAACCCTGAACCTGAACTGGAATACCCTGGCCGCTGCCCAGCAAACTGATGTTAATTACGAACGCACCCAAACCAAATTGGTGTACCGTACCGGCGGCCAATACGACTATAATACAGCCTACAATGGTGTGAACGAAACGCTGGATAAGCCAACGCAGTGGGTGGGCCTTAAGCAGCAGTTCTTTAATAGCACCCTGCTCTGCTCGAACAATTTTAGCGGTGTGCAGGCTGAAGTGCTGGCCTATACAGAGGGCGATACGGCCAATGCACAACGTGTGGCCTTCATGAAAACAACCGGCCGCATAGCGGTACCGGCAGGCTCCAACGCCAGTATTCCGCTGCAAATATTCTATGGGCCAAACGACTACTATGTGCTGAAGAAGTACGACAACGACATGCACAGCATTGTAGACCTGGGCAGCGGCATGTTTGCTTTTGTAAAATGGATTAACCGCTGGCTTATCCTGCCGGTTTTCGAATTTTTGGGCAAGCTAACCGGCGGAGCAGGCGGCTGGACAATCCTGCTGCTTACTATTATCATTCGCCTGCTGATAGCACCACTTACTTACAGTAGCTACCTGAGCGGCGCAAAAATGAAAGCCCTGCGCCCCGAAATAGACGCACTTAAGGCCAAGTTTGGCGCCGACCAGCAGGCCATGAGTATGGAGCAGATGAAGCTGTTTCGCGAAGCAGGGGTAAACCCGCTTGGAGGCTGCATACCGGCTCTGTTCCAAATCCCCATCTTTTTTGCGTTGTATAGTTTCTTCAACAGTAATATTGACTTGAGGGGCGTACCCTTCCTTTGGGCCAGCGATCTCAGCAGCTACGACTCTATCCTGGATATCGGATTCAACATACCTTTTTACGGTGCGCATGTAAGCCTGTTTACCATTACAGCCTGTGCTACCAGCTTCTTAATTTCCATTTACAGCATGGCCAGTACGCCAGATACGGGCAACCCCATGATGAAGTACATGCCTTACATCTTCCCCTTCATGATGCTGTTCATTTTCAACAAACTGCCTTCGGCACTTACCTGGTACTACACCGTTAGTAACTTAATTACCCTTGGGCTACAGTTCGTAATTCAGAACTATATTATTGACCACGACAAGATTATGGCTCAGATAAAAGAAAACCGCTCAAAGCCCAAGCAAAAAAGCAAATGGCAGCAGCGGCTGGAAGAAATGCAGGATTCGCAGCGTAAAATAGAAGAAATGAAGAAAAAAACGCAGCAGGGCAAACGTTGACCAAATCTTAAAATCCAGAGCGGCCTGTTACGTTTAGGGTGGCAGGCCGTTTTGCTTGTATCCATTGCGTGCGATAAGATTCTGTAAATTGCTGCTGGGTAGGACGATTAAATACGGATAAAATGCTGACAGGTAATATGATACGAGTTTTTTCATTGGCACTGTTCATAGCGATGGCAGCTGTATTACGGGCGCAAAGGGTTTTTAATGAAGGAGTAATACGGTATAATGTAACGGTGGTAAGTGGCAGCGATCAGCCCGGTATTGCCGACGCATTCGATGGGGCTTCGCAGGTGTTTTATTTTAGGGGTAATATGGTGCGCAACGAGTTTGGCAGCCTTCTGCGTATGCAAACCATTATTTACAATGGCCGCGTGCCCGAGGCTGCCCTGCTGCGCGAAACAGGAAACGACAAGTACCTGATAAAGATGACCAAAGATCAGTGGAGCAATTTCAATGCCCGCTATGATGGTATTTTGTTTGCCCCCACCATCGACCGCAAGAGCATCCAAGGCTTCGATTGCATGAAAACCATAGGAAAACTTAAGGACGGTACCGAACTGGTGGTATGGTATGCTACCGACCTGGTGCCTTATGAAAAAGGTTATAAGCCTGAATTTGCTACATTGGCCGGAATGCCCCTGGAATATGAGGCTACCAGCGGCAAGGTTACTGTACGCTACACCGCAAACAGTATTCAGTTTGCCCCGGTAAGTGCTTCAAAGTTTGAGTTGCCAAAGGCTGGGTTTAAGATGTTGGACTACAAAAAGTGAACATATGTGCAAGCCTACTGAAATTCTTAATCAACAAGCAGAAATAAAAAAGGCGCCAATTGCTGCGCCCCTAAAATATATTCTCTCATTACGCTAAAATTTCGGCTTTTCTGGAGTCTTGAACTTCTGCTGAATTTTGTGCGAGTATGGAATAATGTAGGAAGTATTGCCTTTTTGATAAGTAATTACCGATTGTAAAGTTACTTGCTGTGGAGCTTTCTGAATGGTGTTGAAACTACCTTTATACATGATACCAGGCTGCATAAAGAAACTGAGAGAGCTGAGACTCTTTAGCTCAAATCCGTTGAATTTCAATACATAACCTTTTTTGCCTTTGGCATCACCTTTGGCGGCAAACAAGTTCGCTTGTACAAAAAACAGACTAACCACAAGTATTATTACCCCTGCGGTTGCCTTATTTTTTTTGTTCAAATGCTGCATCATGAGACGAAAGTAGACAAAAATTTACATTGCATACACATTTCTTTAACGTTTAAAAAATCATTTTGTTTTATTACTGTGGAAAAAAATGGAAACAATTATCTCGTTTGAGTTCGCATATAAATGGTAGTTTTAAAAAACCTGATTTGGCATGAGTAGTTTTCAGAACCGGAGAGAAAGAGAAGAAATGCAGGAGTTACTCCGCATTTATCAAAACCTGAAAGCAGGCCGCTCGGCTACGTTTATAGAGGAAGAGGATTTTGAGCGCATTATCGACTATTTCGATGACAAGGACGACCTGGCAAGCGCTACCGAGGCCGCTGACGTTGGCCTCAATCAATTCCCTTATTCAGCACAACTCATGTTTAAAAAGGCTGATTTGCTTATCGCAGCCAATCAGCCCCGCGAAGCGTTGAGCCTGCTGGAACAAGCTGAATTGTACGATACATCCGACATTTCGCTTTACATTTTGAAAACCGACGCCTACCTGGCACTGGATAAACCCGAACTGGCTGCACGGTTGCTGGAAGATGCCCTGGATCGCTTTGAGGGCGATGACCGCATAGATCTGTTGTTTGAACTGGCAGATGTGTATGATGACTATGAAGACTTTGAAAAGGTGTTTGACTGCCTGAAACTGATATTGGAGGAAGACCCAAATAACGAGGAAGCCCTGTTAAAAATCTGCTTCTGGGCCGACTTTACCGGTCGCTCCGAAGAAAGCATACGCCTCCACCAATGGGTTATTGACGAATCGCCGTTCAACGAATTAGCCTGGTTTAACCTGGCTACCGCTTACCAAAGCCTCAAGCTTTACGAAAAAGCCATAGATGCCTATCAGTACGCCGTAGCCATTGATGAAAAGATGGACATATCGTACCGCAACATGGGCGATGCATATATCAGGTTGCACCGCTATCGCGAGGCTATTGATGCGCTGGAGCGTGTGTTGGAACTCAACCGCCCCGAAGATGTAATTTACGAAGCCATAGGCCATGCCTACCACAAACTGGGCAACTTTGCACAAGCCCGCTTTTACTACCGAAAGGCAAGTCACCTTAACCCCGACGATAGCCGTATACATTATAAAATTGCGCTTACCTACTGTAAAGAAGCCAACTGGGTAAGCGCGGTGAAGCAGCTCCAAAGTGCCATGCGCCTGGCCAAAAATCAACCTGAGTTCAACCTGCTGATGGGCGAATGCAAAATGGAATTGGGCCTTGCACGCGAAGCTGTGCAGTACTTTGCCACCGTGGTAAGGGTAAAGCCCAAAAATGTAACCGGACGCGAACTGCTTGTAAAAGCCTTGATAGAACTGCAGGCCTGGGATGAAGCACTGGAGCAAAGCCGCAAAGCCTATGAAGCTACGGCCGGAAACCCTATTTTTTTGTACATGCAAAGTGCCATCCACTTTTTGGCAGCAAAACCCAAAGAAGCATTGGCCCTGCTGGAACAGGCCCTGCAAGGCAATCCTAAGCTATTTCGCCATATGACGGACCTGGTGCCTTCCATATTGCAAAGGCCGCAGGTAATAGACCTGGCAAATAAATACCTGAAGAAGAAGAAGCGCCAACAGCCTCCCGGAAAACAATCCGGCGAGGCCCGAACAGCGGTTGATAATCCCTTTGATCGGGATTAAGTGAAACTTTCTGTGCGGCAATTTTGCTTCCATGGTTTCATAAGGCCCTGTATGCAATACGCGTCAGCATTTGGCAGCAGTATGAAAGGCAACGCGCAGCTGATTGCCGAACAAGCAGTTAGCCACGCAAGGTCTCTCCATGTACTATAAAGCCGGCAAAAGCCACAAACCGGCCTTCAGCATTATGCTACATTTGCACCCCGCAATCGTACGGTCATTCAAAAACTGATGAATATCACCTCAGGCAATTGGGTAGGGCTGCACCTTTGCGGGCAAGAAAAAAATATAGTGTATGTCGATTATGAATTTCTTTTTGTCGCAATTACCCGAAAGGAAAACAAAGCCCCGATCAAGTGGCATTACAATGGTAATGGATAAAGGCCTGAGCATTGAGGAAGCCAAGAACTTCATGAGTGTAGGTCATCCTCATGTGGATGTGGTGAAGCTGGGATTTGGAACTTCGTTTGTGACGCCCCACTTGCGCGAAAAAATTGAGGTTTACCAGAGCTATGGAATACCTGTATATTTTGGCGGTACGCTGTTTGAGGCATTCGTTATCCGTAACCAGTTTGACGACTTCATTGCCGTTTGTCAGGATTATGGCATTACCTGGATGGAAGTAAGCGATGGAAGTATCATCATTCCTCATGCCGAAAAATGCGGCTATATCGAAAAGCTGACCAAATACGGGGTGGTGCTTAGCGAAGTTGGCAGCAAAGACGCAGCTCACATCATACCACCCTACAAATGGATTGAACTGATGCATGCTGAACTGGACGCCGGCAGCAGCTATGTAATAGCCGAAGCCCGCGAAGCCGGCAATGTGGGCATATACCGCGGCAGCGGCGAGGTGCGCGAAGGCCTTGTGCAAGAAATTCTAACGCAGATACCCGGCGAAAAAATTATTTGGGAAGCCCCGCAAAAGGCACAACAGCTCTACTTTTTGGAACTATTGGGCTGCAACGCAAACCTGGGCAATATTGCACCCAGCGAAGTAATACCCCTGGAAGCCATGCGTATTGGCTTGCGCGGCGACACCTTTCACCTGTACCTGAATAAAGAAGAAGCCTGATGCGCCTGTTTGGCCTGATTGGGTACCCACTTGGGCACTCTTTCTCCAAAAAGTTCTTCACCGAAAAGTTCGAACGCGATGGTTTTACCAACTGTCGCTTCGAGCTTTTTCCTATTGAGGATATTAGCTTGTTGCCCGCCATGCTGCAGGCCAACCTTCAGCTGGAAGGGTTTGCCATAACCATACCCTACAAACAGCAGATAATACCCTATCTGCACGATACCAGCCACTTGCCTACTGGCCTGCCTGCCTGCAACTGTGTACGCATCATCAATGGCAGACTTATTGGCTATAATACCGATGTGCTGGGCTTTGAACAGAGCTTTGCGTCTTTGCTACAACCCCACCATCAGCGGGCGCTGGTGCTGGGTACAGGGGGCGCCTCGCTGGCTGTATGTGCCGGCCTGCGCAGCCTGGGCATACCGTACCGTGTGGTAAGCCGAACCCCCGGCGATAGCAGGCTAACATATACCCACTTGAATGCTGAAGTAATACAGCAGTATCACATCATTATCAACTGCACACCGGTTGGCACTTACCCTGCAGTGAACGAGTGCCCACCCTTGCCTTACGAGTGGCTTACCCAGCAGCACTACTTGTACGACCTGGTGTACAATCCGCCTCAAACCCTGTTTCTGAAAAAAGGTGCTGAAAAGGGTGCTGCTACCCAAAACGGCCACAATATGCTGGTTATTCAAGCCGAGCACAATTGGCGGATATGGAATAGCTGAAATATACCAGTAGTGTGCGCTTTGGGCTTGCCTGCCTATCTCGAGGCAATTTTCAAATAATCCTTTGCCACCGCATCCAGCGCGTTATAAAATGCTTTACCGTATTTGCGGATGAGTGCTTCCATCAAAAACTGGTACACAGGTACTTTCAGTTTTTTGCCCAGGCGGCAAGCCGGCTTGCACAATGTTTCGCGGGGTTCGTAGTTTAAATATTCTGTTTTGCCATCGCGGCTCTTTTTTGTACGTACCGGAAACAGGTGGCAGCTAATGGGTTTTTTCCAGGTGATTTTGCCATCGTTGTAAGCCTGTTCAATGCCACACTTTACAATACCCAGCTGGTCGCGTATGGCATATACGCATACCCCTCCGTCTATGGCGGGTGTTACCCAGCCAAATTCTTTATCGTACACATAACGGCCCTGGGTTTCAAGTTCCCGAAGGCTGCGCTCGTTCAGGTAAGGCCTCACAGCATCAAATACCTGGTCTATCTTTTTTTTCTCTCCTTCTTCCAAAGGTGCGCCGGCGTCGCCATCTACACAGCATCCGCCTTTGCATTTTGCCAGGTCGCACACAAATTGCTCTTCTATCAGTTCGTCGCTTACCAGTTTGTTGCCAATAGCTATCATGTTGTTCGTTCGTTCAAATGTTCAAACATTCAAGTGTTTGAATGTTTGATTGTTTACGAGTTCAAATGTTCGTGAGTTAAAAAGTTCGGGCCCAATGAAAAGCCACACGTACTGCAACTAGAAATAGTAACAGTGCACCAACCATCCACTTCCTTATTTATGACTCCTTATTTGTTATTCACCTGCCTAATCTGCACATACTATCATCTGTCATCTACCTTTCCATCTAAACGTATTAATCATATGCTGCATGTCTTCAAGCAAAAAATCGTTCACCGGTTTTAAACTATCCTCGTTTGGGGTGGCATCAAAATAAAGTGCACCGCGCAAAAAATGATGCACAGTATCTGTAAGGCAAAACTGGTTGGCTGTGGCAGCATTGCCGCCTACCTTAAAAAAAACGCCCGATACGCCGGTTGGGGCTCGCATCAGCGAATCATCGATAGAGCTTGCCTTTAAAGTGTGCTTATAGGTAAGTTTATATGAGTTGTTGAGCAGCGTACCAAAGTTATTGGTGCCCACACTGTCGCGGTATTGGCCATTAGCACCTTTTACTTTGTATAGGGCCCGTCCGCCTATATGGTTATAGCTTATGTATATACGCCCGTTGAATTGCGGAAAATCTATATTAATCCACCAGGGGTTTTCGGGATTTTCTTCAAAGTAGCTCGTGTCGCGTAGTACTGTTGCATAGGTAGGGTATTCAAATGTGTAAGGGTAGCCTGGTTGGTCGAAAATGCGATATTGTTTGGCCGGTAAATCAATTTTGAAATAACCACGGGGCCTAGGTGTATAGGAACTGTTGCAGGCCGCCATCAGGTATGTAATCAAGCAGGCAGCAGGCAGGTATCTCATCATGTTTACGATAGAAATGTGACTAATCAAATGCTGCTTCGGGGTTCAGGCATTGCCTTGCTTAATAGTTACTTTAACCTTGCGGATGCGGTTTTTCTCCACTTCCAATACCAAAAAGTCGAAATCGCCAACGGTTATTACCTGGTTGGCAAAAGGTATTTCACCGGCTACTTCCAGTATCAAGCCTGCAAGACTGTCGCTTTCGCCGCGCACCAGGTCAAAGGTATCACTGCTCAGGCCCATCATTTTGCACACATCGTTGAGCATGGTTTTGCCTTCAAAAATGTAGTTGAGGTCGTCTTCTTTGCGGTTGCCGCTTTCCTCTTCGTCAAACTCGTCTTTTATTTCACCAATTATTTCTTCGAGTATATCTTCCAGTGTAATGATGCCGCTGGTGCCGCCAAACTCGTCGGCCACTATGGCAAAATGCACTCTTTTTAGCTGAAATTCACGCATCAGGTCTTCAATGGGCTTTTGCTCGTGTACAAAATAAGCAGGCCTTATAAGGGTATGCCAGTCAAAATCATCGCCTTTGTTCAGATGAGCAAGCACATCCTTGGTGTGGATCATGCCTTTCACTTCGTCCAGCGAACCGCTGTACACCGGCAGCCTGCTGTAATGCAGATCTTCAATACGTTTTTTAATGGCGGCAAATGTTGATTCGTAGTCCAATCCGCTTACATCAAGGCGGGTGCGCATTACCTGCTTCACAGATATATTTCTAAATTTTACGATGCCTTTCAGGATGTTGCGTTCTTCTTCGTTGGCTTCCGATTCGGTAGTAAGGTCTATTGCATGGTTTAGTTCTTCTATGCTTGCCGCTGCGCTTTTTGTGCCTATGTTTTTTTCCAGCCTGTCGCTAAAGGTAACAAAGCCTTTGGCCATTCCGTTGAAAAGCAAATGCACACCTTCGGCCAGCCAGCCCATATCTTTGGCAAAACGCAGATTGTTTTGTGCGGCAAAGGTTTTAGGAAGGAGTTCGGCTACTAGCATTATCACTGTTGCCAGTATTAACACTTTAGAGGCAAACAGCAGCCAGGGATTTTGAATGTTGATAAACTCGCCCAGCAAAAAATTGCCCAGCAAAATGATGGCAATATTAATTAGGCTATTGGCTATAAGCAACGATGCAAGCAGTATTTTGGGCTGGTGAAGCAAGGAAATAATACGCTTGTAATATGGCTCGCTTCGGGTTTTGAGATAATTAATGTCTTTAAATGAAAGGGAAAAAAAGGCAACTTCCGCGCCGGAAATGCCAAATGAGAAGAACAGAAGTACCACCAGGATAAATGCAAGCAGCGTATGCCCTTCGGCGGTAATGCTCAGCAATAATCCTGTTTGCAAGAGATAATCTGAAAGAATGGTGGATATAAGCACCTTTTAAGTATTAGTGAGCAAAAATGCGCCACAATGCAGCGCAAAATAATACATCGGCACCATTGCCGCCTTGTTGCACAGAGGCGTGTGCTAAAAAGGCAATGATTCTGGCGGGTCAGAAACGGGGGGAATATCGCTGCCAGCAAAGCCTTCGAGGCCCTCGCCGGGCAAAGGTCCCATCTGCGAATTTTCGTGCCGGCGATCCAGCATAATCAGGATTTCGCCAATTACTTCGGTGGCAAATTTCTTGTTGCCCTCTTTGTCGTCCCAACTACGGGTTTTCAGCCTGCCTTCTATGTACACCAGGCTTCCTTTGTGCAGGTATTTTTGTGCCAGTTCGGCCAGGCCCCTCCATAGCACTACAGTGTGCCATTCGGTCATACTCACCAGTTTGCCTACTTTGTCTTTAAAGGTTTCGGTGGTTGCCAGGCTAAATTTTGCCACCGCAATATTGCCTTCCAGGTATTGTACATCGGGGTCTTTGCCCAGGTTGCCTATAAGCATTACCTTGTTTACACCTCTCATAGCCTTGGTATTTTGCCTTTTTGTTTGCTACCTTAAAAGTAAGTGCAATTTCTTACATAATGTCTATTCCACAGGCAAAACTAGCCTTGCTGTAACTGCCGGTGGGCCAGGTACTGCCTTATAACGCCCGGAAATGCAAGGCCTGCTATTTCAGCTTCCGCCACCCATTGGTAGCCCTCCACAAAAACAGTTTGCTTCAATGCTATCTCCACAAACCAGGCTACTATAAGCTGGTGGGTGAGTACTTGGCAGTATGGTTCCGTAGGCACTGAAACCAATGCCCGGGCACCTAAAGTGATTGCCTTGTCTGCTGCTAAAGCGCCTACACTTTTAGGGCTCCGGTCATTTTCAACCAAGTAAAATTCAAATAGGTTCTTCCATACATCGCGGTCCTGGCGCTGCCTCACCAGTACTTTTCCCTGGCTGCTAAATATGAAATAGATAAAATAGCGGCGTTTTTTGGGTGCTTTAGCCGTTCGCACAGGCAGGTGTGCCTGCCGGTTGGTTTTATAGGCTAAACATTTAGCTGCAAGCCCGCAGGCCTGGCATGCAGGCTGGGCCGGCTTGCACACCGTAGCGCCAAAATCCATTATAGCCTGGTTATACAATGCAGGCTCGCTGGCAGGCAGCAGGGAGGCAGCAAGTGCCGTGAACTGCTTCTTGCCGGCAGGGTTATCCCATGGCAGTTCTATGCCAAAAAAACGGCTCAGGATGCGAATTACATTACCATCTACCACGGCGATAGGTTCGCCAAAAGCAAAGGAAGCAATGGCGGCAGCTGTATAGGGCCCAATGCCGGGCAGTATGGCCAGTTCGCTGCTGGTTTGTGGCATTTTGCCATCATACCTGGTTACTACCTGGCGGGCACAGGCCAGCAAGTTGCGGCAGCGGCTATAGTATCCCAATCCTTCCCATAGCTTCATCACCTCGTGGTCGGGGGCGGCAGCAAGCTTGTGTATAGTGGGGTATTGGCGTAAAAATGCGAGATAATAATTCCATCCCTGCTCCACCCGTGTTTGCTGCAGTATTATTTCGCTCAGCCATATCCGGTAGGGGTCTTTTTCGCCTTTCCAGGGCATTTGCCTGTTGTTTTCCGTTGTATTCCACCGCAAAAGAGTGTCTGTAAAAAACTGCAGAACACGTTTCATATCCCTTTGCCTCCCTGGCAAAAAATGTTTTGATGCATGCCCGGACAGGCCAAAAAAAGTGCATTCGTGGATCAAAAAGCAAATTTACCTCTGATTATTAGCCTTTTATGAAAAATAATTGGGTAAATGCGTTTTCCCGATCAATCAATTGTTTTACTTTGTAGTACCTTTTATTTCAATTTGTTCAACATGAGAAAGTCCGATCTTGTAAATCAGATTTCGGAAAAAACCGGAATTCCAAAAGTGGATGTACTGGTTACACTCGAAACCATGTTCAAAGAGGTGAAAGAAAGCCTCTCTAACGGTGAGAATATTTATATCCGCGGGTTTGGCAGTTTTATTACCAAACGCCGGGCTGCCAAAATTGGGCGAAACATAAAACGAAATACCGCGGTAGAAATACCTGAGCATTACATTCCTGCCTTTAAGCCAGCCAAGGAATTTGTGAGTGAGGTAAAAAGCCGCACTTTGGAAGCCGGCTAATAGCTGTGTGCGCCTACCTTTGCAATCCTTTTGTAGCAAAGGACATTTTAGAAACGGATGAAAAGGCAGCATTACGCAGCAATTATTGTTGCCCTGTCGCTTGTGGCGGGACTTTATTTTTTAGGTCCAACGGTTAAGCCTGGCAAGCCTGCGCCTTCGGCAGCCGGATCAGCGCAAGCCGCTCCCAGCTTTGATGCTTTTTACAGGCAGGCTTTGGCAGGGCTTACACCGCAGCGTCAGCAATATGTACAGGGCCTCGAGGCACAAGTAAAGCGTGGCGATGTGCTGGATCAGTCCATACACAGCAATCACCTGCTGGCAGCATTTTGGCGCGACACGATGCGCATACCTGCCCTGGGCCTGCATTTTGAAGCTCGTGCATCCGAATTGGTTAATACCGAAAAAAGTCTCACCTTTGCCGCCCATTCAATTTTGGGGTATCTGCCTTATGCCCGTAGCGAGGCTGAACAGGTGCTGCTGGCACTGGATGGAAAACAGCTTTTTGAAAGATCGCTTCAGCTCAATCCGGCCAACGATTCGGCGGCTATAGGTCTTGGTGGATGTATTATGTATGGTGCAGCCGACTCAGCCTCTGGCGGCCCTATGGCCGGCATTATGCGGGTACGGGCCATTGCTGACAAAGACAGTACCAATCTGTTTGCCCAATATATGCTTGGTATAGGCGGCATGATAAGCAGGCAGTATGACAAGGCAGCCATCAGGTTCGAAAAAGTGGTGGCAGCACAGCCCAATAATATGGAAGCGCTTTTCAAACTGGCCGAAGCTTACGAAATGCTGGGCAACAAAGCCAAAGCGGCGCAGTGGTACGAGGTTATTAGCGCCAAAGTGGAAGTGCCCGAAATAAAGGAAGAGTTGAACAAACGCATTGCAGAGTTGAAGGGCAACAAATAGCCCCGCCTGATAAAGAATTTATATTTATTAACCGAAAACCTCATTAGGTATGCCTTGTGGTAAAAAAAGAAAGCGTCATAAGATTGCAACACATAAGCGTAAAAAGCGCTTAAGAAAAAATCGTCATAAGAAAAAGAACAAGTAAGGTCTTTTTGCTGAAATAGTGTACCCTGCCCGTTACAAAAATGCGGGCAGGGTTCGCACTTTGTGGATGTACGCGCTGGTAACAACTTTATTTCAGATTTATCATCAATTACGTTGGTATTCATTTTAGGTGTGTACCTGCCTGCGCTAGGCCATCGGCAACACTTGCAACAGACTATTGAGGTGTACCAGAATCATTTGACCGTGTGAACAAGGAACTTATCATCAATTCGGCGCCGCAGGGGGTAGAAATTGCGTTGCTCGAAGATAAAAAGCTGGTAGAACTGCATCGCGAAAACGTTGAAAACCCGTTTGGCGTTGGCGATTTGTATCTGGGTCGCGTAAAAAAGCTGATGCCCGGGTTGAATGCTGCTTTTGTAGATGTAGGGTTTGAGAAAGATGCCTTTTTGCACTATACCGACCTGAGTCCTTACGCAAAAAGTATGCTGAAATTTACACAACAAAATATAGAATGGAAGGCCCCACAGCCCTTCGAATTTGGCCGCTTTACGGTGGAGCCCGAAATTATAAAAACGGGTAAGATAACCGAGGTACTTGGCGGCAAGCCCAACATCCTGGTTCAAATACTGAAGGAACCCATTGCAGCTAAAGGGCCGCGTCTAAGCTGCGAAGTATCGTTGCCCGGTCGTTTTGTAGTGCTTACCCCTTTTAACGACATTATAGCCGTAAGCAAAAAAATACACAGCAGCGAAGAACGCAGGAGGCTGCAAAAAATTATTGACGCCATAAAGCCCAAAAACTTTGGCGTAATAGTGCGTACTGCCGCAGAAGGTAAAAATACTGCGGAACTGCACGAAGACCTGAACCAACTAGTTGAAAAATGGGCGCAAATACAGCTGAACCTGCGTGGCGCTGTAGCCCCTCAAAAAATTTTGGGCGAACAGGATAAAACAACCTCGCTGCTGCGCGATCTGCTAAGCGCCGACTTTAACCGCATTGTGGTAAACGACAAATCTATTTTTCAAGATGCGCGCAGCTACCTGCAGCGTATCGCTCCTGAAAAGGCAGATATTGTAACGTATTACCAAAATGGATCGCCCATCTTCGATAATTATGGTGTTACCCGGCAGGTGAAGTCGGCTTTTGGCAAAACGGTAAGCCTGCCCAGTGGTGCCTACCTGATAGTAGAGCACACTGAGGCACTGCATGTAATAGATGTTAACAGCGGCTATAAAAGCGCCAGCAACAACCAGGAAGAAAACAGCTTGCAAACCAACCTGGAAGCAGCAGTTGAAATAGCCCGCCAACTTCGGCTACGCGATATTGGCGGCATTATTGTTGTTGATTTCATAGACATGAAGCTTCCCGAAAACAAGAAAAAGCTTCATGATGCTATGGACGAGTTTATGAAGCCTGATAGGGCCCGTCATAGCATTTTGCCCATCAGCAAGTTTGGGCTAATGCAAATAACCCGGCAGCGCATGAAGCCCGAGGTGAACATTAAAACCGAAGAGCTTTGCCCAGCCTGCCAGGGCACCGGCAAAATAAGCAGCGCTCTGGTGCTGGAAGACGAAATACAGAAGAACCTCGATTACCTGCTGAACCACGGCCACAAAAACCTGACCCTGATGGTACACCCCATCATGGCCGCGTACCTGCGCAAGGGCATGCCCAGCCTGCGCTTAAAATGGTGCTGGAAATACAAGCAGGTTATTGGTATAAAGCCCAGCAACAACCTCCACCTAGTGGAATTCAGGTTTTTAGATAAAGAGGGTGAAGAAATTAAGCTATAGAATACGCTACGGTTTTTTTTTGGAACACAGATAGGGCGGATAGAACGGATTTTTAAAGGATTGAAGTGCCTTCGGCATTTAGTAGTACACGCATTATACAGATGGTACAGTTGACAACGGACAAGTTGTTGCGACATAGAACTAATCCGTTCCATGTATCCTATCCGCATGCCACGCTGCATTCAACCGCAAAGTAATACACGAGGTATGCGTGGAGAACGCAAAGGGAAAGAGCGGGTTATTCAATAATCTGTGCTAAGCCACATTATCCGTTCTATCCGCGTCCCTCTTTTTCACCCGCAAGGAAATGCGGAAGGGTTGTGCAGGAGGGTGCTAACGAGAGGTAGCAGATCTAAAAATCCGCTCTAATCCGTTTTTGCCGTTTCATCTGTGTATCATCACCTATGATCTAAACACACAAAACACAAAGCCCCGCAAATGGTAATTTTACCACGTGCGGGGCTTTTTTTGTTAAGCCAATTAATGTTGCAGTTAGCTACGCTTTTATTATTGCTTGGGTGTCGGCTTGGGTGCCGGCTTAGCTGCGGGCTTCTTTTCTTCGGCCTCTGAAGCGGCATTAGGATCTTGCGGCAGTTTCAGGCCCAGTTTTTTGGCTACCAATGGTATCAGGTTGTCAGCTGGCGGAGCTATCCAAAGCCCGTCGCGCTTAAACACGTAGGTGTATTTGCCTTCGGTTACTACATTTTGAAATGCCTCGAACACTTTGTTCAGGTAGGGGGCCATCAGTTCCTGCTGCTTTCCCTGCATTACCTGCTGGGTGTATTGTTGCCAGTTCTGAAGCTTGTAAAAGCGCTGTGCCTGCTCTTGCTGGCGCTGCTGATACAGGCGGGCGGGCATTTTGGCACTATCGGCTTTTAGGGTGCTGTCCATACGGCTCAGTTCGGTAAATTCAAACTGATATTCGGGGTTAAGAGAATCACGTTCGAAAATTGCCATCATGGAGTCTATTTTTTCTACACCAGGCATGAGGCCTACCACATACTCCAGGTCGAAATAGCCAAATTTGTTGGGTTGTGCCTGGGCGCTTACATGCTGCACGCCGGCCATGTATAATCCAGCCAGAGCCACCAGGTTCATCATCAGTTTTTTCATTGCTTGCTTACCGTGTTTTTTATTGTTTTATTTGATAATTACAAGAACCTGCCTCAAGAGAAGTGTGCAATTGTTCTTAAATCATTCTTATATTAAATTTTTAAACTGACTCAAACCTGTTCCTATTCGGGCTTTACGCCAAGTTCGCGCAGCACATCTTCGCTACGGTCCAATTTTGGGTCGGCAAATATAACCGTAATGCCTTCACTCTTGTCAAAAATTAGATCGTACGAGCGGGCCGCAGCCAGCTTTTGAACGGCGCCGTACACCCTGTCCTGTATAGGTTTTATAAGGCGCTGGCGTTCTTTAAACAGGTCGCCTTCGTAGCCAAATCGCTTCTTCTGCAGGTCGCGAACTTCTTTTTCTTTGTTAAACAGTTCGTCTTCACGCTTCTTACGCAGGTCGGGTGTAAGCATTACCTGCTCTGTTTCAAAGTCGCGGTACATTTTGTTCAGCTGTTCCTGCTTGCCATCAATTTCTTTTTGCCACATATCGGCAGTGGCATCCAGTTTTTTCTGCGCTTCTTTATAGTCGGGCAGTTTGTCCAGTATGTACCGGGTATCAATAATGGCATACTTCTGTGCGGTGGCCAGCATAGCACTTAGCATAAAGCATGCTGCCATTAGCGATAGTTTTTTCATGAACGCGGTTTTTGTTATGTATGTGGTTCAATTAAATCTAAGACGGATGATACGGACAAATTGCTGTTACCAAAATGTTGTAATGGGTGGTAGTGGACATATTAATCAGGTTCAAACCCGAGCATAAAGGTAAACCTGCTGGCATCTTTCAGGCCGCTATTGGGCTGTACTCTGTCGAGACCAATACCATAGTCGAAGCCCAGCAGGCCAAACATGGGCAGGAAGAAGCGCATACCCAGGCCTACGCTACGCCTCAGTTTAAAGGGATTGTACTCCTTCATGCTATACCAGCCATTGGCTGCTTCAAAAAAGCCGAGGGCAAAAATGGTGCTGCTGGGGTTGGTAGTAAGGGGGTACCGTATTTCGGCCGTGTATTTATTAAATATGGTAAAGTAGCGGCTGGCGCCCTGTTGGTCAGGATTTACCTTGGGGTCACTGGTTTGGTACACGGGGTAGCCGCGGTGCGCCACAATATCGAAGCCAAGCAGGGCAAACTGATTGCTGAGGCCCGCATCGCCCACCTGAAAACGCTCAAAGGGCGATATTTCAAGCGAACTGTTGTAGCGACCAATAAAACCATATTTGGCGGCCAGTTTCATTACAAATTGGCGGTTGCGTTCTTCGCCATGTGGCCTGCCCAGCGGCACATACCATTCGGCCGTCATGCGCCACTTATGATACTCAATCCATTCGTACCGTTCTTCGGGTGTGTTGTACGTTTTAGATTTACCCCATACGCTCCAGGGCGGCGTTAGGGCCAGGCTGACATTAATGTTGCTACCGCTGCGCGGAAATATGGGTTGGTCAACCGAGTTGCGTGCCAGGGAAAGGCGCAGGTTCAGGTTGTTGCTGGTGCCGTTTCTAAAATCTTCGTAAAACACGTAGTCCTTCAGGAAGTAGCGGGTATAGGCCACTGTTGTACTAAGTGTAAAGAAGTCATCGGGCCATTTAAGCTGCTTGCCCAGGCCTACACTGGCGCTGCTGGTGCGTATGTACGATGATGGTATCTGTTCATAAGCCCCGGTGGTTTGGTTAAAATAGCTGGCAAACTTGGTAGTGTACAGGCTAAAGGTGAGCGAGTTGCGCCTTTTGCCACCCAGCCAGGGCTCGGTAAAGCTAAAGTTTAGGCTTTGATAGGCGCGGCCATTGCTCTGGTAGCGCAGGCTCAGCCTTTGCCCGTCGCCGGTGGGCAAGGGGTCCCAGGCTTCTTTGTGCAATATATTTTTTATCGAGAAGTTGTTGAAGGTAACGCCCACGGTACCCGTAAGGCCAATACCGCCACCCCAGCCTGCGCTCAGTTCCAGCTGGTCGCTGCTCTTTTCTTCCAGCGAGTAGTTGATGTCAACGGTGCCATCGCTTGGGTCGGGCACAGGGTTGATGCCAATTTTTTCCTGGTTAAAGTAGTTGAGGTTGGCAATTTCGCGCTGCGAGCGAATGATGTCGGTACGACTGAATTTTTCGCCTGGCACGGTGCGCAGTTCGCGGCGTATTACGTATTCCTTGGTTTTGTCGTTACCGGTAATATTCACATTTTTAATGGTAGCCTGCGGACCTTCTAAAATGCGTATTTCGTGGTCTATGGTATCGTTGTACACGGCAGTTTCGGTAGCCTCGGCCCTAAAAAACAGGTAGCCATCGTCCATGTAAATGGCGCTGATGTCCACGCTGCCATCGGCGCTCATTTTTTTGCCCAACCGCTTGTCAAGGGTTTCCTTGTTATATATGTCGCCCTTTTTAATACCCACTAGGTCGCGCAGGGTACTATCATTGTATTTGGTATTGCCCCTAAACGTGAGGTTGCCAAAATAGTAGCGGTGCCCTTCGTCAACCCTTAGTTCCAAATTCAGGTTACCCGATGAGTTGTTGTAGCTGGTATCCTGCACCACGCGGGCATCGCGGTAGCCTTGGGCATTGTAATAGTCCACTACCTTTTCTTTATCTTCTTCGTACTTTTTTTCATTGAATTTTGCGCTGCCAAACTTAAAGCGGAAGTAGGGGTCCAAGTGGTCGAGCAGGCGGGTGGGCTGCAGGTAGCCCTGCCACTCCAGCACCTCGTAGCCGCGAAGTTTCTTGTTTTCGGCCAGGTAGGGGGTGTCCATTGCAGGAAACAAGGTAAATCGGCTCATTTCCTTGGTTCCTTTCATTTTGCGCTTCAGCGTAATGTCGTCTGCGGCCTCATTGTCGGCAAAATAAATATTGCCAATTTTAACCTTGCTGCCTTTGTTCACATTAAAAACGAGGTCAATAGCGTTTTCGCGATTGGGTACTGCCATCTCCTCTACCACCGTTGTCACATTACGAAAGCCTTTTTCGCTGTAGAAGTTGGAAATTTGCTCAATGGCAATTTGTTTCATGTGGTCGGTAACAATGCGGCCGGCTACGAGGCCCGTTTTGCCGTTCAAATCGTCGGCATCAGTCTTTTTTATGCCTACAAAGGTGAATTTGTTCAGCCTGGGCCGCTCCTTCACTTCAATTTCAATGTGCAGTTTGTTGGGCTTTTCCAGCCGGGTAACATAAATAGTTACGTTGCTGAAATAGTTTTGACCCCACAGGTTGGTGATGGCTTTACCAAAGTTGTCTCCCCCGGGTATCATAATTTTTTCGCCCACCGTAATGTTGGCAACCGAGATAAGCAGGGCGTTATCAAAAAATTTGTTTCCCGAAACGCTAATTGAGGCAATCTCATATTCTTTGGGCAGGCGCTGCTTAAAAATGGCCTCCAAATCGGGGTCAACCGATGTAATGGTGGTATCTGCTTGTGCATGCACGCTAACCGTGGCAACTAAGGCTAAAATGCACAAAAGACCCAACCGCCTGATGACACCCGACATGAAAAAATGTTTCTGAATTATGTGGAAACCGGTTGTTTGCAAAGCGCGGCAAGATAGCCTGATACTTGGTAAGTGTTTGTTAAAAGGACATCGAATTAAATGGCGCAAACGCTTTACTGACGCATGTTTAGCCTGTCCCGAAGGTTTAAATAACATGCCTGTTAAGCAGTTTCTTCTGCTTCTATCTGTGCGCTGGTTTTGCCAAAACGCCGCTCCCTGCCCTGAAAGTCAATAAGAGCCTCGTACAAGTGCTGCTTCCTGAAGTCGGGCCAGCGGGTGTTGGTAAAATACAGCTCGGCATAAGCCAGCTGAAACAACAAGAAATTGCTGATGCGGTATTCGCCGCTGGTGCGTATCATCAGTTCCGGGTCGGGAAACTCGCTGGTCCACAGGTACTTTTGCAGCAGTTGCTGGTTCACATCGGAGGCATGTATGTTGCCGGCTTCCACATCGGCGGCTATGTTTTTTACGGCATTTACCAGCTCCCATCGGCCACTGTAGCTAAGGGCCATAATCAGGTTGAGGCCAGTATTGCCGCCGGTTATTTCCAGGCTTTCGTCCAGTTCGCTGTTCACGGCTTTGCTTAGCATGCGGCGGTCGCCTATTACGTGCAGCTTTATATTGTTGCGGTTCAGCGTTTCTGTTTCGCGGCGTATCGTATCTACCAGCAGCTCCATCAGGCCGTTTACCTCGTACTCGGGGCGGTCCCAGTTTTCGGTGCTAAAGGCGTATAGCGTCAGGTACTCAATACCCAGCTCGGCACAGCCTTCTACAATATTGCGTACGCTTTCCACGCCATGAAAGTGGCCAAACAGCCTGTCTTGCCCCTGCTCTTGCGCCCACCGTCCATTACCATCCATAATAATGGCTATATGCCGCGGCAGGTGGCTTTTGTCTATTTGGTCTACCAGTTCGCTCATGGGAGCATTATTTACCTTTTAGTGTGCAAAGGTAGCAAGTAGTTGGGGGCTGTGCACTACGGCAGTTGCAGTATTTAGCTATCCCATACCCTTTTTCATTAGCTTATCCGGTTATTTTGGGGCCACAGGCAACCGTGCATGGCCATGCTGCAGTTAGGGCCGGCGCCTGGTGCCGTACCCTGGCGGCAAGGCCCAAAGGCGCCCACGCACAGCACCCCTGCGCAGGGCCGCCGCCAGGGCACCAATTCCGCGCCACCCCGCGGCCCATAGGCCAGGTGCAGGGCCAGACAGCATTCGTGCTAATTGTTTTGTCTTGATTTTGCAAAGGATTTTTCGCTGTTATGCTACTTTCTTTAGCATGTTGCCGGCAAGACGGTAAGGCATCGGTAAGATGTTCTACGACAGCTTTCCGGCATCTGGCTCTCACAGTACGGCATTGGAAGAATGCCTTCGCGGCTAAACAATCATAACCAAACGACATTGAATAGGCCTTTCGCCTAATATTGCACCTCGTTTTAAGGAACACTATACAACAACAGTACCTATGGAATACGGCAAAATCATATCTGTTACGGGCATACCCGGCCTTTTTGAACTGGTGAGCAGTAAAAACGATGGCGCCATTGTGCGCTCGCTGGCCGACGGCGTCACCACCTATGTAAGCAGCCGCAGGCACCAGTTTTCGCACGTGGAAAGCATTGAAATATACACCGAGTCCGATAATGTGAACCTGGTGGAAATATTCCAGGCCATGCAGGCCAGCGACCAGGCCCTGCCCAACCCCAAAGACAACAAGGCCCTGGCCACCTACTTCAAAACCGTGTACCCAGCCATCGACCTCGACCGCGTGTACACCAGCGATATGAAAAAGATGGTGAAATGGTTTGAAGTGCTCCACACCAAGGGCGTTGAGTTTAAGCTTAGCCAGCCCAGTGAGGAGACCGAAGAGGCTGCGGAAGAGGCTGCGCAGTAAGGAGCACCTCTAAGTTTTTGCAATCCCGTTGATGTGGAGTAGGGTATAGCCCTTCCTATAAGTCCAACATCCCGCCAAGTGGCGGGTTCGCAGGTCAAAGCCCGCACGGGGTTGTTTTTGCCTATTGTTTGCCGCCGTTAGATGAATATGGGATTTGCTTAAACCGTTGCCGCCCTATAGGAAGAAAATAAGTACGAGCCACAGCCAATACCATTTCCGCCGACGGCATATCTACTCTAACTTTATCGCATGAGGATTTGGCTATTGGTCTTGTGTTTTGCAGCCGGCACCGGCAGCGCCGTGGCCCACGACAGCCTCACCCTTTTTCTTTCGAAAAGCGTGCTGCAGGCAGGCGATACGCTGGTGTTTGAATGCCGCAGCAGCCTGGCCCGGCCCAAGTTCAATACCCTGCATATAACCATTGCCGACAGCGGGGGCAAAAATGCCTACCGATACCGCTACCCCGTTTTAGACAAGTACACCACCGGCTCGGTGGTGCTGCCGGCTAAGGTGGCAGTGGGTGGCTACAGCCTTACCGCCACCCTGCAGCGCGAAGGATTTTATGTGGTAGGCTACGTGCTGGGCAAAAAGCCGCCCAAAGAAGTCAACTGCCTCATTTTTACCAAAAACCGCGATACCATGCTGCAGCGCCTGCCCGTGGGCGAGGGCGGATCGTTTCAGCTCAGCAACCTGATTTTCGAAGACAAGGCAAGTTTCCTCTTTTCCCCTGTGGAGCCAGGCGAGCGCAACCGAATGAATGTGCTGCTCCTTTCACCCATTGATTCGGCATTTACCGAGGTAGCTACCGCCAGGGTGTCCTTCACCATTGTGAAGCCTGCCGGGGCCCCCTCGGGCATTGCCGGCTCCGGCAACGCAATGGTGCTGCCCGGCAGTACACTTGCCAATGTGGAAGTGGTTGCAAAAAAAATGACTGAGAAAGACCTGTTTGAGCGGCGCTATGTTACCGGCATGTTCAACTACAGCAACTTCAGCTTTGACGCCTTCAGCGATCCCAATATAACCAACTATACCAGCGTGCTCCATTACCTGATGGGCAAGGTACCGGGGCTTAATATTGTTTTCGATCGCGATGCCATGAGCTATGTGGGAGAATGGCGCAGCGCCGGGGTAAGCTATTATGTAGATGAAATAGAGACCGACGCCGTGGGACTTACGATGGTGCCGCCGGCCGATGTGGCACTCATTAAGGTTTACCGCCCACCTTTTCGCGGACCGTTCAACTATAGCGGCAGCTCGGCCATAGCCGTGTACACCCACCGCGATGGAAGGCAGGAAGGTAGCAACTGGTACCTCAACCGCTTTGTGCTACATGGATACACCCCGCAGGATGTAATGATGGAGTAAGATGGGCGGCATAGTATTGCAACTGGTTCTATAAAAGGTAGCTGCTGGTGAAATGGTAAAAAAGTATAATTTACTTTCGATCTTTGAAATTCATTGGACTGATAAAAGCGCCATGGTCAGTTGAAAATCCGTTTTTACAGCTTCCTGCAAAGACAATATTTCTAAAATATTTGGCCAGCTCATTTTAGTCGCAACTTGCGCCATAAATTTCAGTTCTGGGAACAGCTGCCTTGGCCTTTTTGGAGGGTCAACGTTTTTCATCAAGCTTGGCAGCAGATACCACCTTCTCCGCATTCTTCCCCGCTTCCGTATCCTCCAGGTCAATTGTTACCGCTTTTGGCGCCCCTTCGGGTTTCAGCCCCAGGCTTTTGCCGTACCATTTGTCGTAGTACTGCAGCAGTATGGCAAAGCAGTCGCGCAGGTTGCCGTCCATCAGGTAGTGCATAGCGTCTTTGCTTTGCTCGGGTCCCAGCCTTTTGCGGATGCGGATGATGGCGTTGGCCAGCATTTCGGTTTGGCCGCGGCCGTAGTCCTGCAAAATGTATTGCAGGCGTTGTTCAAAAGGTACATCCAGCAGGTACAGCGGGGCGTGTTGCTTTTGCTCGTACAGGCTGCGGGGCAGGTTGAGGTCGCCTATGCGGGCGCTCTCATCTTCTATCCAAATAGCTGGACTGCCGGCGGCGCGGTGCAGGGCCATGGCTAGCAGGTTTTCAAACATCTCCTGGCTGGGCTGCGGCGGCATGTTAATATTGCCAAAGGCGGAGCCTTTGTGGCTTGCCAGGCCTTCCAGGTCTATTACGGTATGGCCCCGGGTGGCCATGTGCTGCAGCACGGCCGTTTTGCCGCTGCCGGTGTAGCCGCCCAGTACACGAAAAGGGTATGACTGCGCAAATTGCGCCAATGCCCAGCCGCGGTAGGCTTTATAGCCGCCCACCAGCGTGGCCACATCAAAGCCATAGAGGTCGAGCAGCCAGGCTACCCCCGCGCTGCGCATGCCCCCGCGCCAGCAGTGTACCAGCACACGGGGCGTGGCGCCGCCGTTGCGCTTTTGGGCATCGTGTACCAGCTTTTCCACCGTATCTATCATGGACACCATTTTGGGCCCAAAAAAGCGCAGGCCATGGCGTATAGCCATTTCGCGGCTCACCTGCTTGTAGGCCGTGCCTACGGTGGCGCGTTCTTCATCGCTAAACAAGGGCATGCTGTACGCCCCCGGTATTTGCGCATGCGCGTACTCACCCGGGCTGCGTACATCAAGCACTACAGCGCCGGGTGCCAGATCCAAAAAATCGTGTATGTGTATGGGTTGTATCAATAATGTAAAGTTGGTGCGTTCGTGAGTTTGAATGTTTGAAAGTTCGGGAGTTCAGAAGTTCGGGGGTTCAAGAGTTTGAATGTTTGAATGTTTGATTGTTCGGGAGTTATGTTAGCGTTTCAATACTGTCATCTGTCACCTGTCATTCGTCAACTCTTCAACCCGCTCAACCGCTTCACTGTCTAACTGGTCTGGCAAAACCCACCTCCTCCCTTCGGGCTACTCCCGTCCGACCGGGTCATCCGGGCGGGCCTCCAGGGAGGAGATAGCTGCACGTTCGGGAATTATGTCTCGTTTCAATACTGTCTTCCGTAACCTCTCCAAACTGTCATCTGTCACCTGTCATCCGTCAACTCTTCAACCGCCATCTTGCCATCTTGCCAACTGCCCTCTTGCCGACTGCCAACTGCCTAACTGCCAACTGCCAACTGCCTAACTGCTCACCCCCTCACCTCTCACCAACTCCTCGTTCCTATACACCGGCAGCACATTAGCCACATCTTCGCTCAGGCAGTACTGCATGTCTTTTTCCAGGCCGTAGCGGGCCAGGCGGTGGTAGTGCGTTGTTTTTTGGCTAAAGGCCCACAGGTCGTTTTTTACGCTGTGGTACAGGGTTTCGGCGGCCAGGCTGCTATCGCAATGGATGGTAAAGTATTCTTTTACCCGGCTGATAACAGCGCCGGCAAACAGGGTGTCTTCCATGTTCACTCGGTCTTTCCAGGCAGCGCAGCCCAGTATCACGTTTTTGCCTGCTTCTACCAGGTGCTTGCACACGGCGCCCAGGTTGGGAAAAGAGCCGGTGATAATGTCGCTGGCACCTTGGGCCAAGGACATGTGCAGCAATTTGGTGCCGTTGGTGGTGGTAAGCACCAGGGTTTTGCCTTCTACAAACTCGCGGGGGTACTCCATGGGCGAATTGCCATGCTGCAAGCCGGGCACCACTTTGCCATCGCGTTCGCCAGCCGTAATGCAACCCGTAGCTGCACCCAGCTCTATGCATTTGTCCACAGCATCTACCGGTATTATACGTGCGGCACCGTTGTGCAGGGCTGCGGCAATGGTGCTGGTGGCCCTGAACACGTCAATAACAACTACCACGGCATCGTGCAGGTTGTAGAGGTGCAGTAGCGAGGGCGATACACAGGTATGCAGGTGGGGCCTTTCGGTCATCATGTTGTTGTTTGGCGGCAAAATTCGGCCAAACAGGCCAAAGGCCGAAACGAAAAGGCAGCTTACAGGTTATGAGGCAGGCGGCTCACCTGCCTGCGATACCATGTACCGTTTAACCACAACAGCAGCGGAATAGCCAGGAAGCAAAGCCCACCGGCCAGCGGCGAAACGGCTAATGCCAGACCGGCTGCCAGCAGGCCTACACCCACATCGGCCAGGGCGCCCCGTATTTCCATGCGGCATTCGGTTTGCTCGTGCGCATTCAGTTGCAGGCGATGCCGCAGGCGCCAGGCATGCAGGTGCATCAGCAAAAAAGTGAGCCAGATAGCCGCATAGCCCAGGCTGTAAATAACCACCAGGCCGGGAAAATATTGCTGACCAATTATCTCGTGGCCCTGATTAGCAGCCTCGGTAAAAAAGTTGATGCCCAGCGTCATGGTAAGCAGTAGTTGAAACAGAAACTTGAGCGGGTACACGTAAAATAGCAGCACGGCCAACATGAGCATATTCAGCAGCACCACGGTAGTATCGTTAATGCCGTAAAGCCTGAAAAAGCGGTATTGCTGATACCAGAACAAAAACACCAGCGCCACCGTGCAGGCAAAGGGCAAACCGCCCAGCAAGGTAGCCTTCAACTCGTGGTAGGTTTGGGGTACTTCCAGCGCGGCTACCAGCAGGGTGATGGAAAAGGCCATTACGGCATCGCTAAAGGTTTCGATGCGGTACACCTCGCCCCCGCGCAAATGGTAGGGCTTATGTGCCCTGCTGCCAAACAACCACTGCCTGATCATAAAGTCCCCCCATTATGTTAGTAATGGCGAAGGTAGGCCGGCACAATTGCCGCACACATGAGCATAGTCATGCCTGCGTTTTGGTTGCTATATTTGAATATCAACCCCCATACGCTATGCCTGTTGAATCGCGTAAATGCCTGGCCTGTGGTAAAAATATTTTAGGCCGCAGCGACAAAAAATTTTGCAACGATTATTGCCGCAACAGCTACAACAATCAGCAAAATAGCGATGCCACGCCTTTTGTGCGCACTGTAAACAACACCTTGCGCCGGAACCGCCGCATATTGGAAGAACTGCTGCCGCCCGGTGAAGACATGACCAAGCACCCCCGCAAAAAACTAACCGATATGGGGTTCAACTTTAGCTACCATACCCACCAGTACACCACCAAAAAAGGGGCGGTGTATCATTTTTGCTACGAATACGGCTACCTGCCCCTGGAAAGCGATTGGTTGCTGGTGGTAAAAAGGGTTGAGAAATAGCCCTGTCTGCCACACGCGCAGCTTTCTGGCAGACAGGGATTTCAGTGACGCGCAGCTTTTTGCAGAATGCCCTACGCAAATGGCATTTTCACCACTTTAGCCTTCAGCAGTTTGCCACGCACATCTACAAATATCTCGCTATCAATATGGTTGTGGCCGGTGGCTACATAGCCCATGCCAATGGCCTTACCCAAGCTGGGGGCTTGTGTGCCACTGGTAACTACGCCAATGGGATCCCCATTGGCATCTTTTATTTCATAGCCATGGCGGGGTATGCCCCGGTCTATCATTTCAAAGCCTACCAGGTTGCGGCTTACGCCGGCCTCTTTTTGTGCCAGCAGGGCCGTGCTGTTGGTGAATTCTTTGGTGAATTTGGTAATCCAGCCAAGGCCGCCTTCCAGCGGGCTTGTGGTGTCGTCAATATCGTTGCCATACAAGCAAAAGCCCATTTCGAGGCGCAGCGTGTCACGGGCGCCCAGGCCTATAGGCTTCAGGCCTTGCGGTGCGCCCAGTTCAAAAATGGCATCCCATATTTTGTTGGCATTGCCATTGCTGTCTTCAAAATATATTTCTACGCCTCCGCTACCTGTATAGCCCGTGGCGCTCACCAGCACATTGTCCACTCCAGCAAATACCCCTTTCGTAAAGGTGTAATATTTCAGGTTGAGTATGTCCATTTCGGTAAGGGGTTGCAGTATTTTGCAGGCGTTGGGGCCCTGTATGGCCAGCAGGCAGGTTTTGTCGCTTATGTTGTGCATTTCCACCCCGCGGGTGTTGTAGCTGCTAACCCAGTTCCAGTCTTTATCAATATTGCTGGCATTTACCACCAGCATATAGGCTTTGTTTTCTTCCAGGCAGTACACCAGCAGGTCGTCCACAATGCCGCCGGTAGTGTTAGGCAGGCAGCTGTACTGTGCCTTGCCTGCGGTAAGCTTGGTTGCATCATTGCTGGTAACGCGCTGTATAAGGTCGAGGGCATCGGGCCCTTTCAGCACAAACTCGCCCATGTGGCTTACGTCGAATACGCCGGCGTTGGTACGAACAGCGGCATGTTCATCGTTAATGCCGGTGTAGCTGATGGGCATATTGTATCCAGCAAATTCGGCCATTTTGGCGCCAAGGGCCAGGTGCTTATGTATAAACGGGGTATTCTTCATACGGCAAATAATTGAATGGCAAAGGTAAGCGGGCGAAGCATGGCATGGGTAAGCGCCTGCATTGAATTAGGAATCTGGCATTGTAAACAATATAACACTGCCAGCAACAGGTAAAGCCATCTGATAAGCCCGGTTAGCCAATCAGGATCATTAGCAACGGCAGTTCTTACAGGCATTGCTCCGGTATGTTGACCTGCCCTGTGGTGATGCCAAATCTTAACGAAATGGGGTGAAGGATGAAGAAACGGAATAATTAAAACTTTCGGGTAAACACATGTTTGCCATGCTTGTATTCTTCCAGTTGTACAAGAATGCCTTGTTCGTTATAAATTTTCCAACTGCTGTGTTTTTCTCCCTTATCGTAAATACCGGTTTGTTTCATTTGTCCGGTGCTGTACCATTCGGTCCAGTAGCCCTGGCGGCGGCCGTTTTTGTAATAGCCTGAGTCCTTAGTCTGTCCGTTGGAAAAATAGTTGATATACATGCCATGGTGCAGGCATTGCTCAAAGGGAGGGCGGTAGGCCTCGCTGCCGGCGGGCAGGTGGGCAAAGGAGGCAGCCGAGCTGGTAAGGGAAGAAAAAACCTGATTGGGCGAATCGCCGGTGTTGGTATGCAGGTAAAAGCTGGTTTTTGGGTTAGCACGATAGGCTTCGGCTATGGCGGCTTCTATTTTGTCGGCATTGTATTCGCGTACAAAGCGCAGGGTACCGTTGGGGTAGTAGCCGCGCCAAATACCATGGGGCTTGTTGTTATTAAAAAGACCTTCATCGCGGGTGGCGCCCCAAGCATATAAGCCCACGAATGAGCCGTTGAGGCCGGCGCGGTTGGCATCGGCCACAAAGGCAAGGCTGCCATCGGTATAAAAGCCCTGCAGCCCGTTTTGCCGGGTAACCACGGAATAACCCATTTGGCTCAGGAAATTCACATTGCGCCGCAGATCGAACAGAGGGGCCGGTTTCTTATCGTCCACCGGGTCGTTGTGGGCGGCTCCCATGCGTTCGTCATAGTAGCCAACGGCCACATCATCGTATTGAACACGATCGGTGTTTTGGCCCTGCACAATGCCTACGGCGGCGAAGCAACACAGGGTGAAGTTGAGCAGAGATTTCATATATAACAATCGATGCAGCTGGTGCAAAGCTATCTCGCAATCGTGTGAAGTTATTGGCAAATAATTGTTTTATAACCTGCGATTATAAAACCAAACAAGTTGCCATAAAGGTGGTGATTTTTATGCGATCAGGCAACAATTGGGCCGACCATTTTTGGGTAGTACCATATTGCCGGTGTTGTAAAGTGGTTATGTGGGGCTTATTAGCGCCGGCAAAAGGTAAATCCGCTTTCAGCGGCCAATAATTAACAGCTTTCGAAAGTTGGCGCTGTCGCCTTTAAAAACATTAAAATCCACATATCCTGAAATACCATTTACCCTGCCCCGCTCACTGTGCTGCCAAAATTGCCATTCAGAGTTCACTCTAGGCCTGTTAGGTTCAAAATAGTGGGCAACCCATAAGGGGTAATCGTTGAACCGGGGGTAGAGATAGTTGTTGTAAAACTGGGCATTGGTGTACAAAATAGGTTTTGCCCCTGTAGCCTCTTCCACTACGTTCAGCCATTCCTGCACTTCCTCCTGCAGTTGGTTTTTGGTTAGCCTGCCCAACCGTTCTACATCCAGCACGGGGGGCATATCGCCGGGCATCAGGGTTACCTTGCTCAAAAAGTACCTGGCTTGGCGGGCGCCGTTTTGTGCAGGGCTAAAAAAATGGTAGGCCCCGCGTACGATTCCATATTCCCGGCTTTTGCGCCAGTTGCGGGCAAATTGAGGATCGTGCAAAGTGGTGCCTTCAGTGGCCTTCATGAAAGCGAACCCTATACGCACGTCGCCTTCGCGCATATTGCGCACCAGCGGCCAGTTAATGCGGGTTTGATAGCGGCTTACGTCTATACCATGTATGGCATAACCATTAGGAAGGGCTATGCCAAAGCCCGGGTACATGGTAAAGGTGGTTTCCCGGTCGGAGCGATCCGTGGAGATCCGGCCCTGTTGCCAGGCATACCACCCAATGGCCGCAGCTATGCCCAGCACCATCAATATGGTGAAGTTGCGAAACTGCCTGTTGAGCGAAGAGGTGCGACGTGGCATATGGACGGGGGGCTTCAATTACAGGCAAATTTGCTGACTTGGAAAAATAACACCTGCCAAATATGGTATGAAGGGCTGCAAAGGATATGCAGGCTATTTTTACCCCGCTTTTTTAACACAGCCACCTTTGTATTTCAACCTGAACGATACACTCAACCTGGCCGGCAAGCTTACAGCCCGGCGCGCGATTAACGCCGCCAAAGTATGGATCAGCTACCAATTGAGTAAACTTACCGGCCGGCCCATTCAATGGGGCTACCCGGTATCCATTTCGTTTGAACCCACCACCAGTTGCAACCTGCGTTGCCCCGAGTGCCCCAGCGGATTACGTGAGTTTACCCGGCCTACGGGTATGCTGCAGCAGGATTTTTTCCGGCAAACCATCAACGAAATACACAAAGAGCTGCTCTACCTGGTGTTTTACTTTCAGGGCGAACCCTACCTGAACCCCGACTTTTTGAACATGGTGCGCTATGCCCACCAAAAGGGCATATACACCGCTACCAGCACCAATGCCCACTACCTGACCGACCAGAAGGCCCGCGAAACCGTGGAGAGCGGGCTGGACAGGCTTATCATTAGCATTGACGGCACCACGCAGGATGTTTACCAGCAATACCGGGTAGGCGGCAAGCTGGAAAAAGTGCTGGAAGGCGCCCGCAATATTGTGAAATGGAAACGAGAGCTAAAGAGCAAAACGCCCTTTGTGTTTTTCCAGTTTCTGGTAGTGAAGCCCAACGAGCACCAGATAGAAGAAATAAAGCAGCTGGCTAAAGAAATTGGGGTAGATCAGGTACGTTTTAAAACGGCGCAGGTGTACGACTACGAAACCGACCCCAACCAACTGATACCTACCCTTGAAAAGTACAGCCGCTACCGCCGCGACAAAAATGGCCACATGCGCATAAAAAGCGGCTTGCAAAACCACTGCTGGCGCTTGTGGAGCGGAAATGTAATTACCTGGGACGGGCTGGTAGTGCCCTGCTGCTTCGACAAAGATGCCATGCACCAGCTGGGAAACATGAAAATGCAGTCGTTTAAAGCCATATGGCACAACGAGAACTACCGCCAGTTTCGCCGCGAACTGATGACCAGCCGTAAGAACATAGACATATGTGCCAACTGCAGCGAGGGGCTAAAAGTGTGGGAAGACTAGCATTTAATAGCCTTTGAACTAACCTATATCAGTTTTTTTGCGCAAATAAGTTTGCA
>Ga0114939_10000256_pt1 | contig 46166 bp, 32 predicted proteins | sample AshMeaCrysSpring_FD_87196 | JGI IMG/M metagenome (GOLD analysis project Ga0114939, IMG submission 87196) | Groundwater microbial communities from Big Spring, Nevada to study Microbial Dark Matter (Phase II) - Ash Meadows Crystal Spring | ecosystem: Environmental > Aquatic > Deep subsurface >...
CTAAATGGTTGCATGAAATGAGTAAGGAATTATTTATTGCATACAGCCAGCAATACAATAACAAAAGATGAACCATTTCGATTTATTGGGATTAAACGAATCACTTCAGCAGGCGGTAAAGGAATGTGGTTTTACAGAACCTACACCTATTCAAACTCAAGCTATACCGGTTTTACTCAGCGGCACAAAAGACTTTGTAGGTCTTGCTCAAACAGGAACAGGAAAAACCGCAGCGTTTGGCTTGCCCTTACTGCAACTAATAGATTTTGGCCACAAAAGGCCTCAGGCGTTGATTGTATGCCCTACCCGCGAATTGTGCGTGCAAATAACTAAAGACCTTGAAAATTTTGGAAAGCATATTCCTGGCAGTAAGGTACTCGCCGTTTATGGTGGTACCTCCATTAGCGGGCAAATAAAAGGTTTACGTCATGGCATTCAGATTGTAGTAGCCACACCAGGAAGACTCATTGACCTTATTGAACGCAAGGCAATCAATCTGGACGAAATATCGTATGTGGTGCTTGATGAAGCCGATGAGATGCTCAACATGGGCTTTCAGGAAGATGTAGAGTTTATTCTGGCTAACACGCCCAACCGAAACAGTATCTGGCTGTTTAGTGCCACCATGCCCCCCGAAATACGCAAGGTGAGCAAAACATATATGAGCAATCCGGCTGAAATAACAGTAGGCAAAGTAAATACCACCAACCAAAATATTGATCACCAGTATTACCAAACAACCGGTCACCACCGCTTCGAAACACTGAAGCGACTGATAGATTTCAATCCGGGTATTTACGGCCTCATTTTTACACGTACCAAGGTAGATGCTCAGGAAATTACCGACAAGCTTACCCGCGAAGGATATGATGTAGATGCCTTGCATGGCGACCTGAACCAGGGACAGCGCGATAAAGTGATGAATGCCTTTAGAACACGCAACCTGCAACTGCTGATAGCTACCGATGTAGCCGCCAGAGGTATTGACGTTACCGGTATAACGCATGTAATCAACTTCGAATTGCCCGATGATGTGGAAGTGTATACACACCGAAGCGGACGAACCGGTAGGGCTGGAAAAACGGGTGTATGCATGTCTATTGTTACCGCTCGCGAAGTAGGAAAGGTGAGGCAGATAGAACGCCTTGTAAATGCCCGGTTCAATAAACTTGAAATTCCGGAGGGCCGCGATGTATGCCGCAAGCAATTCTTCTTTTTTATGGACAAATTGCTCCAGGCAGATGTTAGCCATGGGGCCTACGAAACATACCTGCCCATGCTTACCGAGAAATTTGCCCATGTAAGCAAAGAGGAAGTGCTGAGCCGCGTGGCATCGCTGGAGTTCGATAGATTTTTGAAGTATTACGAAAATGCTGAAGACCTGAATGTGAAGCACAATGACCGGCGAATTGACAAAACTGCCGGTGTAAAACGTGAACCCAAAGGCAGGGAATACAAGGTAGGCGCACAGTACAAAAAACTGTTTGTAAACCTGGGTACCAGGGACGGCTTCTATAAGGCCAGTTTCTTGCAGTATATTCTGGATATGAGCAACCTGGGCAAGCATACTCTTGGTAGAATAGACATGAAAGAATTGAATAGCTGGGTGGAAATAGAAAAAGAAGTAGCCCAACATATGATTAAAGCATTGGACGGAAAAACATACAAAGGCCGCAGAATAAGAATGAATGAAGCATAAAAAAATTTCTTAACCTGAATAGATAAAGGAAAACCAACATAATATGAGTACAATGGAAATACCTGCAACATCCTTAGTGCAGCAAAAATGGGAGAAGCGTCCGCTAATTATTAGTGGCCCTTGTAGCGCCGAAACGGAAGAGCAGGTATTGCAAACCGCTCAACGTTTGGCAGCTACCGGTAAAGTAGATATGCTGCGTGCCGGCATATGGAAACCCCGTACAAGGCCCGGAAGTTTTGAAGGCGTGGGCACTAAAGGACTGCCTTGGATGCAAAAGGCAAAAGCGCTTACAGGGTTGCCGGTTACTGTGGAGGTTGCAACCGGTAAGCAGGTGGAAGACTGCCTTCACTTTGGAATAGACGTGTTGTGGATAGGTGCACGCACTACCGTAAATCCATTTTCTGTGCAGGAAGTAGCCGATGCTTTAAAAGGCGTAGATATTCCTGTACTCATAAAAAACCCAATTAACCCCGATCTGGAGTTGTGGCTGGGTGCCGTAGAAAGAGTTGCCAAAGCAGGTATTACAAATATTGGTCTCATACACCGTGGATTTAGTAATTACGGAAATACAGAGTACCGCAATGCTCCCATGTGGCACCTGGCCATTGAAATGAAAAGGCGTAACCCACACTTGATGTTGATTAATGACCCTTCGCATATATGTGGCCGACGTGATATACTGCACGATGTGATGCAAAAAGCTATAGACCTCGATTTCGATGGCTTGATGGTAGAAACGCATATTGATCCCGACAATGCCTGGAGCGATGCCAAGCAGCAAATAACCCCTGAGGTATTTGCCGCCATGCTTGATACGATTATATGGCGTAAAGAGGACGTAAACAATGAAAGCTTTCACTCTGCTCTTGAAAAGCTTCGCCAGCAAATTAACCATATTGATGATGAATTGATGCAACTGATGAGCCAGCGCATGAAAGTGGCCGACAAAATTGGGGCTTACAAAAAGGAGAATAACGTAACCATTTTGCAAACCAACCGCTGGAACGAGATATTGCATAAGGCATACGCCAAGGGCGATAAACTGGGGCTGAGCCAGGAGTTTATCACACGCTACCTGGATGCGGTTCATATGGAGAGCATCAACAGGCAAAATAAGATTATGAATGCCTGAGCCGGCCTATCAACTATTTGTGCATGAAAACCTTTAAGGCAGTTTTTTCAAGCAAAACCACTACTTTTTGGTTTAGTCATCCATTGCTGTCGCTTACCGAAAAACTACCGGGCGAGCGCTTGATAGTTGTAACAGACGATCAGGTATTTGCGGCGCACCAAAAGCTATTTAAAAAGCTGGATATCATTGTGGTGCCTGCCGGTGAAGCGTATAAGCAACAAGCCACGGTAGACAGTATTGTAGCGCAGCTTGTGGAGCGCAAAGCCGACCGAAAAACAGTATTGGTGGGTGTAGGCGGCGGGGTAGTTACCGATATGGCCGGCTATGCAGCTTCGGTGTATATGCGCGGTATACGTTTCGGATTTGTACCCACCACTATTCTTGCCATGGTAGATGCAGCTATAGGCGGCAAAAATGGTATTGATGTAGGTGTATACAAAAATTTGGTGGGCACCATCAGGCAGCCTGATTTTTTGCTCTATGATTTTAGCCTGCTCAAAACGCTGCCATACGAGCAATGGGTGAATGGTTTTGCCGAAGTGATAAAGCATGCTGCTATCAAAGACGCCCGCATGTTTTCGCTATTGGAAAACACCTCTCTTTCTAAGCTCAAGCGAGACAGAGTAACCCTTGCAGCCCTTATAGAACGGAATGCCAAAATCAAAATAGGTGTGGTGCAATCTGATGAGTTTGAAGCCGGCGAGCGGCGTTTGCTCAACTTTGGGCACACCCTTGGCCATGCTATTGAAAACGAATTGGGTTTGCTCCATGGCCATGCTATTTCCATTGGTATGGTATATGCCGCGCAAATATCTGCATGGACTACAGGATTTAAACATATGCTGAGGCTTGTAAATCTGCTGGAGCAGTATGAATTGCCCACCAATGCAAACTTTAGTATGGATAATGCGCTCAGCATTGCCTTTATGGATAAAAAGCGAGAAAATAATTCTATGAATTTTATTCTGTTGAATAAGATTGGTAACGCTTGTGTGCAGAAAATTGCATGGAGCAAATTAGACGAGAAGTTTAAGCAAATATAATTTAGGAAACAAAGTTGATGATTGTACAAGTTTCACCTGGAGCAGTGACAGGAAGCGTGCAAGCCAATGCAAGCAAAAGTGCCATGCAACGTGCATGTGCGGCAGCGCTGGTTCGCAAAGGCATAAGCATTCTGCGCAACCCCGGCCATTCCAATGACGATATGGCCGCTTTGGGTATCATAAAAAATTTGGGAGCTAATATTGAAGAACAACCCGATGGCTCACTGATCATTGAAAGTAACGGTATTTGCCCTATAAGCAATGCCTTACATTGTGGCGAAAGTGGGTTAAGTATTCGCATGTTTACACTTTTGGCTGCCTGCGCTGCACAAGAAATACAAATTACGGGAGCAGGAAGCCTGGCTGTGCGGCCAATGGATTTTTTTGACACTGTATTGCCACAATTGGGTGTGCGGGTACGTAGCAACGGAGGGCGCTTGCCATTAAGCGTACAGGGGCCTGTAGTACCTGCTAATATTAAGGTGGATGGATCGCTGAGTTCGCAGTTTCTTACCGGCTTGCTGATGGCCTATGCTGCCAGCGAAGCGAAAGATGCTGTAATAACGGTGCACGATCTGAAAAGCCGACCCTATATAGACCTTACCTTGCAGGTGATGCACGACTTTGGGCTGCAGGTGCCTGGCAACTTACAATACCATCAATTTGTATTTGATGGCATTAAACCTGAACATGCCGCTACCATTGATTATACCGTAGAAGGCGACTGGAGCGGCGCTGCTTTTTTGCTAGTTGCCGGTGCTATTGCCGGCGCTGTACATGTACACGGTATTTATCACACAAGCCGCCAGGCAGATAAGCGTATTGTAGATGCCCTACTTGATGCCGGCGGCTATGTACATGTTGGAGCTGACAGTGTGGATGTACGTAGGCAACACCTGGAGGCATTTGTGTTTGATGCTACCGATTGCCCCGACTTGTTTCCGCCTTTGGTGGCGTTAGCATGTGTGTGCCGGGGTATCACTGAAATTAGAGGATTGAAGAGGTTGAAACATAAAGAAAGCGACAGAGGCATTACTTTACAGGAAGAGTTTGCCAAATTGAATGTACAAATAGATCTTGATGGTGATATCATGCGTGTGCATGGAGAAACTGCGCTTCGGGTGCTGAATAGCACACTCAACTCGCATCACGATCACCGTATTGCTATGGCCGTGGCTGTGGCCGCGCTTAGGAGCGATATTGAAGTGAGCATCCGCAATGCCGATGCAATAAACAAATCTTATCCCGATTTTTGGCACCATTTTGCCAGCCTGGGAGCAAGATTAGAGGGTATATAAATTGGATGACTAAAACCGGGAATAGTAACGATGAATTCATTTGGCCGTTTATTCAGGGTAAGCATATTTGGTGAATCGCATGGCGAAGTGGTGGGTGTGTCTATAGATGGATGTCCTGCAGGCTTGTTGCTACGACCCGAACATTTTTACTTGGATATAGAACGTCGTAAAGGCGGGAGCCAGAAGGGTACTACGCCCCGAAAAGAAGACGATTTGCCCCAATTCAAAAATGGACTGTTCCAAAATCGTACTACGGGCGCCCCACTTACTATTTTATTTGAGAACAAGAATACCCGCGGCGGCGATTACCAGAAGCAACGGGCTATACCACGCCCAGGGCATGCCGATATGGTGGCCCATCAAAAATTTGGTGGATATGAAGACTACCGTGGTGGCGGGCATTTCAGTGGTCGCCTTACGGTGTGCCTCGTAGGTGCCGGGGTAGTGGCTAAGCGCATTTTGCAAGTTGTGTCGGGTGGTGCCATTCAGGTACAGGCAACCATTGATGAAATAGGCGGCGAAAAAGATCTGGATGCCGGTTTGGCAAAAGCCATAGAGGCAAAAGACAGTGTGGGAGGTATGATATCGTGCCGCGTAACCGGGTTGCCAGCCGGGCTGGGCGAACCTTTTTGGGATTCGGTGGAGTCGCTGCTAAGTCATGCCGTATTTGCTATACCAGCAGTAAGAGGTATAGAATTTGGTACTGGCTTTGCCGCAGCCCGCATGTACGGAAGTCAACACAACGATGCTATAGAAAATATAAAAGGTAAAACGGCCACCAATCATGCCGGCGGTATTGTGGGCGGCATAACTACTGGAAACGATTTGAATTTCCGGATAGCCATTAAGCCTACATCCAGCACGCCTAAAGAGCAAGTGACGCTTAATTGGGAAACAGGCGAAATGGAAACCTTTTCCGTGAAGGGGCGCCACGACCTGTGCATTGCACTGCGGGTGCCACCGGTGTTGGAGGCTGTTGCAGCTATAGTGCTGGCCGATTTGATGATGGTGACCAATGAAGTGCCCCGGGTGGTAAACGAGCCCATCTATCACTTAACTACGCAACATGCCTGGCAGCAAGCGCAGCAATCAGGCGCTTATGAAGTACCCGGTTGGCAGCAGGAAGGTTTTATTCACTGTAGCGATGCACACCAGGTGGCAGGGGTGCGCCAGCGATATTTTGCCGGTGTAGAATACCAGGTATTGCTTACGATAGATCCTAGAAGGTTAAATGCCAGGCTAGTGTACGAACCGGGCCTTCAGGGAACTGACTATTTTCCGCATGTGTTCGGACCAATTAACCTAGATGCTGTAACAGCTACTCAGTTGTTGGACTAATTGATACGCTGAAAGGTTTTTTGGGTTGTTGCCGGGTTTGCTACCCATAGTGTAGCTTGCGTAAATGGCCTTTCCGCTATATTGCACCCATGCATTCATTTGACCAATTGGCTGGTTTGTTTGCTCAGCATTTTGCAGCCGACCATTTCCCGGAAGAGCCCCAAACGCTATACGACCCCAACCGCTATTTTTTGCAAATGGGCGGCAAGCGGGTGCGCCCTGTAGCGGTTTTAATGGGAAACGAATTGGTAGACGACATTCAGGATGATGCCTGGAAGGTAGCTACCGCTGTAGAGTTGTTTCACAACTTCACCCTGATACATGATGATATTATGGATCAGGCTCCGCTGAGGCGGGGGCTTGAAACGGTGCACCACAAATACGGCATAAGTACGGCCATACTAGCCGGCGATGTAATGCTGGTGCAGGCTTATGAGTATCTCAATAAAATAAGCCAAACTTATAGCCAGCGCATAGTTACCCTGTTCAATCGCACGGCCAGGGAGGTGTGCGAAGGGCAGCAGCTTGATATGGATTTTGAGAAGCGCGACGGGGTAAGCATTGATGACTACATACACATGATTACCCTTAAAACTTCGGTGTTGCTGGCCGCTAGCCTTAAAATGGGCGCTATTATGGGCGGCGCTAGCAAGGGCACCGCTGATCACTTGTATGAGTTTGGCAAAAATCTGGGGATTGCCTTTCAGGTTCAAGACGATTACCTGGATGCATTTGGCGACCCGGCAAAGTTTGGCAAACAAGTAGGCGGCGACATTTTGGCAAACAAAAAGACCTTTTTGCTACTGTATGCTTTGGAAAATAGCACTGAAGGACAATTATCAAAACTCCAGGCGTTATTGGCTTCCACTCCAGCCAACAAGGTGGAGCAGGTGCTTGAAATATTTAGAGCTTGTGGCGCCGATGCCTGGGCCCTGGAGCTGAAGCAGAAATATTTTGAAACAGCTATGAACCATCTGGACGCGATGGCTATTGTTTCTTCGCGAAAAGCAGAATTATCGAGGTTGGCCAGCTTTTTAGTTCAGCGCGATTATTGATTTCTTTCATTTACAATAAAATGCATTCCTGCATGTCGTTATTCAGAAAGAAGAGTTTGAGTGGTGTAATGGCCACCGCCGAAGAAAGTCACTTGCATCATGGTGGTCAACTCAGCAGGGTGCTTACAGTACGCGACCTCACATTTTTAGGCATAGCCGCTGTAGTGGGGGCGGGCATATTCAGCACCATTGGTTCAGCTGCCTTTCACGGAGGGCCAGGTGTATCGCTGCTGTTTGTAATTACCGCTGTTACCTGTGGCTTTTCGGCTTTATGCTATGCCGAGTTTGCAAGCCGCATACCCGTTAGCGGCAGTGCATACACTTACGCTTACGTAAGTTTTGGCGAAATAGTGGCCTGGGTAATAGGCTGGGCGCTCATTTTGGAATATGCCATTGGCAACATTGTGGTAGCCATTAGCTGGAGCAGTTATTTCAACAACCTGTTGCAAGGGCTAGGCATTCACTTGCCTTTTTGGCTTACTACCAACAGCACATCGGCACAAGAGGCGTTAGCTGCAGCCAATGCAGCGCTTGCTGTGGGCAAAAGCCCCGATGCATTTACCCACGAGGTAATAAATGGTTATGCTGCGGCCCCCAATTTCATGGGTGGCAAACTTTTTTTGAATATTCCCGCCTTCTTAATTGTAGGTCTCATTACCTGGCTGGTGTACCGGGGTATCCAGGAAAGTAGAAAAAGTGCCAATGCCATGGTAGTTTTTAAGCTGTCTGTAATTGTGGTGGTAATAATTGCAGGGTTCTTTTATGTAGAGCCTGCCAACTGGAACCCTTTTATGCCCAACGGGTTTAAAGGCGTGCTTCAGGGCGTATCGGCTGTGTTTTATGCCTATATTGGGTTTGATGCAATAAGTACCACGGCTGAAGAATGTCGCAACCCTCAGCGCGATCTGCCCCGCGGCATGATTTACTCGCTGGTAATTTGTACCTTGTTGTATATATTGATAGCTCTGGTACTAACGGGTATGGTTAATTTTTCGGAACTGAAAGTGGACGACCCGCTTGCATATGTGTTTCAAAAGGTAAACCTGAGGTGGATGGAGTATATCATCAGCATCAGCGCGGTGGTTGCTACCGCTAGTGTACTGCTTGTATTTCAGCTTGGCCAGCCTCGTATATGGATGAGCATGAGCCGTGATGGTTTGTTGCCTCCTAGGTTTGCTCAGGTACACCACAAGTACAAAACGCCGGCCTTTAGTACCATCCTTACCGGCACAATAGTTGGCATTGGTGCGTTGTTTTTACCATCGTCGCTTATGACAGACCTCACCAGCATTGGTACACTTTTCGCCTTTGTTCTGGTTTGTTTTGGGGTGTTGCTGCTGCCAAAATTATCGGTGGCAACGGCCAGCAGGTTCCGTATTCCTTATATAAACGGGCAGTATATTCTGCCGGTATTGGTGGCATTGTTTTTGTGGGCTTTTCGCCAAAGGATGACCGATGCTGTAGCTAATATTTCTGACGAGGAATATCAGGAGGTGCTTTTCCTGGTATTTGTGCTTGTAGCAATAGCCACCGCAGTACTCACTTTTGTACGTCGCTATTCACTAATCCCTGTGCTGGGTGCACTCAGTTGCCTGTACCTGATGATAAAAATACCAGCCATTAGCTGGCTGTGGTTTTTTGTATGGATGGGGGTTGGGCTGCTCATTTACTTTATGTATGGGCGCTACCACAGCAAACTGGCAAAGCCTTGATGTTGAGTGTTCTGTTGTTTTTTTGAACAACATAATGAATTGAAAAATGAAATTTGAAGTAGGCGACCGGGTAATTGTGAAGCACAGCGAAGAGGAAGGCCGCGTAATAGAGATAATAGGCGAAAAAATGGTGATGGTAGATGTGCGTGGGGTAAAGTTTCCTGCATATACCGATCAGCTTGATTTTCCTTATTTCAAAGAGTTTACCAAAGGAAAAATAGTGGCGCCACCCAAGCCTGCTAAAAAATACATTGACGATATAAAGAAGGAAAAGTCCTCGCCAACTTATCAGGTGGCCGAGGGTGTTTGGCTGTTGCTGTTTCCGGTATTTAGCAAAGATGTTTTTGACGACGATGTGGTGGAAGAATTAAAAGTGCACCTGGTAAACCAAACGCATGCCGGGCTCAAGTTTCATTTTTGGCTAAATTATCGTGGTCAGGTACAAATGGAACTGCAAAACGAGGTGCTCGCGCTACGCGACTTTTATTTGCTTAACGTGCCTTTCGAAGACCTGAATGACAACCCAAATTTCGATTTTGAATTTAGCTTGCTGAAGCACGATAAAAAAAAGGCAGAATACTACGAGGCAAACTATAAGCCTCGCGGAAAGCAGGTATTCAAAAGAATACAGGAGTTGAAAGAAAGAGGCGATGCTTTCATTTCTATTCAGCTCTTTGAAAGCTACCCGGAGAAGCAGCCATTTGAAGAATTTGTAGTGCCAGATAGCCCACCGCTGAGTAAACTAGCCATGGCCGGCTTTAAAGTCGTCGCCGGCAAAAGAATACATACCGAAGATCCTCCTCCTACGGTTATTGACTTGCACATTGAAAAACTTACAGATGCACACCCCACGATGTCTTCGTTCGAAAAACTGCAGTTTCAACTGCGTTCCTTCGAAAAGTGGTTCGACAAAATGCAGCATCATTATCAAAAACACGGTTGGGTAATTCATGGCGTGGGCAGTGGCAAATTGCGCGACGAAATTCACGACATCCTTAAGATTCGTAAGGGTGTAAAAAGCTTTATACAGCAATATCATCCCTGGTATGGAAATGGTGCCACCGAAATTTATTTTGATTAGGCTTCTGTTACAGCATTTGTTAAGTGCGGCATGTCCCTACGCCAATGTTGTACCTTTGCCAGGCTACCAGCTAAGGCTACCGCTTTGATGTAAAGGCAGGGAGGAAAGTCCGGACAGCATAGGGCAACCCATCCCGCCAACTGCGGGACACGCTGCAGCAATGCAGAGGCGAGACAGTGCCACAGAAAATAACCGTTCCGGCATTGCCGCCGGAATAAGGGTGAAAACGTGAGGTAAGAGCTCACGGTTGCAGGTTGCAAGGCCTGCTTCGGGTAAACCTTGGGTGCTGAAATGCCATGTACAGGTGTGAGTATGGAAGGCGGCCCGCCTGAGTTTGCCGCAAGGCAATGCGCACCGGGGTAGGCAGATACAGGCGGTCAGCAATGGCCGTCGCAGATAAATGGTAGCAGGGCCGTGCAACCGGCTATACAGAATCCGGCTTATGCAGCTGGTAGCACACGAAGCCACGGTAGGTACACCTGCTGTGGCTTCACCATTTTCAAGGGTTGCAAACGTGGCAACTTTCTGGGTCTGCCGGGGCTTCTGCTATTAGTATTACCGTTTCGAAGGTGCATTGCGAACATAGGTATTTGCGTCCTTTGAGCAGGCGGGTGGGTGTGCCACACCAACTGCATGGCAAACCTGCAACTGCATCGTAAGCTTCAAACCCCGGCACTCCACATTCGGGGCAGTGTGCGCGCAACACCTCCGGCAGGTTATATGCAGCTTTAATAATATTCTGCTGCCGGCTGGGGTTGCGCATGGCTTTGAAGTCTGTTTCCAGTAACACTTTCCGGCTTTTGTCGCGGCTCCTGCAGGTATCAAAAGCATCCTGCAGATCCTGCCACGATGTGCAATCTTTAAATATCAGGCGCAGGCTTACAATGGGGTCGGCTGTCAAAACCAGTAAACCGTGGTTGGTAAAATCTATACCGGAGGCCCATTTTTGAGCTTCTTCCCAACTCGTTATTTGCAGTTTGCCGGCCGGGATAAACAGGCTGGTATGTCTTCCTGTAAACGTGCGGTCTTGCACAAAATCGCTGAAAACAACCAGTTCGGTATTTACGGTTACAAACGGTGCATCGGGATGCGGATAAAAGGATCCCTCGCTCGCTATCATAAACGCATAAACTTGACTGCGTGCCCGTTGCATTTTGAGCACAGCAGTTCTCCGGGGGTCGGCAGGCCTTTCCACCTCGCCCGAAAATGTGCCGGCACATCGGTATCAATAGGTAGCTCCTCCACCGTTCAGTTGGGCGATGGTTCGAATACTTGCTGAATCAACCTTGTTTTACCATGCTTGGTGGGCATGTGTATTACAAGTTCGAGATATTGATTCATAATCTAATAACAAACACCTGAGAAGTAGGTTTACTGGTAATACCTGTCAATATACTCTACTACAGCTTTCAGCATAGCCATTTGTTGTTGGGCATGGCCAAGCTGCGCTTCAATATTTATGTATGGAATGCCTTTTTGCTGCGCGTACACGCTTAGCGAGCCGTCGTCTGTGGCATTTTTTGCCTGTAACAATACATTGAAGCCCCGTTTGCTCAAATAGTCAAACGCCCGGTAATCAGTAGTGAGGATAAAATCATCTACATCAAGCTTTTTGCTTATATAAACCTTGTCGGCTTCTTTGGCAAAAACTCCCACTTTGCTGTACGAACGTATAGTAAGTGTTCCATTGTCGCTGTTGTTATGCAGTGCCACTACAAGCTGCTGACTGTCTACATGATTACGGGTAAGGTTGGTTGCAAGGGCTTTTACCTTATTCGCAGCACTGTCACTGAAGGCGCCGTTTTTGCGCAGGGTAGCTGCAAGCCCGGCAGGAGTAAAAATGCGATTAGGGTCAAATGAATAAATTGAATCGCCCAATCCAAAACTCACCATTCTTTTCTTTTGGCACTGGATGGTTACAAGGCAGCCCCGGTTGGTTTCCAGCATAAACTGCTTCATCACTTCCACGGCTGTGGTTTCATCTTCATGTACATGCACAAAGGAAATGCCGGGCATAGGTGTGCTGCAGCTTTTGTCCAGAAAAACCTTGGTGTTGCCTATAAAAAACATGTCAAATCCTGTAGAAAAGTTGCTTTGGGCGCTACCCCGGGTGGTTAACAGCAGGCTCATAGCCGCAAATGCTATTCGTACAATCCATCCTTTCATGGCGCCCAAGGTAGCTACGAAAATGTGTTGTGCTTACATCGGCAGGCATCTTTTAACAAGGAATCAAATTGGAAAAATGGTTTTAAGGGCTACTTTTGCGCCACTATGACAATTGAGCAATTAAATGATTTGAGGGACCGTGTGAGTGTCCTGAGGAGGTTTCTTTGACGTCGAGAACCGACGTGACAAGACCGAAAATGACCGCCAGCTAAGCCTTTCGCCGGGATTTTGGGACGACAACAAGCGTGCCACCGGCATTATGAAGGAAATCAAAAACAACGAGTACTGGATTGATCTTTTTAGCCGTACAGAAACGGCTGTGGAGGATTTTGGCGTGCTCCACGAGTTTTGGAAGGCCGGTGAGGAAACCGAAGAAAACGTGAAAGCTTCCTACGACGAAGCCGTGGAAAGGGTGGAAGAAGCCGAGTTTAAGAGTACGCTGAACCAGCCCGAAGACGAACTGCCTGCCGTGTTGCAAATAAACAGTGGGGCAGGTGGAACAGAAAGCCAGGACTGGGCCCAAATGCTGGCACGCATGTACCGCATGTATGGCGAAAAGCAGGGCTGGACGGTAACCGAACTCGACTGGACAGAAGGCGATGGTGCAGGTATCAAAACTGCTACGCTACAGTTCGATGGTCCTTTTTCGTATGGCTTTCTGAAGGCCGAAAGCGGGGTACATCGCCTGGTGCGTATTTCTCCCTTCGACAGCAATGCCCGCAGGCACACATCATTTGCCTCGGTATTTGTATACCCATTGGTAGACGATACCATTGAGATAGAGATAAAGGACGCCGAAGTGAAGATGGAAACGAGCCGCAGCGGTGGCGCGGGAGGGCAAAACGTAAACAAGGTGGAGACCAAAGTGCAGCTTACGCACATACCCACGGGCATTGTGGTAATATGCCAAACCGAGCGCACCCAACTTGGCAACCGCGAAAAGGCCATGCAAATGCTGAAAAGCCGCTTGTACGAGGAAGAACTGCGCCGGCGCGAAGAAGCCAAAAATGCTACCAATGCCAGCAAGAAAAAAATAGAGTGGGGAAGCCAGATACGCAGTTATGTTTTTCAGCCCTACAAAATGATAAAGGACCACCGAACCAACTACGAAGTGGGCAATGTAGGCCCGGTAATGGATGGCGAACTGGATGGGTTTATCAAGGCATATTTGATGAGTGAGAAGGAGGATGAAGTTGCGCTCAAAAATTGATACCTTTTCACCCAAATTGAATGATGGTACAACCACTTTCGGCAAGGGCTTTTTGGGATGTCGACTTGACAAAGGTGGACATGGAGCGGGATAAGGATTTTATTATCCGAAGGGTGTTTGACAGGGGATCCTGGTCCGAAATGAAATGGTGCGTGGCTAACTATGGTGAGCAACTTGTAAAGCAGGCACTACTGGATGCACCATATCTGCGTGAAGAAGTAATGCGCCTCTGCTGCGTTATATTTAATCTTGAATTACCACAGTTTAAATGTTACATCCGGAAGCAGCAGATGCCAATACCCGACGGGTTTTGAGTTCACTCATGAACCTTCCTCCATTTAATGATTTTCATTTGTGTGGCGGCACCTCGTTAGCGCTCTTGTTTGGGCACCGTGTTTCTGTTGATATTGATCTTTTTTCGCCAGTACAACTCAACAAAGACATTATTGCCAGGGAGTTGAGCAATGCGTTCCCGGGCTATAAAGAAGTTTTTACACCGGTCAGGAGTTTCTACTTCTGTTATCTCGATAATATCAAAACTGATTTTGTTTATAGCGAAGCGCCGGTCATTTCGCCATTTCTTCAATTAGAAGACTTGAGAATGTGGAGCCTTCCCGACATAGTCGCCATGAAGCTTAATGCCATTTATGGCCGGGGTTCTAAAAAGGATTTTTGGGATATTGATGAATTGCTCAATCATTACACCCTGAAAGAGATGTCTGAATTTTTCTTTTCTAAATATCCCAAAGCATTTGAAGAAGGAATGATGATGAGCCTGGTCTATTTTGAAGATGCTGATAAAGAAGTAGACCCAATAAAACTAAAGCAACGCAATTGGCCGGATATTAAAAGGCGTGTAGAGAAAGAAGTTCGGATCAGTTTCAAAAATCAATAACACCACTATGCCCTGGCTTTACCTTTTGTTTGCCAGCCTGTGCGAAGTTGGTTTTGCAGGCAGCCTTATCCTCACACAAAACTTCAGCAACCTCAAATGGTCGGCCGTGTTTGTGTTCTTTTATGTGATGAGTGCTGTACTGCTCAGCAAGGCTGTAGAAACCATCCCCATCGGCACTGCTTATGCCATTTGGACGGGGCTGGGAGCTGCCGGCACCGTACTGGTAGGTATATTTTACTTTCTGGAGCCGTACAACTTCTGGCGCATATTTTTCCTGTGCACCCTTATCATGTCCATAGCCGGGCTCCGTTATTTTTCGCAGGGCCATCATTTGCAATGAGTGTTATTTATCACCCATGCATTGAAGGTACATTGGTACCTTTGCAGCCTGTGCAATTATCATCTTTCACCGTATAAATTGTTTTTCATATGAACCTCGGTTATTTCAGTTATCCCATGCCTGCCAATGAGCCCGTACTCAGCTATGCGCCTGGTACCAGGGAACGCGAAGCGCTACAGAAAACGCTGGCCGAACTGAAGAAAAAGGAACTTGATATACCCCAATACATTGGTGGCCGTGCCATACGCTCCGGCGACAAGCGGGCCATTCATCCGCCTCACGAGCGCAACCATGTATTGGCTTACTATCACGAAGGCAATGCCAACCATGTAAAGCAGGCCATTGATGCAGCTCTAAAAGCTAAACCAGCCTGGGAGGCTATGCCCTGGGAAGACCGTGCCGGTATTTTTTTGAAAGCCGCCGACCTGATGGCTACCAAATACCGCTACCTAATAAACGGCACCACCATGCTGGGGCAAAGCAAAAATGCTTACCAGGCAGAAATTGACAGTGCGTGCGAACTAATTGATTTTATGCGCTTTAATGTGCATTACTTAAGTGAAATTTACAAGCAGCAGCCCAATAGCGCGCCCGGTATGCACAACCGGATGGAATGGCGGGGCCTGGAAGGTTTTGTGCTTGCTATTACCCCGTTCAATTTTACGGCTATAGGAGGCAACTTGCCAACAAGCGCCGCTATGTGCGGCAATGTGGTGCTTTGGAAACCCGCCCACAACCAAATTTACTCCGCGCAAATGTTTATGCGCATTCTGATGGAGGCCGGTCTGCCCGATGGCGTAATCAACCTGGTGTATGTAAGTGGCCCGGTTATAGGCGAAGTGTGCTTCAGTCATCCCGATTTTGCCGGAGTTCATTTCACTGGTTCTACAGGTGTATTCAACCATATGTGGGGGACCATTGGCGCCAATGTTGCTAAGTACAAAACCTATCCGCGCATTGTGGGAGAAACCGGCGGTAAGGATTTTGTGTTGGTGCACAAGAGTGCCGATGTGGATGCTGTGGTAGCGGCTCTTGCCCGGGGCGCATTTGAATACCAGGGGCAAAAGTGCAGCGCAGCAAGCCGGGCTTATTTGCCCAGCAACCTGGCCGACCGGATAAAGGCTAAGTTGGTGGCCGAGATACAAACCATGAAAATGGGCACTGTAGAAGATTTCGGCAATTTTATTAATGCCATTATTGATGAAAAAAGTTTCGACAGCCTCAAGAAATATATTGACAACGCAAAGAAAGATCGCAGGGCAAAGATTCTTGTTGGAGGTAATTGCAACAAGAAAGATGGATTCTTTATTGAACCAACAGTAATTGAAGCCCGAGACCCTAACTACGTTACTATGTGCGAGGAATTATTTGGCCCTGTACTTACCATATATACCTATCCTGCCGACGATTTTGAGAAGGCATTGAAATTGGTAGATACCACTTCGCCCTATGCGCTAACGGGTGCCGTATTTGCGCAGGACAGGGCCGCAGTTAGCAGGGCAACTGAATACCTGCTTCACGCGGCTGGTAACTTTTATGTAAACGACAAGCCTACCGGAGCGGTGGTAGGACAGCAACCTTTTGGTGGCGCCAGGGCGAGTGGCACTAATGACAAAGCAGGCAGCATGCTCAACTTGTACCGCTGGCTTAGCGCCCGCACTATTAAAGAAACATTCAATCCGCCAACAGACTACCGCTATCCATTTCTTGCCTCTTAAGTAATATCTAAAAACCTAATAAAAAAAGCCGGTCAGGATCCTTAATTAGCATCCTGACCGGCTTCTTGTTTTTTTAAGAATTCTTCACAAACTTAAACTCACCCGCTCACTTCTCACCTCTCACCTCTCACCTCTTACCTCTCACCTCTGAACCTGCTCATTCCACATCGGTCATTACCGGCGTGGTGGAAGAGCCCATCCGCTCCACAAAACGGCGTTCGTCTACAATAAGCCCGTTGCCGTGGGCGCAAAAATGCACCTTCAGGTTCTCTACTGATATGGGGTTGCCATCAGGTATGTCGGCAATGTTGTTGTGCAAAATGTCGTGCCCATCAATGATCATTACAAGCCCGCTGCCGATGGCCTCCATTTCGTTTCCTTTGTTTATGATCACGCCCGTGTCTTCGCCGAGGCCAAGCCCTAGGCAACTTGGGTTGGTAGCTACCGCCTGCGCAAGTCGTCCAAAGCGACCGCGTTTTTCAAAATGGCTGTCAATAATCACGTTGTCGAGCAATCCCAGCCCCGATGTCATTTTAACTTCGCCCTTCAAATGAGCCCGAGTTGCGTTGCCTTCGTAAATCATGGTGCGGCTCATGGCCATGGCACCGGCAGAAGTGCCTGCCACCAGGAATTTTTCTTCTTTCTTATACCGGCTAACAAGTGATTTTAGGAAATCGGTACCACCAAAGGTTGAAGATAGTCTTAACTGGTTGCCACCGCTCAACATCACGGCATCGCATTGTTCAAGCCTTTTCAGGTAGGCAGTATCCTGGGCATCCTGCCTGTTGCGGATATGCATTACGTTGATATTGAGGCACCCGATTTTGCCGAAAGCATCCATGTAGTTTTCGCCCACTTCGTAGGGAATGGTGCTTGCGGTAGTCACAATTTCTATGCGGGCAGTTGGCCCACCGGCCTCCTCCCTGATACGTTTCAGGATGCCCAAAGCAAAGAAATTGAGGTTGTTGCGATGAATTTCTCCTTTTTCAAGATCAGTTCCTTTGTCTTCGGCTCCGCCAATAGCTATCAGTCGTCCTGCAGGCTGCATAAGGTAGTTGGTAAATGACAAATGTAGCGCTTAGCCCAATTGGCATGGGGTAGGATAGAAACCGGTAGCCATTTCGGGGGAATGATGGTGCATAAAGTAGCCTGAAAAAACGGCAACTGGAATATTTTTCAGCCATGTTGGCCAATTGCCTAATTTTCGGCATCGCACATTATTACAAATCAAGCATTTTACGGAACATGAGAATAGTAGATATCAAAGTTTTGAAAGGGCCAAACCTGTGGAGCATTCGCAGGTCAAAGTTGATACAGGTACGGCTCGACCTGGAGGAACTCGAACAAAGGCCTACCAACCAGATCGAAGGTTTCCGGGAAAGGCTGGAGGCTCTTTTCCCCGGCATGTACAATCACCGCTGTAGTGTGGGGTCCCCTGGAGGATTCTTTCAACGGGTGGAGGAAGGCACCTGGATGGGCCACGTGGTAGAACACATTGCACTTGAATTGCAAAGTCTCGCTGGCATGGAGTGCGGCTTTGGCCGTACGCGTGGCACAGGCACTGAGGGTGAATATTTTGTGGTTTTCAACTATATGGAAGAAGATGCTGGTGTTTACGCAGCCAAAGCTGCTGTGCGCATCTGCGAGGCGTTGGTGGACGGTTCCAATTATTTGCTTGAAAATGATATTCAGTGCCTGCGCGAAATACGCGAAGACACCCGCCTTGGGCCAAGCACGGGGTGCATTGTGGATGAAGCAGTGAAGCGAGGAATACCCTTTATAAGGCTAAACAAGCAAAGCCTGGTGCAGTTGGGCTATGGAGTGCATCAAAAGCGTATCAGGGCCACCATAGCAAGTACTACCTCCAACATTGCCGTAGATATTGCCTGCAATAAAGAGGAAACCAAGCTGCAGTTGGAAGCTGCCGAAATACCTGTGCCACGCGGCACGGTAGTTCGCTCAGAAGAGGCCTTGGATGATGCTATCAGGCGCTTTGGCTATCCCCTGGTAATTAAGCCAATTGATGGTAATCATGGCAAGGGCAATACTACCAATATCACCACCCGCGAGCAGGCACTCAAAGCATTTGAAGCAGCAAAATATTACAGCCGCAGTGTTATAGTGGAGCGGTTTATTGTAGGGGTTGATTTCAGGATTTTGGTAATCAACTACAAGTTCATTTGCGCGGCGTTACGCACCCCTGCAAGCGTGATAGGCGATGGCGAGCACAGCATTCAATGGCTTATAGATGAAACAAACAAAGACCCGCGCCGCGGCTACGGGCACGAAAAAGTGCTCACGCAAATTACCGTGGACCAGTTTACCCAAAAAATGCTGGATGAAAAGGGCTATACCCTCGACACCATTCCTGCTCCCGGAGAATTGGTTTTGCTGAAACCAACGGCCAACCTGAGCACCGGCGGTACCAGTACCGATGTAACCGACTTGGTGCATCCCGACAATATATTCATGTGCGAGCGCATTGCCCGCATTATTGGCCTTGATATTTGCGGCATTGACATCATGGCCCCCGACCTGCAAACGCCCGTAAGCGCCAATGGGGGAGCAGTGCTGGAGGTAAATGCGGCCCCCGGTTTCCGAATGCATATAGAACCGAGCTATGGACTTCCGCGCAATGTGGCCGAGCCCGTAATAGACATGCTTTTCCCCCGGGGTAGCAACGGGCGAATACCAATAATTGCCATCACGGGTACCAATGGTAAAACAACCACCACGCGCCTAACCGCACACTTGATGCGCGCCGCCGGACGCAAAGTGGGATATACTACCAGCGACGGTGTGTATATTCAGAACCAATTGATGATGCGAGGCGATTGTACCGGCCCGGTAAGCGCTCAGTTCGTGCTAAAAGACCCTACCGTTGACTTTGCGGTGCTTGAAAGCGCCCGAGGCGGTATTCTCAAAAGCGGCCTTGCCTTTCAACAATGCGATGTAGCCATTGTAACCAACGTGGCTGCCGATCATATGGGACTAGGTGGCATCAACAATCTGGAGCAAATGGCCAAGCTGAAAGCGGTAGTGCCCGAAACGGTGCGCAAAGACGGCTACGCCATATTGAATGCTGATGACGACCTGGTGTATGCCATGCGCAACAATCTTGACTGCAATGTGGCGCTTTTTAGTATGGATGAAAATAACCCGCGTATCAAAGCGCATTGCTATGAAGGAGGGCTGGCTACGGTGTACGAAAACGGCTACATATCGCTGCTGAAAGGTACCTGGAAAATTAGGATAATACCGGCAAAGGATGTACCGCTTACCTACGAAGGCAAAGCAGTGCATAATATTATGAACACTCTGCCGGCTGTGTTGGCAGCATACATTTTTAAAGATGTAAGTGTTGAGGACATCAAAGCTGCCGTGCAAACATTTGTGCCCGGCCATGCGCAAACACCTGGCCGGCTAAACTTTCTTCATTTCAAAAACTTCACTTTCCTTGCTGATTTTGCCCACAACCCGCATGGGCTGCAATTGCTTTGCGATTTTGTGAGCAAACTCGATTACCCTTACAAAGTGGGGGTAATTAGCGGTACCGGCGACCGTCGCGACGAGGATATCCGGGAGCTTGGGGCAATTAGCGGTAAATACTTCAACGAGATCATCATCCGCTGCGATAAGAACCTGCGCGGACGTACTGCAGATGAAATTATTGGCCTTCTGCGGCAAGGTATTGCGAGTGTAAATTCGTCATTACCAGTAGCCATTATTCCGAATGAAAACCAGGCACTTGAGGCCATTTATGCCAATCCGGTAAAAGGGGCGCTGTACACGGTAATGTGCGATGTGGTGGCCGGAGCCCTTGATAAAATGAAAGAATTGAAGCAGCGCGAGGACCAGGCCAATGTAACCACGGTGTTGTTGTAGTAATGATAAGAGACATTGCTGAAAATTCAAACAATTTTTTTTGGCGCAATGCCCTCTGCGCCTATTTTTGCGCTCCCAAAACGGAATGATTGACCCATGGTGTAACGGTAGCACTACAGATTTTGGTTCTGTCTGTCTAGGTTCGAATCCTGGTGGGTCAACGAGAAAAGAGCGGATCTCCGCTCATTTTTTTTTGCATGTATGGTAGGGTATGATGCAAAAAATAAGCCCCGCCGATTAAGGCGGGGCTCAAGAGTTCTAAGGGCAATGCCTTAGTTTATTTTGGTAAACTTGATTGATTCATTCAAAGCGCCACCCAGTACAGTAACCGTATAGCTACCTCCAGGCAAGCGTCCAAGGTTCAGGTCTTGCTGGTTCATACCTTTTACCAGGCGGGTATTAATCATTTGCACCTGCTTGCCACTGGCATCGCGAATAACAATGCTTGCTTTTCCTTCGCCGTTGGCATCAATTACCAGTTTGGTAAGATCACGTACAGGGTTGGGGAAGAGCGATACGCTGGCGCCACGGGCATCGAGGTTAACAGTGCGGATGGGGCTGTACACAAACTCGCCGTTCAGGTCTATTTGCTTAATGCGATAATATACTGCTTTTTTGCCGAGGTTGGTTATACGTGCATCCGTGGCTTCGTAGCTGTTTTGGCTACGGCCGTTGCCCATTGCCGATACCTTATTCACCTGGGTGAAATTGCGACCATCGAGGCTGCGCTCAATTTCGAAGGCCCTGTTCTGCTGATCGTTTTCAACATTCCAGGTAAGGCGTGCATCTTCGCCATTGCGTACGGCAAAGAAAGAGAGGAATTTAACGGGGAGAACAACACTAAGCGGCACAAATGAATAGCCGCTAAACCCGCTTGCACTATTGGTTGAACCGGTTCCGTAAGTGACTGCAGTAGGATTTGTTACATTATTTCCACCCATTTCCCAAAGCAAATAACTAATGGTAGAAGAACCGCCATCAGGCAAAGATGCGAGTCGAAGTTGTGCATCTTGAATACCAGGATAGTCAAATCGAACTTCGGCAAATTCATACTCAGTGTCTTGAACAAGTGAATTAGTCACAGTTCCTGCATATGCACTAAAAAAAGTGAATACATGTGTACTTGTTCCATTCACCACTTCTGTTGTAGGAGCATTCAATGTTTGCGCAAGATGCGAAAATGTTGGCGCTAGTGTAATGACTGGAGTTGGCCGTGGATTAACAGAGCCAGGAACAGTAAGCGTTAAAAGTGTTTGAGTTACCACTCCGGACCGGGCAGAGGCTGCTTTGATAAATATCTTTACTGAACTTGGAACGCTTCCCACACGCATTGTAAAACTTACAATAGGAGCGTCCTGCGCAATTACACCCAAGAAACTTAGGATGAACGCTGAGATTATATAGAACTTTTTCATTTTTATTCTTTTTATTTCACATCTTCTGATTATGTTCCTCAAAATCTGGTATTGTATAATTAGTTAGGAAGTGCCTGCGTTTTTGCTGGGGTGCTTGGGCTACCTCCAAGAACAGTAGATACAAGGTAAGAACGATCGGGACTTAGACCGAGATAATCGACAACACGGTTAAAGTTTAAATCACCAACTGCATAGTTTTGATAATCTGAGGTATTGGTGATGTTACGGGCGGGTGTAGGTGCGTTACTTGCGTTACCCATAATCTGCAACAATTGCGCCCGGTCTGTATTTAGACCAAGATAGTTAACACTTGTGTTCAAAAAAGCATTACCTGCATACATAACATTTTTTCCGCTCACTGAAGCATAATTGGTACCAGCCGTTCCAAACAATGCACCGGCAGCTGCTGTTGTAAAGTCAAAGTTTGTATTGTTCAAACTTAAACCGACTAGTGTATTTGGATTTGTGCTTATTCCAAGGTGATTTCGATGTCTGATTGAGAATGCGTAATTGCCTGCGTCAACATTTTTAAAATATACAGGGCTAATACCGTCAACATCGACAATTGTACCATTCTTAGTAACAAAAGCTGACCTTGTTTGAATTACTGGGGCTTGAGTAGGGCTACTGAAATTCCTCAACTCCACAAATACCCAATCAACGATATTCAGGTTGTCATTGGCATTAGTAGCAAATGGCGTACCAACTGTAGTTTCTGTTACTGAGTTATTCACATGTGTAAAAGGTGATGGAGCAGTGCTGTAAGGCGCGTTACGATACGGGTCAGATGTTGGTAACAAATTATTGGTTCTGTAAGCATCCGTCATTAGCCCTGTGCCAGAATTGTACGCACCCTGCAGGAATACTTTTGGTGTAACAAGCAAATGCCTGTTCATGGCATACAAGTTTGCATCGTTTGCTCCCAGGGTTGCCGATACTGTATTACCTGCCGCATTTTGACCAGTGCCATATGCCCAAGTGCTACCGGTAAGCGTTACAGCCCTCAGGTCAGCTTCGGTGCCAACAATATCTCCATCTACATAAGTTCCCGTACCGGTAAGCGTACCTCCAGTTATTCCACTCTTTACTACATTCCACCAAGTGTTTAGGTAGGTTTCAGTACGCGGGTGACGGGTAGGCGTGGGAACGGCAGTACCCGTGCTGCGCACACCAACATACGCGCTGCTGTAAGTGCTACCTGTATTAGTGAATGAGAATGGTGTGTAATCGGTGCCGTTGCCAACGGGTACAATTACAGGGCTTGCTGCATCTGCGGTTAATTGTTGACGGGCCTGTCCGGTACCGTTTGTTTCAATAAACTTGCCAGTGCCAGGTGTGGTGTAGGTTACACCCGGGGCAATGGTCAAATTAAAACTGCCAAGTTGAAGCTTGCCTGCGGTGAACTCCAGGGCATTTCCAATTTTGGCATCTGAGTTAGCCAGAGAAACGTTAGTGGTATTATTTATCTCCAAACGCGGAATGCTAAAATTGCCCATATCGAGCGTTTGGGCCGATGTGCCGTTTAGCAATAGTTTGCCAAGTGTGGCGCCGGAACCTCCGGCGGTAATGTTGGCTGCGCTCTGCACATTGCCCTGTACAGATACCGTGGCATTTTCACCAATAAAGAAGGTGGCACCATTTTGGATAACCAGCTGCCCATTGGCGGTAAGGGCTGCGATCAAAATGCCTGGAAGTAGCAGTTGTTTCATAGTGCGGGTGAATTTAATTTGCAGATGTAAGTTAGTCAAATTTATGGTAAAATACAATGCTTTTTTTCAAAAAAGCAAATCCTTATTATTAAATGGTCGTATTGACTTAACGAAGTGTACTTTTTTTGCCTTGAAGTGTTTTCATCCAGAAACGCAATTTCATTTTCGGATAAAAATAATCATCCTTTTTCAGGTTCATAATTCCATTTTTCCCCTATGTAAAACTAATTGGGGATTAAGTATTGCGAAATACCCAATTCGGGGGATTTTTCGACCATTTTATTCATGAATCAATCTGATTCCAGCACGAAATGGCGATTCACGATCTTTCTGAAAGGTCACAATTCTTTGAAATCTGCTACATATTCGCCGTTGCGCAAAACTATGTACCAATGATTGCTTGATGACAAACTCCCAATATCCTGACTAATTGGTACCTTATGAGTTCCCGATCCTAAAGTTATGTTTTCTGTTTTGTACCCGGGAAATTTACCACTGCCATCCTGTATTTCCAAATAAACAGTTGCCTCTTTGGGCAGTGTAAGTTCTACCTGATATTGGCCGCTTGCTTCTGAAATGCTACGAATTGCACCAAGTGGGTACAGGTTATTCCTGGCCGTCACTTTGTTAAGTGCCCTGATGCCAACCAACAGAGAATCGCGATATTGATTTGTTGGTTCAGCACTTAATTGAGGCAATCCGCTGCCGCAAGGCCCAATTTGCACCCGCACAACATTGTTGCCCTGTTCGGCTATGAAGCCGGGATTGAGTTGTACGTAATCGCCTGCCTTTAGAAACACTTCGGTGTTGGCTCCGCCAAATACCGTTGCCGCCGATGTAACTGATTGACTTGCCTCATAGTATTTGTAGCCTGTAATGGAGCCGGGGGTGGCCAGGGTAGGGGTGCAGGCGCCATAAATGTCTGATTCCCACACACCACGGCCAAAGGTGACGGCTTTGATACGCTGCGCCGTTTCGTTGAGGATGAGGTCGGTTACCGGTACGCGGGGCAAAAAGTTGTAAAACGGCACCCAGTCGCTCATGCCGGCACCACGGTAGTAAACACCTATGTCTGTGCCTACATAGGCATTATTATAACTATCAATAACTATGCTGAATACCGGCACATTGGGCAAGCTGCCAGTTACATTTGTCCAGCTATCGCCGCCATCTGCGCTGCGTAGCACTTTGTTTGCAGCACTAAAGCCTCCAAATGTTACCCATACGGTTAGCGAATTGTTTGGGCGTACACCAATGTCAGTAATACGCGGAAAGGTGCCTGGGAAACCGGCGGTGTTGCTTTTTATAGTAAAAGAGTTGCCTTGGTCGTCGCTACGTCGCAGGGTACCTGTATTAGCCCAGGGAGCTGTGCCCCCGGCAATATAAATTCTGTCCACATTGCTTGGGCACGACTGTACAACCCAGGCGGCCGGCACATTTCTGAATGTCCAGCTTTTGCCGGGCACATTGGTTCCGCCACCTGTGTGTTTCCAAAATGAATCTACTCCCACATACACAATTGCCCCATCGGTGGGGTGGGTGGCTACACGGGCAAACCACTGCCCATTTACGAAAGGTGTAATGCCTACCTCACTGCCGGGCAAGGCATCAAACCTGGATACACCCTGGTTAATAGATCCATAGGCTTTGGTCGAGTTATTTGGCCAGAATGCAGCATCAAAGCCATCGCAACACACAATATGCTCAAAATCGCTGGTGGCCAATCCGCGGTATTTCATGCCATTGTCTTGTGCGCCACCCAAAAACAGGTTGTTGTCTCCTGCAAAACCTGTGCCATGATAAAACTGAGTGGTGGCTATGCCGCTCAGGCTATTGTTCGCCAGGTCGGTCCAGGTAGTGCCATCATCGCTGCTGCGCCAAATGCCTCCATCGCCGGCAGCATATAGATATTTAGTAGCTCCGTTTACCACATAGATTATATCGTGTATGTCGGGGTGGGCATAAGGTTTGGCGCCATTTTCGTTGTAGCTGGTACTGCTTGTCATGGTTACCCCGCTGTTGGTGCTTTTCCAAACGTTAAGTCCTCCGGTGTAAATAGTGGACGAGATATCGGCGTCCACCGCCATTGCTAAATCGTAACCAGATTGGTCGCTTACATCCTGGCCGTTTTCACTGCGGCCCAAAATGTTAGGGGTGGTGCTTTGCAGGGTAAAACTTGCCCCGTTGTTGGACGACCGGTATAGGCCTCTGTAAACACCCGTATCGGTTACCGGGCCCAGCAGCAGATACACTACCGCAGCGTTGCTCGGCGCTACCGCTATTTTCCCCCTGTTGTGACCACCGGGGGTGCCGGGGTTCCAGGTAATGGCATTGGTCCAGTTGGCTCCGCCGTTGGATGAAAGAACAAATCGATCGGCCCCTTGTCCGGAAGCATATACAATTGTGCTGCTGCCTGGAGCAAATTTTACGTCAAAAAAGATTCCGGCTCTTACCCGTGTCCAGCTGCCCCCGCCATCAGTTGTGCGGTATAGACCGGCAGTGGTGGCCGCCAGAATTACATTATCGTTGTTGGGGTCCATAGCCATTTCAAAACCGGCATAAGGGCTTGTGGCATTTGGAAAAGGGGCAGTTTCGCTCCAGGTGGTTCCGCCATCGGTACTCTTGAGCACGCCAACCGAATTGCGGGTGTAGCCAAATTGATTTACAAATCCGCCAAAAAAAGTGTCGCCTTCGCCAGTGAGGATATAAAGGGTATTATGATCGGTGCGACTAACGCAAATGCCCGAAATGCCAGGACTTGGCAGGTATCGGGTAGGATTGGTCCAGGAATTACCGGCATTGCTGCTGCGCCAAAGACCACCCGCTGGGGTGCCTGCATACAATATATTTGGGTTGCTGGGGGCGGCCACAAGCCTATCCACCCGGCCAAGACCCAGGTAATATTTAATCGGGTTTATATCGCTTGTGGTCCAAGGACCAATAAAACTCCATGTGCCAATGGACGTGGTAGCCTGTTGGCTGATATCCATCGGCGAGTTAGGTACCTTCATCGCCTCTCGATAGGTGCGTTCGTAGGCATTGGTCAGGGTGCCATCTTCCAGGGTACGTGCCGACATATAAGTAGCCCATTTTACCCATTGGTGATATGGATTTTTTTCAAATTCATATGCTGTGGTTCCTGCGTCTGCCTGAAGCAAAGAAGGATTTGTTTGCCGGTAATAGCCGGCAACTGTGTTCATAATGTCCTCAAGTTTGGTTTTGCCGGCAATACGTTTTTGCAGTTCCATAGGTATCGATCCTTCCTGAGCAAAACTCTTTTGTGTGATGAATAATGGCAACAATGTTGCCATTGCTCCTGTAAGGATGTATCGCATAGTGGTGTTTTATGCAAGATTGGGCGGTAAAATACATACAAAACCACCCCACGTCAACAAAAAAGTTCTTCAAATAATAGTTATTCAGGCCTACGCGTCATTTTTTGACTACAATCTTGTGTGTTTCCCGCTTGGCGCTGTTTTCAATTTGCAGAAAATATGCACCATCGGGTAAATGTCCAACCTGAAGCGAAATATATCCACCAGCCGAATTGCCTGATAATATGGAACGGCCTTGCACATTGGTGAGCCTGTAATTACTGCGTGCAGGCAGGTTGGCAATATTCAGTTTTTGTGATGCTGGATTCGGAAAAACTGCAATGTGCTGTCCAATGCCAAAATTGACTTGGCGCGTGGCAGAATAACCCGCATTGCCATTTGCATCTACCTGCCTGATGCGGTAATACACCGTGCCGTTGCCGGGCGATTTGTCGGTAAAAGAGTAGCCGGCTCCTGCAGGATTGTTGGCACATGCAAGGGAAGTTACAGGTTCAAATCGATTTCCATCTCTGCTGCGTTCTATCACAAAGCGGCTACAATTGGCCTCGGTACCGGTGCGCCAGGAAAGTTTGGCAGCCTCACCGTCTTTAAAGGCCTCGAAACTGATCCAGGTAACTGGCAGGGCATTGCTGCCACCGGTTTTATTGGCCAGCACAAAGACGCTGAAACCATTAAATACATCGCTTTGTATGTTGCCGGGTGCTGCACCGCTTGCTGTGCCACCTATGTCGAGCCATGCTCCCGATCCGTCATCTTTGGCAATCGTAAGGCCTGCAGGGTCTGTTACACCGTCATCGGCGCCATAAGGTAGCGTTACTCTATAGTTGGAGCCAAAATTGCCGAATCTCACAATTTTGTAATGGCGCACCTGTGATACAGCCGTTATGGATGCAGGCAGTGTACGATTGGCCGGCGCGCCTTGCATTACTTCTGCCACTATAAGATCGGGGGTGCCATCGGTATTGCTGGAACTTGTATTGCTGAGTAAGATTGGGCGGTATGCGCCGTTTTTACCAATCGGAAACAGCCGTCCGCCTTCACTTCCTGAACGTTTTGCGCCTGCTGGACCATTTACGTACGATGAGGCATTTGCTGTTTGTAAAAAGGATGGATTATCGTTAAAAATAGGGTATGCATCTTCTGACGCATGAATTAAGCCTTTAATAAATCTGGCGCCTATCATTTCTACCTTACCCATCATAGTTATGCCGGCAGCATTATCTATCCGGGCAAACCTGAGAATACCGGTGCCTCCTGATGACCCCAGCATTTGTGCATTGCTTCCGTTAAAGATTACTGAGTCAAGGTCAATTTTTCCTTTCAGGCCTAAATTTCCTGTTACCTCCATACGGCCACCGCCACCAAAAATCTGCACTTGGGTATTGGTGCTCAGGCTGCCTTTTACCAGAAACTCAGGTTGCGGCACCGTTTTAAAGGCATTTACCGAAATAAAATTGCTGGTAGGGCTTTCAATAATGAGGTACCCGGATTCTTCTACCACTACCTGGTCTGTTTGAATGCTTGTATTCAAATTAACCTGGTGCCTAACATAAATGGTGTCTTCGCCTTTAAGGGGTGGCCGCGTGGCCGCTACATATTCACCGCCGGGGGCTTTTTTTTCCCAAATGGCTGCGTTTGTCCAAACGCCGTTAGCGGTGGTACGGTACACTTGGGGGGTATGGCAGGTAAGCCCGGCCAGCCAGCCCGAACTGGTAAAGCTGCCTATGTCATAACTAACCGTAAGTACGCCGCTTTCGTTGCTGGCAATAAATTCCTGCATTGTATTGCCATTTTGAGTAGATGATAATGCCACAATACGTGGAGATGAGGTGGTTGGCCCATCGTGAACAAACAAATCCGCATTAGTGGCAAGGTCCAGGGTATAAATGGTGAGTTTCATTTTGGTACCCGGTGTAGCAGGGGCAAAAGTTCGGGTAAAGTTGTTTCCGGTAATACCTGTTGCGCCTCCGGCATCGTAAAAAGAGGAGTCGCAAACCTCCAGTGCAAGGTTGCTATTGAGTAGTACCCCGGGTGCATAGCTAATGCGCAGTGCATCGCTTATATTGCTACAGCCATCTGCCGTTCGGGTATAAACAGCTCTTATAGGAAAAAACGAAAGCCCGTGGCCACGCAGCACGTAGGCCGAATCGCCCAGTGCTGTACCGGGGCCTTGCCAGCTTATAGTATGCCCTGCAGGCCGGGCGACCCTGAAGGTGTCGGCAAAACCAATGCGATGACTGAAGATTGTGTCTTTATAAAATATTTCGGGCTTGGGTGGAATGCCCAGGGTGCGCACCGGGACAATAACGCTGTCTCTCAACTGACAACCCCTGTAATCGAATCCTGTAAAGTAGGCAATGGTTGTTGTGGTGGGCTGAAAGGTTACTGCATTGTTTGAAGTGAGAAGACCATTTACATTCCACTGTTGCGAGCCCAAAACGGACGATCCGGTAAGGGTTACAGACTGCAAAGGGCAAACAGAATCGGTAAAGTTGCGGGTGGTACCCAATGAGTTAGCTATAAAAAAACGCAGGCTGTCGTTGCCGTTTTCCACATCGCCGGGCAGGTTGGTACGGGCGTTGAATAAATAGTACCCCCGTGGCAAATAATTATAGCCTGTAAGAACGGTAACCTCCTCGGTGGCGCCGGGGGCAAGCGTGCCGTTGCTTTTGGTAATGGAAAATGGCGTTTCTACGTTACCGGGGTTGGTAACGAAGCCTGTGACAGTAGCAGGAGTGGCTGCAAAATCAACGGTAGCCGAAGAAAAATTACGTAGCCGTACCTTAATGTCCAGCGCATTAGAGTAAGTGCAGCCGGGTACTACAATGCTGTCTATACCCACATCGGGGCCGGCATTTTCTTCAAACACATCAAGCATATACAGCCACGGTCGGTTTATATCATGCATGCCCCATGTTGTTCCCAATGTGCTGGTGTACACCCGCGAAGCACGTACCAGGGGATTGTTAACAACACGCCAGCCCATATTCGTCGTAGTAGCTTGGTTTACCACCACATAGTAATCGTCAACCACGGTTACCCCAGCCGGAAAGGTTACAATCATGGTATTTTCGCTGGTGGTAAAAAAGTTGGCTACAGAGGCTATGGCTGATGAAGAAGGTGAGCCACCTGTGCCTCCATCTTCATAAATGCGCACATTCACCGCATTACGGTAGGTAGAAAAGGGAATGCGAACCTGTCGCAATTTTCGGGTGCCCGACCCATACACCTTTACCGCCGAAAAACCTGTGGCTCCGATAAACCCAACAGCCGCACTGCTAAGTAGCGAAAAGTCGGGTGTTTGGCTGCGCGACTGGGAAACCAGTTGAATAGTCGAAAGGCTGTTATTTGCCAGACGCTCATCACTTGCTGCTGTGGCTGTTACCGTCATGGTTTGGTTTCCTTTGGCGGTAAGCGTGTATTCGGGAAACGAAACCACTTGCGACGCCCCGGCAGCCAGCGATGCAATGTTTATGCTGGCCGAAGTAGTATTAGACCCGCTTACACCAAGGCTAACGGTAATGTTGCTTTGGGCTGTCGTGCCTTCGTTTACCACAAGTGCTTCTACACGGCCGGTGCGTTGTACGCCAACGGGTGATATGCTGTCGTAGTAAATTTTGGCTACGCTCACATCATTGGCTATTCTGCAAAAAAAACGAAAGGCCTGGCCTGTGGGTGGAAGGGCAGTGCGTATAAACGGAAAGCCTGCACTTATGAAACTATGATGCGTAGCATTGAAGCAAGTTGTTTTGGAAAAGGGGGCTGCAGCAAGCGGTTTGTAAAGGCCTAAAAAAGAAGTGCTGGATGATTTTACACCTACCGCGGCATTGCGTGCAATGGCGCTTGTGGAAGATGGTACTACACTGCCATACACAAATTCAATATCGTTGGTGGTTTCGTAAAGGTTTACGGCAAACGAAATGCTTTCGGCCTGAAATTGTTTGCCGCCGCCGGCGTTATCGGCATCGCGCAGGTCTTTCCATTGAATGGTACAAACGCGATTGGGGGCTGAGCCACTGGTAAGCACGTTAAACTGGGGTGTATTACCGCTGGCCACCAGGTTGGTGAAAAAAGGCATTACCACATTTTGAAATGCAGCTACTGTACTGGTAAATACAGCCGCGAGGCTATTGGCAGGGCTTACAGTAATATCGGTGGCTGCACCTGGGGCCGCGGTACCAAAGCGCAATATGCCATCGGCATGAATCATGCATTGAGTAAACTGGGTGCCCCCGAAGTTGAAACTGAAGCCAATTTCAACAGGGCTTACACTGGCGCCCGATTCGTTGTTGGTCATAGCAATGGGCGTACCCGTGGTGCTAATGTCAACAAACGAGGTTTGTAAAGCCCTGAAATTAGTTTGGCTGAAATTGCTTTGGGCGTAAAGCCAATTTATGCTTAAAACAGTAAGAAAAAGGAGTAAAAATTGATTTCTCATATTAACGTTTGAATTTTACATGTTTGTTAAAGGCAAGCAATGACAGGCCTGATATGCCTGATTTATGCTTTGGCTAGTTGTTCCTTTGGCTCAGCAAATACTTATTTACTCTTTTTTTTAATTGTTAGCGCCCCAGGTATTTGTTTACAGCTTCTACCCGGTTGTCTACATGCAGTTTTTCGTAAATGGTGTAGCAGTGCTTGCGAACCGTTTCGATACTGATGCCTAAGGCCGCAGCTACTTCTTTGTAAATGTGTCCTTTGCTCAGCAAGGCCAGCACTTGTTGTTCGCGGGCACTTAAGGCATCCAAAACAGCGGAATTGTCTTGTTGGTGAAAATTGGCGATTACTTTTCGTGCTATAGCGCTGCTCATAGGCGCCCCGCCGGCTGCCAGGTCACGTAATGCCTGCATCAACTCGGCCGGTGAGCTATTTTTGAGCAGATAACCGTGGGCCCCGGCTTTAAGTGCATCAAATACATAGTCTTCATCATCGTAGCTGCTGCAAATGAGGTATTGGCTGCGGGGGTGGAGCAGGCGTAGTTTGCGCAGCAGGTCTATGCCGCTCATGCCGGGCAGGTTTATATCAAGCAGGTATATGTCTGCGTCATCGTGTTGCGCCATAGCCAGGGCATCTTCGGCATTGCCAAACGCGTGTGCTATCTCAAAATCAGGCATGGTTGCAATTATGGCATGCAATGCATCCCGAAAGTCGTCCTGGTCTTCAACAATGCTGATCCTGCCCAATGGTAGAAGTTTTTTGAATAGAAAGAAGGCCTAAAATTACAACCATGGCAGGTGCTGTAAAATACCACTAAATGGTAATGGAACAAGTGCCTTCATTGTAAGCCGGAAGGTTAGTCAAATAAGGTTGTGAGGTTTACAATGGTGCCTTGCGGTGTAGATTGGATATGAAAAGTGCCTCCGGTTTCGTGCTCTATACGATGGCGCATATTATGGAGTCCATTGCCACGGCTCTTGAGCGCCGCGGGGTCAAAGCCATTGCCATCATCGTGTATGGTAATGGCCAAATATTGCTCCGCAATTTCAAACGAGATATTCACCTTACGGGCTTCCGAATGCTTTACCACGTTGTGCAGGGCCTCTTTAATTGCCAGGAAAACATGCCGGCGTTTTTCGCCAGATATAGTACAAACCGGTATTTGTGCCGGAAGCAGGCAATGACATTCAATGCCGGCCTGTTCCAGGTATTCCAACGCGTATTGACGCACAAATAGCAGCAGCGATTCCGCATTGTTCTTTGCTTCGTTTCCAGCCCATATAATTTCGCTAATCCTCGTGTTCAGCTCTTTGGCCGTTCCTGAAATTTTCAGAAATGTTTTTTGTGTAGCAGCATCAACTCCAGGCCGCGCAAGTTGGGTTTCGGCCTGCAGCCTTATGCCCGACAATGCGCTGCCGAGGTCGTCGTGCAGGTCTCGCGAAATGCGTTGTCTCATATTGTTGAGATTGAGCTGCAATTGTTCTTTTTGCCTCAATTCATCAATCAGTTGCTGCTGCGATGTAATAAGCTGCCTTTCGGTGCTGTGGCTTTTGTAGCTGAGTCCGTTGTTGAAAAACAACATTTCCACCAGTATGCCGGCCATGAGCGGTAGCAGGTACATGTTGGGCGGGTTGCGGCCATCGAGCAAAAAATAGATGATGATGAGATTTGTGCCAAAAGCACCCAGGGCCAGCATGATGGCGCCCCGTAAAATATATAAACTCAACGGGTCGTGTTTTCGCGATAGTTTATAAATAAGCCACACAATACAAGCGAAGAGCAGGATAGAGAAAACATAGTAAAGGGTGCTGGATAATGGTGTACGGCCCAGGGCCTGTTCCCAAACCAAGTAAAGCGCAGATAGAGCCCATAACGTTTTTTCTACCAGGCTAATTCCTCGGTGCAGCAATGGTTCTTGCTGCTTTGTTTGCAAAAAGCTTCTGATAAAAAGAAAATATACGGCATAGCCGGCAAAAGCCAGGAAGCGGATGCTTTCAAGCAGTTTCTTCCAATAGCCGGAGTTCATGTCGGCGCCAAATATGTCGTCCGAGCCAATGATGAGAAAGTAGTGCAGCAAGATGAGCAAATACAGGAAGTAATATGCATAGTCGCTGCGGCGATATTGCCACCAGTTGGCAGCTATATACAAAAGCTGCGCGGTAATAACGCCAAGAAAGACAAGGAAAATGGGGTGCATAAGGCCCGTGGCGGGTCAAACCTATTGCTTTTTTCCTTTGGGGGAATAGGTTAAGGGCATTGGCCTTCTATTTTACTTATATTTTTGCGTCGGGTTTGCCTAAAGTATTGTGCACCAATTTACAATAGGTGTTTTTTACTCTTAAAGTCTTCTTGTTTTGGCAGCATTGGATGTGAGACGAGTACAATCGCTTTCAATTCAACGTGATCTATTTTGATGAAGCGAAACCGGCACAGCCGTTCGCCTTTTTTCTGCACCTTTGCCATCCGCAAAAAATAAGTGCTGGTATGGCTATCCAAATAAAAGTTCCGAGTGTAGGCGAAAGCATTAATGAAGTAACCCTGGTAAAGTGGATTAAGAAAGACGGCGACTATGTGGAGCGCGATGAAGTAATAGCTGAACTGGAAAGCGAAAAAGCCACCTTTGAAATAAATGCCGAGCAAGCCGGCGTGTTGCACACCATAGCAAAGGAAGGCGACAACCTGGCCATTGGCGATATTGCCTGCAGCATAGATACCGATGCTGCCCGCCCGGCTGCGCAACCCGCCGCCGCCCCCGAAGCCGCCAAACCTGCTGCTGCACCCATACCCCCCGCACCGCAGGCGCCTGTAGCCGATGTAAAAGCAACGCCGGTTGCAGCAGCCATACTGGCCGATAAAAAACTTGACCCCGCCAAAGTGGTGCCCTCCGGCACACAGGGCCGCATATTGAAGCAGGACGTGCTGGACGCCCTGGAAAGCCCGGGCCGCAAACCTGGCATAGAGCCGTTTGGCCGCAACGACCGCCCCGAAAAAATGAGCAACCTGCGCAAAACAGTAAGCCGCAGGCTGGTAGAGGCCAAAAACAGCACTGCCATGCTCACTACCTTCAACGAGGTGGATATGAGCCGCGTGATGGATCTGCGCAAGCTGTACAAAGATGCCTTTCAGAAGGCGCATGGCGTAAACCTCGGCTTCATGAGCTTTTTTACTAAGGCTTGCTGCTATGCCCTGCAGGAATGGCCCGCGGTAAATGCCTACCTGGATGGCGACAGCATTATTTACCACGACTACTGCGATATCTCTATTGCCGTAAGCGCCCCTAAAGGCCTGGTGGTGCCGGTAATACGCAACGCCGAAAGCCTGAGCATGGCCGAAATAGAAATGAAAGTGGTGGAACTGGCTACCAAGGCCCGCGAAAACAAGTTGAGCATCGAAGAAATGACCGGTGGCACGTTTACCATTACCAATGGCGGCGTATTTGGTAGCCTCATGAGCACACCAATTATAAACATACCGCAAAGTGCCATACTGGGTATGCACAAAATTCAGGATCGGCCCATGGCTGTAAACGGACAGGTGGTAATAAAGCCCATGATGTATCTGGCGCTCAGCTACGATCACCGCATCATTGACGGCCGCGAGTCGGTGAGCTTTTTGGTGAGGGTGAAAGAACTGCTGGAAAACCCCGAACAACTGCTGTTTGGTAAGGATCCGGTGAAGGCGTTGTTAGAGGTGTGAGCGGGTGAGCCAGTGAGAGAGTGAGAGAGTGAGAGAGTGAGAGAGTGAGCAGGTGAGCGGGTGAGTGAATTCAGAGGTGAGAGGTGAGGAATGAAAAGATGCCGATAGCTAACCGGAGAGAAGTGAGGAAGTAATGTGTTATGATGTGAGCAATTTAGGCATTCTTGAATTGAGCAATTGAGCAATTGAGAAATTGAGAAATTGAGCCATTGATTAATAACTGAATTTTAGGGCTGCCGGAAGGTGGCCTTTGTTTTGAACGATTTGTCACGTTATTATACATATCTGCGCATGGCTGCCGAAGTGGTGGAGAGTTTTGATGGCGGTATGCCGCTATCCTTATTCCTCAAGGGCTATTTCGCTCGGAATAAGCAGGCTGGCGGCCGCGACAGGAAGGCGATTGCGGGTGTTTGTTACAACTATTACCGGGTGGGCCATCTATTGCGCAGCTGGCCTTTGCACGATGCGCTGATAGCTGCCTGCTTGTTGGTAGATGAACCGCAGGCGGATTTGGTAAAAACCTTGAAGCCCGAATGGGCAAATTTTATTGAACTGGATTTTTACCGGAAAGCGGAAGCACTTGGTATAGGGGCTGAAGCAGAGAATCTTTTTTCTTATGGCCAATTACTTAGCCAGGGCCTGTTTGCTGCAGAAATGGGGATAAGCATGCTGAAGCAACCGCGCCTTTTTCTGCGCATGCGACCGGGAAGACGGGAGCATGTGCTGCAACAATTACTAGTACAAGGCATAGATTATGCAGAACCTTTTGAGGGTTGCCTGTCGCTGCTCAATGCCACGCCTGTGCATAGCTGGTTGGCCATTAACCGCGATGTAGTAGTGCAGGATGCATCGAGTCAGCAAATGGGGGCGGCTATACGCAGGCTGGTGCCGGGTGCAGGGCCCGGGTGGCGCCTGTGGGATTGCTGTGCGGCAAGTGGTGGCAAAAGCATTATGCTGCATGATCTTTTTGGCATTACAGAAATCACGGTGTCGGATATACGCAGCAGTATCCTGCATAACCTGAAGATGCGTTTTGCCCAGGCCGGCATGCCGCACCCAAAGCTTGTAGTGACAAATTTGGAAGAGGCTACATTCAACAATAGCAGTCAGTTCGACCTTGTGGTGGCCGATGTGCCCTGCACCGGCAGCGGCACCTGGGCCCGCACCCCCGAGCAACTGTTTTATTTTGATTCAGCGCAATTGGCCGCCTTTGGCAGGCGCCAGTATGCTATTGCAAAAAACGCTTATGTCAATTTGAGGCCGGGAGGTTATATGGCGTACATAACCTGCTCGGTATTTGCCGCCGAAAATGAAGATATAGTAAATGAAATAGTCAAGTCTTCTAATGCTTACCTGATTGACCAAAGTATCATCAGCGGAGTATCCTTTGGTGCTGATAGTATGTTTATAGCAGTATTGAAAAAGCAAGACTAAATGAATCAGTTTAGCCTTGCTTGCAATCAAGCGTACTCATTGCTTGTTCTGCTAACTGCGCAGGTGATACTGAATAAAAAGGTGCATTTTTTTTAGCAGATTATCAAACTTATCGTAAGCAACAATGAGAGACCGTCGATTTTCTTGTGTTTGCTGATTAATACCTGCTAATAAGTGGCCAAGATATTAAAAAACGAACAGGGCAATTGTAAATCAGCGATAACATTGTGGTGTAAAATATAGGTCGCTTCAATTGAATACTTACTGGTTCATATTTACTTCTGCCCCGCACGGTGCTATATATATTTTAGCATCACTGCCTGCCACTGCCAGAAACCCTGGCTGCAGCGTTACTATATTGGCGCCTTGCAGTTTTACAGTACTGCCGCTGTTTAATGTAGCGGTGGTTTGAATATCCTGTGCCACAATTTTCTTCATTTGCCCACTATTTACGGCAACATTTACATTTTGTACAGCATCGCAGTTCACCACGATTTTCGAAATCCAGGTTCTGAAGTTTGGTGTAGACCCGTAATCATTGCTTACCCAAAATGATTCATCATCGGCCGCGTCCACTGCTGCCCCTGTATAATCGCCCCATCGATTTCGGCCTCTTGAATCGGTATTAGCAACAAAGTTCTCACCAGATTTTATGGTAAATAGTCCGTTTGATACATTGCCAGCCTGTACATAAAAATAGCCTGTACTTGGATAAATTGTGCTGTTGAATATTCCAACCGACCCCACGATATCACCACGCCTGTTTACTGCCAAATTGGGATAGCCATAAAATGGATTATTGCTTTCCCAAATAAGTGATGTGCCTTGCCTTGATGAGGCATTGACCCAATATGCCTGAAAACCTGCTCTGTCTGGGTTTGTGTGAGAATAGTTATTGGTAAAATAGAGATTGCCATGCCGTAGTACATTGGCCTTTATCCACGAAAAGCCTAAATCCAGCTTGGCAGTTGTTCCTAATTGAGGTGCATCAACGGTTCCGTTCTCAAATGAGTTTGCCGAAAAATCGATTTCGCCAATGTAGGAAAAACTTGTTGAAGCAGGTGCTCCGGTTAAATGATATAAGGAGTATCGATTACTGCCCACACTTGTTTCAATACAATAGCTTGTTGCACTTAAATCAATATTAATTGAAGGATGTACATTTCTAACCGCATCGGTGTAAGCTATTTCGTGCGTGCGCACCGAAGAAGGTACAGTGCCCGCGTATACCAGATTTTTGTCTATTACATAGGTTCTGCTTCCGGTATTAATGCTGGAGCCCTGGGCATTGGGCAAGAATAACATATTGCCGCTAAATACAATTTTATCGGTGGTGTACCCCAAACTGGGGTAGTCGAACCATTCGTTGTTGTTGGGGTCGGCATCCACGCTGAAATAGAGCCAGCCGCCAGTAGGATCCCAATTGCTGGAAATGGCTACAGCTATGGCTGAAGTGGTTGCACGAGGGTTGTAGGGACAAATCGCAATCCAGCGATTGGCCGAATAATCATATACAATCTTAGGGTCGAAGAAGGTTGTGTTGTTGAAAACAGACCAAAAACCATCTAATGTTCTTCCATCTACCAGGGTTCCATTTTTGTTGTATACATTAAAACTATTGTTGGTCATTTGCACAAGGTGTTCCCAACCAGCAGCTAAACTTACATCGGCAGGCACCGATGCCCCCGCAGCAGCGCCCTGAAATTGAATGCCTGTACTTGATGAAAGCGTAGCCGGCTGTTGCATTTGCGTTGTTGTTATAAGTTTATTGCCTTGCAAGGTAATATTCTGTATACCAGGTTCTATTGGTTTCAGTAATTCGCTTTGTACAGGTACCGTCAGGTCTTTGCCGGCATTACGTGGGCCCGGGTATTCGTTATGAAAGCGTAATGCTTCAGCCCGGTGGGGCATTTCTTTCAGATTTTTGAAAGCCTGAATGCGGGCCACCAACTTGATGGCGGTTGCATCGTTTGTTATATTTGGTTGTGCCAACGCCCAGGTAGCAGGTGTAAGCATGAATATCCCAATGGTTAAATACTTCTTCATTTGTTCATTTTTTAGGTTGAGGCTCACGCCTGAATTTTATGAATTGCCTTTGGTTAAGATTCCGGTTGCTTTCCCTTCTGCCATAGCATTATCATCCTCAGCAATAAGTACCCGTCTGTATAATTTGGCCGTATAGGCGCAGCAGACTTGAATAATTTGGCAGGTTAATTTTTATGCTCAACTTGTTTTTTGAGAGCGTCCAATTCTTTCTTTATCTGAATTATATATAGTGTAAGCTCTTCCACTTTTTCTGTCAGTTGCCTGTTTATGTTGCCAATATCTAATCCGTTCTTTTCAATCACACTGGCTGGTTCAATACCGGGCAGGTGTTTGTTTTGTTGAATATAGGATTCAAGATTTTCCAGGCTGCGGAGTTCATAGTCTTCATTAAATACATAGTCAGGCCATAATGATGCTAATTGAACCCTTACTTCTTCTGCAACAATTTTTCCTCCTACATGTAAAAGATAGCCAGGTACTTTTTTGGTTGTACCCATACGCAGCGTACCATCATTACCATCAAACAAAAACTTCCAGGTACCGCTGGTGCCTGGTCCCCAAATTCCTAAGTTATTGTCGTCGTATGTTCCCAGAAAATTACCTTCAACAGCAGTGGTGTTCTTGTTAAACCAGATTCCTGGAGGACCGTTATCTACAATATTCTTTCGTAGTCTCATCCTTCCAAAAACATCGAGTTGATAGTTTGGATTGGTAACACCTACACCCAGTTGGCCATCATCGTTTAGTACCATATAGGTTTTTAAGCTATTAGGGTCCGAATTGGCCCAACCTTTAAACACCAGGCTTGCCTGGTTGATTGACTCGCCAGAAGATTCAATAATATTGGTATAGTAGTTTCCGGTTTTGAAGTATATTTTGTTGGTAACGCCTGCGCCTAAAGTATTTGTATTGCTAAGTTGAAGCAGGTTGTTGGATGGTTTTTGAATTTCTAGGAAAGCTCCGGGGTTTGTGGTTCCTATTCCTAAACGTCCGCTGCCTGTAAAGCGGGCACTCTCGGTAAATGAATTGCTGGAACCGAATCCAAAGGCTATACCTCCACTACTGTTATCAGAATATAATTGCATAAGCCCACTTTGTATACCAAGCCCGTAGTGTGCTGTAGCATTATCGCCCCATAGCGATACCTTGTTGCCTAGTGCCGAGGCAAACGCCAGGGGTGTTTTTGGCGATAAATTGCCTATGCCCACCCTTCCGTTCTTTACATCGTAGCCCACTTGCCAAGTGGTACCATACCATCCGCTTATGGTGTCGTTGAACATGCCCAAAAAAGCACCTTCAGTATTGTCGGTTTTGTTGAACCAAAGACCTGCCGTGTTTACATTATGCCTGATTCGCATCCTTCCATTTACATCAAGTTTATACATGGGCGATGCCCCGATGCCTGTGTTGCCGGAAATATTATTGAGAACTACATTGCCATCATTGGTAACCAGGGCCCGGGTTGATATGGAGCCAGGTTCTACTGTAAACAACGCGGCATACGAACCAAGACCGTATGCATGCCCGTAAAATCCGGTGGCATTTACATTGCGTACTTCGGTTACAAATGCCTTTTCTCCATAGCTGGTTGTCAAATTAATTTGTAAGGCATTGCGGGCACCCAACAAACTTCCACCAAAATCAATGGAATAAGGTATGTTGATACCACTTCCACCACCGCCTGCCGAAACGGCTTGCCAGGAGCTACCGGTGTAATAATAGAAGCCAGGCGAGTTATCTGTTTGAAAAATAAGCAACCCTGCTGCCGGAGAACCAATAGCTCCTCGTTGGGCTAAGGACATTCTTGGGATCAATATTCCTTTGTTAGTGCTGCTAACTTCCAATTGTGCACTGCTATGAGGCGAAGGAGTGCCAATGCCTATGTTTTGAGCCAAGGAATGGAACGTACATAGTACGAATACCAGGAACGTCGCAAAAATTGCTTTCATCTTGTTGCTTTGTTTGTGAAGTGTGATAAAGAAATGATTTTTGAATAATCACTAAAATAATAGTAAATATGAAAAAGTAAATAGGATTCGCATTAATCTTCAACAAATTGAATTTTCCGGGATTTCAGAAACAGTATCCCAAATTGCTATTTCGTTGTCTTTATGTATGCGCCGGAGTGATAAGGAGCCAGGAAATATTTGTGTCAGATGAGTTACGTATGGTGTATCCGAATACTTGTATATTGGCTACCTGTGCTAACTATTTGGCATTCTTTGATCAAGCTGAATAAATCATGATTCGCCTGATAGTAGAAGGCAAATGAGCAGAAGCTTTTTAAGTTGAACGGTCTCGTTTTCCGAACCTTATATTAAGAGAAAATGCCAATACAGGCTATTGCAGCATTCGTTATTATGCCGTTACAAAATGCAAAATGTATTGACCCGGCAGTGGTACTCCTGCAGTGCCTTGAGATGTTGGTTTTAGAAAAAGAATCTTTTGTTCTTACTATTACTCAAGACTCGAAATAACTGGCCATTCAAAAACCAGGAAAAAGGGAAATCAAAAACTGGCCAGGACTAAAGCTTCTTGTTTTCAACTGAATCACGAAACCTAATTATTATCAATGGCCTGCAAAATCACCCTGTAACTACCATCTTCCCAAAAGCCGGGTTTGGCATCGGGTGGTGGGGTAGGGGGTTGCCACACTTTGTGATCAAAGTTTTTGTAGATGAGTCCAATGCCTTTGGCATATACTTCAATTGAGTAATTCCACTGCTTGTAAAAATTTTTGTTGAATGGCCCTTCGGGAGTGACCTCATCGCGCTGCAAGATGGTTATGGTGTTGGGATATGTTTTGCCCATAACTGTGTAGGGCATGCCCACATACTGGTATGTGTAGCGCCAGTCGGCCAGGTACCTTACCGGCGAGCCAATAGAGGTTACATCAATAAAGCTGTTGCCCGGCCATTCAAAGGCTTCTGTAATCGGGAAGCGCAGCTTCATAAACCGCAGGTTGTTTTCAATGTACTCTATCCAGTCGGCTCCCACGGGCACAGCCATAAACGTGTTGTTGGGCGTGTAGGGTGCCTTGGCAGCGGTATCGGTTATAAAACGGAAAATGCGGAATGCTTTGCGGCCAAGGGCATCGGTTATTTCGGCATTCACCTGGTCGCGCACCTGGTAGCTGCGCACGGTAGTGTCGGCGCCAAACTGGGTGGTCACCGTGCTATCGAGCCTGTAGGTGATGTATTTACCCACCTGAAGGGGAAAGTACTCACTCAAGTCGGGTGTTTCTATTTCCTCTTTTTTACCCGAGCAGGCAACAAACAAAGCTAGCAGTGCTGCAAGACAAAGAGGTGGCAGAAGTTGGCGAAATACGTTCATGCAGTTTCAAAAATAGGGAGCCTGTGGCAATCTGTTTTGTTTTGTGCTGGCCGCACTGGCTAAAACGGCCGAAGGCCCGGATTAGTATTCGGGTGCATCTATGTTTAATACCGTTGTATAATGCCTCCGCCAATTACATCATCACCTTCGTAAAAAACCGCGCTCTGGCCAGGCGCAACGCCTTTTACCTCTTCATAAAAGTGTACCCGTATACCGTTTTCGGAATGGTACAGGTTACTCAAATTGCCTTTGTCTTTGTAACGGATTTTGGTAATAGCCTCCATGGCTTCAGTTACGCCATCATACTTCAGCCAGTGGAGTTTGCCCACCATGGCTTCGCTGCGGTTTAGATCATTTTCGTCGCCCAGGGTAACCGTGTTGGTTTCGGGGTCAATATGCGTTACAAAGGCCGGCTTGCCCAGTGCAATATCCAGCCCTTTTCGCTGGCCAATGGTATAGAAGGGATAGCCTTTATGCTGGCCCAGTTTTTTACCGCTTTTGTCAACAAACCAGCCACCGGCCACCTGGTTTTCCAGGCCGGGTACCCGGCGCTTCAAAAAGCCGCGATAGTCGTTATCGGGCACAAAGCATATTTCGTAGCTCTCGGCTTTTTTGGCCAGTTCGGGGTAGCCAAAATCGTGGGCCATTTGGCGTATTTCGCTTTTGTGGTAAGTGCCCAGGGGCAGCATGGTACGGCTAAGCAGGTCTTGCTGCAGGCCCCACAGCACGTAGCTCTGGTCCTTGGTTTCGTCTACGCCTTTGCGTATGAAATACCTGCCGTTGTTATGCTGATGAATTTGCCCGTAGTGCCCCGTGGCAATCCATGCGCAGTCGAGGGCATTGGCCCTTTTGAGCAGCGCCCGCCATTTGATGTGGGTGTTGCACATTACGCAGGGGTTGGGGGTGCGGCCTGCCAGGTACTCGTCCACAAAGTTGTCGATTACAAAGTCGCCAAACTCGTCGCGGATATCAAGTATATAATGCGGGAAGCCATGGTGCACGGCAGCCATGCGGGCATCGTTAAAGCTGTCGAGATTGCAGCAGCCTGTTTCCTTTTTGCCTTTGGCTCCTGTGCCGCTGCTGGCATAATCCCATGTTTTCATGGTGATGCCTACCACTTCGTAGCCCTGCTGGTGCAGCATCAGGGCGGTAACTGTACTGTCGATGCCGCCACTCATGGCGACAAGTACTTTGCCGTGTTTGCTCATGATCTTACTCGTACTTGCCGGGATCAAAGGCCGGATACGCGGGTACAAAAGTAGCTTTTTATAGCTGCTCAGGTTCATTAAAAGACTTGCCAGGCTTGATAGAACGCCTAAAAGTCTTTGGCGGTTAATACGAATTTGCTGGAGGGCCCATCGTACACAAAGCGGCAAAATTGCAGCACATCGCGTCCCAGCACGCCTTGGTATGGGGCATTTAAATAGTCACCTTCAATTACATCAAGCGGAAGGCCTTTCATGCCAAAAATGTCGAGGAAAACTATACAGCGGTACCGGCCCGCGTTGTGCATGCCACCTACACCTTCCACTTCGGCCGATTCGTCATACTTGCGCAGTCGCAGCTTTTTTACAACAGATGAATCTATGCCCGAGATGTTGGAACCCGTATCTACCATGAGGTTTACCCGGGCAAAAGGCTCGTAGCCATTGAAATTCTTATTGGTCAGAAAAGATATTTCGTCAGTATGTATTTCGGCCTGAACGAGGGGGCCACTTCGCAGCAAAACCTCGCCTCTGGCCAATAGTTGGCGCGTCATGTTGGTCGTTTGAAAGCAATTTATTAAACCAGACTTTTTACTGCATGTTTTGTTTATTGTTTTGGGTGGCACACTTAAAAAACGTTGTAAAGCCCACGTTTTTTATGTAAGAATCAACCTTAATTTTACCATTTACATTTTTTTCAGACTTCAAAAACGAGTACTATGATCAAGCTAACGGTTATCGGAAATCTTGGAAAGGACGCTTTGTTGAACCAGGTAAATGGCAAAAACGTAATCAACTTTAGTGTGGCGCATACCGAGCGCTACAAGGACAGCACCGGTGCACAAAAGGAAAAGACCACCTGGGTGGAATGTGCTTACTGGACAGACCGCACAGGGGTGGTGCCTTATTTGAAAAGAGGATCGCAGGTATATGCTGAAGGCACTCCTGAACTTAGACACTACACCAAAAATGACGGCACCCCGGGCACTTCACTTTCTTTACGTGTGTCGTATGTGCAATTGGTAGGCAACAAAGCCGAAGGCCCTGCTACGGGACAGCCAGGGCAGATGAGCCAGGGATACAGTCAGCCCGCGACGGCGCCGGCCTACACCGATGTAAGCGCCCCTGCCGATATGGTGGAACCTATGGACGACCTGCCATTCTAAACAGCAAAAAATTGACCCGTAATCAAAGGCCGTCTGATTGTTCAGGCGGTTTTTTGTTTGCCCATACCAAATCCGTTTATGTATTTCAAATATGTTTGGCGCCAATTTGCCCAATTATGAGAAAGCTGTTTCTGTTTGCCTCAATGGCATTGTTTTCTATGCCTGCCTTTGCCCAACCTGTTTCGCTCCAATACTACTTGCCCGATTCTGTTCAATATGATGCTGACATTCCGGTACCCAAATCGGTAATAGGGCACGAAGTAGGCGAATGGCATGTAACCCATGACAAGCTGGTGTACTATATGCAAGCCGTGGCAGCCGCCTGTCCGCAAAGAATCAAACTCGAAGTAACCGGCACTACTTACGAAGGCCGGCACCAGTTGCTGCTCATCATAACCTCACCTGCCAATCAGCAGCGCCTGGAGCAGATACGAGAAGAGCATGTAAAACTTATTGAAGCCAGCCAATCGGGCAACCTGAATGTGAGCAAAATGCCCGCAGTACTTTGGATAGGGTACAGCATTCATGGCAACGAAAGCAGCGGTGCTAATGCCTCGCTTCTGGCAGCTTACTATCTGGCTGCTGCCAAAGGGCCACAAATTGATCAGCTGCTTGACAATACCGTTATTCTGCTCGACCCTTCTTTTAACCCCGATGGCCTCAACCGCTTTGCCACCTGGGCCAACCAGCACAGAAGCAAAAACCTGGTTAGCGACCCCAACAGCCGCGAGTTTAACGAAGTATGGCCCGGCGGCAGGTTCAACCATTATTGGTTCGACCTGAACCGCGACTGGCTACCCGCCGTGCATGTAGAAAGCCAAAACAGGCTGAAATACTTTCACCAGTGGAAGCCAAACGTGCTTACTGACCATCACGAAATGGGCAGCAACGCCACTTTCTTTTTTCAGCCGGGCGTGCCCAGCCGCGTAAACCCCATTACCCCGGCTAAAAACCAGGAACTGACCGCAAAAATTGGCAAATACCATGCCCGCTTTCTCGACCGCATTGGCAGCTTGTATTTTACAAAAGAAGGCTACGACGATTTTTACTACGGCAAAGGCAGTACCTACCCAGATGTGAATGGCGCTGTCGGCATCCTGTTTGAGCAGGCCAGTAGCCGGGGCCATGTGCAACAAACAGCCAATGGGTTACTCACCTTTCCCTTCACTATACGCAACCAGTTTACTACTACGCTCAGTACGCTGGAGGCAGTAAAGGAACTGCGTACCGAACTGCTTGGCTGGCAACGCGATTTTTATAAACAAACAGCACAGGAAGGCGCCGCTTCCGGCAACAAAGCCTATGTGGTGGCTAGTGGTGGCGACAAATATCGCCTGGGGCTGTTTGCCCAAATGCTACAGCGCCACCAGATAGAAGTGTATGCCAACAAAAGCACGGTAAGTTCGGTAGATGGCTACAGCAACGTGGCTGCCGGCGACGCCTTCGTAGTGCCTCTCAATCAAACGCAGCACCGCCTCATCAGGGCCATTTTTGAGAAACAACTGCAGTTTACCGACAGCCTTTTTTATGATGTAACCAGTTGGACCATGCCGCTTGCATTTGGCTTGCCATATCAATTGATGGACAACGGAGCAAGCCTTGCCGCATCCGACGTGGTATCGCCTGCCTCATTTATGAACGCCCCGGCGGCGCCTCCCAAAGGCGCCTATGGCTACCTGATGACATGGAGCAGTTTTGAAGCGCCCAAAGCGCTGCATAAAATGCTGGCCAAAGGAGTGCTGGCCAAAGCCGCTACCAACAATATTGAATTGGAAATATCCGGCAAGCCACGTCTGTTTCACCGGGGTACCATTGTAA
>Ga0114939_10000257_pt1 | contig 46027 bp, 38 predicted proteins | sample AshMeaCrysSpring_FD_87196 | JGI IMG/M metagenome (GOLD analysis project Ga0114939, IMG submission 87196) | Groundwater microbial communities from Big Spring, Nevada to study Microbial Dark Matter (Phase II) - Ash Meadows Crystal Spring | ecosystem: Environmental > Aquatic > Deep subsurface >...
AAGACTGGCTCCCATTGAACCAGCTCGCCTCGTGGGTCTTCGCGATGCGACGCATGCCGATCGATCTACGGGCGGCGTATCGGGCCCACTTCGTCAGTTCGAGCGTCGCATCGATGTCGCGATCGAACGGGTACTCGAGGCCCATGGTGTTCAGGTCGCCGAGCAGCAGATACCGTGCCTTGCCGGGACCGCCGGCCGTCTTGTCGAGCACTTTGCGAAATTCGAAGGCCCGCTCGAGCATGTCGTCACGCAGGCCCATGCCGCGCGGGTCGGTGCCCGAGGACAGATGCAGGAACAGCAACGCATAGGTCACGCCGCGCTGCGTGATTGTCACGAGCTGGCCGGGCCGCATATGCGTGGTCCCGGAGCGGAACTCGACTTTCTGCGTGATGAAGGCGGAAATCGTACTTCGTACGCCAACGAGGATCTCCTGCGTCTGCGGTCCCTCGGTGATCTGGAACACGTAGTTCGGCATCCGCGTGCGCAGCGCATCGAAGACCATCCGGCCCTCGACCTCGTAGAGGCCGAACACGTCGGGCTTCCGCAGCTTGAGTAACTCCACGACGCGGTCGACGCGCGCTGGGTCGTCCTTGAAATGCTCGACATTCCAGGACGCGACGGAGAAGGCCTTGGCCATGTTCGTCTCCGGCAGGAGGCCCGGCCGGGCCGATCTGGCGATTGTAGTCGCAGCGGCCCGCGACTCCGCGGTTTCCCTCGATCGCGGGCCGGGTGCGGGGGGCGCAGAATCAGCCCTCGCGCGTAAACCGTTGAAGCTTCCATCCGCAAGACATCGGCATTGCAGGAGTACACCGTGTCCGCCCTTACGCCCCAGCGCATGACGCCTTCAGAGGCCCTGGTCGAGACCCTGGCCGCCAACGGGGTGACCGAGGTGTTCGGTATCGTGGGATCGGCGTACATGGACGCGCTCGACATCTTTCCGGCTGCCGGCATCCGCTTCATTCCGGTGGCGCACGAGCAGGGCGCCGCGCACATGGCCGACGGCTACGCGCGCGCGTCCGGACGCCACGGAGTGTGCATCGCGCAGAACGGCCCGGGCATCACCAACTTCGTCACCGCCATTGCGGCGGCGTACTGGGCGCACTCGCCGGTGGTGTTCATAACGCCCGAGACGGGCTCGATGACGATGGGGCTCGGCGGCTTCCAGGAAACGGATCAGTTGCCGATCTTCTCGAAGATCACGAAGTACCAGGGCCACGTCAACAACCCCAGGCGCATGGCCGAGATCGCCGGGCGCTGCTTCGACCGCGCGATGCTCGAGATGGGGCCTGCGCAGCTCAACATTCCGCGTGACTATTTCTACGGCGACATCCACGCGGCGATCAGCCCGCCAATGCGCATCGGCCGCGGCGCGGGCGACCCGGCGGCGCTCGACGAGGCCGCCGCGCTGCTCGCGGAGGCGCGGTTCCCGGTGATCGTCGCCGGTGGTGGCGTGATCATGTCGGAGGCCACCGCGGAAGCCGTGGCGCTCGCGGAGCGGTTGCACGCGCCCGTGTGCAACAGCTACCTGCACAACGACTCGTTCCCCGCGTCGCATCCTTTGTGGTGCGGACCGCTCGGCTACCAGGGCTCCAAGGCTGCGATGAAGCTCATCGCGCAGGCCGACGTGGTAGTCGCACTCGGCACGCGACTCGGGCCGTTCGGCACGCTGCCGCAGTACGGGATGGAGTACTGGCCGGCGGGCGCGAAGATCGTGCAGGTGGATGCCGACCCGCGCGTGCTCGGGCTGGTCAGGCCGGTCAGGGTCGGCATCTGCGGCGACGCCCGCGCAGCGGCCGCGGCGCTGCTGCAGCGGCTCGCCGGACGCGAACTGGCCGGCCACGCGAAGCTCGCGGACCGCAAGGCACGGATCGCTGCCGAGAAGGCCGCCTGGGAACAGGAGCTCACCGCGTGGACTCATGAGCGCGACGCTTTCTCCCTCGAGGTCGCGAAAGACTCGAAGCTCATGCATCCACGCCAGATGTTGCGCGAACTCGAGAGAGCGATGCCGGCGCGTGTGATGGTCTCGACCGACATCGGCAACATCTGCTCGGTGTCGAACTCGTACCTGCGCTTCGAGGAACCGCGCTCGATGTTCGCGGCAATGAGCTTCGGCAACTGCGGCTACGCGTTCCCGGTGGCCTGCGGCGCGAAGATCGCGAGCCCGGACCGGCCGGCCATCGCCTACGTCGGGGACGGCGCCTGGGGTATCAGCCTGAACGAACTGCTCACCTGCGCGCGCGAGCGGATCGGCGTCACCGTCGTCGTGTTCAACAACGGCCAGTGGGGCGCCGAGAAGAAGAACCACGTGGACTTCTACGCGCGGCGCTTCCAGGGCGTGAATCTCACGAACCCGAGCTGGGCCGCGGTGGCGAGGGCCTTCGGCTGCGAAGGCGTGACGGTCGACCGCCTCGACGAGGTTGGCCCGGCACTGCGAGCGGCCGCGGCCGCGCAGGCCGACGGCACCTGCACCGTGCTCGAGATGATGGTGACGCAGGAACTGGGCGACCCGTTCCGCCGCGACGCGCTGTCGAAGCCGGTGCGCCACCTCGAGAAGTATCGCGATTACGTCTGAGCGGCGCTCGGCGGCGCGCTGACAGCTCACGGCGGACGTATCGGGCGCCCGCCTGATCAGCCGAGCGGCTCGATGCCGCCGGCGCGCTTGAGGCCGAGACGGATCGGTCGCGGCGCTCCGTGCCGCGGCAGCGTGACCTCGACCCACAGCTCCCGCGGCTGCGCCCCGAGCGTCGGGTCCCTCGCATGCTCCGACAGGAAGAACGCCACGGGCTCGACGAGCAGCCACCGATCGTCCCCGTCGCCTGCGCGCCGGAAGCACGTCGAACGCCTCGGCACCACATAGTTTGCCGCGCCACTGGCCTCGCCCTCGAGCACGGCCATCGGCTGACCGCCGCGCAGCTCGATACGACCACAGGCCGCCTCGCGCTCCGTCGCCACGGATTCCGGAGACAACGGCAGCGTGACGTACAGCGTGACGTATCGGCCGCGGATCGGCAGGTCGGGATCGACGCCGGCCGTCTCCACCCAGGCGCGCGGCAGGCTGGCACGGTCATAGAGGAGCTTGCCGCCGACCGCACCGATCAGCGCCACCTGCACCGCAGCAACCGCCACGCCCCGCAGCAGCGGGCTCATGGCGCGCCTCCGGCGATGCGGCCGATCAACCGACGACGGGCGCGCTCGAGCAGCCATCCGCCGACCAGGAACAGGACCCCGAGCCCGATCATGCCCAGCGCCCGCCCGAGCTTGTCGAACACGCTGCTGAAATAGAAGGCCAGCACGACCAGCGCGAAGCCGATTACGCCGACGTTGACGCGCAGCCGGTGCGAATCCCGGATGCCCCACCAGACGAGACCGGCCGCGCCCGCCAGGTACAACAGGTGCATGGCAAGGCTCTGGGCGGTGGTGGTCGTGCCCAGCAGCACTGCGGCAACAGCAAACGCGATCGCCACGATCAGCGGCCACGCTGCGACTCCCCTGATCAACCAGCCGGCGAGCAGCGGCAGAAGGATCGCCACGCTCCAGCCCAGCGCGAGCCAGGCCTGCGGCGGGGTCGCGAACGACTGCTGTGCCGCGAATTCGGGCGGCAGCGGCGGAACACCAGGATCGACGAAAGGCAGAACGGCTGCCGAGACCAGCAGCAGCACGGCGCCAACGCGCGACAGCGCGCGGCGCCAGGTGGCATCGCGTCCGTCGCCGACCGCGGCGAGGTAGGCGGCGCCCAGCCCGAACAGCCCGACCGCCGGCAACGCATGGCCGCCGCGGAACCACGGCACGACGAACTCCGCGGCTTCCCACTCGGCGCACAGCCACAGCGGCACGAGCGCCGCGACCCAGAGCACGTGCGGCCAGTCCCGCAGGATCAGCAGTCCGACGGCCGCACCGATGGCCCAGAGCAGGAAACCGGCCGGCCACTGCTCGGCGAGGTTGAACGACTGTCCGGCGAGGAAGATCCCGCCGCCGAGCGCCGCTGTGCCGACCGCGTGGAGCGTCGTCGACAGCGCGACGGAGCGGGACCGCACCAGACCGCCGGCGACGTGCAGCACCGCGACGGTCGCAGCCAGCGCGCCGAAGCGCGTCCAGGGCGACAACAGGGCCCAGTTCGCCGCGACGAACAGCAGGACCCCGGCACCCAGCAGCACGCCGCCGAGGGCGAAGGCAATGCGCCCGAGGCGCGTGGACCGGGCGGGCGCGTGCTCCGATTCCCAGGCGCGGATGCGCTCGGCCGTGGCGGCGTCAATGAGCCCCGCTGCCTGCCACTGCGCGATCCGTTTCAGAATCTGGCTGTCCATGCAGGTTTCATGTGATACCGGCCAGAGTTTACGCCGCCGGCTGCCGGCAAGTCCCTGCCTCGATTGACTATCGTCCCCGCGGCGAGCGGCATTGGCTCGAAGGATCGACGCGCGTCACGCGCCTTCATCGACGGGCCGCACACCGCGCGCCGTCAGATGCTGGAGGATCGCCAGCAGCGCCATCGCCCACACGATCACGGCGCTCGATGGCAGGTCCGTGACCACCGATGCCGCAAGCCCGACGAGGTAGCTCGCGAAAGCGAGCGCGTAGCCGAGGGCGAGTTGACGGTTGGCGGCATGTCGGTAGGTCGCGAGCGCCGGCACGATCAGCGTCGTGAACACGAGGTACACGCCGACCAGCTGCACGGACATCGTCACCATCACCGCGAACAGCACGTAGAAGCCAATGTGGCCGATGCGCGCGCGGCCGTAGAACCACACCACGAGGAAGACCGCGGTAAGTGCCGCGGCGCGCAGCAGCTGTTCGCCCGACACCCAGAGAATCTGGCCCGCCAGCAGGTCCTTCAGCTGCTCGCCGCCGTGCGGGTCATTCGCCAACAACAGGATCTGCGCGGTGGAGGCCAGCACGAACAGCACGCCGATCAACGCCTCCTGTACCTCTGGGCGCTTGCGCTCCGTCCAGGTGAGCAGCAGCGCCCCGAGCAGCGCCGCAACAACCGCCGCGATCTGTGTCATCCAGCCGTGAAGCTCGAGCCCCATCGTCTGCGCGACGATCACGCCGAGCGCCGCAACCTGTGCGATCGCGAGGTCGATGAACACGATGCCGCGACGGAGCACCTGCTGTCCGAGCGGCACGTGCGACAGGGAGACCAGCAGGCCGGCCACGAGGGCCGGCCACAGGATGCTGAGGATGGTGCCGGGCTCGCTCATTGCTTCGCTGCCAGCAGCCGGTTCAGCGTGTCGTCGAACAGGCCGAAGAGGTCCTTCGCTTCGGACGTGCCTCCCACCGAGAACGGCAGCGTGACGACGGGCACTTTGATCCGCTGCGATAGCCAGTCCGGAGCTTTCGGATCATTGTAGGCGTTGCGCAGGATGGCACTGGGCGGGCTGGCCGAGAGCCTCGTCACGAGCTCCGCGAGATGGCCTGCGCTCGGCGGCACGCCGGGCTTCGGCTCGATTGCGGCGACCTGCTGCAGGCCGAGCCAACGGCACAGATAGGCCTGGTCCATGTGTATTACGACGACCTGCTTGCCCCTGAGCGGCGCACCGAGCGCTTCCCAGCGCGCCATCGCGCTCGACCAGCGCGCCTGGAAGTCGGCGGCGCGCGACTGATAGTACTTAGCGTTTGCCGGATCGATCGCCGCAAGGCGCGAACTCAGCGCCCTGGCGACCATCGCGATGTTGCGCGGATCGAGCTGTATGTGCGGGTTGCCCTGGGCGTGGATGTCCCCCATCGCGCGATCGACGCTCGTCGGAACGTCAACGAGCCGGACAGCCGATGCCGCCTCGAAAAAGCCTGGGTTGCCGGGCTGGATCTTCGGATTCCCGGACTCCTGCAGCAGCACGGGCAACCACCCTGTCTCGAGCTCGGCGCCGTTCGCCACAACGAGGTCGGCCGTGCGGGCGCGTGCCACGAGGCTCGGCTTGGCGTTCACCTGATGCACGTCCTGCAACGCAGTCGTCGCCGTGTAGACGTCCACCTTCTCTCCGCCGAGCTCGCTGGCGAGTGCGCCCCAGTCGGCGGTGGTCGCGAGGACCCGGAGCGCCGCGTGTGCCGGACTCACGGCGCCGAGAAGCAGCGCCGCACCAGTCGTCAAGAGTGTACGAAACATGGTGCGGCTCCTAGAACTTGTGGGCGCCGTGAGCGCCGAGGGCATAGATGTACTGCAGGAAGAACTGCTGGTCTGTCGACCCTTCGCTGGCGTCGTCCCATGCATACTGCGCGCGCAGTCGCGAGAATTCGCTCGGGCTCCAGTCGAGCATGACACTGGTGCGCGTCGGTGTGCCCGGCAGGAGCAGCGGGAAATCGTCCGGGGACAGCAGCCCCTCCTCCACCAGCCCTATCTTCGTGTCGCCCGAGTCCAGCGAGTCATAGCGCGCGCCGACCCGCCAGCGCGGCAGAAATTTGTACACGCCCTGCAGGTACCAGCCGGACTGATCGCTCTCGTAGCTGCCGTTCAGCGTCGGATCGCCGACGGTGTATCTCAGGTCGCCATCCTCCTTGCGCTGCATGTACTCGCCCTGGAGCTTCAGATAGCGGCGCTTCGGGTCGTCCGTGGCCGTCCAACGGAGCTCGGCGTCAACGATCCACGTCTGCGACGACCCGCTGAACGCGTTCAGCACGTCCTCGCCCGCCACATTAGTGTCCTCGTACTCGCGATCCTCGGCGTCCACGTCCATCCACGACACGCCGGTGCGCCAGGCGATCGAGTCGCCCAGGTCGCCACCCGCGTGCGCGTAGGCGATCACGCCGTTCGGGCCGTTCTGGTCCTCACGCGTGCCGGGGAAATAGTCGCCGTTGCCGGATTCGACGCCGAGCTCGAGCAGGAAGTCGAGCGGCGCGATCCACTTGAGTTGCAGGCCCTGCACGGCCATCTGCCCGCCGAAGAACGCCTGGTAGACGAGCGGTTGATCGATGAAGTCCCAGTTGTGGGCGTGGAAATCGTTCAGGTACCCGAGGCTCGAGTAGAACTGGCCGCCCTTGATCGTGAAACCCTCTGGAAGGGAGAGCGTTCGGAAGTAGGCTTCTTCGACTTCGATCTCGTTCTCGGACGTGATCGCCGCGGTCAGCGCGCCCATGAAATACGTATCGATGCTCGCGGAGAGCGTGAGCTCGCTCTCGCCGAGATTGAAGCTGCACTCGCCCGGGCCGATCTCGTCGCCGGCCGGAACGAAACCCTGGATCGCGTAGTCCTCGGGATCGTTCGATAGATTGGTGTAGTTGCCGGCGAGGATCAGCGAGATGGACGGGTTGAAGGCAGAAGTGCCGCGAGCCACCGCTGCAGGCGCCGCCGGCCCGGCGTCCACCGTCGCGGGGGGCTGCGATGCGACGGCGGGGGGTGCCGCGACGTCAGTCTTTGCCTGCAGCTGCTGGATCTGCGCTTCGAGCGCAGACATCCGCTCGGCATACTCTGCCTTGATCGTGGCGAGCTCCGAGCGCAGGGCTTCTAGCTCGGCATCGGTCGCAGTGTGGCCGACGGACGGCAGGATGGCCGCGGCGCAGGCGGCCAGGGACACATGATAGGCAACCTTTCCCATGGGGAATCTCCTCGATGATCGTGATCGACCGACCCGCTCGGGCCGATGGCTGTTTCAGCGGTCGACGAGCGATCAGCGAGGAGGAGCGCGTGACTGATACGAGGCCTGGAAGCGGTCGCCGGCCAGCGGGGACCGGGTCAGGGGCCGCAGACTGTCCGCCGTAAGGACGGCCACCACGATCGCTGTGGCGGGGCCGCCGTGCGCCCCGACCAGCGGAGCAAAAGAGGCGCACTCCAGGCAGACCTGCGAGTGCTGGCCCGGCAGCGTCGGGTCGACGCCTTCGCTGAAGTGCTTGAGCCCATGCAGTCCGGCCGCCGCCTGCGCGAGCAGCAGGGTCAGCAGCGTCAGAATGACGATCGGCGTCTTGCGGCTTCGAATCAGGGCGATTGCCTCGTTGTCCGGCGACACTCTAGCTCATCCCTGCCCGGCGGCAATCGGCAACGGCTGCCGCATCAACGCTCGCGGTAGCCGAGCACCACGAGCAAGCAGCTGCCGTCCGCGATTACATTGATGCCGGCCGCCTCGCAGGCCGCCACGGCCCGCTCGCTCTCGGCGCCCGGTTGCATCCAGACATGCTCGATGCCCTTGGCGATCGCCTCTTCGACGACGCGCTCGGTGACCGCGGGCGGAGTGATGACGGACAGGCTCTTCACGTCGTCCGGCAGATCGAGAACGCTGGCCACGCTGGCCACGCCCTCGATCTCGGCCTCGCGCGGGTTGACGGGGGTCGCGCGCCGGCCAGCCTGCTGGTAGCAGCGCAGCACCTTGTTGCCGTACTTGTGACGGCGCGCGGACGCGCCGGCGACACCGAAGGCCGGAGACTGCAGGAATCGGGCAATGGGGTCATCTGCGCCGCGCATGGTCACTCCTGTTACGGGCGCAGCCTGCCACGGGCATCACGCGGTCAGAAAGACCGTGTTCGCTATACTGCGCGCCCTTCGAGCCCCACCCGGTAGATTCCCGATGCCCAGACCGGCGGCGACGCCCCCGCGGACCTTCCAGGACCTGATCCTGACCCTGCAGCGCTACTGGGCGGAGCGCGGCTGCGTGATCCTGCAGCCCTACGACATGGAAATGGGGGCCGGCACTTTCCACACGGCGACCTTCCTGCGGGCGCTGGGGCCCGAGCCCTGGAGTGCGGCCTACGTGCAGCCGTCGCGGCGGCCGACCGACGGCCGCTACGGCGACAACCCGTTCCGCCTGCAGCACTACTACCAGTACCAGGTGGTCATCAAGCCGTCGCCGCCGGACATCATCGACCTGTACCTCGACTCGCTGCGTGCGGTGGGCATCGACCCGCTCGTGCACGACGTCCGGCTCGTCGAGGACAACTGGGAGTCGCCGACGCTCGGCGCCTGGGGGCTCGGCTGGGAGGTATGGCTCAACGGCATGGAGGTCACGCAGTTCACCTACTTCCAGCAGGTGGGCGGCCTGGACTGCCGGCCCGTGATGGGCGAGATCACCTACGGCCTCGAGCGCCTCGCGATGTACCTGCAGGGCGTCGAGAGCGTGTTCGACCTCGTCTGGACCGACGGCCCGCTGGGCCGCGTCACCTATGGCGACGTCTATCACCAGAACGAGGTCGAGCAGTCGAAGTACAACTTCGAGCACGCCGACGTCGAGGAGCTGTTCCGGCAGTTCGACGCCTTCGAGCGCGAGTGCCAGCGCCTGCTCGAGGCGAAGCTGGCGCTGCCAGCCTACGAGCGCATGCTCAAGGCTTCGCACACCTTCAACCTGCTCGACGCGCGCAAGGCGATCTCGGTGACCGAGCGCCAGCGGTTCATCCTGCGCGTGCGCACGCTGGCGCGTGGCGTGGCCGAGGCGTACTACGCGAGCCGCGAGTCGCTCGGATTCCCGATGCTGCGACCGGAGTTGGTACCGGAACGCGTGCTGGGCACGGTCAAGCTGCCGCGTGAGGGCCTGGCATGAGCCCGTCGCGCGACTTGCTCGTCGAGATCGGTACCGAGGAGCTGCCGCCCAAGTCGCTCTCTGCTCTGGCCGCTGCCTTCGCCGACGCCGTCGAGAAAGGCCTGACCGACGCCGGACTCGCGCACGGCGCCGTCGAGCGCTTCGCCACACCGCGGCGGCTCGCGGTCCGCGTCCGCCGGCTCGCGGAGCGACAGCCCGACCGCGCGGTCGAGCGTCGCGGCCCGCCGGTCAAGGCGGCCTTCGATGCTCAGGGCGCGCCGACCCAGGCCGCCCTCGCCTTCGCGAAGGGTTGCGGCATCGAGGTCGAGGCGCTCGAGCGCCTCGAGACGCCGAAGGGCGCGTGGCTGGTGCATCGCGGCACCGAGGCAGGCGCGCCGACCGCAAGCCTGCTGCCCGGCATCGTTCAGGCCTCGCTCGACGCATTGCCGATCGCCCGGCGCATGCGCTGGGGCGCGGGCGAAGCGCAGTTCGTGCGTCCGGTTCACTGGGTGCTGATGCTGTTCGGCAAAGACGTCGTGCCCTGCCAGATCCTGGGCGTCGCCTCGTCGAACCTGAGCTTCGGCCATCGCTTCATGGCGCCGAAGCCGCTGCGCATCTCGTCGCCCGCCGCGTACGTTTCGACGCTGCACAAGCGCGGCAAGGTCCTCGCCGACATCCACGAGCGGCGCGAGACCATCCGCCAGGGCGTGACGGCAGAGGCTGCGCGCCTCGGCGCTGTTGCGGTGATTTCCGACGCCCTGCTCGATGAGGTCACGGCGCTGGTGGAGTGGCCCGTGCCGCTCGCCGGCCGCTTCGACGAGCGCTTCCTCGAGCTGCCGGCCGAGGTGCCGGTCGCCACGATGCAGGATCACCAGCGCTACTTCCCGGTGCGCGATGCCTCGGGCGCCTTGATGCCGTGGTTCATCGCCGTGGCGAACATCGAGAGCGCGGACCCGGGGCAAGTGATCGCCGGCAACGAGCGCGTGGTGCGTCCGCGCCTTTCCGATGCTGCCTTCTTCTGGGCGACCGACCGCCAGCAGCGCCTCGACGCGCGCCGCGAGGCCCTGAAGCGCGTCACCTTCCAGACCCAGCTCGGCTCGCTGCATGACAAGACCGAACGCGTGCGTACGCTCGCGAAGTCCGTCGCCACTGCGATCGGCGGCGATCCTGGGCTCGCCGATCGGGCCGCCGAGCTCGCCAAGTGCGACCTCATCAGCACGATGGTCGGCGAGTTTCCGGAACTGCAGGGCCTGATGGGCCGCTATTACGCGCAGCACGACGGCGAGCACGCCGAGGTCTGCGAGGCAATCGGCGAGCAGTACCTGCCGCGCTACGCCGGCGACGCACTGCCCGCGACACGCACCGGCATGGCGGTCGCCATCGCCGACAAGCTCGACACGATCGCGGGCATCTACGCCACTGGCCAGAAGCCCAGCGGCACACGCGACCCCTTCGGCCTGCGCCGCGCCGCGCTCGGCCTGCTGCGTACCTCGATCGAGCAGCGCCTCGACCTCGATCTGCAGATCCTGATCCAGCAGGCGCTGGCCGCGTTACCGTTCGCTGCACCCACAGACTGCGCGCGAGAGGTCTACGACTACGTGATCGAGCGCCTGCGCGCCTACTACGTCGAAGGCGGCGCCGGCTTCGAGGTGACGCCGGAGATGTTCGACGCGGTGCTAGCCACGCGGCCGGCTTCGCCACTCGACTTCGACGCGCGGCTGAGGGCGCTCGTGGAATTCCTGCAGCTGCCCGAAGCGCAGGCGCTGGCGGCGGCGAACAAGCGCATCGCCAACATCCTGCGCAAGGTGACGGAGCCGGTGGGCGAGCGCGTGGACGCCGGGCGGCTCATGGATCCCGCGGAGCAGATCCTCGGCGAGCAGGTGGAGGCCATCGCGCGGCAGGTGGAACCGAAGTTCGCTGCGCGCGACTACACCGGGGCGCTCAAGTCGCTGGCCGTGCTGCGCAACGCCGTCGACGCGTTCTTCGACTCCGTGATGGTGATGGCGGACGACCCGGCGCTGCGCGCCAACCGTATCGCGCTGCTGAAGCGGATGCAGGGACTGTTCATGCGCGTGGCCGACCTGTCGCGACTGCCGGGGTAGGGGCCGCCCATGCAGTGGATCCGGTCGATCCTCTTCACGACGCTGCTGTTCGTGACGACGATGGCGTTCGGCGTGGTCGTGCTCGCGAGCGCGCTGCTGCCGCTCACGATCGAACAGCGCTACGTCATCCCGCGCTACTGGGGCCTGTTCGAGACCTGGCTCGCGAAGGTGGTGTGCGGCATCGACTACGTGGTCGAGGGGCGCGAGAACCTGCCCGACGTGCCGTTCGTCTCGCTGTGGAAGCACTCCTCGTCGTGGGAAACCATGGCGCAGATGTTCGTCGTACCGCCGGCTGCGTGGTCGCTGAAGCGCGAGATGCTTTGGATTCCGGTGGTGGGCTGGGCGGTGAGCACGTACAAGCCGATCGCGATCGACCGTCGGGCTGGCCACTCGGCCGTCAACCAGGTCGTGAAGCAGGGATGTGAGCGCCTGGCGGCCGGCATGGGCGTGATCGTCTATCCAGAGGGCACGCGCGTTCAGCCCGGGCAGACGCGCAGGTACGGCGCCAGCGGCGCCTTGCTGGCGATCGAGTCGGGCGCGCCGGTGGTGCCGATCGCCCACAACTCGGGTTACCTGTGGCGGCGGCGCAGCCTGTTCAAGCACGCCGGCACGATCTACGTGGTGATCGGCCCGCCGATCGACCCGACCGGCCTCGACGCACGCCAGATCAACGAGCGCGCGCAGCGCTGGATCGAGAGCACGATCGAGGAGATCGTGCAGCGTTCCGGCGGCAGGCCGGCCTGATGTCGGCGCGTTTGCCCCGAGCATTCCCAGGGCCTGGACCGGCCACGGTGCCGACCAGCGACGCGTCGTTGTCATTGGAAACGAAGGGAGGCGCGTAGACCCCCGAGGCAGCACCCGTGACGAGGCCTGCGCTGCCGGTGAAATCCACGCTGGAGACGAGACCGTTCGGAGGGTCGGTGTCGACGTTGTAGTAGCTCACGCCGGCGGGCGCGCCGCGTTCAGGGCTCCTTGCGGGGAAAGCTCACCGCAGCCGGTCCGCGGTGCCTCGGGCGCACGACCACCGTGCCGGCGATCTTGTCGTGCCAGCCCTGCTTGCGCGGATCGAAGGCTACCCAGACCAGGCCCAGCATCAATGGGATCGTGGAGACGTAATAGCCGAGATACCGGATGACGAGTTGCCGGGTGCTCGGTGCCTGCCCGCTGGTCGCGTCCACCACCCGCGCTCTGATCGCCATCTTGCCCGGCGTCGCCTGCCGGTAGATCCAGAACAGGATCACGGCGATCGCCGGCAGGATCCAGTTGATCAGCAAATCGGCCGGCCCCTGCACCAGCCGCGCGGAGGTCCAGTAGTCCCTTCCATAGACCCACGTGATCAGAGGCGCAGTCACCGTCAGGATCAGCAACGAGTCGATCAGCGCGGCGCCGACACGCGGCCAGAAGCCGACGTACTCCAGATCCTCGAAATCCATGCGGAATCTCCTCGGTTGCAGTCGGCGAACAGAAATCCGTGTGGGAGCGCAAGATAGCGCGCCAGTCGTCGATACGATTGACCGGACGACGAGGGGTTACATGAAAACCCGTCGAGAGGCTGGGTATCTGCAGGAGGATGGTGATTGATGGGACCGTTGCCACCGGACTTTGAACAGGCGGGTCGAGCAGTGCTCGAGTTTCTTCACCGTCGGTTTGGCTTCCGATTGTGGATGCTCACCAGGGTCAAGGGCGACGACTGGATCGTGCTGCAGTCGGAAGATCACGGTTACGACGTCAGGCCGGGCCGGGTGTTCCGATGGGCGGACTCGTTCTGCTACCAGATGGTCAAGGGCAATGGACCGCGCATCACGCCCGATGTGGCCGCCGTGCCCGCCTACGTTGCAGCACCCGTCAGCCGGGAGATGCAGATCGGTGCCTATGTCGGGGTTCCGCTGACGAACTCGGATGGGACGCTTTTCGGCACGCTGTGCGGTATCGATCCACGCCAGCAACCGGCTGACATCGTCAATGAACGCGAGTTAATGGAGCTATTGGCCTCCATGCTGAGTGCGATTCTTCATTCGGAATTGAGAGCGGCGGAGGAGTCCAGAGGACGCGAGCGGCTCGAGGTCGAGGCACTGCTCGATCCGCTTACACGCCTCGCGAACCGCCGTGCCTGGGACCAGTTGTTGGCTCGGGAGGAGGATCGCTGTCGGCGCTACGGGCACCCCGCGGCGATCTTCATGCTCGACCTCGACGACTTGAAGGAAGTGAATGACGCGAACGGTCACGCGGCGGGCGACGCACTGCTCGAGCGTGCAGCGGATGCCTTGCGCGAAGGCGTGCGCGACAGCGATGTGGCCGCGCGGCTCGGCGGTGACGAGTTTGGAATCATTGCGGTCGAGTGTGACTCGCGCGGCGCGAAGAGGTTGCTTGCCCGAATTCGCGATGCGCTCGACCGCCACGGAGTTCGCGCCTCGGTCGGAATCTCGCTGCGTGATCCGACGCTTGGGCTCGCTCGCGCGTGGGAGGAGGCCGATCGACTGATGTACGAGCAGAAGAAGACGCGCTGGCCGCTCAGCATGGCGGTACAGGAGAAGGAAGGGAGGTCTGCGACGGAGTCCGGGCGGGGCCGCAGGAAACAGGACCCGCTCCTGAGGGACGGCACGCCGAGTTGAGGACGGCTGCGGCACGTCTGTCGCGTCGCCTGTGCCTGGCCGGTACCGACTGCAGCCGCCTGCGCGCTGTGATTCTGTCACTATTAATGATGAAAAAAGATTTAGGTGCTTATCAATTTAGCTGATTATCTCTTTTTATTTTACAGTACAGCCTGGCCTGACGATGAGAGCGTATCGCTGGCAGGGCTTGATGACGAATCCCGGCGACCAGGGCACTTCAAAGCCAGACGCCCGGGCGAGGCGAAGACCAAGGCCGAATGATCCCGCGATTGCGGGCTTCTTGATGCGCGGCGAGAACGGGGCGCCGCGCAGCGCTGGGCGTACGACAGGGGCCGCGCCTTGGGCTTGAACATAACCTTGTACAGCGATTCGTGCGACACCGCGGAAACCAAGAAGCAGTTCTGCCGCGAAACAACGTCGGTATCGGCACGCGGAAGCATTCCGATCCGGGCGCGTCGGGAAGAATCGGGCGGCCGGATGATGGAACCGCAAGTAGAACTAACACGACAGGAGGATGACCATGCGCACCTTGAAGACTTTGATCATTACCGCGGCGCTTGCCCTCACCGGCCAGGCGAACGCGGCCAGCGTGACCAGCGGCCAGACCAATGTGCTGCTGGATGTCGAGCTGCTTGCAAGCGTCGGACTCGTACTCTCGGGCGTCGGCGGACCCGTGATCCTTCCCGGCAATCTCGGCCCCGGCTCGGTTGCCTTTCCGATCAATGCACGCAATGCCATGATGCCGGCACTCCCCACGACCTTCACGTACACGGCCGGCAGCCTCGCGCCGTTCTCCGGCACGATCGAGCACAGCGGGACGGTACTGTTCAACGGGGGGACACTCGAAGTAGGCAACTTCACGATCGGTTTCGACGCGAATCGCGTCGGCGATATGACCAGCGGCTTCTTCGTGGCTGACAATGTGACCTTCCTTGGCGTACCGCTGTTCGACGTCGGTCTCCCGTCGGCCCTGTCGGCGATGGCGGACGCCCTTACCGTCGCTGCGGACCTGCTGGTGTCGGCGGAGCTGGCAGGAGTTCTGGGGAACGCGGGGCTGATCGGCGTGGACGTTGGTGACGCGCTGATCGAAGCCAGTGCCGTGCCTGAGCCGGGCACGCTGTCGCTGCTGTTGGCCGGTCTGCTTCTTGGCGGCGTGGCGTCGACCCGCCGACCCGCCGGAGGCGCCCGGGCCAACGGTTGAGTGTCGATGCCGGCCCGGCGGTGGGCGATCCGCTCACCGCCGCGGCCATAACACCCACATGCGCAGCGGTTGGCGCATGCGACCGGCCTGCTCAGCCGCATCACCCTCCCAGCCCCAGAAATAGTCGGCGCGCACCGCGCCGACGATCGCACTGCCGGTGTCCTGCGCGAGCACGAGGCGCTGTAGAGGCGCACTGGAGTTTGGCTCGGTCGTGTCGATCCACACCGGCGTGCCGTATGGAACGCTTTTCGGGTCCACGGCGATCGACCGGCGCGGGGTAAGCGGCACGCCCTGCGCACCACGCGGTCCCAGGGCGGGATTCGAGAGCGGCTCTTCGCGGAAGAACACGTAGCGCGGATTGGCCCACAACAGCTCGTCGCGACGCGACGGGTTGCGACGTGCCCAGTCCTTGATCGCAGGCCACGAGGCCTGGCCGGGCTGCAGCTCGCCCTGCTCAATGAGCCAGCGCCCGACCGACTTGTACGGGTGGTCGTTGTGGCCGGCGTAGGCAAGCCGAACGTACTGCATGCGGCCGTCGGGCTCGGTGATGCGCAGGCGTCCCGAGCCCTGTATCTGCAGCACCAGAGCGTCGAGTGGGTCTGCGACCCAGGCGATCTCGCGCCCGCGCAGCGCCGACTGGGCCGGCGGATGCGAGTCGAGCTGCTGGCGCGTCCAGTATGGCCGGCGCGCGGCCAGATCCGGCGGCGGTGCGAACAGGGCCGTTCGAAACTCACCGCCTTGCACGCGACGCGCCTCGATCACGGGCTCGTAGTAACCGGTGATCAGGCCACCCGGCTTGCCGTCGAGCGACTCGACGCGGTACGGCTGGAAGGACTTCATCAGCCAGTCACGCATCTCGGCATCGCTGCCGGGTGCACGCCGGGCGACCTCATTGCACAGTGCCAGCCAGGTGGCAGAGGGACGCAGGCAACCCTGAACGAGCGCGGGCCAGGCCGCGCGCTGTGCGTCCACGTCGAAGCCCGGGAGGTCCTGCCATGCTACCGGGACCCAGCGAGATTTCTCTTGCAGCAGGACGTCGCCGGTCGGCCGGGCTGGGCCGGGTGGGGGCGGTGGCGGCGCGGTCTTGCAGGCGGCGACCGTAACCAGCATCAGCGCGGCAGTCCAGCGCACGAAACGCCACTGGTCCCCTGGTGCAGACTCGTGCGCCGCGCGTCGCAGCGCAAGCAGCTCGTGTGTTCTGAAGAGGGCAGCCAGTTTCACGGGCCGCGATCTTGCCACAGCGCGGTCATTCCCGAGCGCCTGCCGCGCGCGTCCCCAGGATTCCGACGCGCGGCGATAGCCGGGCCGATACCCGAGGGGGCATGATCGGCGGAGCTGGGCCGTTACGCGTGGAGGCTATGCGCAACCTGCTGCCTTTCGTCGGCGCCTTGGTGGTCGCGTATCTCGCGCTGTGTGCATGGGCCTTCGCGACGCAGCGCTCCCAGATCTACTTCCCGACGCCGGCGGCGAACCATCACGCCGCGGTGCTGTGGGTCGATTCGCAGGGCGAGCGCATCAAGGTCTGGTCCGTGTCTCGGCCGGGCCCTCGAGCCCTGATCTACCTGGGCGGCAATGCGGAGGACGTGGGCGCAAACCTCGCCGAATTCACTTCGGCATTTCCGTCGCACTCGCTTTACCTCGTGAACTACCGTGGCTACGGCGGCAGCAGCGGCCGACCGAAGGAAGCCGCCCTGGTTGCCGACGCCCTTGCCGTGTTCGATCGCGTGCACACAGCGCACGCCCACGTGGCTGCGATGGGCCGCAGCCTCGGCAGTGGCGTCGCAGTCCAGCTCGCAAGCGCCCGGCCAGTGGAGCGGCTGGTGCTGGTCACGCCGTACGACAGCCTCGTGAACCTGGCGTCGGAGTATTTTCGCTGGCTGCCGGTCGGGATGCTGCTTCGCGACCGGTACGACTCGGCCCATCACGCGCGGGAGGTCGTAGTCCCGGTGCTGCTCGTGATCGCCGCCGAGGACGAGATCATCCCGATGCGCCGGTCGCGCGCGCTGGCCGACATGCTGCGGCCGGAGCAGGCGTCGGTGGTCGTAATCGACGGCGTCGGCCACAACACGCTCGACCGTTCGCCCGAGTATCTGCAGGCTGTCGGCTCATTCCTCGGTGCGCACCGGTGAGCCGGATGCTTGAATCCCACGGCGGCTGGCGGCGCGCCGGGCCGGGGGGGCCACGCCTGCGTGCGTCGATCACGCTGCCATGCCTTGCGCTGATGTTGTCTTTGGTGCGGCCAGCGGGCGCCGCCGGGCAGATTGATCTGCACGTGGATCGCGACACCGATCTGCTGCGGGTGCGCGCGACCGTCGCGGCCGCGGCGTCCGCCGAGCTCTGCTACTCCGTGATCGCGGATTTCGATCACCTCGCCGACTTCATCCCGGGCCTCGTGTCCAGCAGGATCGTGAGCGAGCCCGGAAAGCCGTTGGAGTTGCGCCAGGTCGGGGAGACCAAGCTCGGCCTGTCCCGGTACACGATCGACGTGACGCTCGCGCTCATGACCGACCCCCCGCGGCGGATCAACTTCACGAGAGTCGCGGGAAACCTTCTGGTGATGCAAGGGAGCTGGCAGGTCGAGGGCGACGGCGACGGTTGCAGGATCGACTACCGCACGGACATGCAGCCCGAGTTCTGGGTGCCGCCGTTGATCGGGGCTTTGCTCGTGCGGCACCAGGTGGCGTTGCAGCTGCACGGTCTGAAAGCTGAAATCGACCGACGCGCCGCGATTCAACTTCCGTGACGCATCGGCCGACTCGGTTCATTCGACGACTACCGCCGTACCACTCGCCGACACCATCAGCATGCCGTTCCCCTGGCCGAGTACCTCGTAGTCGAGGTCGACGCCGATCACGGCGTTCGCACCGAGGTCGGCGGCGCGCTGCTGCAGTTCCTCGACCGCGATGTCACGTGCACGCTGCAGCTCGCGCTCGTAGGTTGCCGAGCGCCCGCCGACGAGATCGCGGATCCCGGCGAAGACGTCCTTGAAGACATTGGCGCCGAGGATGGCCTCGCCCGCCACGATGCCGCAGTACTTCGTGATCCTGCGGCCCTCGATGTTGGGAGTCGTCGTCACCAGCATGGGTTTCCTCCTCGGGCGCACCAGCGCCTGTTGCAGCCTGCCGACCCGCCCCTGCCTTCGCAAGCGCGGCGGTCCCTGGCATCGATCGCACCGCCGGATAGACCCATTCCAGGACGAGCACGCGCAAGGGGGTGTTGACCGGTAAGCGGGGTGGCGTATGTTGAGCGCCGGTAGCGCTCCAACCAAGGGAGATCCAGATGCCAATCGAAATGAGCGAGTTCATCGAGCAGCAGATGAAAGGACTCAACGAGTTGGTCGGCGACCTGAAACGCTCGCGGGTCGCAGCCGCGCGACGCGCCGCGACGGAGTCCGCGGCGCGCGTCAAGTCGCTTAACACCCGCGTACGGGAGCTCGCGCGCTCAGGCGTGCGACTTACCTACATCTCCCAAGGGGCGGTGCAGGGCCTGCTCGAGCTTCAGGCCGACATCGTCAATTCCGCGCTCACCGAAGCGGCGGACCAGCTGCAGCGCATGGCCTACACGGAGAGCGTGCGCGATCTCGCGAGCATGCAGACCGAGGTACTCCAGGCAGCTCGACAGCGCATCGTGGACGACATCGGGCGTGCGGTGGCGATCCTCAAGACAGCTGCCAGCGAGGCGCGGAAGGTCGCGACACCGGCGAGGGCAAAGCCGGCCGCGGCGGCGAAGAAGACCCGCACGACCGCCCGCCGCAAGGCCAAGGTGGCGGCCCCCGCCAAGGCGGCAGCCAGGGGTCGCGCCAAGCGAGGCGCGCCGCGTCGCGCCAAGACGCGATCGCGCGGCTGAGCCTCGCCCGTGCCGATCCACAGCCCGATCCTGGCACCGGCGATCGTTCTGGTGCTCTGGTCGCTGTTCATGCTTGCGTGGCTCGCCATCGCCCGTGTGCCAGCCATGTCCAAGCTCGGGATTCGTCTGGGTAGCATCGTTGGGAGCCGGGGAGTCAATCTTGAGGGCGTCGTCCCCGACCGCGTGAACTGGAAGTCGCACAACTATTCGCACCTGATGGAGCAGCCCACGCTGTTCTACGTCACCGTGGTGGTCCTCGCGCTGGTAGGCGAGGGCGGAGGCGTCAACCTGCAGCTCGCCTGGGCATACGTGGGGCTGCGCATCGTGCACAGCCTGGTTCAGGCGCTGTGGAACCGGGTGATCGTGCGCTTCACGATCTTCGGGATGGCCACCCTGGCATTGCTCGTGCTCGCGATCAACGCGGCGCAAGCGACGCTGTAAGCCCACCCCGGGACGAGTCGCTCCGGCGTGGGCTGTTGCGTGACATAGCCATCGTCAGCCGCGGCGGCCTTTCTTTCGGGTGGGGACTTTCCTGGCGGACTTCTTGGCGGGTTTCGTAGCGGCTCCGGAGCGCTTCGCGGGCTGTCGCCTGGCCGCTGGCGTCGTGGCGGGAGGCTTCCTTGCTGCTGCCGCCCGCGCCTCGGGAGTCGGCGGTGCTGGCGATCCATCGGCGCGCGCCACGATGCACTGGCGAAGCCGATTGAGCATCGCGAACACTTCCCCCTCGTCGGGCTTGAACTGCTCGGCCATGTCCGCAAGGAACTCGAGCTGCTCCACAACCGTCGCGTCCTCGCGTGCGTTGGCCAGGCGGCGAACCTCGCAGTAGCTGTCGACGAGCTTCTTCTCCTCGGTGGCCGTGTCCGGGCCGGCAATCAACGGACCCGAGCGCAGGCGCAGCAGCAGCGTCAGGTCCGCATACGCCGCGAGGTCCCACAGGTCCGGTTCCCGCTCGATCTTTGCCTCGAGCGCAGCGCGCGCGGAAATCAGCCGCTGATCCAGGTCCGACGGAGCACCGGACTGAACGTAGGGCGATCGCTGCTGCCAATTCAACACGAGATCAAGCGCGCCCCAGTTCACCAGCGCGTAGTTCGTGCCGTCCTTCGCCGTGGCGGCTCTCCGGTAACGATCCCGTGCCTCGCGCAGCGCCTTGATGCGTCGGCCGCGCTTCATCCACGCAAGTCGCTTGTAGGCGCTGCCGAGCACGGACAAGCGCTCGTTGGTGTGGGCCTGGACATCGGGATTCAGCCGGTCGAGCCGCGCGATCGCGCTGCTGATACGTGCCAGGAACTCCGGCGGCTTCCGCGGGCCACGCCTGCGGCCCGTGCGCGCTGCGGCCTGTGCAGTGCTGGCGCGCCACTCGCTGACGGCAATCCGGCACTCGCAGTTGGTCCACTGCTCCATGTCCTGCATGGTCAGGCCACCGTCCTCCTGTGCGAAGGCGCGCTCATAGCATCCGATAGCTGCATCGAACTGGAACGCGGCGTTGTAGACGCGCGCCAGCGCGGCCCAGGCCCGACCGCTGCGACTCCACGCAGCATCGTCCTCGATCATCTGGCGCCAGTCGTCGAGTCGCTTCAGCAGCGAGGCGAGGTCCGAGTCGTCCGCGCAGTCGATCTGCGCACGCAGCTCCTCGATGCGATTGATGAGCTGCTCGAGCGAAGCCGGGATCTCTGGCCGCCCCTTGCGGGCGGGCGCTTGGTCGATGAGGAAGAAATCGGGGTCACCGTAGCACTGGTAGGCGCCCCAGGTGTTGGCGTATGGGTGCTGCTGACTCGTGGCCTGCCGCGCCGCGAGCACCGCATCACCGAAGTGCGCACCGTCGAGCATCCTCTTGTAGAACTCGAGCGCGAACGTCTTGGCCGCCGCATCGTCGACCGCCCAGCCGGCAGCCACGACGGCACGAACGCCGAGCCGCATGAACTGCGTCGCGACATTCGCAGCGAACTTGCTGAAGTCGTCGCGGGTCGACTGCAGGCCCGCGGCCGCACGATCACGCCCCTCGACGTAACCCAGGTGGCAGCAGTTGATGAAGACGAGCTCGGGTACCCGCCTCATCTGTTCCACCTCGCCCGGCGTCAGGAACACGTCTCCGCCGAGCACCATGCCGGTGACGGGCAGCACCTTCTTCAGCTTTCTCAGCCCCGCCTCTGGCGAGGGCTGCCCGCAGGCCTCGCAGTCCTCCGTGGGCGGCCTGGGCCTCCACTGGTATGCACCGTGGCCCGCGAGATGCACGATCTGGTACGGAGCAGCGTACAGGGCGCGAATGATGTTCCCCGAGTTCTCCTGGATGCGCTGCACGACCTCGAAGCGATGGTCCTTGCGGAACAGTTCCGCGACGGCTTCTGCTTCTGCGCGCGCGCCGGGCAGCGGACGGAAAGGCCCGTCCTCGGGCAACTCGGGATCGCCGACGACGAGGACCCGTCGCTCGAGGCTCCGTACCGGTGCCTCGCGGAACTGCTTGAGCTCGAGTTGCCGGAGCAATCCGCGGTTGAGCGCGATCGGCGTGCCGTCGCCGTCCAGGCGGTTCTCGAGCATCTCCCATGGATAACGCGCCGCCTCCTCGTCCAGCACCAGCACGAGCTTGTCCCGGTTGGGGGACTGCTCCTTGATTGCATTCGGCAGCAGCAGCTCGAACAGCGTGCGGCACACCTCCGGATCGTTCTGGGTCTTGCCGATGGTCTTGCTGACGAACTGGTCAACGAGCGAGCGCTGAGTCGCCACGAGCCGTGATTCCGCGCGGGCGCGCCGCGTCAGCGCCACGAACCGCAATTCGCCGTCCTCGGCCTCGCCTTCCGGCACACCGCCCTTGATCTGCAATCGCTGCCACCACCCCTCCGCCTCCTTGAAGATCAGCTGGCTGCGTGCACCGCGACGCGTCTCGAGCCGCGCCGTCGTCGCGACCCGCCCCCTGAATCGTGCGTGTTCGGCCAGGAAGCCCAGGTCCTCGATTGCCTGCAGCGCCTTCGACTGCAGCAGCTCGACGATCTGCAGCGTCCCGATGCGGATGGGTCGCTTCGCGTCGCGCAGCTCCTGGTTGGCAGCCAGCACTCCCTCGAGCACCGCCAGCACGGAGTCCCGCTCGCTCACGCCGCCCGCATTGGTACCAACCAGCAGGGAGCTCACCCCGATCTCTCGGACTTCCCCCGGAACGGCCGCACCGGTGGTCTCGTAGTCACGGTCCGCAAGCTTGATCGCATAGGCCAGCAGGCCCTGGGTGACCGTGGCGACGAGTCCGCCGACTCCAAGTTCGCCGACCTGACCCAGCCCGACGACGATTGCACCGCGCCATCGGTTCGACGGCGCCGGACGCCTGCGCAGCACCACCTCGAACGTCTTGAGTTCCCCCGGATAGAGCCCCAGTCGATGCCTCTGGGTCAGGCGACCCTCCAGTTCCTGATCCAGCACGCGCTCCGCGCTGATGATGGTGTCGCCTTGATAGTGGCCGACGACGACCGGCCAATCGGCGAACTTGAGATGACCGTGCATCACGCTGACGCGCAGTGGTGACGACTCGACCCGCCGCCGTCGCGGTTTCTGTGGCGAGCCGCCGAGCGCCGCCGCCGCGATTGCGGCTTCGTCGGGAAGCATGTCGTCGGCGCCGCGCTCGAACTCCCACTCCTGTGCCGCATCACGCGACACCGGCTCTTCCTGCCGCAGCCTGGTCGTGGTGCCGTCACGCAGCAGGTCGAGCAGCGCCGGGAAGTGCTCGTCCGCCGAGGGCAGGCTGCCGTGCACGACGCCCGGCATGAACCAGGCCTTCTGCTTCGCTACGAGCTCCTCGGGGATGCCGCCATCCCACGGCACCTGGCCGTCGCCGCGGTTGGTCGCCCTGAACCGGATCTTGCCGCGCTCGAAGCGCATGCCGATCAGCGTTTCCGGTGCCTGGCCCGCGACGTACACCATCTTCTCGGGATCGACGACGCTGCCGTCGAGGCGCTCACGGAAATCGCGGATCTTCTTCAGGTCCGCTGCGTCGGGTTGCGGCCAGCCGTCGCCGGCAGACTTCGCATAGCGCTTCCACGTCGCATCGCTCAGGTAGTCGTCGGGATCGCTGGGCATCGCCGGCAGCAGGGAGAGCACGCCGGGGAAGCGCGAGATCACGTCGAGCAGCGTCTGCTTGCGGTTCCTTACGTCGGCCAGCGCGAGGCGGCGGATCGTGCTCGACTGGCCCACGATCAGTTCGTTGATGGAATACGATCCGCGGTTCGGCGTGCCAAGCATCACCAGCCGCGCACCCTCGACCTCGGTCATCGCCTTCCAGACGTCCGCGTGCTGGGCGACCATCGAGCGCGCGACGAGCCCGCCCATCGAGTGGGCAATGATGCGCACCGGCTGCCCGGACGAACCCGTGGATCGAATGGCCTCGCGAACCGCGTCGGCGAGCCGGTTTGCCTCGACGTCGGGCGACTGTCGCCAGTCGTACGGGAACGGGATGACCTTGTGAGTGTCGGCGAGGTACTCGATCAGCGCTTCGTAGAACGGCGCGTAGACACCCTTGGGCGAAACGTTCGGCGCCCCGAGCCGCAGGCGCGTGAGCCCGCCAAGGAACAGGGCCGGCGGGTTGAGCCAGACACGCTCACCGCCGACCGCCAGCTCGCTGCCCATGATTCCGGGAAGCACGAACACGATCGGGCGCGGTCCCGCCGGGCCCCGGCTGACTTCGCGCGCAATCGGCTTCACCGCCGGCCGCATCGACTCGAAACCGATGGACGACCCTTCGAGGCCCGCGAAGTTCGTGGTTTCCAGTGCCTTGAGCAACGCCGTCGCACTGCGCTCGTTGCGGAAGTAGTTGAAGTGATTGACGGTGTCGCCGCGCTGGTACGCGAGCAGTGCCGCTGAGGACTGGGAACGCGGCGCGCCACCGTACATCGACGGCGTGTTGACGACAAGGTCGTGCTCGCCGTCGTAGAACTTGTCGGCGACGAGCGTGAGGAGGCGCTTCCAGATGCCCTCGGCCTCCAGGTCGCCAGCGATCACCGCAAGCTCGGTCGAAACGAAACGCACGGGACTGTTGATGGAACGAAGCAGGCTCGCATCGGGCAGCATCGCTGCCAGCCCTGGCAGCACTTCTGGCCGCGTCTTCTGCTTGATGACGCAGGCCAGGAAGTCGCCGAGCGCGTCGACGAGCTCGGCGATGGGTGTCGCCCTCGCTGCGAGCGAGCCGACGTTGAGCAGGATCTGCGCCCAGCGATCGAGGCGCTTCGATGCCAGCGACGTCCCGAGCGCCGGGCAGGCCACGCGCACGAAGCGACGCACGCGAACATTCCGCTCGCGCAGGCGACCGAGCACGCGGTTCAGCTCCGCCAGCTTCTTCGCCGATTCGAGCAGCGCCCTGGCTGCTTCCTTGCGCTCGTCCGCGTCGAGTTCCGTGGCGGCTTCGAGCCAGCCTGCATCGCGCGCGAGATTTAGGTCGTCCTTGTCGAACGGCATCTCTCCCGCAGGGACAGTCATGCGACAGAGCAGTTCGCCGACGAGGCCGCCGCGGGAGTGGCTCACAAGATCGATGACCGTGTCATTGCGGACGTGTGCCTCGAGCTCGCGCGCCAGGTCGAGAGCGTTCTCGATCGGGCCCTCCGTCAGCGAACGGTGGTCGAAGCCGTAGACATGTTCCCCGTAGAGCTTGCGCAAACCGGCGAGCGTGTCCGCGCGCGGCGAGCTCCAGAGGTCGCCGAAGCTGCCGTAGGTGCTCGATGCCGTGCCGTGAATGAAGACCAGGATCGGCGAGCCGCCGATGCTGCGTTCCTTGCCGGCGGAGGTCCCCGCCGCGGGCAATGGCTCTGGCGCGAATTCACCGCGCACCATGTTGCAGCGGTGCAGTCCAAGCCCGATTCGTCGCGGTGTTCCCTTCTCCGGATCGTCCTTCTTCTCCTCGAAGGCGCGCGCGAGCGCGAGCGTCGCTTGCTTGCCGACGTCGACCTTGACGCCGATCACCTTGAGTGACTTGAGGACCCAGCGCAGCACGCCGCGCGTGGCCGCGGCGCCACCGCCCACGGACAGCGAGTCGGGCACTCCGAGCAGCCCGGGCTCCCCGGCTTCGCGAGTACCCTCCTCGCGCAGCTTCGCTTCGTACTCGTCGGCGGTGAGCCAGAGGCGCAGCCCGTCTTCGTACTCGAGTTCGATCAGGTCGTCCTTGCCGACGACGACGTCCATCTGTCGCTCGATTCCGGCTCGCGTGCCGCCGGGGCGGAACTCTGCCTTGACCTCGACCTTGACCTGCTCCGTCCGCAATGCCGAGGAGCCCGCTCGTGGTACCGCGTAGCCGCGGATTCGCTTCTGCGTGGAGCTACCCATGATGGCCGTTCTCCGTTGGCGCAACGTCGCGCGGTCGTGCAGCGTTTCCTGTGCCCGTCATGCGACTGGCGACAGGAACGGGGCGTCGAGCCGTGCCTTCTGCCCTTCGAGCTGCGGAACCTGATCGTAGCCGCCGCGTGAGATCTTGGCGCTGACGCGCTCGTGAAGCTCGCGATGCGTCAGCGGCCCGCGCGCGCTGTTCAGCACGTCGACGAGGTAGTAGGTGAGCGCACCGTTGTAGCTGCCCTTGATCCACGCGTCCGCGGAGGTCTGGTCGGCACGACACCCGGAGATCAGGATCTCGCGCATCCCGGCAACAGCGACGACGTCGCGATTGCGACGCATGCTCCTGGAGGATTGGTGCAGGGTGCCGCGTACCGTGCCCCTCGTACGTCGCCCGGACTCGACTGCCGCCAGGTCCCAGGGGCTCGGCAGATAGCGCTCCATCACCGGCGCGTCGGGCGGGACGACAGCGCGCGTGATGCTTCCGGAATGGCAGCAGTCGGTGATGAACGTCAGACTGACGCCGTCCGGCATTGCCTTCACGGTCTTCCTGATGAAATCGTCCCGGAGCGGGTTCTTCCAGTCGAGGTCCGTCGGGCAGAGGATCTCGTCGCGCCGGTCGGCCTCGTCGCCATCGTCGTCTGGAACGTTCGAGCCATGGCCTGAAAAGTGCACCAGCAGCACGTCGCCTGTCCTGGCCTTGAGCACCAGGGAGGCGATTGCGGCCTCGATGGCTTTCTTGGTGGCGGCGAAGTCGAGCAGCGTCGCGATGTCGGTCGCCCTGAAGCCATAGGCACCAGCGAGGACGGCCTTCATGTTCTTGACGTCGTTGACGCAACCGCGCAGATCCGCCCCTGCCATGCGATAGCGGTTCACACCGATCAGCACTGCCTTCTTGGCCATAGGAGTTCGCCTCTTGCTTGCTGAATGAAGCCCATCGGACAAGCACGGTCGGCACCCTGCCGTCGCGCTCGGATCCCTGGAGAGGGTGCTTGTGCACCCCGATAGGGAGACATGGAAGCGCCCCGCTGTCTCGTGCACGCGTGCCGGGCTGCTGCGTGTTGCTGCTTCCTCGACACCGGACGCAAAGTATCCCCAGTCACTGCTCCGCCTCGATGCTACTCCCCGATCAGGAAGCCTGGCCATCACCCGTACGGGTGATTCGCTCACACCAGGACTGTCCGGCACTGGTTCGCGGCTGGACCCCGAGCCTCCCCGGGATCGGTAGACTCGTTCGATCGCATTCCCATTCCGTCGGGATCGAAGGACGACAGATGCGCGCTCGTGCCGGGGCACTCATTTGTCAAGCAGCGGCACGGCATCGCCGCAGGCCAGCAGGAATGTGTCCGTTGCGGTCGATGCCCGGTGTCCCAGGACCGCGCATGGCCGCCTTGTACGCGATGACGCTGCTGCTCCTGATGCCCGGTGTCACGGCACGTGCCGCCGAGCCATCGCCGCCGCGCTACAGCATGGAGCTCAAGGAGGCCTGGATTCCACTGCCCAATGGCGTACGTCTCGCCGCCGACCTGTACATGCCCAGAGGCGCGGCGGCCGGCGACAAATTTCCGGTGCTGCTCGAGTACCTGCCCTACCGCAAGACCGAGGCGCGCGTGCGCAACTGGCCGATGTACTCGTACTTCGTCGAGCGCGGCTACGTGATCGCGCGCGTCGACACCCGCGGCACCGGCAACAGCGAGGGCACGCTCGTGCCCCACGAATACTCCGACATCGAACTGGTGGACGGCGAGTCGGTGATCGACTGGCTCTCGAGGCAGTCGTGGTCGAACGGCAACGTCGGGATGTTCGGCATTTCGTGGGGCGGCTTCAATGCGATCCAGTTGGCGGGGCGCGGGCCGCCCGATTACGTGATGGACGAGGCGTACTTCCGCGACCGCTTCGACACGCCGCCGTGGATGCTGACGTGGAAGCGCGAGCAGCGCGACGGGCCCTTCTGGGACCGCGCGTCCTGGCGCGGACGGCAGTCGGAGATCAAGGTGCCGGGCTTCCACATCGGCGGCTGGTACGACGGCTACCGCGATTCGCTACCGCGCATGCTGCAGCACGCGAGCGGTCCGGTGAAGGCGATGATCGGGCCGTGGTCGCACGCGTTACCGCACGAACCCTACCCCAAGCCGGGCATGGAGTGGCGGCACGAAGCCGTGCGCTGCTCACGGTCAGCGCCGACGCCCCGCGCGCGAACTAAAATGCACGTATCTCCGACGTGGCGCCCGACGGCACCGTCACGCAGGTCGCCGGGGCCGGTTTCAACGGCAATCACCACAAGTCGGCGCGGGCCCCCGAGCTGCTGGTGGCGGGCGAGGCCTTCCCGCTCGACATGGAAATGCACTTCACGTCCTGGGTTTTCCCCAAGGGCCATCGCATCCGCGTGGCGGTAAACAACGCGCAATGGCCGATGCTGTGGCCGTCGCCGCACCTGATGACCAGCACGCTCGCGATTGGCGGGGACCAGGGCGCACGGGTGATCCTGCCGGTCATCCCCCTCTCGTCGCAACCGGCTCCGGTGTTCCGGCCGCCGCAGGCGAGCCCCGCACTCGCGGGCTTCGAGGACATCGAGACCGGCACGCACCGCATGGAAGTCGACCTGCCGGGCCGCAAGCTGCGCTGGGAGGCCATGCTGGTGTTCCGCAGCAACCTGACCGGTTACGACTACGAGTACGAGCGCCGCGTGTTCGAGAACGACAAGCTGCTGCGGGAGAAGCGCTGGATGCAGCGGTTCCCGCGCGACCCGTGAGTCAGCGCATGAGTCCCGGCCGCGTCAAGGCGCGCTTGCCATCCTCGATGGAGCCGACCTCGCGGCCCGCCTCCGCCGTGCGACCCGGGTACGCGGCCCGCGTTCCTGCCTTGACAGAAACATGGGCTTGGAAGTCCTATCCATCCGGCCCGGTTCGCGGGCGGATTCTCGAAAGGGACAAGACGATGAGGCTGAAGCTTGGTGCCGCAGGTGCGGTGATTCTTGCGCTCCTGCTGGCGGGTGCGGCAACTCGCGCGAGCGAGCCGGCCGCAGCGGTGGCGCCGGCAAAGGCGGTGACGCCCGCGGCGCGCTACGGCGCGTGGGGCATCGACCTCGACGGCATGGACCGCTCCGTGAAGCCGGGGGACGACTTCTTTCGCTACGTGAACGGCAAGTGGGCCGATACGACGCCGATGCCGCCCGATAAAACGCGCTACGGCGCCTTCGACGCGCTGCGCGACCGGTCGGAGTTGAGCGTGCGAGGGATCCTCGACCACTGGGCCGCCGACAAGAGTCTCGAGCCGGGTTCGGAAGAGGCGAAGGTCGCGGCAACCTACCGCAGCTTCCTCGACGAGGCGAAGGCCGAAGAGCTGGGCCGCAAGCCGATCGACCCGCATCTCGCCGCGATCCGCGAGGCGAAGAGCCGCGACGACGTGGCGCGCTTCATGGCGGGTACGAACGTGGGCTTCGGGCGCGCGCTCGTCGCCCCCGCGGTCTTCGACGACCAGAAGCACCCGGAGCGCTACGCGCTCTACCTGTCGCAGTCGGGGCTCGGGCTGCCGGACCGTGAGTTCTACCTGCGCGAGGAGTTCAAGCGCCAGAAAGAGCGTTACCGGAAGTACGTCGCCGACATGCTCGGACTGGCCGGCTGGGACGAGCCTGAGAGGAACGCAGCCGCGATCGTCGAACTCGAGACGAAGATCGCCGAGGCGCACTGGACGCGCGCGGAAAGCCGCAATCGCGACAAGACCTACAACCCGGCAACCGCCGCCGAGCTCGAGAAGGGCTCGCCGGGCTTCCCCTGGGCTCTCTTCTTCGACGAGTCGGGCCTCGGCAAGGCCTCGCGCGCCGTCATCCGCCAGGACACGGCGTTCCCGAAGCTCGCGGCGATCTGGGCCGAGACCCCGGTCGAGACGCTCAAGGCGTGGCAGGCGTTCCACCTCGCCGACAGCGCGGCGCCGTTGCTGTCGAAATCGTTCGTCGACGCGCACTGGGAGTTCCGCGAGAAGTTCCTGAACGGTGCCGAGGAGCAGCGTCCGCGCTGGAAGCGCGCCGTCGCGGCCGCCGAGCTGGCGATGGGTGAGGCGATCGGTCGGACCTACGTGAAGGAGAACTTCCCGCCCGAGTCGAAGGCGATGATGGAACAGCTCGTGGGCGACCTTCGCACCGCGATGAAGGGACGCATCGAGGGCCTCGAGTGGATGGAGCCCGAGACCAAAGCGAAGGCGCTCGAGAAGCTCGCCAAGTTCGGCCTCAAGATCGGCTACCCGTCCAAGTGGCGCGACTACTCGAAACTCGAAGTGAAGGAAGGCGACCTCTTCGGCAACGCGGAACGGGCGGTGCGGTTCGAGTGGGAGTACGACATCAACCGTATCGAGCAGCCGGTGGACGACGAGGAGTGGGGCATGACGCCGCAGACCGTCAACGCCTACTATTCTTCGACGAAGAACGAGATCGTCTTCCCCGCCGCGATCCTGCAGCCGCCGTTCTTCGACCCCAAGGCGGACCCGGCCGTGAACTACGGCGCGATCGGCGGCGTCATCGGCCACGAGATCACGCATGGCTTCGACGACCAGGGCCGCAAGTCGGATGGTGACGGCGTGCTGCGCGACTGGTGGGCTGCCGAGGACGCGGCGAAGTTCGAGGCCCAGGCGGCGAAACTCGGCGCGCAGTACGAGGCGTTCGAGTTCAAGCAGCTGCCGGGCCTGCATCTGACCGGCAAGCTGACGATGGGCGAGAACATCGGCGACCTCGGCGGCGTGCTGCTCGGATACGACGGCTACCGAATTTCACTCGACGGCAAGCCGGCGCCCGAGATCGACGGTTTCACGGGCGCCCAGCGCGTCTTCATGGGGTGGGCGCAGGTGTGGCGGACGCTCTACCGCGACGACTCGCTCCGCCAGCAGATCGTCAACGGCCCGCACTCGCCGGGGCAGATCCGCGCGTTCGCGCCGCTCCGGAACGTCGATGCCTGGTACGAGGCGTTCGGCGTCAAGGAAGGCGATGCGAGCTACGTGAAGCCCGCGGATCGCGTCCGCATCTGGTAGAGGCGAGCCGCGAACGATGTCACGACCTCCGCTCGACGCTGCCGTGAAAGGGATACGCGCGCGTTTCGGTCGCGCCTCGCATCCTGCGGATCAGTGTCGCCGAGCGTCTGCTCGCGACACGACAGTGCTATGGCTGTGCTTTGCAACTACCCGATCACGCCGACGCTGGCGCCAGCAAGATACTCGTGATGCAAGCCACCCAGCACCATCTGGCACGCATTGCGAGACGCTCGCCGATCCAATGACGGTTGGGTTGTGTCGAAGTCGATCGCACAACGCTGATCGCCGCGCGGGCCGCCCGGAGGTCGCTTCGGAAGGTACTCGCGCAACGTCCGCGCACAGACCCGCAGACGGAGCTTCAGCAGCAATGCATGCGCGATGAATTCTTCGCGCCAGAATGGACTCTCGCTCGCCATGCGCCGGATCAGCCGGCGCGGTGCCAGTGGAATCGCCTGCCTCCCGGTCTTGACCTGAGGCGCCAGCCCGCTTGGTGCCAGCGGATCAGCGTCTCGGGCCGAACCACCACCAGAGCATCCCGCCAATCGAAGAGCCGGGACGGCAATGCCGGCGACACTCGGGGCGTGGCGTCAAGGCGCCTCGGCTTGACGCCACGCTCCTGGTACAGCGCAGGTTCGCGGCGCAGAGAGAGGTTCTCCGCTGCGACGGATCACCGACACTCCACGACAACACAACGGGGCCGGCCAAGTCGGCGAGCAGCCGAAGGACGATTCAGGCCAAGACGATCACGCCACAGGTCGGTGAAGGTCCCGCCACGGCGTCAGCTCGTCCCGGATTCAGCATCTGCGGAGCAAAGGACTCGACCGCGACGAGTTACTTGTCAGTGCCGCAATGGATTCGTCACGAGAGCGTCGCCTGGCTGAAACGCCGTCGACGTATCCCTATTGCCGTGTTGGTGCGGCCAACCTGCAGCGGACGGTCGCGGCTTGATAGCGGCCCGGGCTGACCCACTCGATCGACCAGACGCGGCCCTTCGGGACACCGTTTGCAGCCCTTGAAACTGCCGCCGCGGCTGTGCACACCACCCACCCAGGGAGAGATGCTCCGTCATGTTCAGCCAGAAGAACAGAATTCGCGGCGCGCTGGCGACCGCACTCATCGCTGGCCTCGTCGCTCCGGCGCTCGGCGCACCGGGCGATGCGGTGCTCGTCCACGATGTCCAGGGCGCCGGCGCTAGTGTAGCCATCACCACGACGGTGACCGTCGAGGCAGTGGTCGTGGCCGACTACCAACGCGGCGACCAGCTGCGTGGGTTCTTCCTGCAGGAGGAGGACCGCGATGCCGACGGCAACCCGGCCACGTCCGAAGGCATCTTCGTCTTCTGCAACAGCTGCCCGACGAACGTCACCGTCGGCGACCTCGTGCGCGTGACCGGCACGCCCGGTGAGTTCTTCGGCATGAGCCAGATCAGCGTCGCCGTCACCGGCGGCGAGGTCAGCATCCAGAGCAGTGGCAACCCGCTGCCGACGCCCGCGACCATCGATCTGCCCGCGGCCGGCAGCACGCGCTCGGCGGCGACCTTCGAACCGGTGGAAGGCATGCTGGTACGGTTCGCCGACCCGCTGGTGGTGAGCGAGTACTTCGAGCTCGCGCGCTTCGGCCAGCTGGTGCTGACCGCCGACGCGCGCCCGACACAGTTCACCGATGCCAGCGAGCCTTCTGTGGCCGGCTACGCCGCGTTCCTTGCCGACCTCGCGAGCCGGCGGATCATCCTGGACGACGATAACAACCTCCAGAACGACGCACTCGGCACGACTCCCGCGGACGACGAACCCTACTTCTGGCCAAGGCCGGGCCTCAGCAACTCGAATCGCCTGCGCGGCGGCGACCGGATCGACAACCTGACCGGCGTGATGCACTGGTCCTTTGCCGGCCAGTCCGGTACCGATGCTTGGCGCGTGCGCCCGGTGGAAGAGGCCTTCACCTACCTGTTCACGAGTGTCAACCCTCGGACCGCAGCACCGGAGCCGGTTGGCGGTACGATGAAAGTGGCGAGCTTCAACGTGCTCAATTACTTCACGACGCTCGGCTCCAGAGGCGCGGACAGCGTGGCCGAGCTCGACCGGCAGCGCACCAAGATCGCTGCCGCGATCTGCGCCATGGATGCCGACGTGGTCGGCCTGATCGAGATCGAGAACAACGGCACCATCGCGCTCGCCGACCTGCTCAATGGCACGGGCGGCGTCAACACAAGCTGCGGCCCCTACAGCTATGTCGACACTGGTGTGATCGGCCCTGACGAGATCGCCGTCGCGTTCATCTACCGTCCCACGACCGTGAAACCGTCAGGCGTCTTTGCGACGCTCGACAGCGGCGTGGATCCGCGCTTCCTCGAGAGCAAGAACCGGCCTGCGCTCGCGCAGACTTTCGAGGAGACGGTCTCCGGTGCGCGCCTTTCCGTGGTCGTCAATCACTTCAAGTCGAAGGGCTCGAACTGCGACGACGTCAATGATCCGGATGCTCTCGACGGTCAAGGCAACTGCAATGGCACGCGTACCCAGGCGGCGGCGGCGCTGGTCGATTGGCTGGCGACGGACCCGACCGGCAGCGACGATACGGATGTGCTGGTGATCGGTGACCTCAATTCCTACCGGAACGAGGATCCGATCGACACGATCGAAGCGGGCGCCGACGATTCCCGCGGCAGCGCCGACGACTACACCGACCTGCTCGACCTCCTGCTCGGCCCGACCGCTTACGGCTACGTGTTCGACGGACAGCTCGGCTACCTCGATCACGCACTCGCCAGCCGCTCGCTGCTCACCCAGGTGACCGGCATGACGGTGTGGAATGTCAACTCGGATGAAATCCCGGTGTTCGACTACAACGACGACATACGTGACGCTGGTGAGGCGTCGTTCGAGCGGGAGTCGACGTCGCTGCCAGTCTACGAGCCGAACGCCTTCCGGTCCTCGGACCACGATGCCGTCATCGTCGGGCTCGAGTTTGACTCCGACCATGACGGAGTGCCCGACGGGGGTGACTCCTGCCCGGCCACGACTCTCCCGGAGGGCGTGCCAACCGTGGCGCTGCGCGGCAATCGCTTCGCGCTCGTCGACGGAGACTCGCGCTTCGATACGGCCGGCAAGGGCCAGGAGTCGTTCACCGTGTTCGACACCGCCGGCTGTTCGTGCGAGCAGATCATCGAGCGCTCGGGCCTCGGCGAAGGCCACACGAAGTTCGGCTGCAGCGTAGGCGTCATGAAGCACTGGGTCGAGCAGGTCGCGAACTGACCCGGTCAGTCGGTCGTCATGCCGTCCCCGCGACGGCTAGACATGGCTTCACCGCACTGCAATCGATCGGTCATCGACCAGTATTACCTTCAGGTCATTAGTCGAATCTTTCCGTGCCGCCAGCACCCGTCTCGTCGACGGGCTCGTCACCCCCCATCTGGAGAACAGGAAATGAAAGGCAGACAGCACCCGCACAACAACGATGCAGTCAATCGTTCCGGTAACGAATCCATCGGCAACGTGCTGGCGCGCGTCGACATGGGACGGCGCACCTTCCTGCAGAGTTCGGTCAGCGCGGGCGTTCTGGCGGCGCTCGGCGGCGTGTCGCTCGGCGGTTTCGTACGCAGCGTCTCGGCGGCGCCGCTGCCAAAGGGATTGGGCTTTGCCGGCCTCGGCTTCGAGAGCGTACCGCCGAACCTGCTTGACGCGACCACCGGCCTGCTCGAGAAGGACCTCGTGAGCGTGCCGAAGGGCTACCGGGCCGAGGTGCTGATCGCCTGGGGCGATCCGATCATGCCAGGTGCCAGGAACTGGGACGTGTCGGCCACGCAGTCCGCCGCCGACCAGGACAAGCAGTACGGCATGCACAACGACGGCATGCACTACTTCCCGGTCGTGAAGCCGGGCCAGGCGAACCCGAAGGCGAACCTCGGCGTCTCCGACGACCGCGGACTGCTGGTGGTGAACCACGAGTACACCGACGAAAACCAGTTGCACGGCATGGAAGGACTGACCGGCGGCGCCGGCGTGACCATTCAGAAGGTGCGCAAGTCGCAGGCGGCGCACGGCGTGTCGGTGATCGAGACCTTCAAGGCCGGCAAGAAGTGGCAGGTGCAGCGCGGCTCGAAATACGGACGGCGCATTACCGCGAATACACCGATGCGTGTGTCGGGCCCGGCGGCCGGCCTCGCCATGCTCAAGTCGAAGAAGTACTACCTGACCCCGAACGGCTCCGTCGACAGCGGCATGCTCAACGACGGCTACACCGCCTACGGCACAGTGAACAACTGCGCGCACGGCTATACGCCCTGGGGCACCTACCTGGCCTGCGAGGAGAACTGGAACGGCTATTTCGGCTCGACGCCCACTCTGCCGTCTGCGTCGCTCACCAAGGACGAGCGTCGGCTCGGCATCACGTCGGGCGGGTTCGGCTACCAGTGGCATACAGTCGATGACCGCTGGGACATCCGCAAGAACCCGAACGAGCAGAACCTGTTCGGCTGGCGCGTCGAGATCGATCCGTTCGACCCGCAGAGCGTGCCGGTGAAGCGCACCGCGCTCGGCCGGTTCAAGGCCGAGAGCGCGCAGGTGGTCGTGGACGATGCGAACCGCGTGGCGTTCTACATGGGTGACGACGAACGCAACGAGTACATCTACAAGTTCGTCTGCGAGCGCGTCTTCAATCCGGCCAACCGTGCCGCCAACCGCAACATGCTCGACCATGGCACGCTGTACGTCGCGAAGTTCGAGGACGACGGCACCGGTGTGTGGTTGCCGCTGGTACCCGATGCCGTGACGGTCATCGACGATGGCATCGGCGGCAAGAAGCGCCTGCGCGACCTGCCGGATTTCGCCGGCACCGACGATAACGAGGTGCTCGGCAAGATCTGCGTGCGGACCCGCATTGCGGCCGATGCCTTGGGCGCCACGATGATGGATCGTCCTGAGTGGTGTGCGGCACGGCCGCGCATCGGCGGCTTCACCGACATTGAGGTCTACTGCACACTGACCAACAACTCCCGCCGAGGCAACAATCCGCCGTCCTCCAACAGCGCGACAGGTACGACCACAGCGGCCAGCGCGAATCCGCCGGTCGGTACGGCGAATCCGCGTCCCGACAACGACTACGGCCACATCATCCGCTGTCGCGAGACGGGCAAGACCGTCACGGCGACGGCGTTCGTATGGGATCTGTTCGTGCAGTGCGGCGACCGGCAGAACGCCAACATCCCGAAGACCTTCCCGGCCAGCTACAACAAGACGAACCTCATTGGCGTCGACCCGAATGATCCGGACTTCAGTCGCAAGATCTACGAGGGCAACATCAACGGAGACGATTACGGTGCGCCGGACGGGCTCTGGTTCGACGACTACGGCCGCCTGTGGATCCAGACCGACCAGGCCGGCGACGGCAAGGGTGACTGGACGAACATCGGCGGCAACGTGATGATGTGCGCGGATCCCAATACCGGGGCAACGCGGCGCTTCCTCACCAGCCCGACGGACTGCGAGGTGACCGGCGTCATTACGACGCCCGATCACAAGACGATGTTCGTCAACATCCAGCACCCGGGCGATCGCGGCACGCCGGAGAACCCGACCCTGGGCAGCAACTGGCCGCACACCCAGGGCTATGGCCCGTCGGGCCGCCCGCGTTCGGCCACCGTGGTCATCACCAAGGACGACGGCGGCATCATCGGTACCTGAGCCCGCAGCGCAGGACCGGTATGGCCGCTTATCGTGTATGAAGCGAGAATCGCTCCTAAAGGTCCCGGCGTCATGCCGGAACGGGAAGCGGGACTTTGGCTGGGCGTGGTGCGGTTTGCCGAGTTCTTGCTGTACGCACGCATAGGGGCCGACCCGCCGGGCAGGTTACCCGGCGGGATCCGCCAGTTCGACCTTCACGCTCTCCGATCGATTGAGGTGAAACCCGGACCGACGCGCCGCCGCCGGTCCACGTCGCCACCGAACGCGAACCAACTGACTACGGCCGTACGCGCGCAACGCATCTGCCCCGCTTCGTGCCTGAGGCCCTACCCGCGCACTCGGCGAGCGCTGAAGCCGATCCGTAACCTGTTCATCGCGACGGCGTCACGTTATCGACCGATCCTCGTTCCAATAGGGCCGGAAGGCCAGACCCCCCTGGTTCGCGCATCACAAGGAGCAGTCTCATGAACGCTTGCCGACTGTCTGCTCTTCTTCTCGCTCTCTCGCTCACGGCACCTGCGATGCGCGCAGAGAGCCCGTCGCCGTCCGACGAAGTCACTCTGCGGACTGTCAGATTTGCGACCTTCAATGCGAGCCTGAACCGCAACGCTGCCGGTCAGCTCATCACGGACCTGTCGAGCCCGACCAACGCACAGGCGCGCAACGTCGCGGAGATCGTTCAGCGCGTACGGCCGGATGTCCTCCTCATCAACGAGTTCGACTATGACGCCAACGGGCAGGCCGGTCGCCTGTTTCAGGACAACTACCTGTCGCTGCCGCAGAACGGTGCCGCCCCCGTTCACTACCCGTTCGTCTACCAGGCGGCGTCGAACACCGGCGTCCCGTCGGGATTCGACCTCGACAACAACGGCAGCGTGGGTGGGCCGAACGATGCGTTCGGTTTCGGGTTCTTTCCTGGGCAGTTCGCAATGATCGTTTACTCGCGCTACCCGATCGCACTCTCGCAGGTGCGGACTTTCCAGAATTTCCGCTGGAAGGACATGCCGGGGGCACGGCTTCCGGACAACCCGGCGACGGCCACGCCGGGGGACTGGTATTCGCCCGAGGAACTCGAGGTTGTGCGGCTGTCTTCGAAGAGTCACTGGGACCTGCCGGTGGTGACACCGTTAGGTCTCGTTCACGTGCTCGTGAGTCACCCGACGCCGCCGGTCTTCGACGGTCCGGAGGACCGCAACGGCACCCGGAACTTCGACGAGATCCGGTTCTGGGCGGACTACGTGGCGCCGGGCGCCGGTGCATACGTGTATGACGATCAGGGACGCCGCGGTGGGCTGCGCGGCGGACGCTTCGTGATCATGGGCGACCAGAACTCCGATCCACTCGACGGCGACAGCATTCCGGGCGCAATCCAGCAGCTACTGGAGCACCCTCGGGTGAACACGAGCGTCACTCCGGACAGCGATGGCGCCATCGAGGCGTCCGTCCTTCAGGGTGGAGCCAATGGGAGTCACCTTTCGGATCCGCGGTTCGACACGGCCGACTTCGCGGACGGTGCGCCGGGAAACCTGCGGGCCGACTACGTGCTGCCGTCCCGGAACCTGTCCATCTGCGATGCAGGTGTCTTCTGGCCTGAGCAGGCTGATCCGCTCTTCCGCCTGACGGGCGTGTTTCCGTTCCCGAGTTCGGACCACCGGTCCGTCTGGGTCGACGTCGCACCAGCAGGGCGCTGCACGCGCTGACCGGATCGCTGGCCCGCGGCGCGGTACCGCCGCAACCTGCAGATACACGACCCGGGCGTCCGGGAGCGTCGCCTTCGCTCTTCACACGAGCCGATTCATATCGCTCGCCCGCCGTCCTACCACTGGCACTGCGATTCACAAGGAGATCACCATGATGGAGACACCCGCCCCCGCAATTGCTCTTCTGACGATCCTGGCAGGTGCACCGGACACGACGATCGCCTCCGGGCGCGGCGCCGAGTCGGGTCCTGAGTACAACCGGGGCAACGGCCACAGCGTGCAACTTGGACCCCGTCCGCACTTCCTCGTGGAGGACATGGAGCCGGGCCCGCTGAAGACGGAACTTCAGAAGTGCTCCAAGGGGCCGTTCAAGCGCACGGACTTCTCCATCGGTCATCGTGGCGCCGCCATGCAGTTCCCGGAGCACACGCGTGAGTCCTACGTCGCTGCGGCCAGGATGGGAGCGGGGATCGTGGAGTGCGACGTGACCTTCACCCAGGACAAGGAACTGGTCTGCCGCCACGCGCAGAACGATCTGCACACGACCACCAACATCCTCGCGACACCCCTGGCCGCCAAGTGCGTCAAGCCGTTCACTCCCGCGGAGTTCGACGCCGACGGCAATCTCGTGAAGGCCGCTGCTGCCGAGTGCCGCACCAGCGAACTCACGCTAGCGGAGTTCAGGACGCTGCGCGGCAAGATGGACGCGTTCAACCCGCGGGCGAGGACCGTCGCCGAGTACCTTGACGGTACGCCAAAATGGCGCACCGACCTGTACGCCGGCCCGACGAGCGGCACGCTCATGACACATGCCGAGAGCATCGAGCTCTTCAAGTCGCTGGGCGTGAAGATGACTCCGGAACTTAAGGGCCCGTCCGTCGCGATGCCGTTCGGCGGCTTCACGCAGGAAGCCTACGCGCAGAAGATGATCGACGAGTACAAGGCCGCCGGCGTCGCACCGTCCAAGGTCTGGCCGCAGTCGTTCAACAGGCAGGACGTGTTGTACTGGATCAGCCACGAGCCCGCGTACGGCAAGCAAGCCGTATTCCTCGACGACGCGAACACCGTGGCCGACTTGCCGACGCTGGCGGAACTCCGGCGGTACAAGGCCGAGGGCATCAACATCTGGGCGCCACCGACCTTTGCCCTGCTCGCTGCCCAGGGAAAGGAAATCGTGCCGTCGAACGCCGCCGTGGATGCGAAATCCGTCGGCCTCGACATCATCACATGGACGCTTGAGCGTTCGGGCATCCTCGCCGATGGCAACAACGGCTTCTACTACCAGACGTTCGATTCCGCGGTCTCTCGCGAGGGCGACATGATGCGGGTCCTCGACGTACTGGGCCGGCAGGTCGGCATCCTCGGCATCTTCTCGGACTGGCCTGCCACCGTGACCTACTACGCCAACTGCGTGGGCCTCAAGTAGCGCACACCGCTCGTGCATTCGCCGGACTCGATGCGTTCGGCGAGTGCAACGACAGCGCGGGCGAGCCGCCTTAACGCCACGTTGCCGGTAACGGCTAAGTTGCTGCCGCGAGCAGCGCTCCTGCGTCGTCGCTAACCCCGGCCCGGCGCGAGCCGGGTGAGGTTGACGCCGAAGCGCGGCAGGACCCGCGCGCGGAAGGGCTCGGGGTAGCCCGAGTGGGAACGGGGCTCCACGGTCGTCGGGTCGAGGGCAGAGGCACGCAGCGGCATGGCTCTCTTCGCGGGCAGGGTGCTGCGGCGGATGTCACCCCAGCGGGGCCACCGCCTCCGGCGCGCGCGCGGCCGTCACCGTCCGGGCCTCGATCTCATCGTCACTCAGTTGCTCGTCGCCGCCGCCGCAGGCGAGGATCCGGGCGCGCTCCTCGCCGCGTACCTTGCTGTTGTGCTTGGGCTTCCACTCGACGACGCTCGCCACCGGGCGGGTGCGCGAGGCATCGAAGGCGAACTTCACGCCCCGCTTGGCCTGCGGACCCCAGTAGTTCACGCGGCCGAGGTCGTAGAAGCGCCGCTCGAAGCCGGCCTTGAGGAAGGCCTTGAGGCAGCCGAGCAAGTAGCGGCGGCGCTGGCCGGTTCCCGCCCAGGGATAGGAGAACAGCGCCTTCTGGAAGTAGAAGCGCCGGTAGTTGTGCATCACCCGGTCGAGCAGGGTGGCGCGGTCGATGGCCTGCGGCTTGATGATGGGCGTGACGAAGTTATAGCGCTCGAAGTCGAAGATCTCGACCTTGTCGCCGAGTTCCTGGAACAAGTCGGAGAACGGCCAGGGCGTGTACATCGCCCAGTTGGCGAGGTCGGGGTTCCAGTCCCGCGCCATGCGGTAGGTCTCCTCGAGCGTCTCCACGGTCTCGTTCTCCAGCCCGACGATGAACTGGGCCTCGACCACGATGCCGGCCTCGCGCAGCAACTGCACTGCCTTCTTGTTCTGCGCGATGGTGGTTTCCTTGTTGAACCGGTCGAGGTTCATCTGCGCCGCGGCCTCGGTGCCGAGCGAGACGTGGATGAGCCCGGCCTTGCGGTACAGCGGCAGCAGGGCCTCGTCGCGCAGCACGTCCGTCACGCGGGTGTTGATGCCCCACAGGATGCCGAGGTCGCGGGCGATCAGTTCCTCGCAGAATTGCACGAACTTGCGGCGGTTGATGGTGGGCTCCTCGTCCGCGAGGATGAAGAAGCCGACGTCGTGGTCGCGGATCAGCTTCTCGATCTCGTCCACGACCTTCTTCGGGTCGCGCACCCGGTAGTCGCGCCAGAACTTCCACTGCGAGCAGAAGCTGCAGGTGAACGGGCAGCCGCGCGCCATGTTGGGGATGGCGACGCGCTTGCCGAGGGGGATGTACGTGTACTTCTCCCACTCGAGCAGGCTCCAGTCCGGGTCGATGGCATCGAGGTTGCGGACGGTCGGGGCGGCCGGGGTGGCGCGGATCTCCGTGCCGTCGCGGTAGGCGATGCCGCGCAGGCGCGCCCGACCACTCGCCCAGTCGCCGCGCTCGACGCACTGCACCAGGGCGGTGAAGATCTCCTCGCCCTCGCCGCGCACCACCGCGTCGATCCAGGGAGCCTCGGTGAGCACCTGCTGGTACATGAAGGTGCCGTGGATGCCGCCGAGCACCGTGACCGCATTCGGGTGCAGCTCCTTCGCGATCTCCAGCAGGCGCTCCGCCTTGTAGATCTACGGGGTGATCGCCGTGCAGCCGATCACGTCGGGCTGCTCCGCGGCAAGGATCGCGCGCACCTCGTCCTCGGAAAGGCGGTTGGTCATGGCGTCCACGAACCGCACGTCCGTGTAGCCTGCGGCCCGCAGCGAGCCGGCCAGATAGGCGACCCAGGCCGGTGGCCAGTTGCCGGCGATCTCGGCGCCGCCGGACTGGTAGTTCGGGTGCAGCAGCAGGATTCGCATGGCCGGTTCTCCCCGTGGGCCAAAACTGTCACGCGTCTTATACACTTTTAGGTGTCACTTATACTTGACATCTGTCAAGTGCGCTGCAGCAAAGAAAAGCATGCTACCGCTGCCCGCCAGTGCCAGTAGCGATGCCGGCCACCTGATCCGCCAGGCCGGCCTGACGCGCGCGAGCGCAGGGCTCATCACGCACGACATCGAGAATTCGTCTCTCGCCTTCGATCCCGGCGAGGAGCCGCCGATCCACGCCCGGCTCGGGTCGTCGATCACCTACCGGATTGCAACCGGGCCGCGCGAGGGCCAGAAGGTGTTCACGCTGCAAACGCTGCCGGCCGAGCCGGATGCGCTGCGGCCGCAGGTCGCCGAACGCTCCGGCTTCTCCCTGCACGCCGGCATCGCCGCGACCGCCTGGCGCTGACCGGGAGCGGGCAGGTGCGCTACACGCTGAAGACGCCGTATCGCGACGGCACCACGCACGTGATCTTCGAGCCGGAAGACTTCATGGCCCGTCTTGCGGCACGGGTGCCCAAGCCCCGCGCCCACCAGACGAGATACCACGGTGTGTTCGCGCCGGCGAGCCCCGAGCGGGCCCGGATCGTGCCTGGGACCTGCCATAAGCCCCCCGGGTTACAACCCGCCTCGACCGCTTCCGCTGCCAACATCGGGCCGCTTGTACGGCCTATCCGCATAGTCACGCTTGTCGTTAGTCACGCGGCGCGTTACTATACCTCGTGATTCGGTCTTTCCGCTGTCATGACACGGAAGCACTTGCCGCAGGCACGCGCGTCAGGCGTTTCGTGAACATCGAGACTGTTGCCAGGAGGAAACTCCGCCAACTCGAGATCGCATCGCGGCTGGACGACCTGCGGGTACCTCCGGGAAACCGGCTTGAGGCCCTGAAGGGAGGCCGATCCGGTCAGTACAGCATTCGTGTCAACGATCAGTGGCGCATCTGCTTCCGCTGGGCGGACTCTGGTTTCGAAGACGTCGAGATCGTTGATTACCACTGAGGTGACGCCGTCATGACTAAGCTCGATCCAATTTCCCCCGGCGAACTCCTTCTGGAAGAGTTCCTGACGCCGATGGGAATTAGCCAGTACCGACTGGCCAAGGAGATCGACGTGCCCGCGCAGCGCATCAGCGAGATCGTTGCTGGCAAGCGCACGATTACTGCGGATACGGACCTGCGGCTGTGCCGCTTCTTCGGTCTATCCAGCGGCTACTGGTTGCGTGCGCAGGCTGCACACGATACTGAGGTCGCCGAAAGGGAACTCGGTGCCGTTCTGAAACGAATCAAACCATGGGCGGCACATGCGGCCGAACACCGCGGTGCAGCGAACGGCGCTACGCGCCGTCGCTGATCGCGAGGTTAGGCGACATGATCGAGCGTCTACACGGACGATATGGGCAAAGCACAGCCACCGAAGATATCGTGCAGTAATTGCGGCGATTCGCTGGACCCTTCTGGGCTCACGTAGCGCCACGGCCACCGTGCACAGGTTTCTTGCGCCGCAGCTTTACGCCATCCTGCACGACGCGTAGCTGTTGGCAAGCACCCCCGACCGGAACAGCAGGTTCGCCAAACGCCGCGGGCGCTGCCGACGAAGAAATCGAGCACGCAGGAATCCGCAGCAGCCATGGCGGATGCAAGCGACGTGCCCTGGGCGACGAAGCTACGCCGGCTCAAGGTCGTTCAATGGGGGATCGCCTATGCCGCCGGCGCCTGGGGCCTGCTGCAGGGACTGGAGTACGTCACCGCCACGTTCCACTGGCCGTCGCTGCCGCAGCAGTTCGCGACCCTGGCCTTGGTCGTCGGTCTGCCGATCGTGCTGGTGATCGCCTGGTATCACGGGGATCGTGGGCAGCAGCGGGTCTCGGTCGGCGAGTTCCTGATCCTCACCCTGCTGTTCCTGCTCGGCGGTGCCATCTTCTGGCGCTATGACCCGGCCACCGAGCCCGACGCGCGTGCCGGCGCGATACAGGCGTCGGTGGAGGCCGAGCGGCCCGACAACTCGATCGCGGTGCTGCCCTTCGTCAACATGAGCAATGACGCGGCGAACGAGTATTTCTCGGACGGTATTTCGGAGGAGATTCTCAACTCGCTTGCGCGTGTGCCCGACCTGCACGTGGCGGCGCGGACATCGTCGTTCGCGTTCAAGCGTCAGGATCGGGAGATCTCCGACATTGCGCGCGAGCTCAGGGTACGCATGGTGCTCGAGGGCAGCGTGCGCAAGCAGGGCGAGCGGGTCCGTATCACGGCGCAGCTGATCGATGCGACACGCGGATACCACATGTGGTCCCAGACCTACGATCGCCAACTCAGCGACGTCTTCGCGATCCAGGACGAGATCGCACGCGCGATCGTGGACACGCTGCAGGTGAAGCTCGGCGCGGACGCCGCGGCGGGCCCTGGCAAGGTCGCGGCCACCGATCTCGCGGCCTACGACCTCTACCTCAAGGGCCTGTCCTTGTGGCAGGCGCGGGGCCAGGAGAATCTCGACCAGGCGCAGCGTTCCTTCGAGCAGGCGGTCGCGATCGACCCGAAATTCGCGAAAGCGTGGGCGGGCATTGCTCTTGTCGAGACCTTGCGGCCCGACTGGTTTGGAACGCCGAACGCGGTGGCCTATCCACGAGCCCGCGATGCCGCGGAGCGGGCGCTCGCCCTCGATCCGCTGCTGCCAGAAGCCTATGCGGCGCTCGGCAATACTGCCTTCAACGAAAATCGTCCCGGCACGGCGCGCGAACTGTTCGAGCGTGCCCTGCAGATCGCGCCTTCGTATGCAACGGAGTGGCAATGGTACGGATGGGGACTCGCGACCAGCGGCTCGGCGGAGGACGCCTTGCCGATCTCGCGACGCGCGGTCGAGTTCGACCCGAAATCGTGGATCGTACGGCAGGACCTCGCCGTGACGCTGTACCTCCTGCAGCGCTATGATGAACTGGAGCAGCTCTGCAGGGAGATCCTGGTCGGCGCCGTGGATCCGCTCGCCTGCCACTCGCTGGTGTTCAGTGGGCGGATGGTCCGCAGGGACTTCGCGGGTGCACGCGCGGAGTAACGCCTCGCTGCTGCGCTGCGCGGGCCGGCAACGCTCGAGTTCGCGGACCTGCTGATGGATGCCGTGGGGCGATTGCGGCGCATGGCGGCCAACGTTCCCAGCGTCGCACGTGCAACCGTCGTCGATCCCGCGCTGGACGGCATCCGCTGCCGGGCGGATTTCAGGGCGGTCGTGCAGCAGCTCGGCTTCGAGGACAGGCGCGCGGATCGCTGTTGATCGACGTAACGGAGCAGTCCGCGGCAGGTATCAAGGACGCGAGGGTTCACGCCATGTACCACGACGGCAATCGCTCGCTGCAGGATCGGTTCGATTCGAGACGGATCGCCGACCGGCTGGTCGAAGTCCTGCACCGCACCCGCTTCAGCGAAGAGGATCGCGGGTTCATCGAGAGCCGTGCGATGTTCTTCCTCGCGACGGCCGATGCCCGCGGTGCGCCGGACTGCTCGTTCAAGGGCGGCCACCCCGGCTTCGTGCGCGTAATCGGCCCGGACCTGCTCGCGTTCCCGAGCTACGACGGCAACGGCATGTTCAAGAGCCTGGGCAACGTGCTCGTCAACCCGCAGGTGGGTCTGCTGTTCATCGACTTCGAGCAGCCGCGGCGACTGCGCGTCAACGGTGCCGCAAGCATCGATCCGGACGACGAGCTGACCGCAACGTTCGAGGGCGCCCAGCTCGTGGTTCGCGTCCGGGCAGAACACATCTTCCCCAACTGCCCGCGCTACGTGCACCGCATGCCGCTCGATCAGCTCTCGGAATACGCACCGGCGTCGGGCCACGAGCCGCCGGTCCCTGCGTGGAAGCAGATGGACGCCTTCAGGGACTACCTGCCGCGCGCAGGATCGCCGCAACGCTGAGCTCGACGTCCTGGTCGGTGGTGGCCCAGGAGCACACGCTGATGCGCATGGCCGTGCGTCCCTGCCACATGGTGCCGCCGCACCAGCACGTGCCATCCGCCTGAACTGCCGCGATGACGCGCTGCGTCTCCTCGAGCGTGCCGAAGGAGACGAGCACCTGGTTCAGTACGACCTCGTTCAGGATCTCGCAGCCGCCCGCCGCCAGCCGCTCGGCGAAGCGGCGTGCCTGTCGGCAGTTGCGCTCGAGAAGCTCCGCGAGGCCCTGGCGTCCCAGCGAGCGCAACGCGGCCCAGATCTCCACGCCCCGCGGGCGCGTCGCGAGAGCTCGGGCGTGTATTCGCACGGGCTTCGCCTGGCGCCGGCCGGTGGCAGGTACTCGGCGGTGATCGACATCGCCTGCGGCAGCGCGCCAGCGTCTGGCTCAGCAACGTCGAGTCGATCGGCTTCAGCATCAGGGCGCACAGCCGCACCGCATCGACCTCGTCGCCGGGCAGGCCCTCGCCGTTGCCCGTGTACAGGACGACGGGCAGGTCGGTCCGGAGTTGCCGCAGTCGCCGCGCCAGCTCGAGCTCCGTCACCTTCGGCATCGACTGGTCCGTGATGACGACGTCGAACCTGCCCGGCTCGGCGCGCACGAGATCGAGCACTGCCACGGCCGTCGGGGTACCGGTGGCATCGATGCCCCAGGACTCGAGCAGCTCGCGCATGAACTCGCGCACGGACTCCTCATCGTCCACGACCAGCACCGAGCCCCTGAGCTGCGGGCGCGGCAGCCTGGGCCGCGTCTCCCCCGGCGTCTCGCCCCGTGGCACTTGGAGCGTGTCGCTCACCGCCGGCCACACGATCAAACGCTGCCGG
>Ga0114939_10000259_pt1 | contig 45971 bp, 36 predicted proteins | sample AshMeaCrysSpring_FD_87196 | JGI IMG/M metagenome (GOLD analysis project Ga0114939, IMG submission 87196) | Groundwater microbial communities from Big Spring, Nevada to study Microbial Dark Matter (Phase II) - Ash Meadows Crystal Spring | ecosystem: Environmental > Aquatic > Deep subsurface >...
AGTCCTCTTTTAGAGGACTTTTAGCTATTAGACAGGGACTTCCAGTCTAAGAGCGGGTCAAAACTCAGTCAATAAATCAGTATGATACGCCCGTTTCCTTTATTTAGAGTTTATACACAGGCGCAAGATGTGAGCTACTAGTATGACGCACCATCTTTGATATGTGACAATAACGTAAGTCATATATCTAAATGGCGCCTCTATGAATTTCTCAATCAGATATTTTTGATATTTACTTTTTTAGATTTGCTTTCGCAGTACAGATTTTGCGGTAAAATCTATCTTCTGCAATCAATCAGGATGCTTGCTGACTGGAGAACGAAATATGGCTCGGATGTATTACGACACAGATGCAAATTTAGACCTTTTGACCGGAAAGACTATAGCTATTATTGGCTATGGTTCTCAAGGTCATGCTCACGCCCTTAACCTTAAAGATAGTGGCTTGAATGTCATTGTCGGACTATATCCGGGTAGTAAGTCGCAGGCTAAAGCTGAAGCTGCTGGTTTAACTGTTAAAAATGTAGCTGATGCCGCTGCGGTGGCTGATTTTATTATGATTCTCTTACCTGATGAGGTACAGAGAACAATTTATGCCAATGAAATTGCTCCTAATTTAAAGCCCGGTAAGGTATTGGCATTTGCCCACGGCTTTAATATTCACTTTGGTCAAGTTGTACCTCCAGCAGATGTAGATGTTGTAATGGTAGCGCCCAAAGGACCGGGACATTTAGTCCGCCGTACCTATGAACAAGGTCAAGGTGTACCTGCCCTTTTTGCTGTTTATCAAAATGCTTCTGGACAAGCTCGCGAGCGGGCAATGGCTTATGCTAAAGGTATTGGTGGCAGTCGCGCCGGAATTTTAGAAACAACTTTTCGTGAAGAAACTGAAACTGACCTGTTTGGAGAACAAGCTGTACTTTGTGGTGGTTTAAGCGCCTTAATTAAAGCAGGTTTTGAAACTTTAGTCGAAGCTGGTTATCAACCAGAGTTAGCCTATTTTGAATGTCTCCACGAAGTTAAATTAATTGTTGACTTGGTGGTAGAAGGTGGTTTAGCTAAAATGCGGGATAGTATCTCTAATACTGCTGAGTATGGAGACTACACCCGTGGACCTCGCATTGTTAACGACCAAACTAAAGCTGAAATGCGTAAAGTCCTTAGCGAAATCCAATCTGGTCAATTTGCTAGAGAATTTGTACTAGAAAACCAGTCTGGTAAAGCTGGTTTCACTGCTATGCGTCGTCAAGAAGCCGAACATCCTATTGAAGATGTTGGCCAAGATTTACGCTCTATGTTTAGCTGGTTGAAAAAGGCTTAATAGCTAATGGCTAATGGTTAATGGCTAATGGCTATAGGATTTATGTAAAAACAACGAATTTATGTCATTCTGACCATAAATTCCTGAATATTGAATCTCTAAATATGCTGCTTTGCACATAGTTTTGCTCATCATTAGAATCAATATTACTGCATAAATCCTGTACTAACTGCAATTAGCCATTCTTCTATTAGCAAATAGCAATTAGCAAATAGCAATTAGCAAATTATTTTTTCTTGCTTGACTCAATGTCATCTATGGCTTTATTCGTATTTTGATTGGGGTTGGTTTTCATACGCCAGGTGGGAAATAAGCCAACAAAAAACTTGTTCATGTTAACTCTTGTTGTCAAACTGGCCCCCTTCAAAGGTTGAGGTAAAAAGCTATCTCCAAAACCAACAAATATCAATAAAATCAGTAATATTACACTAGTCATACTTTTCTTATCCATTTTTTTACTTCTTGTATTTCTTTTATTCTCTTAATTTGCTTAATTCTCTGAATTTTTAGGAATTTTACAGAGTTTTGAGTTTTATTAAATTTTTTAAAGTTTTTTTATATGACCATAGTATAATTTCTGTCGTTGTTCAAACCAATACAGGAAAATACGTAATTTTGTAAAAAATAATAAAAATAATAATTACGCAAAACTATAGTTTTTTCACTCGACAAAGATGAGATGACAAGGCATTAGTGCTTTGTTTAAAGCTAACCCACTACAAAATAATCGGATATTTTTTGATTTAGAAGTCTTTTAGATAGCTTTTTTCTCAGAAAAACAGATTTTTATATTTTGGCACTATACAAATAGGAGAAATTTTAGCTACAAAAGGATAAGCTAAAATTAAAGTCTTCGCGCTTCGGGGGTTGCCCAATGTATTGTCCAATGCAGCTAGACTGTAAAACTATGACTGGGGTAACTCAGAAATGCCCCAATTTGTCTGAGTGTATGCAACATTCTCCCCTCAATAGAATGACTGCATTACTGACTTATTTTCTAAATCAGGGAGTAACTCCTGAAGAAGTTAACTCAGAGGAACAACCCATTGGATTTAAGGATGTTCTTCAAGCTGCCCTATCATTACAAAGAGTCTATTTTACCCATAATTCAGACTATGAAAATAGAGACGCCATAATTTTTGGCAAACCTCTCAAATGGGAAGATATTAGAGGTGGGGCTTATAGTTTTTCCGAATTAACTTTACAAAAATTAGAAGAGTTAGTAAATCAGGGTTTTGCATTGATAACCGCTAGACATAATGATTCGCCCTATGTGGGAGAATTTTTAACCTTTGCCCGCAACCAAGCTGACAGAGGATTTAACTTTCATTTTCATGGCTATGTTATTAGCCCTAAGCGAGAAGACTATCGTATTAGTATTGATGGCATTAGTTTTCATGGTCATTGTACCCCTGAGTTAATAAGCGAATTTGAAAAGTTTATAGGTATTCCAGATGACAAGTATATAAAGCCTGATTATTTATTTGCATGGTGGGATTGATCAAGGTAGGGGTTTAGGGTGTTGACTTTGATGGAATTTTCATGTTTTTTGGTTGATATCAAATCCGGTAGCTTATGAGTAATAAAACCGCTCCTGAGCCAAGGACACCAAGGGAAGAGAAAAGAAAGAATAATACCGAAGAAATGCGGATTTGATATGATACAGTTTTTTAACCTACATAAACACAAATTTTGTATGAATTTTTAATGCCTAAAAAGTGCAGAGTCAACAGCCTAGCCAAGCCTATATCTTATGTAAGTATTGTTTATGACCCTGTGGAGTATATCAAAGTGTTATAGAAAATTTTCCCTCACCTCCCAGACCCTTCGCTTCCCTCGCCTCCCCTACATGCTATCTAACTCTGGTCTATAGCCAATCCAAGGATTAAGAGATTCAAGCTGGGCTGCTAAACTTATAAGAGTAGCTTCATCTGCTGGTTTACCAATTAACTGGACTGCCATTGGTAATCCATTGCTGTCAAAACCAACGGGTATTGTAATGGCTGGTTGTCCTGTTGCATTTACGGCTGGACAAGGTGCTATCCAATGCATTATTTTTTTTAAAGTTTCTTCTGGACTTAAGGATGCCCATTCACCAACTTTTATCGGAGTATGTAAATATACTGGTAAAACAAGGATGTCAATTTGATTAAAAAAAGTAACGATTTGTCTTGCTGCTATTTGCATTTGGGTAACAGCTTTTAGGTATTGACCAGCAGATACTGTTTGTTCCTGTAACCATTGATTTAAAGGTTGTAAAAGTTGACTGGGAATGCCAGATGAACCGACGCCCGCTTGCCAAACAATTGTAAAAGGTTCTATTAAAGAACTAAAATCTGGGCATTTTTCTTCAACTGTATGCCCTAATTCTTCTAATAATTTAACTACTTTTAAAACACTATTACGATAATTGGCATCACTTTCACCAAGGGGGGGAAAATTTGTGCCAAAGGCAATTTTTAAATTACCTAATTTTTGCTCGACTGCGGAAAGAAAAGAAGATTCGGGATTTGGCAACCAATAGGGGTCTCCTGGTATGTATCCAGATATGGCATCTAACATGGCGGCTGCGTCTGCTACTGTTCTGGCAATGGGGCCATTTATTGTTGTGCCACTGCGATAATCTCCTGCGGGGGCATTACTGACTCTACCTCGTGATGGTTTTAGACCAACTAAACCACAGCAAGCAGCAGGTATTCTAATTGACCCACCTCCATCAGAACCTTGAGCTATGGGGCACAGTCCTGCAGCCAGGGCTGATGCAGCTCCACCACTGGAACCACCTGCTGTATATTCTAAATTCCACGGATTTCTGGTTGGGTTAAAACCCTTAGGCTCTGTGTAAGGAAAAGAACCTAACTCTGAGGTGGCTGTTTTGCCTAAAATAATAAACCCAGCTTTTTTAATATTTATTACAACTCCGCAATCATGACCTGCAATATTACTTATTAATGCTCTATTTCCATAGCTACAGGGAAGACCTTCGACTGGATTTAGGTCTTTGATAGATATGGGTACGCCAAAAAATGGTGGTAAATCTTCTCCATTTGTGGATTTTTTTGTCAGTTGCTTTGTTAATTCTTCTGTCTTTTCTTTAGCGATCGCTATGGCGAAATCCGCACTTACGGTAAAATAACTACCTAACCTGGGGTTTAAGCGTTCAATACGTCGTAAGTAAATTTCCACTAATTCTAGTGGCGACACTTCACCGTTACGGATTAACTGCGCTTGCTGTAAAGCTGGGGTAAAGGCTAAATCAATTTCATTCATAGGTAAAATCAGGCGATCGCCACTTAAGTGCAATGCCGCTTAAAAAGCTTTAATAGTGTTTTACATTATTAATCGTTATAGCCTCTGAATACCTATTTTCGCCAAGAATGTTAAAAATTTACTTGTCAAAGAGCAGGATATTTGCTGTATCTATAATTATCATAAAAAACCAGGTATCTCTAAGGAGACCTGGTTTATTTGTGATTTATTACAAATTTCTTACAGATTTCTAAATTTTATTGATAAAATTCAGAGTATTAGAACTTTTAGACAGAAGTTTTAAACCAAATTGCGGTCAGTTAAAATTTCATAACCAGTTTCTGTTACTAAAACAGTGTGTTCAAACTGGGCTGATAGAGAATTATCAACAGTTATGGCAGTCCAACGGTCAGATAAAATCCGAGAGTGTTTAGAACCGGCATTAAGAATAGGTTCAATAGCCAAAGTCATACCAGCACGTAATTTTACATTAGGCATTTCACGGGTACGGAAGTTAAATACAGATGGTTCCTCATGTAAATTACGACCAACGCCATGACCTGTAAAATCTTCAACAATACTAAAGCCATTAGCTTTTACATGGTCTTCAATAGCACCTGCAATGTCAAGGAGATAATTTCCTGCCTTAACTTGTTCAATGCCTTTATAAAGGGCTTCTTCTGCGACGCGAATTAGCTTCGCAGCTTCCGGGGTAACTTCAAATACACCAATAGTTATACAGGAGTCTCCATGAAAACCCTGATAAAAAGCGCCTGTATCAACTTTCAGTACATCCCCAGCCCGAATAAATTTTTTGGAGCTAGGAATACCATGTACAACTTCATTATTGATACTAGAGCAAATAGAAGCAGGAAATCCGTGATATCCTTTAAAACTTGGTGTTGCTCCCATTTCACGGATACGTTTTTCTGCGTAGGCATCCAAATCAGCAGTAGTCATTCCTGGTTTTACCAGTTCAGAAATTTCCTTAAGGACAGTGGCTACAATTTTTGCAGACTGTCTCATGATGTCAATTTCACGGGGAGATTTAATTTCTACCCCTCTACGCTGTCTTTTAGCACGGTTGTCTTGAGCTGGTTGAGAAAGCAGGTTACTAAGAATGTTCATGAGAAATTAAATAATGACTAGCATTTTGCCGCTTGGTATTTTCTATACTGACAGGCTTTATAAACTCTGTTTCATAAACAACTACTAGGAGTAAGTACTAGAAATTGAGCTTAAGTTATTTTGCCGCTTGATTTGAAGCAGTATTATATATTTAGCTTAACACTTAATCCCACTTACCTTGAGAAAGGCATTTTATGTCACCCTAAAGTCACTAATTAACAACTATTTCGCCAACCATTCCAGCTTCTGTATGACCGGCAATGGGACAGCGTAAATTATATTTACCTGGTTTTAAGGGGACAAATACCCAATCAGCTTCTGTGCCAGGTCTTAATTCTAATTCGTGAATAGCGCCTTTTATTTCTACTCTGCCTGCGTCAACTTTTTGCGTCCAGATAATGTCAGCAAAATCTTTGGCTGTAAAGTAATGCTTTTGTTGGCTGGGATTCGTCAGATGCAATTTATACCGCTGTCCAGCTTGAAATTCTATATCACTTGGTTCAAATTTTAGTTCATTAGCTGAATTACCCAATGTAATAGTTACTTCCCTTGGTATTTGCTGGAGTATATTCCCGGTAGCGATAGCTCCCCAAGCATCACCGGGAATTAATAAACAAAAACACAAAACCAAAAAACCAATTAAGCTAATTGATTGCTTCTTAAGCATCATCCCCTAACCCCTCCCCACATCCAATGCAAGATTATCTAAAATCTATCTAACTTCCCCAGCTAAAACACCAGGGCCTGCGGTGACTACTACAATTTTATCTGGGTGCAGTAACTCGCGGGCTGTTTTATTTACTTGGGCTAGGGTAACATCTTTTATCTTCTTATAAAAATGACGTAATTCTTCCATCTCTAAGCCATAGACTTCATTCATTAAAATCCTATTAGCGACCTCCTCTGGGTTTGCAAGGGAAACTATATAACTACTTATTAAACTACGCTTTGCACTATCCACCTCATCCTTACTAACTCCTTTCCCATTTACTTGTTTAAGTAGTTTTCTAGTACTTTCAATGGCACGATTCGCATCTTCGGGATTGGTTTGCATTTCAATTAAAAATGTTCCAGATTTTTTCCCGGCTAAGAAGCTGCTGTAAATACCATAGGTTAATCCTTGACGGTCTCTGACTTCTGCGCCTAATCGGCTTGAAAGGGTATCGCCACCGACTATTTGGTTTAAGACTAATGCTGCGTAATACCTGGGGTCTTGGCGATTAATTGCTGTGTAGCCCATATAGGTAACGGATTGGGACTTACCTGGAAGGACTGGATTTAAGTTAATTACTTTATCCAGCGATCGCACCGACGGATAGACTAAAGCAGGTGGCTGCCCAAGAGAATGCCAAGAACCAAACTCTTTTTCCATTAATTCTTTGACTTGTGAGGTACTAAAATCTCCCACCAAAACCAAGGTCGTTGTATCTGGACGATAATGTTTGTTCTTAAATTTAACTAAGTCCTCCCTCACAATTTGTCGCAAAGTATTTTGAGTGGGGAAAACATGTAGTGGATGAGGTGAAGGATATATTTCTTGGACAAAGGTACGCTTTGCGACTTCCTCTGGGTCATCTAAATCAAGATGAAGAGCTGTTAAGGATTGCTGGCGGCTTAATTCTAATTCCTTTTCGGGAAAGTTAGAATTTATTAAAGTATCAGCTAATGTTTCAATTAAAACGGATAAATCCGCAGCTAAGCTATTACCTTCAAGCCTGACTCCCTCGCGGTAAGTTTCAAAATCTAAAGTTGCGCCCTTTTCATCTAAAGTCTTTGCTATAGCCAAAGCATCCTTGGATATTGTCCCACTCATTAAACTCTCAGCAGTTAAAGATGCTAATCCACCTTTAGATAATGGGTCAAATTCACTGCCAGCTTTTATAAAACCACTAAGTGTAATGGTAGGCGTGCTTTTATCCGCTAAAAGTAATACCTTCAAACCATTGTCCAAACTAAAGACTGAAGGTAAAGCTTGGTTTACAGAAGTATTGCCATGTTCTAACGAAGGTAAATACTTTGCTACCTCAGAGGGATTTAATGGTGAAACAGCCCCAAAATCTTCAGTTGTTTGAGCAGAATGAGCTTTTCCAGAGGAATTTGTTGTTGCTTTTTCTTGAGTTTCTACGGATGTTGGTTGAAAAAATCCTACTGTTCGAGATTCCTGAGTTAGATATTGACCCGCTACACGTTGTATATCCCCTACACTCACTTGACGCACAGCAGCTAAATATTTGTCTGTGTAACTGTAATCTCCTGAAGTTGTTTCATCTGTACCAAGTTGGGTCGCCTGATTGGTAATATCCCTATTTGTTAATATTGCTGATGCTTCTAATTGTGCTTTAGCCCGATTAACTTCTTCTTCTGTAACTCCACTACTAATTAACTTAGCTATGGAATCTTGTAGCAAGGAATCTATTTCTTTTAAATTCTCTTCCGGGTCAGCTGTTATTTGAATATCATACCAACCAAATTCTATTAAATTAGCAACATAAGCTGTTAAATCACTGACTTTTCCAGATTCAACTAAACCTTGATACAGACGAGAGTTGCGCCCCTGGGTTAAAATATAATCCATCACTTCTAGGGCTGGAATATCTGGATGATTTACATCTGGGATGGGATAAATAACTTGTAATAAAGCTGCAGCCCCCGGTTCTTTTAAAATTATAGGTTTTTCATTTTTTGATTTTATCTCCTTCACATCCCGTGCTACTGGATTTGCAGAAACACGCGATCGCGATGGACTCAGTTTGCCAAATATCTCCTCCACTTCAGTTAAAGTAGATTTGGTCTCAAAATCTCCAACAATAACTAAAACTGCATTATTAGGACTATAAAATTCACTATAATACTTACGTACAGCTTCCACCGTAAAACTCTCAACATCAGCTTTAGTGCCACCGACTGGCAATCCATAGGGATGATTGGGAAAAGCTGCCTGCATTACAGACCTAGTTAGACGATAATCTGGACTATTTTCATAGCCCTGTAACTCTGATATTACTACTCGCTTTTCATTATTTAATTGCTCTGAATTTATCAAAGCATTTTGCATCCTATCCGCTTCTAAAACTAATAGGGATTTTAATTTATCTCGCTCAACAGTACCATAGTATGCTGTTTGGTCGTAGCTAGTAAAAGCATTAGAGTCACTACCCAAAGCGCTAAAAAGACGACCAAATTGAATTGGTCGGTTTTTTGTACCCTTGAACATCATATGCTCTAATTGATGGGCTATCCCATTTACCCCTTCTTCTTCGTTACGCGACCCAACTTTATACCACACCTGTACAGTTACTACAGGAGCAGTCTGTACTTCTTTTGTTAAAACAGTTAAGCCATTTTCTAATACCGTCTTGCGGACATTTCCCGTCACTGATAGAAGCATCTTTTCTTTTAATATCACTGCTTGCTGATTTTTGGAAGTAAATGACGCAGCAAAAAACTGGCTAGTTGCTGGTTGTTCGCTAAGTAATATTACCGCAATAACCGAGATGGTTAATATTAATAAATATTGGCGGTAGCGCCGCAAATACGAAAACACAGACATGGGAAGGTTGCCAAAGGAATCTGTAAATTTAATTACAGCGATGTTTAAGGATAAATACAGTCTAATCTCTCTATATATAGAGTTACCTCGGCAACACTACAGAGACACACTAAATTTAGTTGTATAATTAATAGGTCAATTACTACGGAATTAGGTTAAAACCCTTATGAATTCCAAAGGTAAACCATCAGCATCCGCAATAAAAGTAACTTCGTAGATGCTTGAACCTATTTGTTGCTGGGTTGGTTATAATAGTACTTTTAAAGGCTGCAAAAGTTCCGACTGGTTACTTGCTGCATCTTTAAAATTAAGAGTTAATTTTTCCAACCAAGATAACAAATCAGGTGTTAATTCTGTGATATCGAATGAGAGATGATAATACCCTACATAATGTTCATCTGCAAATGCATCGGCTGCAGGTTTTGGTTCGGGTATTTGAATTAGCTCAATTCTTCCCAAATGTCCTTCCATCCAACAGGCTAAAGTATATCCCGTTGTAAAGCGATCGCTAACTGAAAACCCTAACTGTTCGTAGAAGGCGATGGCTTTGTAAATATTCGCTGTACGAATAGAGGCATGGTGCATAAAAACAATAAATTACGAATTATGAATTATGAATTATTAATTATTAATTATGGATTACAAATTCACTCTTTCAGAGGGCGAATAATGACAGAAATTCGTTGTTTTGCGTAAGTCCTAAAATAATAATTATGAATTATCAATTCCAATTAGAATAGTAAAACAATGAGAAATTATCCATAATTCATAATTCATAATTGATGACTTAAGATTCCTAATTCAATTTATTCAAAGAGTCGAAAATAAGGATATCTGACAGGTACTCCAGGCTCTTTCTCTAAATCAAAGTTAATAACTTCCCAACAGGGTTGCTCAACGGGGTCAGGGCTAAACTCTACAGGTAAACCGTATAGCCTCGCATTTCCGGTTTCTGGTTGCCCAGAGCGCCAAGGGGTACTGCGCTCTAGATAACCACTCATTAATTCCTGATACCTAGAAGCAATGACAACTTTAGTTGCACGGAATCCTTGAGTATAAAGTTTATCAAGTGCTTCATGGATTTCAAAGCGAATACCATCAGGGTGAGTATGCTGCCGATACCAGTCTCCACTCCATCTTCGCCAATGCCTTCCAGATTGGAGGTGTATTAGTTCTCCATTATTTGGATTGGCTTCAAAGGCTCCATGCCGTGGACATAAATATGTATCAGTGAGTGTCAGCGCCGCAATGACCTGGCGACAATGGGGACACTGAATTTCCGGACCAAATATAGGATACTGTAGGGCTAGGTTCATCATGAAGTCTATTTAAACATTTTTGTTATGATTTTTATCACTGACAGAATACTGGTTATATTCTACACCTTACCTCTCCAATAGAAGTTAAAAGTCCCAGTAAAATAATGGGTTAGAAAAATATAAACCAAAAAAAAGAAAAGAAAGAACAATAAAGAAAAATTTTTTTATGATAGATATTCTGTAATTTAGTACCCCATTCATATTGTATCGTGTCTACCAATTCTTACTGGTCTGCTGTTGATATTTCTGCTGCTGCCTTTGTCGCAACTAATGCTACTATAATCGGCTCTGTAAAAGTGGGAGCTGGGGCGAGTATTTGGTATGGGGCAATAGTTAGGGGGGATGTAGAAGTCATAGAGATCGGAGAATGCTCTAATATTCAAGATGGAGCTATTCTACACGGAGACCCAGGAAAGCCAACAATATTAGAAGATTATGTTACAGTTGGGCACCGGGCTGTAATACATTCGGCTTATATTGAGCGTGGGAGTCTAATTGGCATTGGTGCAGTAATTTTAGATGGAGTCAGGGTTGGGGCTGGCAGTATAATCGGTGCCGGCGCAGTAGTTACAAAAGATATTCCACCCCTGTCTTTGGTGATGGGTGTACCGGGGAAAATAATAAGAGAAGTTTCATTAGAGCAAGCCGCTGATTTAGTTGAACATGCTAAACGTTATAGAAAATTAGCTTTGGTTCATGGCGGTCAAGGGACTGATATTGGTTTTTAGCTTAACCAGTAAGAAGCCCCGCACCATACCGTTTACGGTTGGTGTCGGGATTAATTACGCAAGATTCATGGAATAATCGAACCGCCATAGCGCTATTCGTGGCGCCCCAGCAACCTAGGCACGTTAGCGTAGCGTGCGCTTTTAGCGCATAGAACAGGAAGAAATGAGGATTTGAGGTATTTTTTGTGTAAGCCCTCTCAAGTAGCAGTCAAATATCTGTATAGCTGATTTTGAAAAACTGAAAGGTCTATTGTTAATTTTTGTTAACCAATACTCAGGAGTTAGTGGAAAGTACTATGAAAAATTCACGACTTCAGCTACAAATAAAATGATAACAGTTCAAAAAACTTTAATCATTTACTAAAAAAGGGGTCTATATGGATTGGCGTATACTTATAGTTCTATCACCATTAATTCTAGCTGCTGGCTGGGTTGTGTTTAATATCGGTAAAGCAGCGCTAGCACAAGTTCAGGGCTTCCTCAGCAAAGATGCTTAAATAAATATCAATCAATCATGGTAGGGTAGGTTGTATTGCTTGCCCTACATTGCGTTTTGGAAGAAAATAAAAATTTTGATAGGATGCCCCGCGACCAGAATCGCACCGAGAATATCTTTTATTATAGGGGAGCCAAAACGCAGCATGGATTTTCCCCAGGTGTCCGAGCGCCGTTAGCTGACTAAGAATAATATTTCAACGTAGCAACCAGAGGTAATACGAGATAAGCGCGTCATCCACCATCTTTGATATGTCACACTTACAGGGTCTCCTATAAAAATTTTGATTTGAAATAGATTTGAAATAACTTCTGCAGGATAAAATAATGAAGTTTTTAGTCAATATCTATTAGTCAATATCCAGTTGTGACCTTACTAGCAACTTCACAAAATAATCCGATCAAATTACGGTTAGACCGGATTAATAACTTACTAGAAAAATTGGGTAATCCTCACCAAAAATTTCCCATTATTCATGTGGCTGGCACCAATGGTAAAGGGTCAGTTTGCGCCTATACTTCCTCCGTGTTAACAGAAGCTGGTTATCGCACAGGGCGTTACACTTCTCCTCATCTTATTGATTGGACAGAGCGTATTTGTATAAATGAATGTCCAATAAGTAAAGAAGAATTTTCTCAACTAGTCGATAAAATCAATGATTTAACAAAGCTTGACTCAGATAAATCTACTATATTTGAAGTCATTACAGCAGCGGCATGGTTATATTTTGCACAGCAAAAAGTAGATATTGCGGTTATAGAGGTAGGCTTAGGCGGTCGCCTTGATGCGACAAATGTCATTGACAAACCTTTAGTTAGTGTAATAACTTCCATTGGCAAAGACCATTGGCAAATACTTGGTGAAACTTTTAGGGAAATAGCTGGGGAAAAAGCAGGAATTTTGAAAGCTGGTTGTCCTGCAGTCGTTGGAATTTTGCCAGAGGAAGCTATCCAAGTTGTGAAATCGCGTACAGAAGAACTAAAATGTCCAGTTGTTTACCCTCAGCCATCTCACGATATTGGGCAAGGTTGGGCAGAATATATAAATCAGGAACCAGAGGCAAAGTCAATTAAATATCCTTTAGTTTTACAAGGGCAAGTGCAATTAGCAAATTCAGCATTGGCGATCGCGGCCTTAGAAATTTTGAGAGAATCTGGTTGGCACAAGATAACAGAGGAAGCCATTGTTAACGGCATGGCTAAAACTAAATGGCCGGGAAGAATGCAATGGACTACCTGGCAAAATCAGAAATTACTTTTAGATGGTGCCCATAATCCTGCGTCTGCAAAAGTGCTTAGAAATTACGTAGATTCTCTTACAAGTAATCAATTTAATAATCAATCTCAAATTGCTTGGATGATGGGAATGTTGGGGAATAAAGACCACAGGGAGATTTTTGAAGAGTTGCTTCGACCCTCCGATAGTTTATATTTACTGCCTATCCCTGATGAAAAGTCGGCATTAACTCAAGAGTTGGCTTGTTTAGCAAAGGAAGTATGTCCTTCTTTGAGTTTTTGTGGTACTTTTCCTGATTTACCTAATGCATTGGAAGCTGCACTGGCTAACCCAGATAATTTAGTGGTCTTGTGTGGGTCTCTTTATCTAGTTGGGCATTTTTTGAAATTACAAAATTCTTAGTGGGGTGGGTGTTGATTCACGCAAAGGCGCAAAGACGCAAAGAATTTCTTTATCCCTTTGCGTCTTTGCGCGCCAGTTGCCTCAAGTCGGGAGACCCGCCCACGGCACTGGCTTGCCTTTGCGTGTTTAAATCCCTTGATTCCAAGCTGTTTCAGCATCCGCCACAGCTTTTTCAACAGGCTTTTGTCCTAGCATTGCTGCTTGAAGATTCTCATAAATAGCTTTCTTTAATTTGTTTAAATCCTTCATCGGTGGTATTAATACTTCTGATTGCTGTAACTGACTGGCACTAACTATACGAGCTTTTTCTATAGTGCTAGCATTGGTGGGTAAGTCTTTAAAGTAATTATCCTCTAGGGATTTCGCTGTTGATGGTAAAACATTCGCTGCTTTGGCGAAGGTTAATTGGTTGTCATTATTTGTTAAAAATAAAGCAAACTTTAAACCAGCATCCGTATTTTTACTATTGCGGGGAATAACTACATTCATTACTGCCACATTTTTTTTAGCAGTATTTCCACTTATTTGAGGAGCAGTTGCAGATGCTTTTGCAATGGTAGGAGCATTCTTTTCAATTGTCTTTAGAAATTCAGGACCAGATGATAAAAAAGCAGTCTCTCCCCCTTGATACAAATCAATTCCATAACGATGTCCTTGGGTTAATGCTTCTTTTGGTAACAATCCTTTTTTATATAAATCAACCCAATACTGAAATGCTGTTTTTCCTTCATTCGTATTAAAGCCAGCCTTACCTTCAGCATTTACCAGGTTGACACCCATTTGTACAAAAGACTCTAATACTTCGTTGGAGTCAGTTGGAACAAAGGTCGCAAAGAATGCGTATTTGCCAGTTTTATCTTTTATTTGTTGTGCTGCTTGGGCTAATTCAGTATAAGTTGTTGGTGGTTTAGCTAGACCTGCCTGTTTTAATAAATCGGTGTTATAAATGGTTAGCCGAGTGGTTAGATACCAGGGAATTCCAAAACTCTTACCATTCAGGGTGGAAGCTTTCCAAATGTTTGGTAAATAGGATGAACGTACATCTGTTGGTACTTTTTCATCTAAATCTAACCAAGCATTTTTAGCTGCTAGTTGGGAGGCAAAATTTGGGTTTAAGTTAACAACATCGGGTGGCGTATTACCGGTTACAGCTGTTAAGATTTTGTTTTCCATAGCTGCCCAGGCCACATCAGTCCAGTTAACTTTTATACCAGGGTTTTGTTCTTCAAAGGTTTTAATTAAACCTTTAAAGTAATCAGTAAATTGGGGTTGAAGTTGCATTGTCCAAAATTCAACCTTATTCCCCGAACTGACATTGCCAGAACTGCAACTGATTATCCATGTAGTCAGACAGCTCAGCATGACCCAAACAGCGAGTCTTTTGAACTGATGGATTCTGAAGTTGTGGATTCTTAACCTGTGGATTTGCATCATCTTGTTCTTATTTTTATCTTTAGTCGGGGTGACATATGTATAGAGAATGGTCGAGATTATAGGCTAAATCGATTACCTACTACTCACAATAATCTGGTGTAACATTTACATTTTTTTGAATTTAGGCAACCGCAGGGAAAATTAGTGGTTAAAGGTTTAAATAATTTGTTTGGAAAATCGAAAAAAGGGATTGGCATCGAACTTGCGCCGGAACGAGTTAACGTAGCAGCTATACGTAAAAATCGTCAAGGCATAAAATTAGAAGCATTAACATCGGTGTCAGTTCCCGAAGGTATTTTTTCAGAAGGTCAAATAGCTGACCCTCCGGCAATGGCACAAATAATTCAACAAGCTTTAGCTGAAAGTAAAGTTAAGGCTAGTCGAGTGGCAACTGCTGTACCGGGAAGGGATTCTATTGTCCGCTTAATACCTGTACCGGCGGAGTTAGATGAAAAGGAATTGCGAGAGATGGTATTAAACCATGAAGCTGGTTTATATCTTCCCTATCCCCGCGAAGAAGCTGATGTAGATTATCAAAAACTTGGGTACTTTGTAGATGAGGATGGCATTGAAAAGGTTCAAGTGCTACTTGTGGCTACTCGCAAGGAAGTAACGGACACCTATATGAGTACGTTTGAACAGGCAGGACTGCAAGTTGATGTTTTAGAGATTAACAGTTTTGCTCTGATTCGGACTATCCGCGAACAGCTAAGGCAATTTGGTCCCCAGGAGGCAGCTGTATTAGTTGATATAGAGTTTGACTGTACAGAGATTGCCATCATTGTAAATGGAGTACCTCAATTTTCGCGGACAGTGCCCATTGGAACCTATCAAATGCAAACAGCTTTATCTAGGGCGATGAATTTACCACCATCACGAGATACTGAACTTTTACAGGGAATGACTATTCCTTCATCTCCAATGGAGGCTGGCAAAACTGGAGTAACGGGTATTAATCCAGGGATGGCGGCAATGCTTAGGGTTTTAGGAGAATTAACAGATGAAATGCGTCGGTCCATAGATTTTTACTTAAACCAAGCAGATAATCTAGAGGTTGCTCAAATTCTTTTAGCTGGTCCAGGTGGTGGATTAACCCAGTTAGATGAGTTTTTTACAACTAGATTAAGTTTACCAACTACCCAAATTGACCCGGTATCGGCTTTAGCTTTAGAGATTGATAACGAGAAATATCCTGCCATACAACGACCTGGACTAGGAATTGTTCTTGGTTTAGGAATGCGGGAGGTGTAATCTCATGTACAATCTTGATATCAATTTCCTTAACGACCGCCCAATATATCAGAAAAAATCTGAAAAAAGAGGAGGGGGGCGAACCCTCAATGTTGGGGAACTAACACCAATGTATATAGGAGTTGCTGTTGGGGTATTTTTCCCAGCTTTATTAGCAACTGGTTGGTGGTTCTTGCAGGGACAAAATACTGAGTTAGAAACTTCAATTAGCCAATTAGACCAAGAGAATAAAGCTCTAGAGGCGAAAATTGGTGACATTAAGAAAATACGAGACGAAACAGCCAAAATAAAAGGCGAAACTCAATCTTTGGTATCTGTCTTTGACCAAATTCGCCCTTGGTCTGCCATGTTACAAGATTTGCGCGATCGCATTCCAGCAACAGTCCAAATAGAAAATGTCAAACAAATAGCCGCGCCAACATCAACGACAGCTGCTTCAAGTACACCAGGACAGCCAGCCCAAAATACCATACCTTCCGCAGGGGCGGTAGAAATATCAGGAATGGCTCGTACATTTAACGATGTCAACGACTTTGTATTAACGTTACAAAGGTCTAATTTCTTTAAACCAAAGGAAACAAGGATTGTGAGTGCGGAGTTAGTTGATGCGCCTTTACCTCCCAATGCGGCTTCTGAGGTAAATGGGGTGCGAGTGAAACCACCATCTGTGGTTAAATACACGATTCAATCGACTTTGAGTGATGTCCCAGCTTCTGAATTAATTCGGGAATTGGAACAAAAAGGCACAATCGGATTAGTGGCTCGAATTCGCGCCATGCAGCAAAAAGGAGTCTTACCAAGATGACCTTCAGTGACGAGTTAAGTATTGTAGACCAAGGAAATTTTGATTCATCCCCTAGCTACCCAGTTATATTTGGCGTTACTCTGACGCCAAAAATCGGTGGTATTTTATTTGGTGTCTTAGGCTTAGCTGCGACGGCATATCTATTTTTAAACATGGTTATGCCGACTTGGGATACCTATAGTCAAAACCAGACTAAAAAGGATAGCTTACAAAATGAAATAAACAGCAAGAAAGCTAGTGTTAACCAAATTGGTAAAGTCAAAGATGAATTAGCCAACGCCAAGGTGCAGCAAACCCAGGTATTAGGTTTATTTGCTAACGAAAAAACCTTGGACACTTTATTGATTGATTTAAATCGTTTAGTAGAAGCAGGTAATGGACAATTACCAGTTGCTGCGGTCAAAGGAAAGCTTAAAAAATATACACCAGCTAATCAAAAAGCAGAACCTGTAATTGATGGTTCCCTCGGTGCGGGAGCAAACGGCAAATTAAAACGTAGCGTTATCAACGTTGAAGTGGCGGGAACTTACGAGCAAACCCAGTCCATACTTCGTAATGTTGAACGTTTACAACCCCTGTTGCTAGTCAAGGAATATTCTTCCACCCTATCTCCCGATGCTAATAATCCACCAGAAAAAGGTGTCCCAGCAAGAATTGGCCCCGCACCAATTAATACCTCATTCCAATTACAAGCTTTAGTGCCCCTAAGCCCAGAGGAATTAGCCGCAGCCCAAGCAGCCCAAGCAGCAGCGGCAACACCAGCAAAATGACGAAGGGTTAATTGCTAATTGCTAATTGCTAATTGCTAAGGGCTAATTGCTAATTGCTAATTGCTAAGGGCTAATTGCTAATTGCTAATTGCTAATTGCTAATTGCTAATAGAAGAATGGCTGGTTGGTGAAAAAATTTCATTAAAAATTGTCAGTCTTTAATTTGTTCTTTATTTGTTCTTTATTTGTCAGGTGAGGATAAACTGTGAAACAGTTTCACGGTAAAAGTAAAAATATTGTATTTGGTACCGCCGCCACCCTATTCTTGGCGACACAACCAGTTTTATTTTTTAGTACACTACCAGCAGTGGCACAAAGTACTCAAGTTACTGGAATCAAACTGAATGCTGTTGATGGTGCTGTTAAAATCGTGTTGGATACAAATGCGGGCGATCGCCCCCAGATATTCACCACTCAACGGGGAAATACTTTAGTCGCTGATGTTATAAATACTCAATTACGTTTACCTAATGGTAAAAGTTTCCGTCAAGATAACCCAACTCCAGGAATTACCTCAGTAACTGTTAATCAGCTAGATGGTAACAGTATCCGTGTAATGGTAACTGGTAATGCCGCAGCACCAGAAACTCAACCAGTACAACGGGCAACTAATTCTTTAACTCTAGGCTTTACTCCCAACACTACTACTGCTCAACTTCCACCTACTGCAGCATCACCCCCATCGCCATCCGTTAGTAGTTCTAATAACAATTCTGGAAATAATTCCAATCCTCTACCTACTAACCCCCAATTAACAGTAGAGAATACCCCAGCACCAGTATTAGGCCCCGGACAACCATCAACTCAAGTACCTCCTTCCTTACCAAGGGCAGTCGCCCCACCGGTAGGAGATATTGCAGTATCTAATACAGATGCATCTCCAACCACAGTAGATTTAGGTACTCAAGAAAAAGTACCTCGTTTAGTATTGCGGGATGCCCCAGTGAGGGAAGTTTTATCCTTATTAGCAAGGGCTGCAGGTTTAAACCTTGCCTATACAAATATAACTACCGGTCCTGGGGGACAAATACAACAGGCGTCCGGTCAACCAGGAAATGACGGTCCCACAATCTCTTTAGATATTCAAAATGAACCAGTACAGGATGTCTTTAATTACGTTCTGCGTCTAAGTGGTTTAGAAGCGAATCGGAGCGGTCGCACTATCTTTGTAGGTACGAAATTACCCAACTCCACCCGCGACGTAATCATGCGAAGCCTGCGCTTAAACCAAGTCTCCATAGGTGTTGCGTTAAATTACTTGGTTGGTTTAGGAGCGGAAAGCGCAGTCAGTCGCGAACGTCAAGTGACAAATGTTAGCGCTGTGCCTGTGGGTGGAGCAGCAAATGCCATCACTCAAACTCAAACAACAACTGAAACAAGATTAGAAACTCAAAGAATTGACTTTCAAGATTCCAATCCATTACTCAGAGGTTTACAAGCTTTAGGTGATGAGCGCACTAATGCCGTCACTCTAATTGGGCCGCCAAGATTAATAGAAATAGCCATAGCCCAATTAAGTCAGTTAGATATTCGCCGTCGTCAAGTGGCTGTAAATGTAAAGATTATTGACGTTAACTTGTCAAATCAGAAAAACTTTAATAGCAGTTTTTCTTTTGGGGTTAACAGTAATTTCTTTGTCAACGATGGTGGTGCTGCAGCACTAAATTTTGGCGGTGTCAGACCAGCTGGTACTGGCGATTTAACAAATAGCGTTACCAATCCACCAACCATAGCTAACCCTCTAGCAAATTCATCACCTTTCTTTAGCCCTAATGAGTCTGTTAGTATTCCAGGAACAGCACCTGGAACAGAAGTTACAGATGCTAATGGGAATACTAGAGTGACTCAAAATCCTGGTTCAGCCCAATTCTATAGACCAGTGGCCCCAACCGGAGAAAATGGAAATCCATTAACACCTGGTTTCTCTAACATCACTCCAGCAACAAATAATGTAATTACGATTGGTGCAGATGGTAGACCAACAGTAGCACGAGGTACTCTCGGCACTGCAACTGCAGCGCTACCTTCTTTATTCCAATTTCCCAAACGCTTATTAGCAAGCCTACAAACTCAGGTACAAAGTGGTAATGCCAAGATTCTCACTGACCCCACATTAATCGTTCAAGAGGGTCAAACAGCTAACGTCAACTTGACTCAACAAGTAGTTGGAAACTTAAAGAGGGAAATTACCCGTGGTGATGGCACCTCCACAGAAACAGTTACTGCTGAAAAAGAAAATGTTGGTTTAACTTTGGCTGTTAAAGTTGACCGCATTGATGACAACGGTTTTGTTTCCCTGTCAGTGGCGCCCAATGTTAAAGCACCACAATCACCAGAAAATATCAATTTGGGTGCTGGTGGTAATCAAAGAATTTTCTTGGTATCCGAGCGCTCTCTAAATTCTGGCTTAGTTCGTTTACGTGACGGTCAAACACTAATCCTCAGCGGTATTATTCAAGATGCTGATAGAACATCTGTATCTAAGATACCTATTTTAGGTGATATACCCTTATTAGGCTCTTTATTTAGACGCACTGATAGAACTAACGAACGCCGTGAAGTAATAGTATTACTCACACCTCAAGTAATGGATGATTCTGAGCGGTCTTCCTTTGGCTATAACTATCAACCAAGTCCAGACGTAAGAGGAGTTTTAGAGCGTGGCGGTCTTAAGACTCCTAAACGTTAATTAACTCTGAATACCCACAAATCATTTGTGGAACAGGCAGGAAAGCCTGTTTTATTTACCTGCCTGTTTCCAAGTCTTATAGGGTATTTGTGGAACAGGCAGGAAAGCCTGTTTCATTTACATAAAATCAGGACTTACGATATTGTCACATTGTTTTTGTTTGTAGTTGGGCTTTAGCCCATATTTTTGGAGGGCTAAAGCCCAACTACGAACCTTTCATTAGTTTATGACTATGTGAAGTATATTTGAAAAACTCTAATTATGACCGCGCAAAGTATATCTACCACCCTCTAAGAGGAGTTTTCAAGGTTCTCCCGGTTCACATAAATAAAATCTAACTTATATATTTAAATACATAATTTAAAATTATAAATTAAACCTATAAACTTATAATCGTAAGATTTTTACAACCCAGAATTCAACCAAAAAAACTGGTATGTAGCTATGGTCGTATTTCTTGACTTTGAACCTTTAATCTATTACTCATATAACAAAGTATTATTTTTAATGAGTATTTTTACTTAAAATGTGAGGTGTTTTTTGTAAAAGAATAGCAAAATAATAAAAAAAAACCTGAAATCTATATAAATTAATGGTTTCACAGTTCCACTTCTGGCTTCTAGACCTTAGAATGATTCATTGAAAAGTCGATACAACGGTTGCTGCAGTGATAAAGCACTGAAACCCAACTAAAGATAGACTTTTTTAAAATCGACCTACAGGGATTTTGTATAGATGCTTTAATATGCATCTATACAAAATCCAATTAAACAGTCAGGAGTTTGACATGAACAAAGGTGAATTAGTTGACGCAGTAGCTGAAAAAGCCAGCGTTACCAAAAAACAGGCTGATGCTGTTTTAACTGCTGCTTTAGAAACCATTATTGAAGCAGTTTCCTCTGGCGATAAAGTTACCCTAGTGGGCTTTGGCTCCTTTGAGTCACGGGAACGTAAGGCACGGGAAGGACGTAACCCCAAAACCAATGAAAAAATGGAAATTCCAGCGACGAAGGTGCCTGCATTCTCCGCAGGTAAACTCTTCAGAGAGCGGGTAGCCCCCCCAAAAGTCTAGGTTTTTATCAAGAGAGCCTTTTTTATATGCGGCGACCGGCACATGGAGGAAATTTAGCTTGGGCAGCAGCGCTGGCTGACTGTTCTCCTAGTGCTATTGTGGATTTTTCTGCGAGTATTAACCCTTTGGGACCACCGGAAAGCGTGATTAGGGCTATCCATTCCCAAATTGGTAATTTAAGGCATTATCCAGATCCAGAGTGTGGTGACTTGAGGTTAGCCCTCAGTCACTTTCATCGACTACCTCAAGAGTGGATTTTGCCGGGAAACGGCTCAGCAGAATTATTAACTCTGGCAGGTAGAGAATTGGGTCAACTCGCCGCGACTGTTTTATTAACTCCAGCTTTTGGCGATTACTATCGGGCGCTAAGGGCTTTTGATGCCAATGTGCTGGAGTTTTCCTTAATGGAAAGGAAGGAGTGGGGGGTAAGCAGTAGTGAAATAGATTTTTCAGGAAAATCCATCTCCGGAAAATCCATCTCAGAAAAATATATTTCTTCTCTATCTACCTCATTACCCATACCCCACTCTCGATTTGCAAAATCAGGTCTTCTCCTCAACAACCCCCATAATCCTACGGGTTTTGTGTTTTCTAAGGAGGAGATACTGCCTTATCTAAATTGCTTTGATTTAGTGGTGGTAGATGAAGCCTTTATGGACTTTTTGCCTCCCAACCAACAGGAAAGCTTAATTGATGTGGTGCAGGATTATCCTAATTTGGTAATACTGCGATCACTCACTAAGTTTTATAGTCTTCCTGGACTGAGATTGGGTTATGCCATTACAAATCCAGACAGAGTTAAACTTTGGCAAAAATGGCGCGACCCCTGGTCAGTAAATTCTCTGGCACAGTATGCAGCAATTGCAGCCATAGAAGATACTGAATTTCAGCATCGGACATTATCATGGCTTCCCTTAGCCCGCAATCAACTTTTTCAAGGTTTACTTCATATTCCTGGATTACAGCCATTTCCAGGGAGCGTTAATTATTTATTAGTACAATCTCAAGAACCTAGTTCTCAATTGCAGCAAAAATTACTTAAACAATATAAGGTTCTGATTCGAGATTGCTTAAGCTTTGCGGAATTAGGCGAAAACTTTTTCAGAGTAGCTGTATTATCAGAATCTGATAATAACCGTTTACTAACTGCATTAAAGGAAAGAAATTAGGTAATAACCTATTCTAAGCTGTTAGGCACTTAATTTTTTGCCCAAAACCCTTGCGACAAGGACTCGCTTGCTACAAAATATTAAATTTAGATGCGTGTCAGCTTATTCACTTCCCCACTTCCCACACCTCCCCACCTCCCCCACCTTCTATCGTGACTATTGACTATGATGTTGTAATTATTGGCGGCACAATTACTGCACGTCATGCGGCTTTGAGGGCAGCCCAATTACGTGCCCAGGTTGCCTTAGTGGAACCTGGAGTTAGTTATAGTTTGATTCGCCATTATGCGATGGCTGAAATTTGCAGGGTCGGTATGGCGGGGTCAGATATTTTCAGGGCTGGTTTACAGCTAACCCAGTCATGGGAACAAAATATTTCTCAAATTGCTTCCACTGGCTGGGAAAACATTACTAATCTCGATAAATTTGATAAATCAGGCGCTACAGTATCATTGATTGAATATGCCCAAGCAGTAGCCTCCGTTGTAGAAGAAAAATATTCTCCATCATTTCTTTCAGCCCAAGGGGTTGATGTTATTGAAGGTAATCCTTATTTTCAAGCTGACCCTCAATTAGCGATCGCTATCAACGGAAGATTGTTAAAATCTCGTTCATATATATTGGCCTGTGGTTCAAAACCATTAGTGCCACAAAATATTGAAGGTTTAGAAAATATAGGTTATTACACCCTAGAGAATGTTTGGGAATCTATTAACCAAGAACAAAATCAAAAAAAATGGGTCATTCTTGGCGGTACACCCCAAAGTATCGAAGCCGCACAAATCTTAGTCAAATTGGGCTGTGATGTTACTTTAATTGTCAAGGATTCCTGTCTTTTACCGGAAATAGATGCCGAAATCGCACAAATTTTAAAAGTCCAGTTAGAAGTCGATGGCATAAATATAATTACCCGCAGTTATGCGACTCAAGTCAGGATAATTGATCACAAAAAATGGCTTCAGGTAGGGAATAAGGCAATTGAAACCGATGAAATTTTACTCGCCATTGCCCAACAGCCGAATATCGAATCCCTAAATTTACCTGCTGTTGAGGTTAAATGGCATAAAAATCGCCTATTAGTTAATGACAAATTGCAAACAACCAACCGCCGCATTTTTGCCAGTGGTGATGTCATTGGCGGCTACGAGTTTATAAATATTGCTAATTACGAAGCAAAAATTGCCTTAAGTAACGCTTTATTTTTTTCAACACAAAAAACTAATTACAAATCTATACCTTGGGTAGTAGCAACTCAGCCATTTTTTGCCACTGTTGGCTTCAATGAGGCTATGGCTAAAAAAAGATATGGGGAAAATGCGGTTATTGTCTTGAGACAATATGTTAAAAATTTAACGACTGCTCAATTTACAGGGGAAACAACAGGACTCTGTAAATTTATTATTTTATCTAGTGGTCAAATTTTAGGCGCTTCCATATTAGGTGCCCAAGCCAGAGAAATTATCAACTTAGTCGCGATCGCTATAGATAATGATATAAATATTCAGAAAATATCTAACTTAATTCCTGCCTATCCTAGTTTTTCTGAAATAATTGAACAGATAGGAATGCTTTGGCACCAGCAACAACTTAATACCAACAGGCAAGAATTTCTTGAAGATTTCTTTGCCTTTCGTAGGGATTGGAAAATTTAACCTCTTACTCATCGCACAAAGTAACATTCTTTAACCCGCCAAGGCGGGTTTTGTTTGCCTAGCCGCGACTTCTAGTCGCAGATTGGAATTTATCTCAACTCCTAAATAAATGTTCTGATATAAAAGCCTAATGATAGTAATTATTAAAATAACTATTGGGCTATACAAACTGACTATAGAACTAAACCCTTTCCCATGAATATATTCATGATTTTTAGGGCTGCTAACCGCTATAGTTAAGCTATCTTATGTGTGGGACTTGTGGAAATAAATAATCCGCAAAGTGAGGAGTAAAAGGAAAAATGAAAATTATTTTTCAACGCCTTGGGCGTTGTATTTTAGTGCTGCTATTGATAGTTTGCTGGACTACAATTTTTAGTGATTCAGCAAATGCTTTACTCAGGCTTCATCAAGATGAACCTGGTGTGATGCATTACCATTCCCAAGAATCTATTAAAGATGATGGCGGACACGCTTGGCAAATAGTGCTATTTAAAGTATTTGAAGCCGGAAAGCCCATAAACATACATTTACGCTTAGTAGGTTTTCCTGGTGTTGTAGAATTTGCTCATCCACGAAGTTTAGAAGTTATTACAAAAGAGGGTAAATTATTAATTGCTAATGATATTTATAGAGAAAATGCACCTGCGCCTAATGTTGGTGAATATGATTTTACTGATGTGTTAAATCAGTTAAAAACCATTGATAATTTAAAACTTTATTTACCTTTACTAGAAGAAAAACACTTAATTTTAAAAATACCTGAGACCTTAGTTAGCGAATGGCAAATATTGGTGACTGATGTTACAAGATAATTGGTAATGGCTAATGGCTAATGGCTAATGGTTAATGGCTAATGGTTAATGGCTAATGGTTAATGGCTAATGGTTAATGGCTAATGGTTAATGGCTAATGGTTAATAGCTAATGGCTAATAGCTAATGGCTAATAAAGCCTATTATTTGGAATCGGTGGAACAGGCATCTTGCCTGTTTTTTTTTGAAATAAAACCTTTTTTCCTAAAAGCGAAAGTAACGCGAAATAAAAATAAAAAGTTGATGATATCTTTTTAACTCACTAATATATATATAACTAAAGAGGACTGAAGCAAAACTACAAACCTAAGAATAGACAGTTCCAAAATTTTCAAAAAATCTCTAATCAGCATTGATGCTTATAAATAGCCATTCTTCTATTAGCCATTCTTCTATTAGCCACTAGCCATTAGCCACTAGCCACTAACCATTAGCCATTAGCCATTAGCCATTAGCCATAACTCACTTCTTCCTATCAAGTAAAGAAACACTACCAATTCCTTGTAAAATTCCTCTACCAATTAAACCAATACCTTTACCAATAATATTAGTAAGCACAAAAACAAATCCACTACCAAATAAAGCAACTACAGCTTTAAGTCTTGGTGCAATGGCATCGCGCAACTCTAAACCTAATGTTACGACTAAAGGAATACCAGATAATTTTTCTAACTCTTGACTGCGAGGAGCATATATAGAAGTTTTTGCAATACCACGGGGTGCAAAAACAAAGATTTCATGACGACTTTCAAATATTTTTTGAGGTTCACTAACATAATTTCTCCATCTATATTTCCATGAAAGCTCATTTCTAAATTTTTCGATTTCTCTTGTAGAAATTAACTTCACATCATAAAGATTGCTTTTAATTTTTTCTACATCGGCAAATCTATTTAGTAAAGGTTGTATCACAGCATTTCCAACTTGAATAAGTAGATTATCCAAAAGCATTTCAGCATATTCTCTTGCTTCTGCACTTTCCGGCGAGAAGGATGCATTATCTATTTGTAATTCTTCTTGAAATAATAAATATGAGAGTAAATCAGTAACAAAAGGAATATGTTCTAAAATTTCTTTTTCTATAACATTTTTATCTTGTAAAAGTGTATTAACTAGTTCTATTTGATTTCGACCTATTTCAAGACGAGAAAACTTACCAAAATAGTCGCTAATTGTTTCCTTCCAAAGGTCTAATAGAATAGTTATTTTTAAATCATATAACCTCATAATATCAATTTCTGATTTTCTTAATTCTTCTAGGTTATTAGCTAGTTTTTGTAAAATTAAATATAATAATTCTCGCTTTTTATTTTCTTGCAAAATATCAATTTCTAATGCTATATTTGTCACATTTTGTAAGCTATTTTGTAAGTGGCTAATACAAGAACCTACAATTATAGATTGTAAACCTCTAGGGCTTGCCAGATTAGAAGCTTTTGGGAAAAAATTTTCTTTTTTTTCATTAACTGATTTCAGAATATTTGGACTTATAACTAATTCAGCTTCCGACAAAGATGTACTATCTATTGCTTTCTGTCTTTCTTGTGAAGATGATGCAAAAACTTGATTTATTAACCAACGGGCAGCATAAAGTTCTCTTCTTTTTCCAGCTAAAATTGCTTTATCAATTAATGGAAGTCCAGGAGTTTGTAATTCAGTTTTAACTTCTTTTAAAGCTTCATTTATATGAGAAATTCCAGATGCACGTAGATTTCTCTTTAGTTTAGCAGCATAGGAGAAAGTCTGACGGGATAAGGGGAAATAAGAATTGGTCAAATCACTCACTTTTAAATTTTCCCAGCCATAGGAATTACCGTTTATGACTGTGCGTATTGCTATTATTAATTCTGCTACTGCCGTGCCTTTTACACAATAACCTTCTACACCTATATTTTGAACTGTCATGAGTATTTTTTTTTCTCTAATAGAAGTTAAAAATAATATTGGTAAATCCGGATATAGGCTTTTAATTTCCTCGCAAAGTTGTAAATTTAATTGTTCATTCGTTGAGTTTGTTGAAGAGGAATTAGAAAAGGTAGACAAAGAGGCTGCACCGCTAACTATATCCAAAACAATCAAATTTATAGGAACAGGAACTTTTTCATAATTTTCAGCTAGAAATTGTAATGCATCGGTATCTCTATCAAAAATCGCCACAATTTGTAAATCTGGGGCTTTTTCTACAATTACTCGGAATCCCAACTGAAAAATAGGGTCTTGGTCAATTAATAAAATTCTGAGTGGGTTTATGGCACTCCCAACATTATTTTCAACATCGCTCATCTGAATCCTCCAGGAGACTTTCACCATAGCTTTACTCAGCTTGGCGGGGGGTTGTTGACAGGTTTATTACCAATGATTCTATTTTTATTTTTACCTATTTAGGATTCTTAAGGAAATATAAATTTTTTAATGGTTGGGAAGATTGACTTTATCGCTGACTCTCACAAAAATTTTGATGAGTTGAGATGATTGTCTTAGCTTACTTCCTGAGCGCCGGAAAGCTTAACTCTTTTTGCGGAATTCCGCAAAAAGAGTTAAAAAGTTAGGTAAGATGGCAGCGGAAATACATCTAAATTCTCTACGCCTTATTTCCCTCTTGTTACAGAATTTTAGTGACAAAACAAAATAATGCCTAAAAGCTTTAACCAGTCAGCATCTTAAAAGTAAGATGCCTTTGCCATGGGCAAGGTGAAGGAGTTAGTAAACCGGACTATATAAAGTCACAGATTAAATAGTTATTTTTACTTATTTATTCTGTATTATAAATATCAGCATTTTTCCATACAAAGGCAGGCTAAATATCGAAGATAATTACCAGTAAAGGATTTATATCTATGTAGTTAAATGAATCTTCGGATACGGCATTGGTTAGCTGAACGCTATATCAGCATATCTGATATTAGGGATTTTTCCCCAGGACAGATGGCGGGTTTAGCTTTTCGTATAGTGCAAGATATGGAAGTCAAAAGCCTCATACCTTTTGATGTTTCTACATTGGCAGAAGTTTTAGAATTACCCTTGGAAGCTGTTTGGTTAGAAATTAGCGTAATTGCCAAACTAACAGAAAGCCTCCTACGTAGTCTTAGCCAAAAAAAACCACTAAAACGTACTGAAGGTACATGGTTAGCATTTCAAATTGCCTATTTACAGGCTTTACAACAAATCCTTTCCCAAGAAGAAAGGCTACAAAGACCTTGGTTATATAGGGCAATGATTTTCTTTGGAAAAAATTTAATAGGAGAAGGAGAAAGGGAAACAAAAATAAAAATAACTTATCCCCTATCTTCTTCTCCCCTTCTTCCTCTACAAGACCCCTATCTTTTATCACTATTAAAAACCTTAAGTCCTGGAAAACTTAATGATAATCAAGCTGAACAAGCCTTGTCTTTAATTGTGGAATCTTTGCTAGGACAACAAATAAATAATGCTGTAATTGCTTGGTTAGTAGCGAATGGTGCAGAAGAAGAAGAGGCAAAATTATTCACATCTCGCTTAAGTCACGGGATTCCTGGCTATTTGCTAGCTGTTATTGCTGATAATGCTTTACCTTTAGCTCAATTACAAAAGTTTGTAAACCTGGGTAATTATTTACTCCGTAATAAAGATACTTATAACCCCAGCCTTTTTCATACAGATAACAAAATAGATTTGAGGCGAGAATATTACCGCGCTTATTTAATACAAAGCTTAACCATTCCTATACTTATGGAATCTTTTGCTTTAAAAGATATTTATATTCCTCTGAAAGGATTAGCCGCTGATGAAAATACTCAAATTGATGTTACAGAAAATATTAAGTATGTAGATTTAATGACATGGGTACAAGAACAGTTAAATGAAACAAATACTATCACTGTGATTGAATCTGAAGCTGGCTATGGGAAAACTAGCTTTTGTCAAATTTTGGCAGCCCACATAGCACAAGATGTATACCCTAATTGGATGCCTATATTAATATCTCTACGGGAAGTATGTTACGGTAAAAGTTTTATTGACACCCTCTGTTCAGCTTTACCTGACCTTTTTTCTTGGATCAATGTTGAAAATCCTAAATGTCTACTAATACTTGATGGACTTGATGAACTGCCCCCCTGTCGTCATGGTAAGAGAATACCAATATTTTTTCTGGAACAATTATTAGAATTTCATTCTCATTATCCTCATAAAATTATTTTAACTGCTCGTCCAAATTTACTTGAAGAATTTCCTCAAGAACTACTAATTAAATTTAAACGCATTTTTATTCAACCATTACGACAAGAAGAATTGAAGCAATGGTTTCAAAATTGGGCTAAGGTTCAATCAATACTAGTAGCTCAAAATTTATTTACATTTTTAAAACAATCGGGGGCTTTCAATTCTAATTCTCATATACCAACATTCGCCCACATAGTGCGTCAGCCATTAATGTTATATTTACTGGGAATATTACATCGCGATGGATTATTAGATGACGGAATATTAGAGCTTGCTATTAAAACAGAAACAACGGGTAAAGCAACACTTATATGGGAAATTTACTATCGTCTTAATCAGTGGTTACTAGGCTATCCTGATGCTCCAACGGTTAGTAAGGTGTTATTAAAATCAGGAAGTGCCCATATCCACCGTACACCAGAGGCTACTGATTCTTTATTAGCTGGTCGTCATCCTCAAGATTTATTTCAACAGATGCAAAAAATGGCTTTAAAATTACTTCAAAGCCAAAAATATCAAATTAATGTAATTGATATTAATGATATAGAATTCCTTCCTGAATTTTATTTTAAAGTTAGATATTTGTCTAATAATGGTTTGAATATAGTTTTTAATAGAACACAAAATCTTACTTTTTCTCATTCATATTTAGGAGAATATCTTTGTGCTGCGGGAATAATAACTGAATTGAAAAAGCTCATCCATCGTCACGAAGATACCTATGGGGAATTAAACTTTATTGTTAATTCCTCTAATGATATAGCTCAACATATTTATAATTTGTTTGGTTTTGGGATTATAAATTTAGAAATTGAAGAGCTTACAATTGAAGGTTTGCGACGAGAACAAAATTTCTCTTTTGAGTTACTTATACAACGTCTTTTAATATTTTGGTCTAGCTATTGTCGTGGACGTTGGTTGGATGAGGGAATCACTCATAAAGCTTGGAATTACTATCATTCATTAGAGAACCCCATCAATGTAGAACAGATTGATGCTGCTGTGGGGTTAAATATTTTTTTACTACTTTCTGCTTGTTGCCGAGAAGCTAAAATTAGCTTTAAACCCTGTGGTGAACTTTCTTACTTATCTCAATTTTATCCAGAAGCATTTATGAAGCTAATAGGTAAAGTGGAAGTTTTATCAGCTAACGCTTTCAGTGAAAGAGCCAACACCAAATCACTGATAGGCATAAATTTAGAAGCTAGTTACCTATCAAAAATGATGTTAGCGGGAGCGAATTTATCCCAAGCGAATTTATCCAATAGCCAATTAATGGGAAGCAATCTTACGGAAACAAATCTACAGGGAGCAAATTTAACAGGAGCAAATTTAACAGGAGCTAATCTAACGGGAGCTAATCTTTCAATGGCAAACTTGACAGGGGCAAATTTAACAGACTCTATTTTTACTGGGGTAAATCTTAACTCTACAAATCTGACTAATGCCTGCTTATTTGGAGCTACGATGACCGATGCTGAAAGAGAAAATGTAATAGAAAGTGGTGCCATCTTCTCCTTAGAACAGTTCCAAGCACTAAAAATTTTATTATTACAACAATCTGACTCTCTATCAATTTATTTTCCGGAAAATACAGATGCTACTTGGTTGCATAGCAATCCACAAATTGAAAGCGTTGAAGGAGAAGCCATTACACCCCTTATTGTGTATGATGATTTCCCAGAAGATGAGACAATGCTAAATTAATGCCCTTATTTAATGCGCTTATTCGTAATTTGATGAATTACTTGAAGTATTTGAATTAATTACTTTTGTTTGTAGCCAAAGAAATTAATATTATATTCAGTGATACGGACTCCTGTTTTTTCTTCCACTTGGCGGATTAATTCTTTTGGTAATTCAATATGAACGTCTAAAATTTGATTTGTATCCAAGCAATTTACATGGCTGTGGGAGTCGCTGATATTACCATATAAACGTCCATCACATCTCTCTATCGATTCAATGATGCCTTGACTGGATAATGCTTCTAGATTTTGGTAAACGGAAGTGTGACCGATATCTTTTCCTTGTTGGTTAAGACGGTCATATATTTCTCTAGCAGAAAGATGTTCATTTGCTTGCCATAATAACTCTAAAATAAAACGGCGTTGACGGCTGACCCGCATACCTAAAGATTGACAGCGCTCTACCGCATCTTCTAGAGAACGAATTGGTGTTGTATTTATTACTTGCTTTTCCATATTTTGAATTTCTGATGTAGAACTTTTCTACTACAATGGAATATATAAATTAAGCCATAATCATTTCCACTTTAGCTTAAAATAACTATCTACGTCCAGTGCGCCTATAAATAACCTGAGTTCGATATAAGCTGGAAGCCTTAATTTCCGGTAGCAAGTCAAAGGCTAAAATCCTTATTCTTTCGTTGAGAATCCTCTTATATCGAACTCAGGTATAAATAACATTATTAACCCAATATAAATCTTAGCCCGCCTCATGGGGGGTTTTGTCTGTATCGCATTCGCGACTCAAGGTGAATGAGTCTCCCATTTGAAGTGACGGTTTCGCGACTTATGGTCGCCAAGGCTAGTAATAAACTAGACTTTACAAATATTCTCTTAGAGCATTGGATGAGCGATCGCCTGACAAATTTAAAATCAATGTAGAAAGCGCGAATGCTACCCTCTTTCATCGCTCTTACTTGACTAAATTAAAAACCTACAAACTGAAATTCTATGACAATCACCATCACCATAAATAACAATTCCATCGATAAACTGGACTTATCGCCCGCAGTCACGGTGATTGACAAAATACTGGAATCAGGGGAGATATTACCTTCGGAGCAAAAAATAAACTTTGAGATAAATTATCTAAGGGAAGAAGGAGACCCAAGAGAAATTTCTGAAATACCAGAAATTAGGTTATGGTTTATCCGCCTGGATTCAAAATATCCTTGGCTGGCATTTTTCCTTGATTGGAAAGCTGGAGAATTTGCTCGTTATACAGCGATGCTGGTACCCCATCAATTTAGTGGAAAAGAAGGAATTCAGTATAACCCCGAAGCTTTAGAAATATTTTTGATGCATAAACTGTTTATACTCAAGGATTGGTTAGATACCCAAAAAATCCCCAGCATCTCAAGAATTAAGTCAATGGCACAATTACTTGGCTACGATTTAGATGATGGATTCTTTGAAATTCTCTAAGTGGGCAAGCAAAATAAAACTACACTATCTGATCAAAGCTTAGAGGATGTTTGAAAAGTCCCATTTTATGTCATGCTGAAGGAAGTGAAGCATCTCAGTATACGTCCAAAACCTAGATTCTATAGCCCTCCGGGCATATGCTCCGCAAACGTTCCAGTTCCTTCGCTTCTCGATAGACTACACTCAGAATGATAATTTATACCTTGTTCGACTTTTCAAACATCCTCTTAGAATAGACTTGTATTTTCTCTTTAGCGCATCTTTTGATAAGCTGTTCCACATCTAATTTTTCACAAAGCTTTAAGCCAGGTAAATGTTTGAAGTAATAATTTATGGAAGTTAAATGTGGAACAGCTTACTAATAAGAAAATACAAGGCGATGATAAGATAATTTATCACACTTAGCTACTTACATATTTCTATTGATTATTAATATCTCATTCTCGCAATAATATTTAAGGCACTATTAAAAGCATATTCAACAGCTTTAGAAGTACTTGGCATCGCTTCCTGCCATAAACGGTAATCATTATATTCAATTATTAAGTTTGCAACACCATTAATATTAATAGTCTGTAGCATAGCATACTGAAGATGCTCAAAATCTTCCACAGTACCATTGCTAGCTAAAATTTCTTCACCAGCTTGAATAAATGTATCTATGATTGCATTCATATACTGCTTACCAGCACCTTCAGCAAAAATAGGTGATGATTTTAAGCATTGATATTCCCTAAATAAAATATCCACAATTTCTCTACCTACCAGCTTTTCCCATTTCCAGGGCAGTAGCACATCAAAATACTCATCATCTGTATAGCGAGATTGGAGATACTCAGTAATATTTACAGTTTCTTTAACTAATTTGTTACCACTGAACAATTCCTGCAATAAATTAACACTAATATCAAAAGAGGGTTCAGGAAAAACTTTTTCTTCCCCTTCTGGACAATCGTAGACAATATAACTCCAGATTCCGGGGCAACCGCGACCAGGTATGGAACCTTGGTAAAAAGTAATGGTGCTATCTTCCACAGACTCATAATGAGCGCTGTAAATATCAGACAAATTACAACGACGTAAAGTTTGTGAATGTAAAATATTTTTAAAAATGCCAGCTATGTAACGCGGTTGAGTTGCAACTTGAACATAACGTTTTCCAGAGATAACAGCATTATGTAATTGAATCGCCATTTGTTTTTCCTTTTTTAATATTTTTCACTTGCGTGGTTGATGCACTAACTGATTGCAATCGTTGAAATTAAGGAACACAAAGGAACACAGATTTATGGCGCGTTAGATTCACCCATGAACTAATCACACCAGGTATTATTGATAAGCAATAATTACCTATAGCCGAGATACCCCATGTTTCAATAACAGGGGTTCCTAACTTTGTTCTAACGTAAATCTGAAAATATGACCTGTAAATTTTGTAGCAGAACTACAAATTTCTTGTAAAATCAAACAGTCTTGATATTTATGTATGGGAAATAACCCTTACTAGCCTGACTGTAGAAGTACAAATATTATTAATTAAAAAATAGTTTCGGTAAAAGCACTATAGGTGCTTAACCCCCTTTTTAATTACCTATTACCCAATCCGCCCAAGCGTTGTATGTAACTTTGATACTTATCATCTTCTACTATTTGCTTGCAGGTGTAAATGCACATAAATATTAGTGGCTTAGATTTATTATTCCCAAAGCGATTATCAAATCTAACAGGTTAACTCAAAAAAAAAGTATTTTTTTTAACCCTTGTCAGCAAAGCTTTTTATCGACTGGGATACTTAGTTTATCATTAGAAAAATTGGCTGGCAATAGTATTTTTTGTATTTCTTTAATTGTTGTCTCATATACATTTTAATATTTTGATAAAAAGGATGATTTTAGATTTTGGTGTTTGAATTAATCAACTTTTACCACTGCGGTCAAGATTTAATGATTGTAAATCTAGCATTAAAAACCCAAGAAAGATTATAAGATTATCTTTAATCAATCCAAAGTGGTAAAAGATGTAAGCCTGATTACCTGTTCAGTAGAGTAGTATCTTTATTACAATATGTGTTTTTTTTAACTTTACTGACAAGTATTTCATACTACAAAAATCAAAATTAATCCAAAAATTCAAGAATCTAAAATCAAGAAATATTCAATTTAAAATTTAAAACCTTAGATAGCTAATTCTTATTAATCTCCCCAAATTTTTGCTAAAACATTTTCAGGTAAGATGGCAGATATTTTCTCTGAAGGAGATTTAATCGCGATAAATTTATCACTTTGAGGTAAAAGTTTGGCTGGTTCTTCTGCACCAAATAAAGCAAGGGTATAAGTTTGTACTCCTACACTTAAATGCATAGCCAAACCTGTTGCACAAAGCATTAAATTAGCTCCGGCAATCATTGCTGCCAATTTACCAATATCTTCTGGAGAAGTAGTCTTAATTTCAGGTATAGATTGAATTAGATCGCGAATTAAATCATTACTACCTTCTCCTTTAATCAAAATGACAGACATTCCTGGTTGTTTTTGTAGAATATCTTGAATAACTGACTTCCAAGATTGGGCTGGATAGCCACCCTCAACATCAATCAGGATGTAACCAGCACTTACTCCTAAGCGTTTTTGTGTTTCTTGTGCCCAATCAATATCTGACTTTGGTAGATTTACTGTTAATTCGGAAAACTCTGACTTAATTTCCAAGGCAGATAATAAATCATGGTATGTCTTGGCTACATACTGTTCGGTTTTCATTGGGACAGTATTAGTTAAAAATCCCGTGCCATTGCCATTATTGATAAAACCAACGCGGGTAGGTATACCAGACAGCCACAGAAGCAGTCTTATTACCCAACGTTGTTCTAAAGTAATTACCGCTTCATATTCGCGGTCACGGAGATTACCAACTAAATTAGCCCAGTCAGCCAAACTACTACGGTCTTGGAAATCAAAAGCCAGTACTTCATTAACTGACTTACAAACCCTATAGGCACCTTTAGACCTGGGTTCAACAACTACATCAATGGAAGCTTCTGGATAATTACGTTTTATACCATCTAAGGTAGGGAAAAACAGTATTTGTTCGCTAACTCCACCAGGAATAAGGGCTACTACTCGCATAAAATATCCTTGTTTGACGCGCTTTCTCGCTAATGATCTTATCGCGGAGATGAAATTCGGGAAGGGTTTACCTAGGTGTTGTTTTAGGTATATTGTCTGTTTTTAAGGATAAATATATCTAAATCCAACCTTGAAGCCAGTGAGATTATAAAGATTATGTACTTATTAATACCAGCAGCCGGAATGGGAAAACGAATGGGGAGCGATCGCAATAAACTCCTTCTAACTGTTTTAGGACAACCGATTATAGCCTGGACTCTTTTATCTGCAGAGGCAGCTGAGTTAATTACCTGGATTGGTATTGTTTCCCAGCCCACAGATTGGGATGATTTTAAAGCTATTCTTAAGGATTTAAATTTATCCAAACCTGTGCTTTTTATTCAGGGTGGCGATACGAGGCAAGAATCAGTATATAAAGGCCTACAGTCATTACCTAGGGAAGCTAAACAAGTATTAATCCATGATGGAGCTAGATGTCTTGCAACTCCCGATTTACTAAATCGTTGTGCAGAAGCTATTATTCATTTTCCAGGATTAATTGCTGCTGTTCCCGTCAAGGACACCATTAAAGTAGTAGGGGAGGATGGTATTGTTCAAAGTACTCCTAACCGAAATCATTTATGGGCGGCACAAACTCCTCAAGGTTTTGATGTCAAGTTACTTAAAGAATGTCATGATAAAGGCGTTCGATTTGGTTGGGAAGTGACAGATGATGCAGCCTTGTTTGAAAAGTGTGACTACCCTGTAAATATCGTTTTAGGAGAGGAGACTAACTTAAAAGTTACAACCCCTCAAGATTTAGCTATGGCTGAATTTATCCTCAAACACAGGAAATAGATAATTGAAAATCGAAAATTTTTTTTCTATATTTAATTTCCAATTTTATCCTCTTGCATAAAAACTAAGCTAGAACTATTGTTAACGTAACATGATTACTAGATTGTTGACACTATCTATTTAGCGTGATAAAATCCACGCACTCCTAAAGCAAAGCTGTAATTTGTGTTTTGTCAGGATATTGACAATTGACAATTAACTATTGACTGTTAACGGTTAAAGAATGAATACAGCCACAGCAACAAAGATTGAAGCTATTCTCTATTTAAAGGGTAAGCCCCTATCCCTAGTAGAAATTGCCGAATATGCAGCGTGCGATCGCGCTACAGCAGAAGAGGGCATTATTGAATTAATTGATGATTACGCACGTCGAGATAGCGCACTAGAAGTAGTAGAAACAGCAACGGGTTACTGTCTGCAGTTGCGAAATGACTATCAAGACTTAGTGCAAACCTTGATTCCGGTAGAATTAGGATTAGGTGCTTTGCGAACTTTGGCAGCTATAGCCTTGAATAGCCCAATGTTACAAACCGACTTAATAAATGTTCGAGGTTCAGGTGCTTATCAACATGTACAAGAATTAGTGGAACAAGGTTTTGTAAAGAAACGGCGTCATACTGATTCTCGGTCTTATTCATTACAGGTAACACCAAAATTTAATCAATATTTTCAAATTGAGCAATTACCTCAACTTCTTGAGGGTACTCAGCAAGAGCAACAACTAGAACTAGAATTAGAAGTGGCAGTTAGCTAATACTTCAATTCTCAAAAAATCTATCGGTACACAGATTGCCTAGAATTTTATTGTTGAGGTAATATAGCTGACCTTTCTTATATGGTTTAGAGTAGAGTAAGCAACTCAGCTAAAAATTGCCAATGGTATTTAATACTGAATTTTTGAATGATAACCCTGAGGAGAACACCAACCAGTTGCTGAAATATCTCCAGCACCAGTCTCCAGAAGTTTTAGCCCGCGTTGCCCAGTCCGCTAGCCCAGAAATTAAGCAGATTATTTCGCAAAATGTACAAGGCTTAGTGGGAATGTTGCCAGGAGAACACTTTAACGTACAAGTTACCACTGACAGGGATAATCTTGCTGGTTTACTGGCTTCGGCAATGATGACGGGCTATTTTTTGAGACAAATGGAACAGCGAATGCAATTGGAAGAATCTGTAAATGGACAGTAATTCACAGTAATTAGTAGATTATGGATTGTGGATTCTGGGCTAGATATTTTCGATCCATTTGCTTTACTGAGGTGATTGTGTTAGTTGAGCAAAATAAGTAAATCCAAAATCCAAAATCTAAAATCTAAAATATTAAAATCTAAAATAAAAAGAATTGTCTATTTTTTTGGCAAAGGCCCTAGCTTAACTTTCAGGGACAAAATTTTCCCATAACGATTGATTTCTAATTCCATAGTGTCTCCCACGGAGCTAGATTCCACTATTTTCTGTACCTGAGCCATTATTTTAACTGGTCTGCCATTGACTTTTTGGATTAAGTCACCACCTAACAGTCCAACTTTTTGAGCTGAAGTATTTTCCAAAACTTTTTTAATCAAGATACCACTGTCTTGATTTACCTTTATATTGCCTTCTTGATTAATTTTAAGTTTTTCTCCTGGATTTAGGTCTAACATATCTACCCCTAGATAAGGATGTTCCACATGCCCTTTAGTAAATAATTCATCTGCTATACGGGCAGCTGTTTCAATGGGGATAGCAAAACCAAGTCCTTGGGCATCGGCACGGATAGCGGTGTTAACGCCAATTACTTCCCCCTGGGCGTTTAACAATGGTCCTCCGGAATTTCCAGGGTTAATTGCTGCATCGGTTTGAATAAAGCTGACACGCTTATCGGGTACGCCGACTTGGGCACTAGTACGGTCGGTGGCACTAATAATTCCAATGGTTACTGTGTTATCTAAACCTAAAGGATTACCAATAGCGATCGCCCATTGACCGACTATGAGATTTTGAGAATTACCGAGTTTAACTTTAGGTAGAGATTTCTCGCTATTAAGCTTTACTACTGCTATATCAGTAATATTATCGATGCCAACTACATTACCGTCAATGGTGCGACCGTCCTTAAGAGTAACTTGAACAATATCCGCATTTGCAACTACATGGGCATTTGTAATTAATTTCCCATCTTCACTGAGTATAAAACCAGTCCCCGTACCTCGTTCAATTTTTTCTTGGGGAATAGCTTCCTCCTCTTCCCCAAAGAAACGTTTAAATATAGGATTTTTTAGAGCTTCAGATATAGGATTTGTCACTCGACGAGTGGCGTTAATACGGACTACTGCCGGTCCTACTTTTTGAACAGCTGTGGCTATGAAATTCACATTGTCTCCCACAGAAGGAGCGATCGCGACACCAGAGGAATTAGGAAAATTGGCATCTGGAGGTAAAGTCATGTTTACTGGCGTTAATTGTTCGCTAAAAGAAGATTGTGGGGAAAAGAAACGACTGCTTAGTAACCCCACACCACCGCCAATCGCCAAAAAAGATAGATACACGGCAAGATGATTTAAAGATAACTTCATAATTCTTTAGGGGATATAGAGAATAAACGCAGGCGCTAATTTCTAAGTTTAGTCAAGTAAGGGTCAACTGCACAGAGTAATCTGGTACTTTAATGCGTTAAAATCTTGAATTTTAGCAATGCCTAATATTGAATGACTAATGATTTCCATAGATTTATAGCTTCATCAGAAAAAAATTAAAACTCAATATTTTTCCTGTTTCCATTTCTGTCTTTTTCTGCATATGACTTTTTCTTATAATTTACATTTCTTATTGCTGATCTTTCTTTGGCTAGTATTAACACAGCCAATATCCGTACAAGGGCAAACTACAGTTTCTGATTGTCCCAGTTCAGCTATATCTCGCTTTCAAAAACATGAGGTCGCGTCTGGAGAAACCCTAGAAAGTATTGCCCAACAATATAAATTAAGTTTGAATATTCTTCTTGCCACCAATCCAGGTTTAAGGGGGAAAATTCCAAGTGTGGGTAGCCAAATCCTGATTTCTCCTTACCAAGGGTTAGTAGTACAAGTTCCTAGAGGTCAAACTTGGAAGCAAATCGCAGCTAAGTATAAAGTTCGTGCTGATGTACTATTTGAAATTAACGGTTGTCAGAATAATCCTACCCTTGTATTTGTACCTAAATTAAATAATGGATTAAATAGGGCGAGTAATCCCACGGAGTCAGTTGCGGTGGTAAATCTGGCAGGTTATCCTCTATCCCAAGAAGCAACTATAGCCTTACCCTATGGTTGGCAGAAAAGTCCTAAAACAGGAGAGGTGATATTTCATAGTGGGGTAGATTTACTTACAAATGTAGGTACTCCCGTAAAAGCAATTGGTGATGGTCAAGTAGTATTTGCGGGTCAACAGGGTACCTATGGAAAGTTAATAATTATAAATCATAGTGGTGGTTTACAAACTCGCTACGCCCATTTAGAAAGTATTCAAGTTCAAATGGGGCAGGTAATTAAACAAGGAAATATTGTTGGCAAGGTGGGCACTACAGGCCAACCAGCAACGACTCAGCCCCATTTACATTTTGAAGTTCGCTCTAGTTCCCCTCAAGGTTGGGTTGCACAAGACCCCAAGGATTATTTGAAGAATTAGCATTTGGCGCTAAAGCGTTATAGAAAACTGCGACCTTCACGCTATTTTTCGATTATCCAGCCTATTAGTCTGGTTAAATTTCCCTTACATTATCTTACGATAGTGCCCGTATAGCCCCATAGGAAGAAAATGTAAATGTAGTAAAAAGTGAAAAAATGATAGTATTTTTACTCATTGACATCCGCATAAATATGTAGAATATTTACCGATGATATTTTCTATTACAAAAATTAAAATAATTTTATATATGTTTATTACTTATTTTAAGGAAATTAGTACAAATGTTAATTACTATTTTAAGCTTTCTTCTAGTTACTGCCATAATAGTAGCTTTGGTGTTAGTAAAATATATGTATTCTATATATTTAAAAAAAAGTGAGCTACAAAATCGACTTCGTGATATTGAGCCGAAGTTAAAAGAACAAATACATAAAAATAAATGTTTGGAATCTTTAAATATTGAGTTACAAGAAAGATACAGTGTCAGTGGAAAGGATAGCAATAATATTCAATATCAAATTAATGAATTGGTAACTCAAGTAGAAGAATATAAACTGGCATTGGAAGATAATAGCCGACATATTAAGGATGTAGAGAAAGAAAAAGCCAAGCTAGAAAAACTCTTAGAAACAAGTAAAGTAGAAAATTTAACAACAAAAATTAGTCAAGAAAAACTAATAGAACTAGAAAGAAAGATTGAAGAATATCAAGGAAAAATACAAAGCTTAAATCAACAAAATATTAGTTTACAGCAGGAGTTGAAAAACACTATCAAAAATAAACAAGCTTCTGATATTAGAGCAGAAGAAATTTATAAAAATCTTCAACAATCTCAGTATAATTTCAAAGATAAAAATCGAGTTATTCAACTATTAGAACAAACCAATAAAGACTTACAACAGCAATTAAAAAAAGCTGAAGATGAAAACCATAATCTTGTTACAAAGGTCAAAGAATTGACTAACAAAAATAATAAATCTCAACAAGAATTAGGAGGAAAGCATATTTTGCCTTTTGGTTAATTCTAAAAATGTATAGATTTTTATCCTTCTAGATGACTATTTGTTGTAGACTAAAGTCGATAAAATTAGTTAAAAATTCTTGGGAATAGTCAAAAATGACATAAATGACATCAGAGACCAAAATCATAGAAAATTTAAATGGCGTCAATAGCTCAAAACTTATTAAGCTAATACCTCATTGTATGGGAAGTGCAAAGTGTTAAGCCCTCTGAACAAGCTTATTTGCAAAGAGTTTCAAGTTAATCATGAAAACTTTTAGCTCTCAAATTTTCCCATTTTTGGTGACTTAGCACTGAATAATCAACACTCCCTAATGTGTCTAGATTATGGCACTCTGAAACAAGAAGTAAAAAATCTGATATCTTCGCTTTCATGCAATTTAACTAACAGGTTATGCAAACCCTGCCAACACTTCCAGTCATCACAACTAGCGCATCTAGCGAACCTACTTTTGATACAACTATCAAAAGACGTAAAACTCGTCCCGTCAAGATAGGAAATGTCACAGTTGGCGGAGGCTACCCGGTAGTAGTCCAGTCAATGATAAATGAGGATACGTTAGATATAAACGGTTCGGTGGCAGCTATTCGGCGTTTGCACGAAATAGGCTGCGAAATCGTTCGCGTAACAGTGCCTAGTATGGCACATGCCAAGGCATTGGCAGAAATTAAACAAAAACTCCAACAAACTTATCAGGATGTACCTATTGTTGCTGATGTACACCACAATGGCATGAAAATTGCCTTGGAAGTGGCAAAGCATATTGAAAAGGTGCGTATCAATCCGGGTTTGTACGTATTTGAAAAGCCAAATCCAAATCGCGGTGAATTTAATCAATCAGAATTTGATGAAATTGGGGATAAAATCCGCGAAACCCTTGAGCCTTTAGTTGTTTCCTTGCGTGACCAAGGCAAGGCAATGCGGATTGGGGTAAATCATGGTTCTTTAGCCGAAAGAATGCTATTTACCTACGGCGATACCCCGGAAGGGATGGTGGAATCTGCCCTAGAATTTATTCGCATTTGTGAATCATTGGATTTCCGTAATATCGTTATCTCTATGAAAGCCTCAAGGGTACCAGTAATGATTGCTGCTTACCGTTTGATGGCAAAACGGATGGATGATTTCGGTATGGATTATCCACTGCATTTAGGGGTGACAGAAGCTGGAGACGGTGAATATGGGCGTATTAAGTCTACGGCTGGTATCGCTACCCTCTTAGCCGATGGCATAGGAGATACAATTCGCGTCTCTCTAACAGAAGCACCAGAGAAGGAAATCCCTGTCTGCTATAGCATTCTGCAAGCTTTAGGATTGCGGAAAACAATGGTAGAATATGTAGCCTGCCCTTCCTGTGGTCGTACATTATTTAATCTAGAGGAAGTTTTACATAAAGTCCGTGAAGCAACTAATCATCTTACAGGTTTAGATATAGCCGTAATGGGTTGTATTGTTAATGGTCCTGGAGAAATGGCTGATGCTGACTATGGTTATGTAGGTAAAACCCCAGGTTATATTTCTTTGTATCGCGGTAGAGAAGAAATTAAAAAAGTCCCAGAAGATAGAGGTGTTGAGGAACTTATCAACCTGATTAAAGCTGATGGACGTTGGGTAGAACCATAAAGAGAATCATTATTAATAGTGGTTAAGTGGTTAAGTGGTGAGTGGTGAGTGATAAATTGTGAATGAATAATTAACTTATTAAGACGCTATTAGCTCTTAAATTACCTCATTTTTGCTCATAATTATTCACTACTCATCACTCGTAAATTTTCCTAATCATCAACTTATAACTCAAATTATTTTGACAAAAAAGAGACTCCCTAAATCGGGACTCAGGCAAAACAAGGATTTTCTCTCATCCTCTTGGCGCCAGCCTTACCCTGGGGTACGCTCTTAAAGAGGCAAGTGAAGGAATAGGAGAGAAAAATCTCGAACTATGCTTGACGAACTTAAGTTTCACGCTTACAGGACAGTCAATAAGAGTCGCTAAGTCATGTAAATATTAAGAAACTGTATAGAAAACCACAAAAAGCCCTGATTAGAATAGTTTTTTTAGAATTAAGAATATATGCTAGGTCTTTACAGCTAAACCCTGTGTTAGATTGGGCATACTGATAATCTAATTGTCCTTAGCCGCGCAGCTGTCATATGGTGATATCAAAAAGTGGGCTTGTTTTGGGTGCTACGGCTTTAACGCTATCAACTATAGCTGTTACAAGTCTTGGCATTCACTCCCAAGGACAGGCATTATTTAAAGAAAGTCCAAAGGAAATAGTAGATGAAGTTTGGCAAATTATCCACCGCCAATACGTCGATGGCACCTTTAATAAGACTAATTGGCAAGCCGTTCGTAAAGAATATTTAAGTAAAAATTACAGCAGCAAAGAAGAAGCTTATAAGTCCATCCGGAAAATGTTAGAGGTCCTAGATGACCCCTACACGCGGTTTATGGACCCACAAGAGTTTAAAAATATGCAGGTGGACACGTCTGGTGAATTATTTGGTATTGGTATCCAAATCAGTCAGGATGAAAAAACCAAACAATTAGTCGTCATTGCCCCCATTGAAGATACACCAGCAGCTAAAGCCGGAATTCTTGCTAAAGATGTAATTATTAAAATTAATGGTAAGACAACCAAGGGAATGGATACTAATAAAGCTGTATCCATTATTCGTGGTGAAGCTGGAACACCTGTAAGTATTACAATCCAACGGGGTAAGGTTCAAAAAGATTTTAATATTAAACGAGCCAGGATTGAAATTCATCCCGTGCGCTACTCTCAGGTAAAGACTAACGCTGGTAATACAGGTTATATCCGTCTGAATCAATTTAGCGCCAATGCTCCAAAGGAAATGCATGAAGCCATCAAAAACTTGGAGAAAAAACAAGTTGATGGCTATATTCTTGATTTACGTTCCAACCCCGGCGGTTTATTATTTGCCAGTGTAGAAATTGCCCGTATGTTCTATGACAAAGGGGTAATTGTTTCTACCATTGACCGTGGTGGTGTAGTAGACGAAGAAAAAGCCAATGGACGAGCATTAACTAAGAGACCCTTAGTAGTACTGGTTGATGGTGGTAGCGCCAGCGCCAGTGAAATTCTATCTGGTGCCTTACAAGATAATAAACGTGCCCTTTTGGTTGGTTCCCAAACCTTTGGAAAAGGCTTAGTACAATCAGTACGTCCCTTAGAAGATGGCTCTGGTATAGCTGTTACTATCGCTAAATACCACACACCCAGCGGTAAAGATATTAATAAAGCTGGTATTCATCCTGATGTTGAAATCAACCTTAATGATACACAGCGTCAAGAACTTAGTCGCAATCGCGACAGAATTGGTACTATGGCAGACCCGCAGTTTGCCAAAGGTGTAGAAATTCTTGGTAAGCAAATTGCAAAACAGAAAGGAAATACTACGGCAGGAAATTGATTTTCTAATTTTCAGTTGAGATTTTGGATATTAGTAAAATCAAAATCTAAAATCTAAAATCTAAAATCTAAAATTAAAGCGGTTTACATTTGCCTGCTCTAATTAAGCCAACGCGGCGGGCAATTGCTTCACCTTTAGAATCAAAAGGCCCCCACTTATCAATAATTTCTGGATTATTTGCCTCAGTTGCTTCGTTGCTGGGAATAATTTCGCAGGTGCCTGTAGGGCGTTTAACTACATGCCAAGTTTCAGCCATAGGAATATCATCAGGTGTCACAAGGGTTTTGTTTTGTAAGAAGAAACCAGGTTTCGTAAGAATTACCTGGTTTCTCATCTAGCTGAATTTGAAATTAAATTAAAAGTAGATTTTATTTGCCATTACCATTACTGGTTTGCAAAATGCGTTCAGCAACTTTTTCAGGGACTTCTTGGAGATGGTCGTATTCCCAATGGAAGAAACCCACTCCTAAAGTAAGCGATCGCAGTTCGACAATAAAATTCTGCATTTCGGCTTGTGGTAAATAAGCTGAGACAATATCCCATCCTTCCCAATCATTTCGAGCTTCATAACCGAGGATTTGTCCTCTTCTACCGCTTAGCAGCTGTAAAACCTTAGAGGTAAATTCTGCAGGAGTATTAACCTCAACTTTAACTATAGGCTCCAACAAAGTTGGCTGACATTGGGGCATTCCCGTTTGCATTGCTAAACGGGCAGCTTGTTTAAATGCTTGTTCAGAACTATCTACGTTATGGTATGAACCATTTGTTAAAGTAACTCCCACATCTACCACCGGGAAACCTAGGGGACCGTGGATGAGGAACTCTCGCACGCCTGTTTCTACTCCAGGAATATATTGTTTGGGCACTACACCACCAACAATAGTTTCATTGAAGTTAAAACCTTGACCTCTTTCTAAGGGCTTAATATCTATATAGACATCTCCAAATTGTCCATGTCCTCCACTCTGGTGCTTATAACGACCATGTACGGAGGAAACTTGTTTGCGGATGGTCTCCTTATAAGGGACTTGGGGCAAATGGGTTGCCATTGGTAAGTTATATTTACGACGCAGCCTATCTAAAGCTATTTGTAAATGAATTTCTCCTTGACCCCAAAGAATAACTTCGTGGGTATCGCCATGTTGCTCCCAAGCTAGAGATGGGTCTTCCTCCAAAAGTTTAGCGATCGCCCCACTTAACTTAACTTCATCGTTACGTTTTTCTGGAGCGATCGCTAGGGCATAAACTGGTTCTAGAGGATTTGCTTGGGATAATTTCACTGGCAACGATTGTTCTGCACAGAGGGTATCCCCTGTCTTTATGCCCTCCATTCGAGTTAAAGCAACAATCTCACCAGCACCAATATTATTAACAGTATCATACCACTGTTGATCTTCTGCACTCGGATTGGAATTGGAAACAAGCTTACAATGTTCAGAACTTGATGTTCTA